>Ga0316576_10000191_pt1 | contig 25625 bp, 21 predicted proteins | sample S0NA_FD_203075 | JGI IMG/M metagenome (GOLD analysis project Ga0316576, IMG submission 203075) | Rhizosphere microbial communities from salt marsh grasses in Alabama, United States - S0-2_050615r3r5 | ecosystem: Host-associated > Plants > Roots > Rhizosphere | place: USA: Alabama | collected...
GTTGCCGATGATCAGGTATTTCAGAACCTGATCGAAGTAGGCGGTGCGCGCGTCTACCAGGTGGTGAGCTACGGCGCCAAGTTCACGTGAACGTTGTTCGAGGGCGCTTGCGGCATCGGCGTTGATCCCGCCCGTATCGACGGTCAGCGTAATGATGGGCCGGTCGTAGGTCTCGGCAAGCCATGGCACGCAGAAAGACGTGTCCAGTCCGCCGGAAAATGCAAGCACGATGGGCTTGTCGCCCTTTGAAGTTTTCGTCATGTGAAGTCTCAGAGTGAGAAAGTGATGCGTAGGCGATCGTGCAGCCTCTGCTGCATTCGGGCGCCCGCAGTCGCGATGAAAATCGTATCGTCTCCGGCAATCGTGCCGACAATCTCGGGCCAGCGCGCTTTGTCGACCGCAATAGCGACGCTCTGCGCGGATCCGGCGGTGGTACGCAGTACGGTCAGGCTCGAGCCGGCTGCCCGGTAGCCCCTGATGAAGCTGCGTACCGCCTCGAACTGGCCATGACCGGGGGGATCTTCGCTGCCAGGTAACAGGTATCGGTCACCCGCTTTGACGACACCGATCTCACGCAGGTCCCGGCTGACGCTTGACTGGGTCGCCTCATGGCCTTCGTTGCGTAGCAGCTCGACGAGTTCGGCCTGGCGGCCCACCGCCACGCTACGCAGGATGCGTACAATCGCCTCGCGACGCAATTTCTGGGCCCGGATCTCGCCAGCCATTTGTCAGTAAGATCACAACTGAATAATAATGTGTAAAACTCGCATAAATATGCATGACCTGTCAACAGCGGAACAGCGCTATTCGCCGGTCCCGACGCAATTGGCGGAAGCAGGTATGACGGGCGTGCCGAGGCGTGGCCGATGACCGATCCCGGAATGAGGTTGCTGCGTCGCCTGTACGCGCTGGCTCGCACCGGACAGAGCTTCACGCGCAGCGAATTTGACACGGAACGCTACCGGGAGATCGAGACAATTGCGGCACAGTTGCTCGCGGACGGGCCGCGGCCCGTTGAAAGGCTGCGCAAAACCTGGCCTGAAGAACCCGGCTACCTTACGCCGAAACTGGAAGTGCGGGGCGCGGTCTTCCGCGATGAAACGGTACTGATGGTTCGGGAAAGCCTGGACGGCCTGTGGACACTTCCCGGTGGCTGGGTCGACGTCAACGACGGTCCCTCGCAAGCCATCGAGAAAGAGATTGAGCAGGAATCAGGTTTCAGGACCCGGGCCGTGAAGTTGGCTGCGCTGTACGACCGCAGCCGGCATGGCCATGGCCAGGCGCCGTTTCATTCGTGGAAAGCGTTCTTTCTGTGTGAAATTCTTGGTGGTGAGGCGCGCGGCAGTTACGAAACCGAGTCGGTCGGCTTTTTCGATCCTTTGCGTCTGCCCGCGATGTCGCTCGGTCGCAGCACGCCACGCCAGGTCGAGCGCATGCGACTGCACTGGCTCAACCGGCAGTTGCCGACCGAGTTCGACTGAATCGTAAGCCGGCCGTGGCCGCTCAATGTTCGATCTTGTATTCGATATCGGCGGACTGGTTTATTCCTGCCTCGACGTTCGCTGACCAGTTCCGGTTTATCGTATAACGCAGCTTGATCGTGTTGATCGCCTCGACCACGGATATGCCATAACTGACGAACAGACGTGGCGAGAGGAACTTGCCGAGGACAACCTCGGCATCTTTGTCGCCGCTGCGCTCCAAATACACCTCGTCAATTCCGACACGCCGCCCGAGTCCACCGAGCAACAGGGAGCCGCCGCTGATCGCGAGATCGTTGGCAGCGCTGTTGACTGACGATGCCTCGTTGGACTGCAGCGCGTCGATGGACCGGCCGGTCAACAGATAGGACAGCGCTTCGTTGCCCGGCATGGCCGGGCTGGAGGTGATCGTGATGTACGGTTCAGCAAGCCGGCCACGGACGTTCACCGCGACGGTGACGTCCTCATTGCGAATTTCTCTCTCCGCCACCAGGTCGATGTCCGGATCGGACAGTGGCGTGTTGCGGTAGATCAGTTTGCCGCGAGTGATCTTCACGTCCTGACCGAAGGCATTGTATTGCCCCTCGAGCAGGTTGATCGACCCCTTTCCGCGTGCGGGATTTCCCGGCGTCGTCAGGATTGTGACTTCGCCCCCAAGACGCGCTTCGAGTCCACGGCTGTCGACCCGTACCTTGTCCCCGAGAATGACTCGTATTTTGCTGCTCACCCTCTCCATGGTCGAGGGGCCACGATCGTCCTCATCGAGTCCGACCACGTGTTCATCCGACGAAGTACCAATCGACGTGCTCAGGTCCCGTGGAGAAATCATCGCTTCCGGAAGGAGCACATCGCCCTCGATTCGGTATTCCCCGGCGTCGGCGTAAAGCACCAGGTCCGGTGACGCGAGTACGCGGAATTCCGGCGTGTCGGCCAGCAGCAACCGATCGCCCTTGAGGTGCAGGCGGCCGGTCATGACCCCGTTCGGCCAGCGAAAATGCCCACTGAGATTCATCGATCCCTCGGGTGTTTCGCCGAGCCCGTTGAAATCAAGCTCGTCGCCGGAAAGCACGCCATCGATGACGACACCAGAGAGCACAAGATTTGTTCGGTAGAGTTCGAACTCTCCCTCGTCGATGCGGAAACGACCGTTAACCGTCGGGTCGCCGAGCGTGCCTCCCAGCGTCAGTCGGGCATCGAGGCGGCCGGTAGAGCGATCGATTTCCGGTACGAACAGCGGGAGCGCGTTCAGGGCTGAGGATTCGCCGCGCAGTTCACCGCGCAGTGGCGCCAGCGCCAGGGGCCGGCCCGGCCGGCGTTCGGCGAACGCGCTTCCTGTCAGCTGCGTGCCCTCGGTCACGTGCAGGTCGAGAATCGTGCGAATCTGTTCCGGCTCGGCGAACAGGTCCAGCCGACCCTGTCCGAGGCTGACACGTTCGCTGCGAAACTTGTTCCTGGGAATATCGAGCGTCGGGTCATCGAGCAGCAATGTCGTACCGCCGATCCAGTCCTGCCCCGGGTCCTTGGCGATCCACCCGCTGGCCTGCAAGCGCCCGTCAAATTCCTTCCAGCCCAGCATCGATCGAAGCAGACGCTTCAGCGGCCAGTCCTGCGCGCTATAAATCGCGCGCCACGATTCAGGTGCCCGGTGCCATTCGCCCTCCGCACACAAGCGTGCCTCGCCTGTTTCGAGACACAGCGGTGCCACGCTCGTTCCGTCCGCGGACAGCTTTATCGCGACCGGCTGGATCAGCTCGGCGCTTCCATCCGAGAAAATTGCCTGGAAGGACTGCAGATTGCCCTTCCATGTACGTGCCTCAAGGTCTGCTTCGCCGTCAGCGGCCATTGCTGCGCGAAAGCCGAGGAAACGTCCGTCCGTGGTGCCGGGAGACTTCAGCGTTAAATCGATTTGATGTGCCGCCAGCCGACCGACGCTCTTCAAATTGATTGATTCGATGGCGATGGATCCCGCTGCGCCGTCTCCGGCCACGACTTCGACTCTCGAGTCACGGCTGTCTGCCAGGTCCAGATCCAGGTTCGCATCGATCGACCCCGCCCGCAGCGTCCCGTAGCTCACCTCACGAGCCCTCAGATTCCCCTTTATCTCCGGACGTGATGGTCTGCCATGAATCGTTCCGCTCGATTCGAGTTGGCCATCGAGATCGGGCGAGAGCAGGCTCAGCGTGCGCAGGTCCACGCGCCAGTCGAGGTCGACTGTTGTTCCCCACCGGCCAGCGATGTTTAGCGTCGAGCCGCCGCTGGAAACCAGGATGTCGTTGAGGTCGTAGGTGCCGGCCCGATGCCTGATCGAACCGCGTCCGCGCAGATTGCGGCCCTGCAGAATGCCAGACAATTCGTCGATACGGGCGCTCCAGGGGGATGCGGCGGTCAGGCCACTACCCTCCAGGGTTGCCGCGAAGCTGACGCGGCCCTGCAGGTCCGGGCGAACCCTGCCGATATCCAGGGATTTTCCGGCTAGCTCTGCGCGCCACCGGCCTTCACCTTCCCACGACAACTCTCCGGAAGCCGTTGCGTGGCCGTCCAGCAACTCGGCCGCCACATCGTGAATGCTGATTGCCGTCGGTTCGATTCGTCCGCTCCCCTGCGCGTGCGCGTTTTCGATCCCTGCGCCTGATACGACGACTTCTGCCTTGAAATCGTATGGCGAGGCGCCATTGAGTTCGTAGCTGCCCCATGGACTTTCCACGACGGACTCTCCGCTCAGCGGCCAACGAAGGGCGGTCCATTCACCGGATAACGCCAGTGAGGGTGAGGACTCACCGAAGCCGATCTCTCCCCACGCAATCAGTTCCGATGCCAGGCGCGGCAACCAGATCCGCAATCCCGCAATTTCGAGTCTCGGGCCGATTAATCGCCCGGAGCCCTGTACGCGCAGCTGGCCGTCGCCAAACAGCGGTGAGGCCAGTGTTCCGTCGACGCCGATCGACCGGCCGCTTGCGGCGATGGCCAGCGAGCCGCTGATGGCCGGTATCCGGCCGGCCGGAACCCAGGGCGTGCCGTCGAAATCGACCGCGCGCACCGTCCCGGCGAGGCTGGGCGTCGACGTCAGCGTCAGGAGGTTGCCCGAAAAGGCCAGTGTCGCCGGCTCAGAGAGCGTAATTTCCGTTGCCAGTTGTTTGAGGTCGCCTCCCAGCCCCGCCTTGAATGCGTAGATCTTCTGATCCGGCAGTTGCCACCGCCCTTCAAGCCGACCCTGGAGTCCAAGAGGCTCGGTAGCCCGCAACGCGATGTCGCCCTCGAGGTGGCCCGCCGGATCATCGAGGACCGCACGGGACAGTGTCAGCAGGGAGTGCGACACGTTCAGCTGCCCGTCGATTCGCGCGACCTCCAAGCGCTTCTGGTTTACGAGCCGCAGGCCTGCGTTTCTTATCTCGAACGATGGAAGCGAAATGCTGAGCAGCCGCGGCATGAAATGCGGATCCGTGCGCGCTTTCTGATCAACCGGCTTGAGGACGACTTCGATTGCTTCGATACGCAAGCCGTCGATGGTCAGTTTTCCACTCAACAGGCTGCGCAGATCCGGGTTACCGGCAAGGCCCCGCGCCTCCACGTGGACGGCCGGGTGATCGATGACAATCGTATCGGCGAAAAAGGGGCCGGCGAGGGTTCCCCGGGCACCGCCTGTCTCGATCCGTACCGCCTCCAGGCTCTGTACTGCCGCAAGCAGCATGCGAAGCCCCGGCTCGGTGTAGATGACGCGATACGTAAGCATTCCCGCCATTCCGATGATTAGGAGCAGCAAGCCGATCACAATGGTGCTTCGGCGAATCATCTACAGAACCTGGGTAATGTTGAGGTGGATGCGCGGACTCTTGCCAGGCTCGGAGAGCGCCTGCGCCACGTCGACGCCAATCATCAACATCGGCAGTTTCCAGCGTACGCCGATGCCGACAGAATATTCGAGTGGTGTGTTCCAGTCGTTGAATGCATTGCCGATATCGAAGAATGCGGCCCCGCGCCAGTTCTCCCGGATGTCCCGTTCGAATTCGACGCTGCCAACAACCACGTGCTCGCCACCGACGCTTTTCCCGAGGTCCGCAGGACTCGTCGGGTCCTCTGGCGGAGGGCTCAGTTCATTGAGCGCGAAACCGCGAACCGTCCGGTCGCCGCCGGTGAAGAATCTTTGCGATGCCGGCAGTTCCGAAAAGTCGTTGACCCATGTCGTACCGAATTCCCCACGCAGGCGCAGGTGCCAGGGCCCACCCAGCGGCCAGACTCGCTCGGCGCGACCGTAGAAGCGCAGATAGGACGCGTCGGATCCCAGCGTTGCCGGGCTGCCACTCAACTCGGCGTAGTAGGCTGCTTCGCGAACCCAGCCGGTCAGGAAATTTGGCGGCAGGCTGGCGTAGCTTATGCCCGGGATCAGCAGCAGGAGGTCGGTTTCGCTATTGTCCGGGAAGGTTGTTATTTCATCGTTGAGTCGCAAGAAGAGAACTCGCTGCCAGCCCAGGCTAAGCTGCGTGATGCTGCCAACAAGTTCGTACCGGCGGCTGTTCAGGTCGCCCAGCTCCTCGTTGACATAACCAGTGCTGAACTCGACTTTTTCGAGACTGGGGTCGCCGATTGGGATGATGTATCGTCCGATCGCCTCCTGCCTGACTTCGGACAGAGTCGTTTCGATCAGCCAGCGGTGACCGCTTCTATTGACCCGCCGGTTGTTCCAGCTGAAACGTCCGCGAATCCCTGTGTCTGTGGCGTAACCGGCACTTACCGTGTAACGGCTTCGCTTTATGGCCTGTCCTGCGAATGTGACTGGAACGGTCAGCGTGTCCGGATCACGGTCGCCGGCGCTCAGCGAGACGTTTTCGAAGTAGTTGCTGTCCTCAAGCGCGAACTGGGTGTTGGTGATGGCCTTCGTCGAGTATGGCTGTCCCTCCGTAAAGCGGATGAATCCCTCCAGCAGTTCCGGGTCAATGACGTCCTGCGTCGTCTGCAGCGCACCAAAAACGTATTGTCCGCCCGTCTGCATGGTGATCTTCGCGTCAGCGGAGAACGTCGCGGGGTCGACGGTCAGGGTCTTCCCGGTGATCTCTGCGTCGAGGTATCCGTTGTCCTGTGCAGCCCGCAGAAGGTCCAGCTTGAGGCGCTCATAGCTCTGATGATCGAGTCGTGCACCCGGTTTGAGCGGCGTATTCTTCACGACGCTCAAAAGAGCCGGTGCATCGGCTCCAGGGCCACGCAGTTCGACGTCCACTCGATTCATCGTGACCGGCCTGCCCGGCTGGACCTTTAACCTTACGATCCAGTTCTCATCGTCACGGCTGGTGCGACTTCGCACGGTCGGTTCGTAATAGCCAAAGGGACGCATCGCGTCAGTGGCTTCGTCTACGGCTCGGTAGGAGAGCCGTCGCACCTGCGCATCGGTGAGATCCTGGCGCGTCGTGTATCGCCCGAGCGTCAGGTAGGAGCGAATGTTGTCCGCTATTGGCTTGTCGACTCCGTCGACTTCAATACGAATCCGCTCCGCCCCCCACGCCGATGCAGACACCAGGGTCAGGACCAGTGCGAGCCGAACGGCCCGGATTCCGCAACTGACCAGGGCCTGTGCGCTGGTCATCATTCCGGAGAATCGTCGCCCGCCGCTTCGTCTGTCTGCGAACGGCGGGAAACCGGCAACCCTCGCGGCTCCTGTGAGCCGGCCTTTGCGTCGAACTGTATTCGTGTCCTTCCTGTTTCCGTGCCGGCCGGATCGAAGCGTTTTTCCATCATCACCGCGTGACCATCCGTAGCCAGCAGCAACAACGTCGAGCAGCGCGTCCCATAGCGTTCATGCTGTACAAACGGCGCCGAGAGCACGGATTCCCACTCGGCCGGCAGCCCGGTTTCTGGCATCGACGTCGCCTCTGCGCGCGTTCGGTCGGCGAGCATGTCCACCAGGTCCGCCGCGGCAACGTCCGGGCCGGCAAGCAATTCCCACAGCCGCCTGCGTGTTCTCGTCAGCTTGGGCCAGGGCGAGTCCAGCCGGTGATTGCTAAGGCCGTAAACCCCCGGGCTCAACTCGCGTGCACCGCCGTCGACTCTGTTTGAGTAGTAGTACAGCGAGTCGTCCCCTCCAATGAGAAGGTTGAAGCCCGCGTAACGGCTGGACGATGCGCCCAGTGTCTTTAGGAAATCCCGTGGCGATTCGTGTCCACGCAGGTAATCTGCGACGAGGCCGCCCCGGGATGGCGCATCCGGCGCGGGGGCCTCAAAGTCTCTGAAATTGGTGAGCAGGCCAAACCGGCCCGAGGCGTCAACGCCCATCCAGGTCCCCGACGCCTTCCCGTCGCGGCCCGCCAGGATGCGGGGATCGTCTTGCCACCAGGCCAGCGAAGACGTGGGCCGGTCATGAAATTCATCACGGTTGGCGGCTACGACCAGCCGATATCGAGGGTGGGACATCCATGCGAAGGCAGCCAGGCACATGGCGTCAATTGTACGGCTCTTGCCTCGTCTCGCCCGAGCGGCGCCGGCCGAAAAGCACGCGACCGGCCTTCCTGGCCGCCCAGTAGAGGAGGGCAATGACCGCGACCAGGGCGAGTATCGGAACGACGATCGCAGCGACCGCGATCCCCGTGGCGCTGGCCGTTTCAACGGTCGAAACGACAGGGTTCGCAAGTCCGCCCGTCATCAGTCCGCTCTTGGCCCTTATTACCGCGGTAGAGCCCTTGGTTAGTCCGGCGATACCGCCTCCGGCGATAATCGCCACCGGCCACATCACCGCGGGCGGAATGTCCGCCATCACCGCGGCACTCGCGACTACCCCTGCTCCTACTGCGGCCGGTCCGGCGATGAGATCAAGCGCGTGATCGACGCCTGGAATGTAGTACGCCAGCACTTCGACAACCGCGGCCGACCCAAGGGTCAACAATGCCGGTGTGCTGGCGAGCCATTGGAAGCCATCGGTTAGCGGGATGTAGCCGCTCTTTGCCGCCAGTCCGGCGACCAGCAGCGGGACGAACACGCGAAAGCCCGTGGCGGCCGCGAGCCCGACGCCAAGTGCAATGCTGATTAACGAGGCGGGTTCAAAGTCCATGGAAGCACCTTTGACTAAATCGACCGGCTACTGTGACGGGGGTTTCCATAGTGTGACGCCGGGCGTGTCGCGAAGCGGCCGATCCGCGCCCGAGTCATACCAGTGTTCAATCAACCGATACGATACTGACTGTGGTGGTGGCAGGCCCGGAAATCCAGAAGCAATGTCCTGCCGGGTGAACCAGCGGACGTCTTCGAGTTCGTCGTCCGCCGCTGCAACCGCCCCGGGATCCGCAAGCGCCGTGTAGCCAATCATCAGCGATGACGGAAATGGCCAAGGCTGTGAGGAGTGATAGTTGGCCCTGGTGACACGCACGCCGGTTTCTTCCAGAACCTCGCGTACCACCGCGTCCTCGAGACTTTCCCCGGGCTCGACGAAGCCGGCAATCGTCGAGTACCGTCCCGCGGGCCAGGCGGCCTGGCGACCCAGCAGGGCGCGACTGCCGTCCGTAACCAGAACGATGACCGCAGGATCAAGCCGCGGGAAATGTTGTGCCCCGCAAGCCTCGCTGGAACAGCGAACGACGTGTCCACCCTCGGCCGCAAGTGCCGCATGGCCACAACGCCCGCAAAAACGATGCCGGCCTCTCCAGGAAATCATTGCGCGGGCGTAGGCAAGCAATCCAGCCTCTTCGGATGACAAGAGCCCGGCACAGAGACGGAGATCTTCGAACGTAGATCCGGGCTCCAGGTCCGGGGGAGCAGGCGATGAAACATTTATCGCAAAACAGGCCCGGCCTCTGAACTGGCCGAGGAAGACAAGTTCCGTGTCATCAGTGTCGCGGCGTAGTTCATGGGTGATGGAAAGCGTGACCGCGGACAGGCCGCTCGAATGCCTGTTGACAAGGTTGCGGGATTTCCACAGCGGCACCAGAGCGGACTCCGGGTCGCTTAGCGCGCCCGCGATGAACTCTGCGTCTTTGCGCAGATGCGCGACGCGGTCGAGATACGGGCCCGAAAATACATTGGGTGTGTGCACAGGTGGAAGCTGGCCGTGAACGAGATGCATTGTAGCAATGCCATTGCAGAAACCCGATCAACTTCACCCGGTGCCGGTGCCGGCGCCGGATCGGCAGGCCACGCAATTCTCGGGCAGCAGGTCGAGAGTGTCCCGGATCCACAGCGCACGGCAGTCCCGGCAGGCGGTCAGTATCCATTCGTCGTCTCGTGACAGAACCTGCAGCAGGTACCAGGCATGCTCGAAGCTGATCAGCGCCTTCGGGCAAAGACCGAGGTATGTCTCGAAGACATCGCAGAGCCTGGCGACCTCACCGAGGCTCAGGACCCGCAGAACCCGCCTGCGCTGGAGCAGGCCGCAGCATCGCAACATTGAACCCAGGGTGGCGGCCTGGAGTTCGTGCTCGGGCGTCCTTCGGAAAAACGACATCTGCCGCGGCGACTTGCCGCGACGGCGGCGAATACCCCGCCCGGGCCGATCCTTGACATAGTCGCGGTACAGCTTGCGGATGCGGTCGTCGGAAAGGCCCGTGGCCACGCGAATCGTACGCGTACGGGCCTCGTGGCCGATCAGGCGATAGGCGACGTCGAGTCGCAGCCGGTCGCGATCGTATCGGCAATCTGTAATTCGCATCTTCTGACTCCCCAATTAGACGTTTTCGCCACATATGGTCCAACAAGACCATATATGGCAGTCTATAACCATATGTGGTTGAAATGGACCATATATGGAGGCAACGGGTATGCATCAATCAATCGCGGATATTGCTGAACGAGCCGATCAGCCGCTCGACGGGAATCTCTTCAGGCCGACCCTGCGCCGGGACCTGACTGACCTGAACAGACAATTCTTGTCTCTTGGGCTCGATGCCGTTCATTCGGAGGATCCCAGGTTCCGTCTGCCGGCGACGATTCGCAGCCTGGTTTCCGGCATCGATGCCGAAGAGCGGCGAGTCGTTGCGCAGTGCCCGTTCGCACTGTTTGAACTGATCCTTCCGCCCCCGGATGCCGCCAGTTTGTGGACGCACAACCGGGTCGGCGACCAGCCCCAGCCCGCCGCGCAGTTCACGGCTTCGGTGCGGTCGCATTCATTCGCGCATTCAGTTCTGGCGCTTGCGCGGAGTCTCGCGGCGAGCCTCCCTCTCTCGATACCATTGAGTCTGGGCCTGTCCGGGAAAGCCGAAACGCAGCTCGTCGAACTGCGGCCGTCGGAGCTGGCGTCCCTTGCCGGCTGGCCCGGGTTGATCCGCCCGCGCTGGCCCGGCAATCCACGTGTCTGGGCGGTGATGACCGAGGCGGCCCGTCAAAATACCGATGATGCCCTTCAATGGGCGCACTGCGTCGGCCTGTGTCTGCTCGGCACGGAGACAAGGCCCGGCGGTGGCGGCGAGCGATCGCCACACGGAGCACGGTGAACGTGAAGATCGGGCACGAAATTCGTCGGCACATGCTGCGTCATAGCCAAACATCGCGCTGAAGTCGGATATCGGAGATGATTACCGGTCATCCGGAACCCGACCGGAGTTATTCTTGCTGCGGCCCGTCAGCCCCATTACCCTTCGTCCCCTTCGCTGGCCCGGATTCTCAATGACCGCTCTCTCCCTGCGCCAACTCACCAAGACCTATCGCAATGGCGTCCAGGCTCTGAAGGGCATCGACCTCGACGTTGCGGAGGGCGATTTCTTCGCGCTGCTGGGTCCAAACGGAGCCGGAAAGACCACCGCGATAGGCATCATTTCCTCGTTGGTCACGAAGACATCCGGCAGCGCATCGGTATTCGGTCACGACATCGACACTGAGCTCGAAGCAGCCAAGGCTTGCCTGGGACTGGTGCCCCAGGAAATCAATTTCAACATGTTTGAGAAAGTCTCCACCGTTCTCCTGAACCAGGCCGGTTTCTATGGCATTCCGAGACGCGTGGCGAAGCAGCGGATGGAGCACTGGCTCCGGGTGCTGCAACTCTGGGACAAGCGTGACTCAATATCCCGATCGCTTTCCGGCGGAATGAAACGCCGGCTGATGATCGCGCGTGCACTAATTCACGAGCCGAAACTGCTGATTCTCGATGAACCTACGGCGGGAGTGGACATCGAGGTGCGCCGCTCGATGTGGGATTTCCTCAGGGAGCTCAACGAACGGGGTACGACAATCATTCTGACGACCCACTATCTGGAAGAAGCCGAGTCGCTTTGCCGGAACATTGCGATCATCGATGAAGGCCGCATCGTCGAGAATGATCGAATGTCAACCGTCCTTCGCAAGCTGCATACGGAGATTTTCGTTCTGAACCTGCGTGACCCTCTGGAGAAAGCGCCGACGTTGCCGTCGTACCGGATCAAGGCGCCGGATGATCGGACTCTCGAGGTGGAAGTAAACAAGGAGCAGAATCTCAACGAGGTGTTCGCTGAATTGACTGCGCTCGGTATCGAGGTGCTCAGCATGCGTAATAAGACCAACCGGCTCGAGGAGCTTTTCATGCGGCTCGTGGACGGACGCGAGGCGGGCAACGTGCCGGCCGCAATGGCGGACAGGCCATGAATGACAGCCGCACAGGAACCGTCGTGGCTGGGGCGCCTGTTGCAGCGGGGCATCGCCTTGTCGGTTTCCGTACGATCATCATCCGCGAATTCGGGAGAATCCTCAGGATCTGGGCGCAGACGCTGGTTCCGCCGGCGATAACGGCGACGCTTTACTTCGTCATATTCGGTAGCCTGATAGGCCGGCGAATTGGCGAAATGAACGGCTTCAGCTACATGCAGTACATTGCGCCGGGACTGATCATGATGTCGGTTATCACGAACAGCTACGGCAATGTCGTCTCGTCCTTCTTCGGCGCAAAGTTCGGCCGTCACATCGAAGAATTGCTGGTGGCGCCTCTGCCCAACTGGCTGATCGTGATTGGCTATGTTTGTGGTGGTGTCATGCGCGGTCTGCTGGTTGGCTTTGTCGTGACAGTCATTGCGATGTTCTTCACGCACCTGCATGTCGAGCACCTGTTCATCGTGATTTCCGCAGTCCTTCTTACAGCAGTCGTCTTTTCCCTCGGCGGCTTCATCAACGCGGTCTTTGCGAAAAATTTCGACCAGATCTCGTTCGTGCCGACCTTCATACTGACGCCCCTGACCTACCTTGGCGGCATTTTCTACTCGATCGAAATGCTGCCGGAATGGGCGCAGACCGTGACGCGGTTGAACCCCATCCTTTACATGGTCAATGCGTTCCGCTACGGATTCCTGGGAGAGTCGGACGTCGATGTCGGGTTTGCATTCATGGTGATGTCGGTGGCGGTCGTGGTCCTTTTTGCGGCATGCGTCTGGTTGATGAATCGCGGCATCGGCATCCGCGAATAGACTGCTAAACGCCATGTGTGGCCGATTCGCGTTCTATTCGCCGCACGAGGCGGTCGTCCGCCTTTTCGGCGTGGCCGATGCGCCCCACGTCGAGGCGCGCTACAACATCGCCCCTACACAGTACATCACGACGGTCAGGGCAAATGGGTCGAGACGAATTCCCGGGCTGCTCTACTGGGGCCTGGTTCCAGGATGGTCTAAGGACAAAGCCATCGGTGCACGGATGATCAACGCTCGCGGAGAGACTCTGCGCGAGAAACCCGCATTCCGGGTTGCATATCGTCGAAGGCGTTGCCTGGTGCTGGCCGACGGCTATTATGAATGGAAGCGGACCGACGGCCCGAAACAGCCATATTTCATCGGGCTTGATATCGGAGATCCATTTGCAATGGCGGGACTGTGGGAGTCCTGGCGGAATCCCGCGGACGACACTGTCCTCGAATCGTGCGCGATTATTACCACCGAGCCAGCCGCGTCCATCGCGCAGATTCACAATCGCATGCCCGTGATCCTGCCGCCGGCCACTTACGACGAGTGGCTTGATCCGGGGAACGAGTTGGTCGAGGACCTCGACCGGCTGCTAGTGCCCTGCGATCCGGCTGCGCTGAGAGCGTACCCGGTCAGCCGACGCGTCAATAACGCCCGCAATCAGGGTGCAGATCTCATCGAGGCCGTTTGAACAGCTCGGGTGCGGACGCAGGGGCCGGTGTCGGGGCTGCTTTGCAGTGTGGCGCGCTCGGCCTTACTCTCGCGTCATGGGCCAGAATCAACACTCCGCCTGACTTGGCACGGCAAGAATCCGTATGGCGCAATTCGACGGCAAGATTTTCTGCATCGGATTTTACAAGACCGGCACGACAAGCTTGTATGAGGCACTTCGACTGCTCGGCTATCGGACGATCAATGGCGACAAGCCCGGAAGTTATCCCGGAGCCGACGATGGCGCATCATTGATTCCGCTGATGGATGCAGGCAACTATTGCCTGCCCACGCTCGATCAGTTCGATGCATTCACGGACGCGCCTTACCTGTGGATATGGCGCGAGATTTACGCTCAGTTCCCCGACGCGAAATACATCCTGACTGTTCGTGATGAAGATCGCTGGATCAATAGTTGTGTGCGTTTCTACCATGGCAGGCGTGTCCGCCCAATGATGATCTGGAAGTTCGGCCGCTATGCAGATCCCTCGCGTGACCAGGCCAGCCGGGAGCAATGGCTGGAAACGTACCGCAGGCATAATGCCGAGATCCTGGAGTTTTTTGCCGACAAACCTGACCAGTTCCTGCTGATGGAGCCGACAAGAAACCCAAACTGGGACGAGCTCTGCGGGTTTCTCGAGGCGCCGGTCCCCGACCAGCCCTGGCCACATGCGAATCCCGGCCGCAAGAGTGGGCCTTGGCGAATTCTGCGACGGCGAATCAAGCAGGCGCTGGGACTCGAGCTCCGCGTGCCCAGCGAGTAACAGTTTCCACGCTGCCGACTGCCGGCATGCCGCCGGACCACTCATGAGCGATCCGGCGGCTTCGCACGGCTTCCGATTCTAGTCGGCATCCTCCTTGGGCTGATACGCCGCAACCAGCTCCTTCTGTTCGCGCGTCGGTACCGGGTCATAGTGACTCAGGTCCATGCTGTAACTGCCCTCGCCACCGGTCAGCGCCTTGAGCCGAGGGAGAAAATCCTGCATTTCGGCCAGGGGCACCAGGGCCACGATTTCCGCGCGTCCGCCTGGCAGCATATTCTGGCCGTTTATCCTGGCGCGCCGCGTGGCAAGGTCACTGGTTACATCGCCAATTCCTCCCGCCGGTGTGCTGATCGCCACTTTCACTATCGGCTCTAGCACGATGGGCTGCGACTCGCGGATCGCGGCAATAAAAGCCTTGCGGCCAGCGGCGACGAATGCAACCTCTTTCGAGTCCACCGCATGGTGTTTGCCATCGTAGACGCTGACACGGATATCCTGCAGAGGAAACCCGGCAATTGCTCCCTCTTCGAGGACCTGCCGGACACCTTTCTCGACCGCCGGTATGAAGGTGCCGGGAATGGCTCCGCCGACCACGTTGTTTGAGAACTCAAAGCCGGAACCACGTTCCAGCGGCTCGATACGCAGGAACACTTCGCCGAACTGCCCGGCACCGCCGGTCTGCTTCTTGTGCCTGTGATGGCCCTCGGCAGGGCGCGTGATTGTCTCGCGGTACGGAATGCTGGGTGTGCTTGTCGCAACGCTGACACCGTAGCGCTCGGTGAGTCGCTCCAGCATCATTTTCAGGTGCAGATCGCCGAGGCCGTAAAGCACGGTCTCGTTCTGAGCCGCGTGGTGCTCAACGCGGACGCAGGGGTCCTCAGCCACCAGTCTGTGCAGGCCTTCCGACAGCTTCTGCTCGTCGCCGCGCTTTTCCGCACGTACCGCAAGACCCAGCATCGGCGGCGGGAAAGCTACTGATTTCAGGTGAAAGTGATCCTCGTCATGTGAATCATGCAGCACGGCATCGAAGTGCAATTCGTCGATCTTCGGCACCGCGCAGATATCTCCCGGTATGGCCTCGGAAATCTCGATGTGATCCTTGCCCTGCAACTGGTACAAGTGGGCCAGTTTTACGGGCTTGCGCGCATCGCCCAGGAAGAGTTGGGAGCCGGCCTTGACCGTACCCTGGTGAACACGAAATATGCCCAGTTTGCCTACGAATGGGTCGATTGCGACCTTGAATACATGCGCAATTACGTGCTTGTCCGGGTCTGGATGGAGCACAACCCGCTGGGCTTTCTCGCCCTCGCCCTTAAGAAAGGGAGGCGGGTTTCCCTCGCCCGGGTTCGGCATCAGGCGCAGCACGACTTCCTGAAGTTCCGCTATGCCCGCCCCGGTTTCAGCCGAACAAAAGCAGATTGGAATCAGGTGATTCTCGCGAAGCGCCTGCTCGAACGGATCGTGCAGCTGTTCCGGTGACAGGTCCTCGCCTTGCTCGAGGTACAGGGCCATCAGCTCCTCATCGACCTCGACGACCTGGTCAATGATTTCCGTGTGCGCTGACTCGACCGACGAAAAGTCCGTGTCCTTGCCGTCAGCGCGAAAGAAGCAATCCACGACCGACCGGCCATTCTCCGCGGGCAGGTTCAATGGCAGGCATTCCTGTCCGAAAGTCTCGCGAATCTCTTTGAGGACCTGCTCCGTGCGGGCCTCCCGGGCATCAATTCGATTGATAACGATCAGCCTGGCCAGGCCGCGCGTCCGCGCAAAATCCATCATGCGATGGGTCATCGGTTCGACGCCGTTGACTGCGCTGACGACGATTACCGCGGTTTCGACGGCTTCGAGTGCGCACAGGCTTCTGCCGAGGAAGTCCGGGTACCCGGGCGTGTCGATTATGTTTACGCGGCTGCCCGCCGTCTCGAAGCCACAGACTGCAGCATCGAGGGAGTGCAGTTGTGTCTTCTCCTGCGGATCAAAGTCGCAGACAGTGGAGCCGCGCTCCAGAGAACCCTTGGAAGGGATCGCTCCCGAATGCGCGAGCAGGGCCTCCGCGATCAGGGTCTTGCCCGCGCCTGCCTGGCCTACCAATGCAATGTTACGTATATCCGCCGTCGTGTAGGGCATCTGATGCCTCCATTTTGATTTTCAAGCATTCTAAGACTTTCCGGAAAGGATACGCTCGCGGAGTCTCCGGGCTAGAGGCGTTTGTCGGGATTGGCTTGGAGCCCGGATCACTGTAGAAAGCCGGTAACCGTGGCAGGAATCTCGGAGAATCCTTTGGGGGACAACTCAATGGCGATGGGCAAGCGGGCCCTCATCGTGGACGATTCGCGCTCCGCGCGAGTGATCCTTGGCCGGATGCTGGAGCAGCAGGGGTTGGCCGTCGATACAGCGGAGTCGGCTGAGCAGGCGCTCGAATACCTGCAGCGAGACAGGCCCGACGTGATCTTCATGGACCACCTGATGCCCGGTATGGATGGGTTTCAGGCCGTCCAGACGATCAAAAGCGATCCGCAGACGGCGACGATTCCATTGATGATGTACACCTCTCAGGAGGGCGAACTGTACGTCAGTCAGGCGCGGGCCCTTGGCGCCGTCGGCGTCTTGCCAAAAACCGTGCGCCCGGTGGACGTATCAAGAGTTCTGTACCAGTTGCACCTGCTGCCGGACAGGCGAAAAGGGCGTTCAGCCCTGTTCAATGCCCAGGCCGATACCGCCGCGACTGCTGATGATGGGGCGGCGTCAGCGGACGCCCAGCCGCGGACGCCAATTTCGACGGATGAAAGTGCCGGGGCTTTGACCGTAGCGTCGGCGAGCGCTCTGTCCGAAATGCAGGCGAGCCTGCGCCAATCGATGCAACAGCTGGTCCGGGACCAGTTCTCCGAGCAGCGCCGCTTTGTATTGTCTACGTTTGAGGCGTTCGCCCGTCGCACCAGCGCAGAGCTGAAAGACGGTATCGCCAAGATTCCGGTGCCGCCAGTGATTGAATTGCCGACCCAGGCACCGCAGCGGCAGTGGTGGCCAACGGTGCTGACTGCATTGCTGGCTGTCATACCGTCCCTGGTGCTGGGCTATTTCTACTGGCAGTCACAGCAGAGAAATCTCGGGCTTCGGCAAGAAGTCACCGATGCTCGGGAAGCCACGGAGGTTGCCCGGCGGGAAGCCGCGGTTGCGGCGGCAGCGGCCGCCGCAGCGGCCCCGGCCAAGTCGGCTCTTGCTGGCGCGGACAAGCCGTTCGCGACCGAGTACGTGCCTTATGGCGAGACGCCGCTGGCCCGTCGGAGACTGGAGCGCCTTCAAGGTATCGTGGAGTCCCTCGAGGCCGAGGGCTTCCGTGGCCGGGTCGTGGTCGAGAGTTTCGTTGGCGACTTCTGCCTGTCGGGGGGGGCGGCGGAAGGCTTCTCGCTCGCCGATTCCGCGCTCCCGTCCCAGAGCTGTGATCTCGTGGGTAACCCGTTTCAGGACGCTCTGCTCCCTGCCCAAAACCAGTCGGTGGAGTTTGCCAATTTCATCGCGATCATGCGCCAGCGGCTCGGTGGTGCGATCCAGATCAGCGTTGTCAACGCAGGTCGGAGCCATCCGGTGGCTTACCCTGAGCAAAGCGAGCGAACGACTGCCGGCGACTGGAATGCGGTCGCGGCGCAGAACAATCGCGTGGAGTTCCGCGTAGAGCCCGAACCGGAGCCCTCGGAGTGAACGAAGCCGAAGAGCGGTGGATGATTTATGGGGCCAACGGTTACACGGGCGAACTGATTGCCCGCGAGGCCCGGTCGCGAGGGTATGAGCCTTTGCTTGCGGGTCGCAATACAGACGCGATCGCCAGACTCGCTCGCGAACTTGGCCTCGAAGCGGTTGCGGTCGGACTCGAAGACGCGCCGGCACTGGCAGATGCGATGCGCGGCACGACGCTTGTCCTGCATTGCGCCGGGCCATTTTCTGCCACTGCGGCGCCGATGATGCGGGCCTGCCTGACGGTCGGCGCGCACTATCTCGATATTACCGGCGAAATCGACGTCTTCGAAGCGGCACATTCGCTCGACGCCGAAGCCCGAGCGGCCGGTATCGTCATGTGCCCGGGCGTTGGCTTCGACGTCGTGCCAACCGACTGCGTTGCAGCGTCGCTCAGTCAGGCTCTGCCCGATGCGACTTATCTGGCTCTGGGTTTCGAAATGCTTTCACGCCCCAGCCGAGGGACTGCGAGGACGACCGTCGAGGGCATTGCCGACGGCGGCAGGATTCGCAGCTCGGGGAAAATCGTCAACGTGGACCACGCTTTTCGCGAGCGAAAAATTGATTTCGGGAACGGCGACAAGCTGGCCACGACGATTCCCTGGGGCGACGTAAGCACGGCCTTCTATACAACCGGGATCCCGAATATCGAGGTCTACACGCCGGTACCGGCCGCCCGCCTCAAGGCCATGCGCCGGCTCAACGCGATTCGGCCGCTGCTCAGGCTAGGCTTCGTACAATCCTTACTGAAGAGGCAGGCCTCACGTGGGCAACCGGGACCCGACGCGGCGGCCCGTGCGCGCACACCGAGCTTCGTCTGGGGAGAGGTACAGGCGCCAAGCGGAGAGCAGCGCACCGGTCGCATACGGGTTGGTAACGGATACGACGTCACGGTTCATGCGGCTCTCGGCATCGTTGAGCGCCTGTTCGACTACTCGGGGGAGGGCGGCTATTACACTCCGTCCCTGCTGGTCGGGCCACAATTCGTCGAACGTCTGCCGGATTCCACCTCGATCGAGATCACGCCCGGCCGGGCCTGGGAACCGAAACCACAGTGAGCGAAGAGCTGACTCTGGACGCAGGTGCGTTCCTCCCGCCCGTGTGGCTGCGCAATCAGCATGTCCAGTCAGTCATTCCCAGTCTACCGTTTCGTCGACCCGCAGTGGAGCGGGGCACGCGCGAACTGGTAAGCCGTTCGCGCCGGCTGGTTCTGGATTGCGGCGACGGTGTGCGTCTGCTGGCATGGCACGCGGTGTCGCCTCGAGCCGGCGACCGATCCCTTACTGGCGGCGGTCGCCTCGCCGTGCTGCTTCACGGTTGGGAGGGGAGTGCGGAGGCGATGTACGTACTGACGCTCGGCCAGCGCCTACTGGAACGGGGATTTGACGTGGTGCGCCTGAATCTGCGCGACCATGGCGGGAGCCATGATCTCAACGAAGGCATTTTTCATTCCTGTCGCATCCAGGAGGTGGTCGGCGCGGTGCGCCGAATACAGGAACTGAACTCCGGTCACGAGATGAGTCTGATCGGGTTCTCGCTCGGCGGGAACTTCTTTCTGCGCGTCGGCGCGCGAGCCGGCGGTGCCGGCATTGCGGTTCGCCGAATCATTGCGCTATCGCCGGTGCTCGATCCCAGGCACACCCTATCGTCCCTGGAGTCGGGGTGGGTTCTGTATCGCAACTATTTCGTCTGGAAGTGGCGGCGATCGCTGAAGGAAAAACAGGCGGCCTGGCCGCAAGTCTACGATCTGCGGGAAGTAATAGGCCTGAAAAACCTCACGGATATGACGGAATGGCTTGCTTGCCGTTATGGCAGATTCCCGTCGCTCGATGCGTACCTTGACGGTTACGCAATCACCGGCGAGGCGTTGGCTGGTCTGACCGTACCCACCCGAATCATTGCGGCGGAGGACGATCCAATCATTCCGGCCACGGATCTCGATCGGCTGGCCAGAGTGCCGGCACTCGAGATGACCAGGACCCGGTTTGGTGGTCACTGCGGGTTCTACTCCGGCCGCGGCGATTCCTGGTTCATTCGAGAAGTCATCGCGACGCTGGAGTCGGGCTGAGATGAGTCGTACAGACCGGGCGGTCGCCATTGCATGTTCACGGCGACCACGCGTCGCGCTCGTGCATCGCCTGTTGCCACTTCGCGAAACGCGCATGCAGCCCCGAGTGCGGAGACGGCGTGAACCGTCGCTCCAGACTAACTGAGTGCCATTGCCGTGGCAGACCCGCGGCGAGGAAGGCAACGCCGCGTGCGGTCGCCTCGGGCAGAGCATAGCGCTCCACGGCCATCCCGCTCAGCCCCGCCAGAGCGTCGCAAAAGTAGTTGCAGCGGGCAAAACCACCGGTGACCACGATACGAGACAGCGGGCCGGCTTTCTTCATCAGATCGAGGTTGACGCGAATCAGAAAGACGATGCTTTCTACCACTGCCTGCAGTTGCGACATCTCGCTGCCGGTTCCAATGAATTCCGTCGCAAACCGTGGTTGCCAGTAAGGCGAACCGAGCCCGCCGACACCGTTCATGAGCAACGGCGTTTCGATCCCGGGCTGCCTGGACAGCGTCTGAAGGGCGCGGGCCGTATCGAGCGCAACGCGATCCTGCAGCCAGTCGACCGCACTGCCGGCGCCATTGACCGTGCCCTCGAGACTGTACTGGACTTCCGAGTTGGTCGAACAGAGCACACTGCGCAGCAGTCCCGGCGGTACCATCGCATCAGCGCTGGAGAGCCGCTGCAGGAATGCGCCGGTACCCGCATTCAGATAGGCAGTGGCTTCCACGGGTTGGCCGAAGCCGAAAGCGGCGGCTGCCTGGTCTCCAGTGCATGCAAGCAGTGCCACGTTCGTTTTGTCGATGGCCAACGTACCAAAGCCGTGTCGTGTCGGTACGCAGCGCGGCAGAATTTCGGCGGGTACGCCGAAAGCTTCCAGCAGCCTCGGCGACCAGTTGCAGACCGCCGGATCGAAGAGCTGTGTGCGCGCCGCGTTGGCCGGGTCAACGAGGTTGGGCCTTTCGCGGAGCAGTCGGTTCAGCAGGAAAGCGGAAAGGGGTCCTGCCCTCAGGGTTCCGCGCGCTCGGGCGTTCTGAACAGCAGCGATGTTGTCGAGGCTCCATCGCAGCTTGCTCGCCCCGTAGTGCGGTGAAAGGACGAGCCCGCTGATACCACGTATCCAGCTTTCACTGCCGTTCATTTGATCGATCAGCGCCTGGCCCCGGCGATCCTGCCACGAAATGGCGGGTGACAGAGCCTTGCTCGTGTCCGCGTCCCAGCAGACGACCGTCGACCTTTGAGTCGCGAGTCCGGCGGCCGCAATCTTACCGCCTGCTGCACGAGTTCCGCGGCTGGCATCGGTGGCGGCCTGCTGCAGCGACGCGACGAGCTCATCCGCGTCGTGCTCAATCCGTACATCGCCCCGCCGCCTGGTCGCGACCGGTACCTGCGCTTCTGAAACTACGCAGCCGGAAGAGTCGTAGAGCACGGCCCGGCTGGCATGCCCCCCCTGGTCCAGCGCCAGTATCAGAGCGCGCCGGTCTTCGGAGTCGAGAGCCACTTGCTGCTTGCCGCCCCGTACGCGGCAAGCATCTCGCCTATTGCCATGGATTCGACGAAACCGGCGCCCATTGCGCCGCAGGCAGCAGCCGTCGTGACGTCCCGAACTTCATAGAGTGCCCATTCCCAGGCGCCCGGCCACAGCTGTGTCGTTCCGTCGGGCAGCCTGGCCAGGTTGCAGAAAAGGAACTCGGGCGAAAGTTCGTCTACGGCGGCGCGCGTCCCATCGTCGTAGGTTTCCAGCACCCAGCCGATTCGGGTGCCGGTCATTGCGCGCAGTATCTGTATGCTCGGCAGGTCGAACGAGATCACGACGCAGCGATCCGCTACGGGTTTCAGCACCTCCGAAACGCGTCGCAAGACCGTTTCCCGCCCGAAGTGGCGCAAGCTGGCGCGCTTGATCTCAACAAATGCCGTGACCTGTGGCCAGTCTGTGAGCAGATCCACCGTCTGCGCCAGCGAAGGCGGATAGGTAAACGCGTGGCGGCGTCCCAGTCGCTTGACTTCACCAACGGGTATTTCCGATAGCTGCACCCACGACAAATCGTGGACGCTCTCGGGCCGGCCGCCGACGCGCGCGAGATCTGCGTCATGAAGCAGAACCGGAACTTTGTCCTGGGTCAGTTGAACGTCGAATTCAACATGCCGTATGCCGAATTCCACGGCTGACTGCAGTGATTGCAGGGTGTTTTCCGGAAATTCGCTGGCATTGCCACGATGAGCAATGATTTCCGGCAGTTCGGACTTGGGCGCCATGGATGGCCTCGCTGGCAAGCTGCGTGAAGGGTGCTAACGACCCGATGTTACTTAATGTGAACGTCCTTGCGTACATTGCGAGGCAAACAGAATCCCGACACCGTGAACGTAATCACACAGCGTCATCAAACGGCAGGTCGCTGACAGAATGCGTCACTGGTCGTGGCCTCGAGTAATTAATAAGCCTAGGAAAATTAAAGAAAAATATTTTGGCACAGTGCTTGCTTGAATCTCATCCTGCTGGATTCCAGGAGAGTGAATGTGACGATGAAGAGTGAAATCATTGCCCTGTTGTTTCCGGATACGCCTAAGGTCGCCGACGGTTCCGAGCCGATGGTGACAGCGCTGCTGCGTGATGCGCAGGGTCTGATGGAACTGCGCCGCGTCAAGCCGGACCGCGGTCTGTTACGCCATGCCCGAATTGCGGGCAGGTTTAATTGCGGGATACCGATAGTCGATCCGGAGACGCGCGAAATCATCGGTTACGAAATCGAACCGATGTCTGTTGGAATGGCCTGACGATCACGACCGACTCCCCGGCGGCGGGCTTCGGCGAGACGCCGGTGTAGCTAGACCGGGTAAAAGCGAACCAGTTGCATAGAGAATACTGCGGCCATCAGCAGTACGAGTGGGCCGCCGACTCGCAGGAAGTCACGAAAAACATAACCGCCAGGCTGCATGATCAATACGTTCGTCTGGTAACCCATCGGGGTCGCGAAAGACAGATTGCAGCCGACAATCGCGGCGAGCACGAACGGCTCCGGCGGCGCGCCCAGCTGCTGAGCAATCGACAGCGACACTGGGGTTCCAATTGCGGCAGCCGCATTGTTTGACACGAAATTGGTAAGAAATCCGAGGAAAATCATCACCGCCGCGAGTACCGCCTGCGGAGGCAGGCCGCTCGCCACCGACATGAATCCGCTCGCGAGAAGGTCGGCGCCGCCGGTCGCCGTGAGTGCCCTGCCGAGTGCGAGGCTTGCAACGACGACCAGTACGACCTCGGCGCTGATACCTCGACCCAGTGCTTCGAGCTTGAGACAACCGGTCACGAGCAGCGCGAGAACACCCAGCAGCGCGGCGATCGCGATCGGTAATATCCCAGTCGCTGCGAGCGTGACAACGGTCGCCATGATGAGGACAGCAACAGGCGCTTTGCGTGTGCGCGGCAAGTCCAACGTGCCGTCCAGTACGAGGCCCCCGGCTTCACCCTTGAGCACGGCAACGCGTTCCGCGGGGCCCTGCACCAGCAACACATCCCCCGAGCGCAGCAGACGGTCCGGGATGTCGCCGGACAGAGATGCCTCATCTGCCGGACGGTACATCGCGAGAATGACGACGCCGAAACGCTCGGCAAATCGCGCACCACGCAGGGTTCGATGGTGCAGCGGCGATTCTTCCGTGACGACGACTTCTACCAGCTGCTGGTCCTGCGCAAGCAGCGGGTGTGTTTCCGGCGGCAGCTTGTCCACTGTTCCAGCATCATAGAGCGTCGTCCGCAGGGTGCGCTCATACTCTTTGAGATAAGCGGACGTATCGCTAACCATCAGCCGATCACCCTCGCGAAGTTTCAGGTCGTCGGCCGCGGCCAGGAGTTCGTCTCCGCGCTGCACACGCTGAATTTGCATCTTGTTTCCAGTCCAGCGCCGAACCCGCGCGATGGTCTTGCCGTCTGCGCGACTGTTCGGCCCGACGTAGAACATTGCGTCGAAGCGCCGCGGCGCAGCATTGGCGAGCGGACCCGAGCGTTCGTGCAGCAGACGTGGCGCAATGAGCCAGAGGTAACCCAGCGCAATCAGGGCAGGGCCCGCGACTATCTTCGTGAACTCGAACATATCGATGTCGTGAACGCCGTGGTCATGGGCCAGGGAAACGATGAGCAGATTGGTCGACGTACCGATCGTGGTTGCCATACCACCAATCACAACGGCGAAGTTCATCGGCATCAGCATCTTCGACGGCGATCCACCTGCGCGCATTGCCAGCCCGATGACGACTGGCATCAGTACGACGACGACTGGCGTGTCGTTGATGAAAGCGCTGAGCAACATCGCCGCGGTGAGCACCGCGAGAAGCGCGATATGACGATTCAACGCCCACAGGCGAGCGAGTATCCGGGCAATCGGTTCCAGTGCCCCGGTTACCATCAATGCGCGGCCTAGAATCATCAGCGAACAAATCGCCACCAGCGCCTCATGACCGAACCCGGAGAAGATCTGCTTGGGCCCGAGCACGCCGTCCTGGCCTTGAAACGGAAACAAGTGAAGCGCGAGGGCGAGGACCGCGATGATGGTCAGGCTCGTTACCGGGATCGGTATGCGTTCCCGGGTGAACATGAAAAACGCGATCGCAGTCAGAACAAGCACGCCGATCGCGTGTGCATTCAGAGATAGGTCGGCCATTGGCATAAGCATACAGGCAAAAAAAACCCCGCTTTCGCGGGGTCGTCGTCCTTTTCGGGGCGCTCTGTCTTCTTTTTCTTAATACTTCTTCTTCTTGTCACCCCTTTGGCTGGGGGTCCATTTTCAGGCTGTTTTCGTTGTTCTCTTTGGCAGCTTCTCTCGGGCCATCCCCGGCGGAGTCAACACCTTCTACTTTCCCAATCTCACTACCGATCAACATCGGGATACGTCAAGAGACGGTCTGAATGAAAGCAAGGTGCGTGCCAACTAACACTTTCCCGCATAAAAACAATAAATTAGGGGAAATCAGAATCCTGTCCAGCGTTCGCGCGGTTGTGACTTTGCGCCGATCGTAAAAAATGCCGACACGATCAGAGGGGCTGGTTCAGGCATGCTGGTCTCGGCCGGGACGGTATCAGGCTTTGCCTAGAATGCGTTGATGCCTGTCAGTTCGCGGCCGATCGTGAGCTGGTGAATTGTCTCCGTTCCTTCGTAAGTAATCACACTTTCGAGATTTAGTGCGTGGCGAATCGGTACATATTCGGCACTGATACCTGCGCCGCCGAGTATGTCTCGTGCGTCGCGGGCAACATCGAGCGCCATGCGGCAGTTATTCCATTTCGCGAGCGAGACCTGGGACGGAGACATTTTTCCTGCGTCCTTGAGGCGCCCGAGTTGCAGGGAAAGCAACTGCGCCGAGGTTATGCCGCGGGCCATCTCGGCGAGGCGCAACTGCACTGTCTGTGTCGCGGCCAGCGGGCGGTTGAACAGCATTCTGGTCATCGAGTAGTCGAGGGCCTGTTCCAGGCAGGCCTGTGCTGCACCGATGACGCCCCAGGTGATTCCATAGCGGGCCTGCGTGAGGCAGGAGAGCGGTGCCTTCAGTCCGATGACGCTGC
>Ga0316576_10000192_pt1 | contig 25476 bp, 22 predicted proteins | sample S0NA_FD_203075 | JGI IMG/M metagenome (GOLD analysis project Ga0316576, IMG submission 203075) | Rhizosphere microbial communities from salt marsh grasses in Alabama, United States - S0-2_050615r3r5 | ecosystem: Host-associated > Plants > Roots > Rhizosphere | place: USA: Alabama | collected...
TTCGTCGGGTCGGGCGGGGCGAACCGGGGCCACACACAAGAAGGGCCACGGTCCTGCGCGGATCCGTGGCCGAGAGGGCAGACGAGTCAGGTCACGTCGTCAGGCGGCCCAAGGATCCAGGCGCGGCAGCGGTGCACGGCACCGCGTTCGTGATGCGCAGCATCATCGCCACCTCCTCGCTTCGTCCGGCCGCCACGGCACTCTGCCGGGGTCAGCACGCGACGTTAGGGGTCGCCGGGTTCGGAGCGCAAGTGAATTTCGACCCCCGCCGGAGGATCGGCCAGCAGGTCGACGAGAAATCGGCTCGGCGAACGCACGGGGCCGTCCACCGAGGACCGCCGAGGCCACGTGATGACCAGCACATCCCGAGCCCGGGTGACCCCTACGTACAGCAGCCGACGCTCCTCCGCGACAGCGTCGGGTGCAGCCGCGCCGACCAGGCTCGACCGGATGGGCAGTCCGCCGTCGAAGACACCGGCGATGACCACGGCTGCCCACTGCTGGCCCTTGGTGGCGTGCAGCGTCGCCACGGTGACACCGGTCCCGGGCGGCTGGCGTCCTGCGCTCTGCTCCGCGCGGAGCTCTGCCACCAGCTCGGGCAGGCCGATGGTGCCGCCGGCGTCGGCGACCCTGCGCTCCAGATCGTCGGCGACGCCCGCCAACGTCGCCCATGCCTGCCACCGCGGGTCGACCGGCTCGGCTGCGCCCGGCTCGGCGACCCAGCCGGCGTCGGCGAACACGTCCCGAACCGTGGCTCCCAACGACGGGGGGCGACCGCTCCCCGGTCGGCCGGCGGCCCAGGACGGGTCCGGTGGCCGTCGAGCGGCCGCCGAGAGCAGCGCCATGCCGTGGCGCACCTCCGGACGCTCGTAGAACGGTGTGGCACCGGGGGCCGACACCGGTAGCCCGTGACGCGCCAGGGCCTGGCTGAGGATCCGGGCCTGGGCCTGGGTACGCGTGAGCACGGCGATGTCACGTTCCGCCCACCCCGCACCGACGAGGTGCGTGACGCGCCGCACCACATGTGTCGCCTCGGCCGCCTGGTCGTCCGTCTCCACCAGCGCGACGGCCGCACCGTCCGGCCGCACCGGTCGGAGGGGGCCCGCGTCCGGCCCCGGTGCGCCGTCCGGGCCGAGCACAGCCTCAGCCACCGCCAGCACCTGGGGAGTCGACCGGTAGTTCACGGTCAGGTCCAGCCGCTCGGCCCGCGGGAACCGCCGCTGGAACTGGGTGAGCAGAGCGGGGTTGGCCCCGGCGAAGCCGTAGATGGACTGGCGGGGGTCGCCCACGACGCACACGTCGTCCCGGTCACCCAGCCAGCACTCCAGCAGCCGCATCTGCAGTGGTGAGACGTCCTGGAACTCGTCGACGGTGAACCAGCGGTAGCGCTGGCGGACCACTCGGGCCGCCGCTGGCTGGGTGGTGAGCAGCCCGACGGCCGCCAGGAGCACGTCCTCGAGGTCGACCCGGTCGGCCGCCTCGAGCGCATCGACGTAGGCGGTGTAGAGCCGCGCCACGTCCTGCGGTCGGGCACCGATCACGCGGCGTCCGACCTGGCCCGCTCGTTCCACGTACCGGTCCGCCGGCACGTTGCTGACCTTCGCCCACGAGATCTCCGCGGCGAGGTCGCGCGTCGAGGCCGAGACCCCGGCGGAGTCGGCCAGCCGGGCGAGGAGGGCGTCGGGGGCCTCGACGACGTCCGGGAAGGCCCGACCGTAGACCCGCGGCCAGAGGTAGCGGACCTGGCTCAGGGCAGCCGAGTGGAACGTCCGGGTCACGACGCCGATGACCCCGAGCGTCGAGAGCCGGGCCCGCATCTCGGCGGCCGCCCGCGTGGTGAAGGTGACCGCCAGGACGCCTCCCGGCTCGAACACCCCCGTCGCGACCCCGTACGCGATCCGGTGGGTGACGGCTCGCGTCTTGCCCGTCCCGGCCCCGGCGACGACCACGAGGGGTCCGTGCACGGTTCGGGCGACCTCTCGCTGCTGCGGGTCGAGCCCCTCGAGCAGAGCGTCGCCGGGCGAGTCGGTCACGGGGCCATCCTCGTGCACGCCTACCGCCAGGTGCCGCGGCCTGCCACGGGTTGGCCCAGCCAGCCCTCGACCAGCCGCCGAGCCACGGACAGACGTGGCGGCACGAGCACGTCACCCGATGCGGTGGCCCGCAGCAGCTCGTCCCGGGTGAACCACCGGGCCTCGACGATCTCCTCCCCATCGACGGAGAGGCTCTCCGCCCCTCCCTCGCCCGCTCGGGCGTAGAAGGCGAGCATCAGGCTGGCCGGGAACGGCCACGGTTGGCTCCCGACGTAGTCGAGGTCCACGACCTTCACGCCCGCTTCCTCGGCCACCTCACGCACCACCGCTGCCTCGACCGTCTCCCCGGGCTCGACAAATCCCGCCAGCGTGGAGAAGCGTCCCGGCGGCCACGCCGACTGCCTGCCCAGCAGGCACCGGCTCGGGCCGTCCGACGGCTCGTCCAGCACGAGCACGATCACCGCGGGATCGGTGCGCGGGTAGTGCTCGGTGCCGTCGCTCGTGCAGCGACGCGCGTAGCCGGCGGTCACGACTGTGGTGGGCGCCCCGCAGCGCGCGCACCGCGGGTGGAGCTCGTGCCAGCCGGTGAGCGCGACCGCGTGCAGCAGGATCCCGAGGTCGTCCGAGCCCAGCCTCCCCGACGCCGACCGGACGCCCCTCGCTCGCTCGTCGTCGAGGGGTCCGTCCGGGTGCACGACGAACAGCGGGCCGGAAGGCCCCACCCCGAGCAGCATGCCCTGGCCCGGTGGAGCCTCATCGACGGGCAGACGCATCAGGGCGTCGTCGTCCACGAGCGCCCGACCGCCGCGGACCACGACCACTCGCGTCTCCGTCATGCGCCACAGCGCGGCGACCCGGTCAGGGTCCGACCGGAACTCCGCCATGCGGTCCAGACCCTCGACATCGACCACGGAAGGGCTGAGCCGGTACGGAAGACGCTCGTCACGGGACACGCCGCGCCAGCGTAGGCGCCTGCTCGCGGCGGTCCGCACCGTGCGACGCGCGCGCCTGGCAGGATGCCGCGACGTGAGCACACATATCGGAGCTGAGCCGGGTCAGGTCGCCGACCGCGTCCTGCTGCCGGGTGACCCCCTGCGAGCGAAGTGGATCGCCGAGACGTACCTGAGCGACGTCGAGTGCTACTCGACGGTGCGCAACATGCTGGGATTCACCGGCGACTACCAGGGCACCCGGGTGTCAGTGCAGGGCACCGGCATGGGGCAGCCGTCGATCTCGATCTACGCCCACGAGCTCATGGCCGAGTACGGCGTCCGCACCCTGGTTCGGGTGGGGTCGTGCGGAGCGATGGTCGAGAAGGTGAAGGTGCGAGACCTGGTGGTCGCCATGAGCGCCAGCACCGACTCTGGCATGAACCGGCACCGCTTCGGTGGCATCGACTACTCCCCCACCGCCGACTTCGACCTTCTTTCGCTGCTGGTCGAGGAGTGCCGGAAGACCGACGCCGCCGTGCACGTCGGCCAGGTGGCGTCGTGGGACGTGTTCTACTCCGACCGGCCTGACCTTCGCGACACCCTCACGCGCTATGGCGTGCTGGCCGTGGAGATGGAGGCGGCAGCCCTGTACACGCTGGCGGCGAAGTTCGGCGCCCGCGCCGCGGCGGTGTGCACCGTGAGCGACAGCCTGGTCACGGCGGAGGAGACGAGCGCGGACGAGCGGGAGCGGACGTTCTCGTCGATGGTGGAGGCGACCCTGGCCACCGTCGCGCGGATCTGACCTGCGGCCGACCGTCCCCCTACCCTGTTCGGCCGTGGACGACCTGCGCCTGGCGACGTGGAACGTCCTGCACGGCCGGTCGCTGACGCACGGCCAGGTGGTGCTCGACGACCTGCGCGCGGGAGCCGCCGCCCTCGACGCCGACGTGGTGGCGCTGCAGGAGGTGGACCGCCACCAGCCGCGCTCGCACGACGTGGACCAGGTGCGCGAGGTCGCGGACGTGCTCGGCGCCCGGTGGTTCCGCTTCGTGCCGACCCTCTGGGGAGAACCGGGCGTGACCTGGGAGCGAGCCCGCGACGGCGACGAGGACGCACCCTCGTCCGCTCGCTCCGCCTACGGCATCGGGCTGGTGAGCCGCCGACCGGTGCTGGCCTGGGCGGTCCGTCGCTTCCCTCCGGCTCGCGTGGGCATGCCCCTGCTGGTGCCCGGTCGTGGGATCACGATGGTCGACGACGAGCCCCGTGTGGCCGTGGCCGCACTCGTCGACGGACCGGCGGGGCCTCTCACGGTGGTCGCGACGCACCTGTCGTTCGTCCCCGGTGTCAACGTGCGACAGCTGCAGACGGTCACCAGGTGGGCGGAGGGGTACCCGCGGCCGCGGGTGCTGCTGGGCGACCTCAACCTGCCGGGGCGCCTGCCGTCATGGGTCTCCGGGTGGCGGCAGCTGGGCCGCGTCGCGACCTACCCGTCCTGGCGACCCCTCGTGCAGTTCGACCACGCCCTGGCCCACGGGCTGGGGCCGCAGGCGGAACCCCAGGTCACCTCGCGGCGCCTGCCGGTCTCCGATCACCGCCCGCTGGTGGTGACCCTCACGACTCGGATGCGGCCCGCACGACGGACGTGACCAGGTCGTCGACCGACACGGTTCGACCCGACTCCTCCACCGTCACGTTCTCGCGCACGTGGTGGAACACCGCCCGCACCTGCGTGTCGGGCAACGAGTAGAGCGCCGCGAAGGCCCGGCGGTAGACGGCCAGCTGCGCCGACCGGGCGGCTGCGTCCGCGGGTGAGGTGGGCGGTGGCCCCGTCTTCCAGTCGACCACCACGATGCCGTCGCCGTCGGCGAACACCGCGTCTGCGCGCCCCCGCACGACGACCCCGTGAACGACCATCTCGAACGGTGCCTCGACCTCGCGGGGCTCGCGCGCCGCCCACGCGGAGGCCATGAACGCCTCCCTCAGCTCCTCGAGGTCAGCCGTCGGCGGGGGGGCGGTCGCGTCGGCGGCACCGGGCAGCTCGTCCAGGTCGAGCAGCCCAGGCCGTCCGTAGTACTGCTCGACCCAGGCGTGAAAGGCGGTGCCCTGCCGTGCCTGGACCCGTGGCCGAGCCGGCATCGGGCGCCGCAGACGGTCGAGCATCTCGGCCGGGTCCCGGCCCGCGCCCACCAGCTGCGTGGCGGACAGGTGCGAGGGCAACCGGACGAGGCGCGCTCGTCGCGCCTCCGCGTCACGGTCGGCGAGAAGCAGTCGCACGTCCTCGTCCCACGCGGCTGCCCGCCCGGTGATCCCGCGGCTCGGGGGGAGCTTGCGCCGCACGGCGTCGCGCACCAGGGCGGCCCCGGACTCCAGGGCGGGTCGGTGGCGGCCCAGCGGGTCGTCGGGCCACTGCGGAGCATCAACGGTGGGGTCGGGGGGGGCGCCGGGCTCGGCGAGCCAGGTCTCGACGTCGACACCTGAGCACTGGGACATCTCGTCGACGAACCGCGACGGCTCCTTCGGCCGCTGCCCGTCGCCCCAGCGGTACCCGTGGCAGAGCAGCAGTCGCCGGGCCCGGGTCGCCGCGACGTAGACGAGACGTCGCTCCTCGGCCAGGTGACCGGCGCGTCCTGCCTCGTAGCCCTTCTCGACCGCGGCGGCGAGGTCGGACTGTGACGTCACGTCTGAGGTGTCCAGGCTCGGCAGAGCAGCAGCATCCCCCCGCAACGAGTACGGCAGCGCGCCCGGATCGGTCAGCCAGCCGCCAGGGGTGCGGCTGCGCGTCGGGAACCCCCCTTCGGTCAGCCCGGCGATGGCGACGACATCCCACTCCAGTCCCTTGGCGGCGTGGACGGTCAGCAGCGCGACCCGCTGCCCCGCGTGCCCCTCGGCGGCTCGACGCAACCCCCGCTCCTGCTCCGCGCCAGCATCGAGGTAGTCGAGGAACTCGGGCAGGCCGGCCTGCGGCGCGACGTCGGCGAACTGGGCAGCCTCGTCGACGAGCCGGTCCAGGTGCGAGACGCCGACGCCGCCGGTGCGCTGTGCGCGGGCCAGCGTCTCCACGTCCAGCCCCAGCACCACGGCGGCATCGGCGACGACGTCGGGCAGCGGCCGGTGGAGGCGCTGCCTGACCTGCTCGACCCAGTCACGGGCCGTCCGCAGACGCGTGTCGGCCGCCGGGCTCATCCACCCCGGCGGCGGGGGGTGGGACAGGCACTCGGCGATCCCGACCGACGGGGCCAGCCACGACGGGGCCTTTGACGCCGGGGACGTGCCCTGCTGACGAGCCCACTGCCCCAGGGCGCGCAGGTCTCGAGGACCCAGCCGGAGCACCGGCCCGGTGAGCAGTCGCATCAGCGCGTCCCCGCGCGCGGGGTCGGCCGAGACCTGCAGGAGGGCCACGACATCGCTGACCTCGGGGACAGTGAGCAGCCCGTCCAGGCCGACGACCTCGACGGGCACGTCACGGTCGCGAAGGGCGGCCTCGATCGCAGGGATTTCGTCCCGCTTGCGCACGAGCACACCGATGGTGGGCCGCTCGGCACCCTCACCGTGTCGCCACTGCGCAGCCACCTGGTCGGCAAGGGCGGCTGCCTGGTCGCTCCGACTGTGGTGCAGGGCCAGCCGGACGGCTCCGTCGGGGGCGGTGGGCATCGGCACGAGGGTGTCGACCAGGACGTCCTCGACGCGTAGCGGGTCGGCGAGGTGGTTGGCGACGTCGAGGATGCGCCGCGCGTTGCGGAAGCTGGTGCGCAACGCGTGTCGCTCGACCGGCTGAGCCGCGCCGAAGCGGGTGGCGAAGGCCGTCAGCGTGTCGGCGTTCGCCCCGCGCCAGGCATAGATCGACTGGAACGGGTCGCCGACGGCCGTCAGGGGGTGGTCGGGGCCGAACAACGACAGCAGCAGGTCGAGCTGGGCGAAGGAGGTGTCCTGGAACTCGTCGAGCAGCACCAGGTGGTACTGCTCGCGCAGCTGCCGACCGACCTCGCCGAAACGGGCCGCGACCCGCGCGGCCTGCTCGGCCACGGTCGCGAAGTCGGTCAGGTCGGCGTCAGCCAGCTCCGCCCGGTAGCGCTCCACCAGCGGCAGCAGGCGCAGGCGTGCTCGCTGCGCCGTCAGCACGCGCTCGAGCTTGCTGTGCACCGCTCGGCGCTGGGACGGCCCCGGTGGCAGGGACTCGATCAGCGCCAGCAGCGACCGGGTGGCGCCCTCGACGTCATCGACCTCGCGGACGTGGGTCGCGAGCTGCTCGTGCAGGCTCAGCACGTCCTCGACGACGGTCGCCGGCGCGTACTCGACGTCGTCCATCGCACTGTCCCACCCGTGCACGAGGCGTGCCGCCCGCTGCCAGGCACCGGCGGGGCTCAGCAGTCGCCGCCCTGGCTCGATGCCGAGGCGTGCTCCGTGCTCGGACACCAGGCTCGAGGCGAACGCGTCGTACGTCGAGATCGTCGGCTCGGTGGCGGGGATGCTCACCCGACCCGTGGCAGCAAGGGCGGCCAACCGCCGCCGCACGCGGCCGCTCAGCTCTCCTGCGGCCTTGCGGGTGAAGGTGAGGCCCAGCACCTGCTCGGGACGGACGACCCCGTTGGCGACGAGCCAGACGACCCGCGAGGCCATCGTCTCGGTCTTGCCCGACCCGGCCCCTGCCACCACGACCGAGGGGCGCAGCGGCGCGGTGATCACGGCCTTCTGCTCCTCGGTCGGCGACGGACGACCGAGGAGCGCGGCGATCGTCTCCGGTCCGAGGGTCGTCATGGCACCACCCGACCGCCGTCGGGGTGGGCCGGGCACGAGGCACGCACCGGGCAGGAGGCGCAGCCAGGGTTGACGAAGGCCGAGAACTGCGACGCCGTGGCGCCCTCGGCGACCTGCTGCACGAGGCGACGCGGCCACAGCGGGTCGTCGGTGTCGGACAGCGCGGGTTGTGCCTGCTCTCGGGCACGGGCGCTGCCCGTCACGCCGAGCTGCACGAGCACGGCTCCGCCGGCGCGCGGGTGCGGGCCGCCGTCAGTCGCCGATCCGCCTGCCCCATCGACCAGCGGCACCGCCCCCGACTCGACGGCCCACTGGTAGATCCCCAGCTGGGCGTTTCGCGCTGCCTCGGCGTTGGTGTGCGCTGTGGCACCGGTCTTGAAGTCGACGACGACGACCGAGCCGTCCTCGGCGCGGTCGACCCGGTCCAGCCGCCCCGTCACCACGGCGCCATCGACGTGCACGCTGACCTCGACCTCGACCCCGACGCAGCGGCGGTTGCCCGACTCGAGCCACGCCACGAGGCGCTCCACCATCTCGGTGACCCGGGACCTCTCCCGGCGAGCCACCCATCCCCGACCTGCATCCACCGTCTGCCACAACTCGTCGAAACGCGCCCGGATCTCGTCCGCCGTCCACCCGTTCGTCGCGGCCTCGGCGGCCAGCTGGTGCACGAGGGTGCCGATCGTCTGGCGCAGCACCGCGCCGTTCTCACCGCCGGCACGCTGGAGCACCCATCGCAGCGGGCAGCGCAGGTACCCCTCCACCTGCGACGGGGACAGCCGGACCTCACCGGGGGCAAACAGGCCGGACTCGTCGGTCGAGCCGGCCAGCCCATACCAGGTGTCGGGGTGCGCCCCCGGCACCCCCTCAGCCGCGAGCCGGGCCAGCTGCCTCGCCGCCTCATGACGCTCGCCGTCGGGCCGGTCCAGGTCACAGACCGCAGCGCGCAGCTCGGCGACAAGAGCCGGCAGCATCGGGACCGGGTCCGGCGAGGAGGGCTCGATCGCGGTCTCGGGCTGCAGGTCGTCGATGAACCGGCTCGGTCGGGACTCGCCGTCGTCGACTGCGGTCACCAGCACCGCCGACCGTGCGCGTGACACAGCCAGGTGGCAGAGGCGACGCTCCGCGGCGAGCAGCGCGGTGGCCCGCTCCGCCGCCGTGGGGACCCTGCCCGTGTCGATCAACGCCACCAGGTCGTCGGTGCCCAGCAACGTCGCGCGCTGTCGCACGTCCGGCCACAGGTCTTCCTGCACCCGGCAGACGGCGACGGAGTCCCACTCCCCGCCCTTCACGGCGTGGGCGGTCATGACCGACACGGCGTCGGTGACGAGCGGCGCGACGGCCCAGCCGTCGCCGGGTACCTGCTGGGCACGGACATGGTCGAGAAAGGCGTCGGCTCCTGCGCCCGGAAGCCGGTCGGTGAACGCGGCCGCCGCGTCGAAGAGCGCCACGACGGCGTCCAGGTCGCGATCGGCGGCAGCACCGTCCCGCCTGCCGGCCAGGGCTGCCCGGCGCCACCGCTGGGCGAGGCCCAGGCTCTGCCACAGGGCCCACAGCACCCCCTCGACCGTGTCGCCTCGCCCGAGTGCCTCGCGGCTCGCCACCACTGTCGCACGCAGGGCGTCCACCGCCTGCTCTCGAACGCCTCCTGGCAAGGGCGTGCCGTCCGTCACCGCCCTGCGCAGGGCGTCGTCGGCGGCAGCCGCTCCCTGGACCGCCCCCGACTGCAGCAGCCGACGACGCACCGTCACCAGCCGAGCCGGGTCGAGCCCGCCCAGCGGCCCGAGCAGCACGTCCAGGACGGCGTCCGCGTAGGGCCGGTCGATCTCCGCCGAGAGGGCGAGAAGGTCCAGCAGGGACCGCACAGGGGGCTGCTGCCACAGCGACACCTCGTCGCGACGCTGCTGCACGGGCACCCCGAGGCGCGACAGGGCGCGTCGGACGGTGGACAGGTCCTTCGCCGACCGGACCACCACGGCCATCTCGCGCCAGGGCACCTCGTCGTACAGGTGTCGTCGCCGCAGGAAGGCGGCGACGTGCGCCATCTCGTCCCCGGCGCCGCCGAGCACTGCGACCGAGGCGTTGCCGTGGCGAGCCGACCCGTCGGGTCGTCGCCACGTCGCTGCCGCGCCGATCCTGTCGACGACGCGGCGGTCCAGGTCGAGCAGCGGTTCGGGCAGCCGATGGCTCGTGGTGAGCACGACCTGAGGGGCGGGCGACCCGTCCACGTCGCTGAACCGGTCGGCGAACGCGCGTACAGCGAGCGGGTCGGCACCACGAAAGCCGAACACGGTGCTGTCCGGGTCGGATGTCGCGAGCAGCGCGCCGCCGCCGCCCGCCAGCAGCTCCAGCAGGTCCAGCATGGCCGGGTCGGCCTCGTCGATGTCGTCGACGACGATCAGGGTGCGGCTGCGACGCTCGGCGGCGAGCAGCCGTGCGTCGTCACGCAGAAGGTCCACCGCCGACCGGACGAGCTCGGCAGGGTCGTGCGCCGACGGGTGCGCCAGGGCGGTCACGGACTCGTACTCCGCGCCGAACTCGCCGGCGGAGACCCATGCGGGACGGTCGTACCGTCGGCCCAGCTCGCGCAGGCCGACGGGGCCGAGGTCCCGCTCGAAGGCGCGCAGGAGGAGGTCACGCAGGGCCGCCGCCCCGGCCCGGGTCGTCATGGCCTGCTGGAGGTCGGACGGCCAGCGCTGAGCCGACCCGGCGAGCATCTCCGCGATCACGAGCTCCTGCTCCGCGCCGCTCAGCAGCCGCGGGGCCGGCTCCCCGCGGGCAGCGGCCTCGCGCCGGAGGAGCCCGAAGGCGAACGAGTGCGCCGTGCGGGCGAGCGGCTCGCGGATCGTGCGGCCCACCCGGGCCGCGACCCGGTCTCGCAGGGCGAGCGCCCCCCGTCGGCTCGCCGCCAGCAGCAGTACCTGCGAGGGCTCGAGGCCCTGCTCGATACGAGACGCGACCAGCTCGACGGCCAGCGTCGTCTTGCCGGTGCCCGGACCGCCCAGCACCAGCATCGGCCCCCGTCGGTGCGCCAGCACCTGTGCGGCCGTCGACCCACCGGGAGGCGAGACGGGAGCGCTCGACATGGCGGCCAGTCCACCAGAGGCCACCGACACTAGGGTACGGCGGTGGTCGCTGCGTCCTTCTACGTCGTCGAGGACGTGCAGGGTGCCGACGGCGGCGTCATCGGTCGCTACCGGGCGACCGAGCACACCGTCGGGCCATGGGCGCCCGACCTTCAGCACGCGGGTCCGCCGACGGCGCTCCTCGTGCACGCCATCGAGCACCTACGCGGCGCCGACACCATCCTGCCGCCCCGCGCGCTGCCCGCGCGGGTGACGGCCGAGATCTTCCGACCGGTCCCCGTCACGGATGTCGTCGTCCGGGCGCGGTTGCGCCGGCCGGGGCGACGCGTCGCGTGGGTCGAGGCCGACCTGTCGGTCGCCTCGGATCCGGACGCGCCGGTCATGAGGGCATTCACGTGGCTCGTCCGACGGGCCGAGGAGCCGATGCCGCTCCCGCCGACCCCGACGTCGCCACCACCACCGTCCGGGACAGCGCAGGGCGCACCCGGCTCCTGGGGTGGCGGGTACCTCGACGCCGTCTCGTGGGAGCTCGCCGCCGGGTCGTTCGCCGAACCAGGACCGGCCACGGCGTGGACCCGGCTCCGGGTGGACCTCGTCGACACCCAGCCGACGACACCCGTCGAGCATGTCGCGATCGTCGCGGATGCCGGGAGCGGGATCTCCTCGGTGGCCGACCCCTCTCGGCTGGTGTTCGTCAACACCGAGATCACCCTCCACCTGGTGCGCGAACCTCGCGGCGAGCAGGTGTGGATGGACAGTCGCACCATCATCGACCCCCTGGGGGTGGGCCATGCCCACACCGTCCTGGGCGACGCGGCGGGCGCAGTGGGGACGGCGGACCAGACCCTCTTCGTCGACCCACGCTGACCGACGCACGCCCGCCGTCGGCAGCGTGCTGCGGCGCCCCAACCGATCGGTCAGGGCACCCATCGGGCTCGAGCGAGGTCCACCCTCTGCCCCGCGAACGGACACCCCTCCGCCAGGAGCCTCGACCGGGCCGGCTCGCCGAGCCCGGGCGGCAGCCGTCCGTCGCTCCCGACGACGCGCCACCACGGCACCTCCCGCTGCCCGGATGCCATGATCCGGCCCACGGTGCGTGCCGTGACCCGGGACGGACCGATGTCGCTGGCCATGCGGGCGAGGTCGCCGTAGGTCGTGACGAGTCCCGGCGGGACCCGCTCGACCAGGTCGAGCACCAGGTCGGCAGAGGGAGAGTCGCCTGCGGTCACGTGACCAGACTGCCAGCCACCCGGCGGCGGGCACGTCCTGGCAGCCGCGACGTGCGTGCCCGTGGGACGATCGGCAGTGATGACGACCAGCGCCGTCCGGGTGGACGACCACGCGCTGCCGGTCCTGATCGACGAGCCTGAGCAGGTTCGCCGGTCCCGGCGGCCGCTCGACGCTGCCCGCCTGGCCCTGACGGTCGCGGCCATGGTCTTCGTCGTCGTCCTGTCGCTCACGGCGTCCCGGACGGTGGCCGGTATCGAGGGCGACCTCAACGAGGCCTCCGCCCTCGTCCCCGGCTGGCTCCTGCTGCCGCTGACGTTCGTGGCGGCCTTCAGCACCCTCACCCTGTGGATCGGCTTCGTCGGTCTGGAGATCGCCCAGCGTCGGGCGCGAACGGCCGCCGAGATGGTTCTCGCCGGGATCTCCACTGCTGTGCTGCTCGGTGCCATCTCGCTGTTCCTGCGTTCCGACCTCGCGCCCGACGCACTCGCCGCCGCGTTCAGGCCCCCGACGTCGGGCCTGGTCTTCCCGACCAGCGCGGCTGCGACGGTGGCGCTGGTGTCGATCGTGGGGTGGACCGAGCGCCCCTGGGTCCAGCGCCTGTCGCTGGTCGCCGTCGTCGGCGGTGTCGTCGACCTCGTGCTCGGCGGGCAGGTGACACCCCAGGGTGCAGCGTTCGCCCTGCTGGCCGGCCGTGCGGTCGCGCTGACCGTGCGCCTCGTCTCCGGGGTTCCCACCGATCGACCCACCGGGGCGGAGATCGCGTTGTCCCTGCACGCGCATGGGATCCCGGTGCGCGGCCTGAGCTCGCTCAGCGACGCCTGGCCACGGACGTACCGCATGCAGACCGACGGGGACGCGCTCGACCTGGTCGTGCTCGACCGGGACCGCGAGGGCACGGGGCTGATCTCCAACGCCTGGCGGTGGCTCCGGCTGCGGGGGGACATCCTTCCTCAGGAGAGCGTCACGATGCGGGGCGGCATCGACCAGCGCGCGCTGGCCGCGCTGGCCCTGGAGAAGGCCGGCGTGCGCAGCCCACGCCTCATGGTCACCTACGCCCTGGGGCCGCGCGCGATCGTGCTCGTCTACGAGCACGTCACGGGTCAGCGGCTCGCCGACCTGCTCGAGCAGGTGCGCAGTGCGGGCGCGGGCGCCGCAGCCGCGGAGCCGCCCACCGCCACGGGTGACGTCGAGGCCGGCGCGGACGGGCCCGGGGTCGCCACCGACTACCACGAGCTCACCGTCGGACCCGAGGCGGCGCTGCTGCCCCCCGACGTCCTCGACGACGTGTGGCACCAGGTGCGCCTCATGCACGACGCGGGCATCGCCCACCGTCAGCTGGCAGCAGAGATGCTGGCCGTCGACGACGACGGGCACGCCTGGATCCTCGGCCACTACAGCGCCGACGTGGCCGCGAGCAGTGTCGCGATGTCCGCCGACGTCGCCCAGCTGCTCGTCCTCACCTCCAGCATCGTGGGTCCGCGCCAGGCGGTCGCCGCTGCCGTCCGCCGCCTGGGCCGCGACGCGGTCGGCGAGGCGCTGCCCCTGGTGCAGCCGCTGGCTCTGCCGCCGAGCACCCGGTCGCGTCTGCAACGGAGCAGCGAGCTGCTGGAGCGACTGCGCGACCAGGTGCGGGAGAGAGCCGAGCCCCCCAGCGTGGAGACCATCAGCCTGGAGCGGCTGCGTCCACGGGTGCTGCTGTCGGCCCTGTCGATCCTGCTCGCGGTCTACCTGATCGGGACGAACCTCGTCGGGGTCGACATCATCGGCACGGTCACCTCCGCGAACCCCCTGTGGATCCTCGTCGCGCTCGTGGCCTTCGCGCTCAGCTACCTCGGGGCGGCCTGGGGCCTGGTGGGGTTCGTCCCCGAGACCGTGCCGCTCCTGCGCGTGTTCACCGCCCAGGTCGCGCTCGGGTTTGTGCGCCTCATCGCGCCGTCCACGCTGGGTATCGCCGCGCTCAACACGCGCCTGCTGGTGCGGATGCGCATCCCGTTGCCGTCGGCGGCAGCCAGCGTCGCGGCATCCCAGGCGGCCGCCTTCCTCGTCAGCGTGCCGCTGATCATCGTGCTGGGTCTGCTGACGGGGCGGACAGTCGACTTCAGCATCAACCTCAGCACGATCGTGGTCGCCGTCGGGGCGGTCGTGCTCACCGCGGCGGTCGTGCTGTGGCTCGTGCCGGGCGTGCGCACCCGCGCCGCGAGGGCGTGGCGCTCCTTCCTCGAGCGAGGCCTGCCCCGCTTGCTGGACGCCGTCCAGGACCCACGGCGGCTGGCCATGGGACTCGGCGGCAACCTGCTGCTGACACTCGGGTACGGCGTGGCCCTCTACGCGTCGGTGCGAGCCGTCGGAGCCGAGATACCGATCGCGACGGCCACGCTCATCTACGTCTCGGGCAATGCCGTCGGGAGCATCGTCCCGACCCCAGGTGGCCTCGGCGCCGTCGAGGCTGCCATCACGGCCGGCCTGACCGCGGCAGGCATCCCGGGGGGCGAGGCGTTCACCGCCGTCATCCTGTTCCGGCTCATCACGTTCTGGCTCCCCATCCCCGTCGGGTGGCTCGCGTGGAACCGGCTGCAACGCGCCGGCGCGCTGTGACCGCGACGGACCCGCCGTCGCGTGGCCGTCAGTAGACGGGCTGCGAGGGGTCGATCTGGCGCACCCAGGCGTTGATGCCCCCACCGACGTGGACCGCGTCGTCCAGGCCCGCCGACTTGGCGACGGCCAGCACCTCGGCCGATCGCACCCCGGCCTTGCAGTGGAACACGACCTGCTTGTCACGAGGCAGCCGCGCGACCGCATCGCCGATCAGAAACTCGTTCTTGGGTATCAGCACCGCACCGGGGATGCGGCTGATCTCGTACTCCCCCTGCTCACGGACGTCGACCAGCTCGAAGTCGCGCTCGCCGCGGTCACGCTGCTCAAGCCACTGAGCCAGCGTCGTGACGTCGATGGTCGAGTCCACCGCGGCGTCGGCCGCGGCGTCCGAGAGCGTGCCGCAGAACGCGTCGTAGTCGATGAGCTCGGTGATCGACGGCGTGGTCGGGTCCTTGCGGATCCTCACCTGCCGGTAGGTCATCTCCAGCGCGTCGAACACCATCAGGCGCCCGAGCAGCGACTCGCCGATACCGGTGATGAGCTTCACGGCTTCGGTCGCCATGATCGAGCCGATCGAGGCGCACAGGACGCCCAGCACACCGCCCTCGGCGCAGGACGGAACCATGCCGGGCGGCGGCGGCTCCGGGTACAGGTCTCGGTAGCTCGGCCCGTGGTCGGCCCAGAACACCGACGCCTGGCCTTCGAAGCGGTAGATCGAGCCCCACACGTACGGCTTGCCGAGGATGACCGCGGCATCGTTGACCAGGTAGCGAGTAGCGAAGTTGTCGGTGCCGTCCACGATGAGGTCGTAGTCGGCGAAGATCTCCAGGGCGTTGTCGGAGTCGAGCCGGGTCTGGTGCAGCACCACCTCGACGAAGGGGTTCGCCTCGGCGATCGCGTCGCGCGCGGACTCGGCTTTGGGCCGCCCGACGTCGGACTGGCCGTGGATGACCTGACGCTGGAGGTTGGAGGCGTCGACGACGTCGTAGTCGACGATCCCGATAGTGCCGACGCCCGCGGCCGCGAGGTAGAGCAGAGCGGGAGAGCCGAGCCCTCCAGCGCCGATGACCAGCACACGTGCCGACTTGAGCCGTTGCTGCCCGTCCATCCCGACGTCCGGGATGATGATGTGCCGGGAGTACCGCTCGACCTCCTCGACGCTCAGCTCGGCGCTCGGCGCTACCAGGGGTGGCAGGGACACCACGACGCACTCCTCGGAGTCGGTTCGGACAGGTCACGGCCTAGAACCACACCCGACGCACGGGTGTTCCCCGCGCGACTACGGTGGGAGCACGTGCCCGAACGTCCTGTCGCACGAGGAGGTCGTCATGAGCGAGCAGTCCGCCCCACGTCGCCGCGCCGACTGGCCCGACCCGACCCTCGAGGTGGAGCCGGACCGGGACGACACATCGGTCGAGACGCCGCTCGAGGACGCTGCCGAGCAGGCCGCCGAGCTCACCCCCGGCGACGAGGTGCCTGCCCGCCACGTCCCGCTGGACGTCGACCCTGCTGATCTGGCCGATCAGGCTCGCGAGGTCATCGACGACGAGGATGAGTACCGGTAGACGCTACTGGCGAGTAACATCGAGGGAGCCGGCTCGCCGGCACCACCCGCCCCTCGCACCGGTAGGACGAGCAGATCGTGACGACCACCTCCGACCCCAGCCTTCGCGGAACCCGCCTGCCCCGCTCGGAACGGCGCGCCCAGCTGCTCGAGGCAGCGCGGGGGGTGTTCGTGGAGCGTGGCTACCACGCTGCGGCGATGGACGAGATCGCCGTGCGGGCCGGTGTCAGCAAGCCGGTGCTCTACCAGCACTTCCCCGGCAAGCTCGACCTCTACCTGGCCCTGCTCGACATGAGCATCGACGAGTTCGTCGCGAGCGTCGTGGAGGCGCTGGACTCCACGCACGACAACAAGCGGCGCGTCGCCGCTGCCATGGAAACCTTCTTCGCCTTCGTGGGCGGTGAGGGCGACACGTTCCGTCTGCTGTTCGAGAACGACCTCACCAACGCCGAGGCGGTGCGTGGGCGTCTCGACGCGCTCACCCGACGCTGCGCGGAGGCCATCGCACCCGTCATCGCCGAGGACACCGGGCTGTCGGCCGAGGAGTCGCAGCTGCTGGCTGCGGGCATGGTGGGGATGGCACAGGTGGCCGCCCGGTTCTGGCTGGCCTCGGACGGGTCCCTCCCCCGCTCCGACGCCACGTCGCTGATCGCGACGCTGGGGTGGCGGGGCATCCGCGGGTTCCCGCGTCGCGACGGCGAGCGCCACGAGTAGCGCAGCGCTGGGCGCGGGCTAGCCTTGCCGGTCGTGGAGATCAGGATCGGCGTGCAGAACGCAGCCCGGGAGATTTCGCTGGAGAGCGCGCAGAAGCGTGCAGACGTCGAGAAGGCCGTGACGACGGCGCTCGCTGACGGCAGCGTGCTGAGCCTGGCCGACGACCGCGGCCGGCTCTTCGTCGTGCCGGGTCAGCACATCGCCTACGTCGAGCTCGGTGAGCCGGTGGAGCGGCGGGTCGGCTTCGGCACCACCTGACGCCGCCGCCCGCCGGGGCGACGCCGGGGCGACATCGGCGCTAGGCCGACAGGCCGAGCGACTTCATGCGCTGGGTGTGTCTCTCGATGATGCGGCTGAAGATCACCCCGACACCTCCCAGACCCATCCCGGGTCGTCCCGGGGAGCCCACGAAGAGGGGGTCCAGCGTGTCGCGCTCGGCGGCGACGCGCTGCGCCTGGGACAGGGCCTCCCCCACGAGGCGACGCCCCCACAGTGCGAGCCTGCCGGCGATCCGTGGGTCGGCGTCGATGGCGGACCGCACCCGGTCGGTGACGAACTCGCTGTGGCCGAGGTCCGCCATGACGTCGACGACCAGATCCCGGGTCTCTGCGTCGAGGAACGCTGCCATCTCGGTGTAGAAATCCTGCCCGATCCCGTCCCCGACGTACGCCTTGACCAGGCCCTCGAGCCACGAGGACGGCGACGTCGACCGGTGGAAGCCGTCGATGGCGCTACGGAACGGCGCCATCGCGCTGTCGGGGTCGGCGCCCAGGTCGCGCAGCCGGTCGCGCAGCCGCTCGAAGTGCCGGAACTCGGCGACGGCCATGTGCGAGAGCGCCACCATGTCCGACACGTTCGGCGCCATCGAGGCATCGGCCACGAGGCGCTGGAAGGCGGACAGCTCGCCGTACGCCAGCACACCGAGCAGGTCGACGACGGCAGCCCGGTACTCGATGTCGTCCAGCTCCGACGGGGAGGAGTCGTGCGACGAGGTCACACGCGCAGACTAGACTTCTCCAGCGAGCCCCCTGCACATCCCGGGCCATCCGTCCCACGCCGGGCGCACCGAGCCGCCGGCCACCTGCAGGGCACATGCGAGGAGCAGACGACTGAGCGTCGAGCAGGACACCCAGAGCACGCCCGCTGTCGAGACCGATGCGGGTCCCACCCACCCCCCCGCCAGCACCTTCGCGGACCTCGGAGTGATGCCCAGCCTCACCGAGTCGCTCACCGCGCGGGGCATCGTGACTCCGTTCGCCGTGCAGCAGATGGCCATCCCGGTCGCGCTGACCGGCACCGACCTCATCGGTCAGGCACGAACCGGCACCGGAAAGACGCTCGCGTTCGGGCTGCCGCTGCTCCAACGCATCGTCAGCCCCGACGAGCCCGACTACGCCGACCTCTCCGCACCCGGACGACCGCAGGCGCTGGTGGTCACCCCCACTCGTGAGCTGGCCATGCAGGTGGCGACCGACCTCGAGGCGGCGTCGAGCCTGCGCAGGATCCGCGTGCTGACCGTGTACGGGGGGCGGGCCTACGAGCCGCAGATCGAGGCGCTGACCGCGGGCGTCGACGTGGTCGTTGGCACCCCCGGCCGGCTGCTGGACCTGGCCCGCCAGAAGTACCTGGACCTCGGCCACGTCAAGGTGGTGGTGCTGGACGAGGCCGACGAGATGCTCGACCTGGGGTTTCTCGCCGACGTCGAGACCCTGCTGTCGATGACGCCGGAGCTGCGCCAGTCGATGCTCTTCTCGGCCACCATGCCGTCGGACGTGATCACGCTGGCCCGCCGCTACATGCGCCACCCGGTGAACGTCCGGGCCGAGTCACCGGACGAGACCGCGACCGTCCCGACGACCGCCCAGTTCGTCTACCGCGCGCACCGCCTGGACAAGGACGAGGTGCTCGCCCGCATCCTGAAGGCGGAGAACCGCGGGCTCGTCATGATGTTCGCGCGCACGAAACGTCAGACCCAGGCGATCGCCGACGAGCTCGCCCGCCGCGGGTTCGCCGTCGGCGCCGTGCACGGCGACCTGAACCAGCAGGCGCGCGAGCGCTCCCTCGCCGCGTTCCGTTCCGGCACGGTCGACGTGCTGGTCTGCACGGACGTCGCGGCACGAGGGATCGACGTCGACGGCGTCACGCACGTGGTGAACGTGAGCTGTCCCGAGGACGAGAAGACCTACCTGCACCGGATCGGCCGGACGGGGCGTGCCGGCGCCTCCGGCGTGGCAATCACCCTGGTCGACTGGGAGGACCTGGCCCGCTGGTCGACGATCAACGCCGCGCTCGGCCTGCCCTACCCCGACCCGCCAGAGACGTACTCCACCAGCGAGCACCTGTTCCACGACCTCGGCATCCCGTCCGACGCCACCGGGTGGGTGTCGGACGCGCGACCGCGCGACGACCGCGCCGCGTCGCGCCGGGACGACGGGCGGAGCAAGGGGCCTCGGGGACGCGACGGTCGGTCACGGTCACGGTCCCGCTCCCGCTCTGCGGGACGCGAGGACACCCGCGGCGACACCCAGGCGTCGGCAGTCGCACGGGACGAGGCCACGTCGCCCGAGGCGACCGCGTCGTCCGGGGCGACCTCGGGCGACGGGACGGGGTCGTCGCCACGACGCAAGCGTCGCCGGCGCCGTACCCGGGGAGGCAGGCCCGCGGCAGGCGGCACCCCGCCGACGTCCGACGGCCCAGTCGGCTGACGGGTGCGCGGACGCTCGTCGGCGACTACGCAGACGAGGGCACCGCGGCGGCCGACTCGCCCAGCAGGCCCGCTGCGACGGCACGGTAGGCTTCGGCACCCTTCGATCGGCGGGACGTGGCCAGGATCGACCTGCCCACCGCCGGAGCCTCCGCGAACCGCACCGACTTCGGGATTGGTGGGGTGAGGACCGGCAGCTGGTACCTCTCCTCGATGTCGGCGAGCACCGCCTTCGCGTGGGTGGTGCGGCTGTCGTAGAGCGTCGGCAGCACGCCGAGGATGCGCAGTCGAGGGTTCAGCAGGCGGCGAACGTCGTGGATGGTGTCGAGCAGCTGCCCGACACCGCGGTGCGACAACGTCTCGCACTGCAGCGGGATGAGCACCTCACGGGCAGCGGTCAGGGCGTTGACGGTGAGCACACCGAGGGACGGCGGGCTGTCCAGGAAGACCCAGTCGTACCCGCCGGTGACCTCGTCCATCGACATCCGTAGCGTCAGCTCGCGTCCGGTGCGCGTCAGCAACGAAGCCTCGGCGCCGGCCAGCTCGATGGTCGCCGGCAGAAGGTCGATGCCTTCCTCCGTGGTCAGGATCGCCTCGCGGGCGTCCATCCCCTGCGTCAGGACGTGCGACACCGAGGCGTCCAGATCCTCCGGGTCGACCCCGAGCGAGAACGTGAGGCAGGCCTGCGGGTCGAGATCGACCACCAGAACCCGTTGGCCCAGCTCGGCCAGGGCCACCGCGAGCGACGCTGCCGTGGTGGTCTTGGCGACCCCGCCCTTCTGGTTCGTCACGGCGATGGTGCGGGTCACGGACGTCCTCTCTCTGGTGCCGGCGGTCGTCGGCGTCGACGTGTCGTCGCAGGCCTCCATCATGCCCCGCGGCACCGGACGACCGCGCACCGGAGGCCCCGGCTCGCCAGGTTTGACCCGCCGGTCGCGCGGGTACGGTCCCTCGGTGAGCACTCCGCGGACGGTCGAGGTGCCCGCGGGCGTGGAGCGCCGTGTTCTGGCCACCGGCCGGGGGCCGTTCGCCGCCCTCGTCGCCGGACCCGAGCAGTCGGCGCATCCCGTCGCGCTGCTGCTGCCGGGCTGGACTGGGAGCAAGGAGGACTTTCTCACCCTGCTCCCTGAGCTGGCACGCCAGGGACGTCGCGTCGTGGCCGTCGACCAGCGCGGCCAGTTCGAGACCACGGGTTTCGACCGGGTCGAGGACTACTCGCTGGAGTCGTTCGCCGCCGACGCGGCCGCCGTGGCGCAGGCGGTGTCGGACCGGCCCGTCGACCTGGTCGGGCACTCGTTCGGCGGCCTGGTGGCAGCACGCTGCGCGATCGACGTCCCCGAGTCGTGTGCCTCGGTGACGCTGCTGTGCTCGGGTCCTGCGGCGCTGCCGGCTGACCGGCACGACGACCTTCGCGCACTGGACTTCTCGCTCGCCTCGGACGCCCCGGCGGTGACCTGGGCGGCCATGCGAGAGCGTGACCGAGCCGACGGGCTGGCCATGCCGCCGCCGCAGGTCGAGACCTGGCTCGAGCGGCGGTTCACCGCCACCTCGCCCGCGTCGCTGCGAGCGATGTCCCGCATGCTCGTTGAGACCCCCGACCAGCGGACGGCCCTCGCCGCGAGGCCGGTACCGGTCCTCGTCCTGACGACCGAGCACGACGACGGCTGGCCCGTCGGGGAGCAGCTGGGCATGGCCGACGACGTCGGAGCCGAGGCGGTCGTGCTCTCCGGGCTCGGCCACTCACCCGCCGTGGACGACCCCGCCGCCACCGCCCACGCCCTGCTGGGCTTCTGGACGCGATGGGAGCCGCGGCCGCCCCTCGTCGACACCGTGCTGGCCAGCGGGACCGACGACGTGCCCCGGTCCCGGCACGACCTGCGGGCCGCGCTGGCCGGGCTGGACCGCGGCGACGACGACTGGCGCTTCACGGCCGAGCTCCTCACCAGCGAGCTGGTCACGAACGCGGTGGTTCACGGGTCACCGCCGGTACGACTCGTGGCGAGCGTTCGTGGCGGCCACCTCGTCGTGTCGGTCCACGACTCCGGAGCCGCCACGGATGCCGGCCCGCGGCCCGACCACGGCCGCGGGCTGCATGTCGTCGGCGCGTTGGCGCACCGCTGCGGCGGGTGGAGCGACCAGGGCGGGACGACCGCCTGGTTCTGGCTGCCCCTGGCTCAGCCGCCGTCCCCACGCTCCGGCACGCCCACGGTGCTCGGCTCCAACGCCTCCCAGGGGGCGGCCGCCGCAGAGACCTCCCTGCCGTCGGCGCACGAGTCGCGGTAGTCGCACCAGGCGCACAACGGTCCTGGCGAGGGCGGGAACACCGCGTCGGCGTCCTCGCCGTCACGACGACGCCCTTCGGCGCGGGCGATGTCGTCGGCGACGCCGACCGCCCGCGTGACATGCCGGTCCCTCGTGCCCTCGTCGTGCTCACCGACCAGCACACGACCGGTCGGGACGTGGTGCAGCTCCACCCGGGTCGCGCGGCGACGCAGCACCGCCTGGGCCGCGGCAGCGTAGATCGCCAAGGTGCGCGACGACCGTGCGTCGTCGCGCCGCGGCTCACGGCGTCCGGTCTTGTAGTCCACGACCACGAGCTCGGTCGCGTCGGGACGTCCCGGCACCGGGCGCTCGTCGACGCGGTCCGGACGTCCGGCGACCACGAGGTCGTCACGCACGCGCAGCGGCAACGTCGTCTCCACCCGGAGGGGCTCCACGAGGTCCGCCGCCACGAGGGCCTCTCGCCGCCGGCTCTCCGAGCGCACGTAGGAGGCCACCATGTCCTCGGCGCGCGCAAGCCACCGCTGCGACATGGCCCCGTCCGCGAACCCCGCCGACGACCAGTAGGTGGAGACCGTCGCCGCGACAGCGCCAGGCGACCGTTGCCCCTCGGGCAGCCGCCACCAGCCGGCCAGGGCAGCGTGCACCGCGGCTCCCAGGGAGGTGTGCGCCCAGGCACCACGGCGAGGTACGGGCGGCTCCTCGACGTACTGCCACCGGTAGCGCCGCGGGCAGTCGGTCCACGTCTCCAGACGCGCCGGCGACACCGTGCGCACCCATCGGCTCGACGTCACGTCGTCCGGACCGGTGGTCGCACGTCTCCTCGACGCTCCCGCAGCGCTCGATAGGCAGGCTCGCTCGTGGAGAACATGCCGAGCGGCACCCCCGCCTTGCCGTCACCGTGGTAGTCGCTGCCCCCGGTCACGACGAGGTGCGCCGTCGCAGCGATGCGTCGAAGCTCCGCTCGGTCGCCGTCGTCGTGGTCGACGTGGTCGACCTCGAGCCCGTCGAGGCCGACACCCGCGAGCGTGACAAGGGTCTCCTCGTCCAGCACACGGCGGCTCCCGCGTCCCCAGGGGTGAGCCAGCACGCTGACCCCACCGGCCGCCGCGACCGTCGCGAGGGCGTCGACCAGGTCCGGCGCCGGCTTCGACACGTGCCCCGGCCTGCCCTCCCCGATCCAGGACGCGAAGGCCTCATCCCGGCTGCCGACCACCCCCGCGGCCACGAGGGCGTCGGCGACGTGGGGACGGCCCACCGACGCCGCTGCGCCGGCCGCCCTCCGCACGTCTGCCTCGGTCAGCTCGATGCCGTGCGCCGCGAGCCGCTCCAGCATGCGGGGGACGCGTCGGCGCCGCCCCTCACGGATGGCGGCCAGCATGGCGACCAGGCGTGGGTCGCCGGGATCAGGCCAGTAGGCGAGCAGGTGGACGTCCGCGGAACGCCAGGACGTCGACACCTCGATCGCCGGCACGACGTCCAGGCCGACCTGCAGGGCTGCCGCCTCTGCCTCCGTCCAGCCGTCGACCGTGTCGTGGTCGGCCAACGCGATGACGTCGAGGCCTGCCGCACGGGCCGCCCGCACGAGCTGCCCCGGCGGCTGCGTCCCGTCCGAGACCGACGAGTGCGTGTGCAGGTCGATGCGCACGACGTCACTGCGGGTCGAGCCACGTGCTGCGCGCGCCGTAGGGCAGCAGGCGCACCTCTTCACCCAGGGTGCGGGCATCGACGAAGGCGAGCCGGTCGACGAGCATCGCTCCGGCCGACGCAGGCCGCACGACGACCCAGAGCCAGACGAGGTCACGCTCACCCACGACCACCGCGTCGTCGCGGGAGTCCGCAACCAGCCACAGCGGCACGGAGTGGTCGTCGACGTCGACGTGGGTGTAGGGCGACCGCTGTACCGCGGCACCAGGATCGGTTCCCTCCAGGCCCAGGACACCCGTCGCGAACCCGACACCCGGCTCCTCGGCCACGACGAGCATCTCGGCGGGACCACCGAGGGGGCTCGGGCCGGTCAGCACCGTCGCAACGGCGGGAACACCCCTGACGTCATCCCCGACCGGGGCCACCGCCGACACCACCCACGCCTCGGGGAGCGGCCACGGCAGCCACACGGGCACGCGGGAGGTGGCGCTCACGTGCCGCAGCCAGTCGGCGCTCGGCTCAGGTGCACGATGGACGGGAGGGACGGGGCCGTGCACCGGGCACTCCCACTCGCTGGACCACACACTCGGCGGCGTCAGGGCCTGTGAGCAGCGCGGGCAGGTAGCGGGATGGTCCATGGCTTCAGACCGTCGCCGAAGGCGCTGCCGCCGTCAAGGCCGAAAGGTCCCGAGGCGTCCGGTCCCGACGCGTACGGTCGTGCCGGTGGACGAGAAGTGGACGCTCTGCGCCGGGGGCGTCGTCGTCGACCACAGCGGCAGGATCCTGCTCGTACGACGCGGGCACGCGCCGTACGAGGGGTCGTGGTCGCTCCCGAGCGGCCGCGCCGAGCCCGGCGAGACCCCGGCGCAGGCGGCTCGGCGTGAGATGGCCGAGGAGACGGGCCTGGACGTCTCCGTGGGCACCCTGCTCGGCGTGGTGCACCGAGAGGACCCCGGCGGGCAGTACCGCTACGAGATCCACGACTTCGCGTGCACGGTCACCGGCGGCACGCCACACGCGGACGACGACGCCGACGCCATCGGGTGGTTCACGGGCGAGCAGATCGTCCGGCTGCCCACGTCCCCCGGACTGGTCGAGGCGCTACGCGACTTCGGCGTGCTCGACGCAGATGCCGAGGCGCGCTGAGCCGTGCCGATCGCCAGCGGCCGGTCGAGGCAGGCAGCGCGACGAGGCAGGGAGCGTTCGGGTCGGTGAGCGCTAGGAGTCGCGGGGCTCGGGACGGGGCTCCATGTCCCCGACCACCTCACGCTTCGGCACCATGACGCGGCGCCTGAAGATGCACACGAGCGTCCCGTCCTGGTTGTAGCCACGCGTCTCCACGGCAACGACGCCGCGGTCGTTCTTCGACGAGGACTCCTTCTTGTCCAGCACCGTCGTCTCGCCGTAGATCGTGTCGCCATGGAAGGTGGGCGCCACGTGGCGCAGCGACTCGACCTCGAGGTTGGCGATCGCCTTGCCCGAGATGTCCGGCACCGACATGCCGAGGAGCAGGGAGTAGATGTAGTTGCCGACGACGACGTTCTTGCCGAACTGCGTCGCGCCCTCAGCGTAGTGCGCGTCGAGGTGCAGCGGGTGGTGGTTCATGGTGAGGAGGCAGAACAGGTGGTCGTCGTACTCGGTGACCGTCTTGCCCGGCCAGTGCTTGTACGTGTCCCCGACCTCGAAATCCTCGAAGAAGCGTCCGAACTTCATGCCGCTCATCGTGCCTCATCCGAGAGCCGGGCGGACCGGCGCCTCGGTGTGCGCCTGCTCACGCCTTGCTCGCGCCCTGCCGTCGCCCTGACCGCGTCTTGCCCGCGCGGTCCCCGCGCGGTCCCCGCGCCCTGCCCGCGCCGCCCTGTCCGGCGGACGCCTGCCGTCGTGACCGCTGTCGGCAGGTTGGCGAGGCTGCGTGGTGCTGGGCGAGGCCACGTAG
>Ga0316576_10000193_pt1 | contig 25470 bp, 16 predicted proteins | sample S0NA_FD_203075 | JGI IMG/M metagenome (GOLD analysis project Ga0316576, IMG submission 203075) | Rhizosphere microbial communities from salt marsh grasses in Alabama, United States - S0-2_050615r3r5 | ecosystem: Host-associated > Plants > Roots > Rhizosphere | place: USA: Alabama | collected...
CTTGTCATCGGCCACGAGGCGGAGGACGAACACCGACTGGGAGGCCTGGGCCGTCGTCGGACACCAGTCGAAGAAGGCCTGGAGCGGGCCCACCGTCTGAAGCTGCGATCCGGGGATCGGTGGATCCTGCGAGATCTCGACCTTGACCGAGTCGGGGTCCTCCACCAGCACCTCTTGCTTGAGGCACTTGCTCACCGACAGGTCGAGGGTCGTCCCCTCGTTGAGAGGCTTGCGGAAGATGGGGGCGGTGTTCGGGTTCGTGGCCGCCTTGATCGTGAAGCTCACCGACTCGAGATCCTCGGCCTCGCCATCGCTCACCGTGAAGTCCACCTGGTGGCTTCCGACGTCGCTGGCGATGGGGGTCCAGGTGAAGATCGCCTCGCCGCCCAGGTCGAAGAGTCGGGCACGGTTGCCGAGCTCCACCGTGGGGCTGGAGTAGCCGAAGGTCAGCTTGTCCCCGTCCTGATCCGTGGCCGATAGCCGCAGCTCGAAGCGGGACCCCACGTGGGCGGTCTGGGGCTCGATGGGAAACAGCTCGGGCGCGTGGTTGTTCGCGCACGCCGCCAGCAGAGCCAGGCAGAAGAGGCCCCAGTGGGCGGGATGCGGGAGGCTACGATGTGGAATGTCCTGCACTTGAGTCTATCCGAGCCAAGCAGCCGGTCCTTCCCGGTCATTTGTGCGCGAGCCGTGGCCGCGCACGAAATACATAGCGCCTGGAGCAGTTACCCGCAATTCCCGTGCCGGGTCCGGTCCCTGGTATTACTGTAGCTTGATACACGGGTCGGTGCAGGGAGTGGCAGGGAAAGTTGCCACCGGGAGGCTACTGCACGGCGATGTGCATACCCCGGCGAAGCTCGAAGTAGGCGTCGGAGACCCCGAAGCGCAGCAGCTCGTGGCCCTCCTGGTTGTCCTTCAGCGCCGCGGCGCGGTCCCCGGTCCCCGGCGGCAGCCCCATCAGCCCGCTGGTCCGGCAGAGCACGGAGAGCGCGCCGAAGACGGAGCGGCAGGTGAGCAGGCCGGCCCGGTTGGCCGAGTGGACCACGCTCGCGCCGAGGGACCTGAGATCCACGGAGGTGCCGGAGCACTCGAGCGCGAAGGGCATCAGCTCTTGTTTCAGCTTGCGCGGGATCGCCCGGCCCACCTTCTTGGTCGCGTCGTGGAGCCCCTTGGGGTCCACGTCCGCCGGCTGGAAGTCCGGCTGGTACTGGCGGACGATACCGGCCATGAGGAGCTCGAGCTCCTCGCGGCGCAGGAACGCCGGGAGCACCATCGACCGGCTGATCATCCAGAGCGAGCGCCCCATCATGAACTGCAGCTCGGCCTCCGTCGCCTCGTGCAGCAACGCCTTGCCGACGAGGATCGCCGGCGGTGACGTGTTCTCCACGATCAGCGCCGTCGGCTTGGACTTGAGCAGGTAGAGGTCGTAACCGTGCACGCCGAAGTCCCTGGCCAGGGAGTCGCCGATGCGTCGGAGCGGGTGATCGACGTCCGCGATCCGGTCGGACTTGCTCGCACCGTGCTCCTTGGGGTCGCCGGGGAAGTACTTGACGAAGGCGTCCGCGAGCAGGCGGAATACCTGGAGAAAACCGCCCGGAATCGACCGATCGAACACGAGCTCGTCGAACTCCGGGTCGCCCAGGGCCATGCCCGGCGCCCCCACCGCGGCGACGTGGCTGTCCAGGAAACGGCGCTCCTCCGGGCCGCTCTGGCCCAGCGCATCCAGGATCTGCGCGGCACAGAAGCAGCCGTCGGGCGCCTTGCGCCAGCCAAAGATCTTGAACAGCGCCTGGTAGGCGAAGGGGTCGAGGGCGTTGTGCCGGAGCAGCCCGCGCATGGTGGCCACCGAGCGGTCGAGGTGGATCATCAGACTGCGCTGGTCGCCCTGCCTGACGAAGAAGCCGATCACCTCCCCGATGGCGCCCAGGTCAACGGGGTTGACCTCGAGCGCCCGGCGGTAGGCGATGGCCGCCTGGTGGGCGTCCTTGAGACCGTCCTCGTGGATCTTCGCCGTCCGCAGCAGCACCTCCACGCGTTTCTCCTTGTCGGAGGTCTGCTCCAGAAGCTCCGTCGCCATGGTCAGGGCTTTCTGGAAGTCGAGCTCCTGCATGTAGAGCCGGCTGAGCCGATCGAGGGCCTCCGGGTTGTCGGGATCGAGCGCGAGCACCTTGCTCAGGCTCATCACCGCCCGCTTGGCGTCCGGAGCGTTGTCGTGATAGATGCGGCCGAGGCGGAGGAAGAGCTCCTTGAGCCGCTCCGGCTCCTTGTCGAGGCGCGCGAGCTGGATCAGCGTGTTGGCGGCTTCGCCCCACTGACCGTCGGCCACATAGAGATCGGTCAGGTCCTGGAGCGCCTCCCGGTTCTCCGCTTCGATCTCCAGCAACTGCTGGAGCTGACGCTTGGCCCCCTCGCCGTCCTGGAGGTGGTCGCGGTCGATGTGAGCGATGGCGCGGTGCAGGTCGATAAGCCGCGCCCGCGAACGCTCGACCCGGGTCCGTGCCGTCAACAGCTCGGCGAGCTCGCTCCACCGCCCGTTCTCCTCCAGGAACAGCCGCAGGTGCCTGAAGGCGAACTGGTTGGTCGGCGAGTCGGCCAGGGCCTGTTTGTAGGCCGACGCCGCCCGCTCCGGGTCGGCGAGCCTCGAGCTCGCGATCTCGCCGGCGAGCAGGCCGGCGTTCAAGCGGTGCTCGTGGTGGGCGCTCGCACGGCACTCTGCATCGCTCGCCCGGTAGGCGACCTCCCAGTTGCCCATCCGCAGCGCCAGGTCACGCAGGCGATAGATCGCCCCCAGGTAGTCCGGCACCTGGTCCAGGGCCTCACCGAACAGTCGAGCGTCGGCCAGGAGCTCGCCAGCCCGGGCGAGGTAGACCGCGGCCTCGCGCCCGGTCCCCACCGTCGCGGCCAGCCGGGTGTAGAGCTTGGCCACATCCTCGCGGTTGCCGGCCAGCATCGCCGCGTCCACGAGACGGCGCAGCGCGAGGGTCGAGGTCGGCTCGAGCTCCGCCGCCTTGAGGTAGGCCGCTCGCTCGTCGACCGAAGCCTCTGCCTCTCCCTCGGTCTCGGGCGACGCGGGGTGCTCGACCAGCAGGCGTCCCAGCTCGCACCACAGCGCGGCGGCCTCGGTACCGGCCGGCGCGTCCTGGGCCTCGAGACGCAGCACCCGCGCCAGCTCCTGATACCGCTCGGCCATCAGGTGGGCGTGTTGCAGGGCACGGAGCGCCCGGACGTTGCCCGGGTCGACCTCGAGGATCGACTCGCAGCTCAGCCGGGCGTTGTCCGAGTCGCCGCGTTGCTGGTCCACGGACACGAGCCGCTCGTAGATCCGGATCCGGTCGCGGGCGGAGATGTCGGCGTCGCCAAGGTCCTCCATCTGAAGGTCGGCCAGGGCCTGCCACGCCGTCTGGGACCGATACAGCTCCTCGAGACTGCGCCGCGGCACCGGGTGGCCCGGGACGGCTGTCAACGCGCGGCGGAACCGACTCTCCGCCTCGCTCCAGTCGATCCCCGACTGGAGCGCCAGCTCCCCGACGGTGATGAGCACCGCGAGGCGCGTGGCGGCGTCGGTGGTCTGGCCCAGCTCCCGCTCGAGCTCGCGGGCCAGTCGGTCGGTCTGTCCAGCCGCGCGCAGAGAGCGGGTCAGCCCCTCCAGCGCTCCCGGCGCCGGCGGGTCGGCGGCCGCCGCCTCGTAGCACGCGGCCGCGGCCGCCGGGTCCTCGAGGCCGCACTCCTGGAGGGCGCCGAGACGCATGAGGAACGCCTTGCGCTGGGGGCTCTCCGGGGGGAGGCCCTCGAGCGCGGTGTTCCACTGCTCCGCAACGTCCGCCCAGCGGCCTCCGCGACCGTAGAGCAGCGTGAGCGCGAGGGTCGCCTGCGGCATCCCCGGCATCTTGTCCAGGGCCATGCGGTAGCTCTCCTCGGCCTCCACCTCGCGGCCGGTGGTCGCCAGCAGGTCGCCGTGAGTGGTCCAGAGGTAGGCGGCGCGCGCGGGTTGCTCGCAGGCCACGGCCTCCTCGTGGATCGCGTCGATCAGCTCGTCGAGGCGCTGCTGGCGCGCCAGCATCCGGTGCAGCCCCAGTCGGGCGGCGTCCCGGGCGCTGTCCTGCTCCAGCGCCTGCCGGTACCGCGTCGCCGCGGCACCGGGGTCCGCGAGCGGTCCCTCGTGGAGGAGCCCGGACTGCAGGCGCAGATCGACCGACTCGGTGGCGTTCTCCGTCGCCTCGGCGCAGTTGTCGAGGGTCGCGGCGAGCCTGTCCAGCCGGTCGGTTCTGCGATAGATGGCCTCGAGGGCCACCCGCGCCACGCTGTTGGCCGGGTCGTGCTCCAGCGCCTCGAGGAGCTGGGCGGCGGCGTCCTCCTCCCGCTGCAGCTCACGCTCCAGGAGCAGCGCGGCGCGGAGGTGATGAGCCGACCGGTGCTCTCCCTGGCTCGCGCCGGCCAGCGCCCGGTGAGCCTGGAGCCGGCGCTCGGGGTCGTCGGTGACCAGCTCGAGCTGGGTCGCCATGGCCTGGACGACGATGGATCCGGGGAGGGCGTCGCCTGCCCGTGAGTAGAGGTCCAGGGCGCGGGGCACGTCCCCCATCCGCTCCTCGGCGATCAGCCCTGCGTCGAGCAGCGCCAGGGCCCGGTGGGTCGACTCCGGGACCACAGAGGCCAGGGCGGTGAACGCCTCGAGCGCCGCGGCGGCGTCGTCGCCCCGGCGCAGTGCCTCGGTCTGGTCCTCGAGCACCAGGCTGTCCTCGCCGGCCATCTCCGCCGCCCGGTTGAGCAGGGACAGGGGGTCGACGCCCTTGATCCCGCGGTGCGTCGCCAGGCGAGCCGCGCGGCGCAGGCGGCGCGCGCTCCACAGGCCCGGCTCACTCGCGGATACGATGAGGGCCGCGGCCTGTCCGGCCGGGTCGTCGAGCTGACCGCAGACTCGCAGCAGCCCCTCCGTTGCGCCGGGGTCGCCCTCCGCGCGGCGGTACGCCGCACGGGCCTCCTCGGGGCGCCCCAGCATCTCCAGCTGCCGTCCCTGCTCAACCGCCAGGGCGCTGCTGTGCGTCGCGTCGGCGACACGCTCCTCGATGCTGGCGAGGACGGAGGCGAGCGCCTCGTTGTCGCCGGCGGCGGCGGCGAGATCAGCGCGGATCAGCAGGTCGCGCAGCTCACCGGAGCCGTGCTCGTCGAGAATCGCCCTTGCGCCGTCATCGTCTCCGGTCTTGCTCCAGAGCAGGTCCGCGCGGCTGATCAGCAGGGCCTGCCGCTCGGCGTCTCCAACACGCGGGGCCATCTGGCCCAGGATCTCCGCGACACGGTCCGCCTCGCCGCGCTCGGTGAACAGCCGGCGCAGGGCGCGGAGCGCGGGCACATGGCCCGGCTGGTGGCCAAGGACCTCCTGGTAGCGCTCGAGCGCCTCGTCGGTGGATCCGTTGGTTTCGAGCGTCCGCGCCGCCAGGAGCTCCATCGCGGCAGCGCGCGTCGAGGAGTCGGTGAGCCCGGTCTCGAAGGCGAGCAGCCCGGTGATCTGGTCCAGGTAGGCCGCCAGGGGGGCGACCGGCTCGATCCGCTCCGGGATCTCGAGCGTCGCGACGTCCAGCGTACGGAGGTGCTCGGGGATCTGTGGCGGCTCGAGCGCCGGCTCCTCGACGACAAGCTCCTCGAGCTCGTCGGGTATCGTCGTTGGTGCGCCCGGCTCGGCGACGGCAGGCTCCTCGGCACGAGGGAGGACATCACCTGCCTCGATCTTGTCGAACCCCTCCTCCACCGGCGGGACGAGCTCGTCGAACACCTCCAGCGGCGGGTGCTCCGACGAGACGCGGTGCGGCCGGCGGGGCGGCGGAGCGACCTCCGCCTCTGCCGCGGCGGCGGGGGCTTTCTTCGGCGCGGCCGGCGGCTCGGGCTCCGCCCCATCGACCAGACCGTCCATCAGCCCGTCGAGATCCACGTCCAGCGGCACCAAAGCGGGCGCCGATGGCCGCTCCCCGTCCGGCGCGGCGATCCCCGACGGCGTCGGCTCTTCCTCCGCCACCGCGGTCCTGACCGGAGTCGGCTCTTCCTGGATCGACCGATCTTCGATCTCTATCTCGGCCGGCTCCCAGCCCCGCGTCGAGATGCTCACCTCGGCGTCCGTCGCCGTCACCTGGTCGGGCGAGATGCCGATGTCGTGGCTTCCGGGGGCCGCCGGCTCCGCGACCGAGGGGGCGGGCTCGGGCGCTGCCCCTTCGGTGCTGCCGAGCAGGCTGCCCAGGGCCTGGCCCTCCCCCTCCGGGATCTCCATCTCCCCCTCGATGAAGTGCACCAACGGGTCGACCTGGCCCTCTGCGGGTTGCGCCGGCGCGGCCTGCGCAGGTTGCGCGCCGGCGTCTGACTCGTCAAACGGGAGGTCCAGGGCGCTGTCCCACTCCTCGATGGCGGCGGCCCAGCCCTCCTCGTCGTCGTCGTCCGTCATGAAGTCAAGGGGACCGTCGTCCTTCGGTCGCTTTGGATCAGGGGCCAATGGTTCCCTCCGTGCTCACACCTGCAGCTCACGGCGCAGGCCGAGGTACTCGTCGCTCACCGAGTAGGTCAGCAGCCGCGCCGCCTGGGGGTTCTTTGAGAGCGCCCGGGCCACATCCTCCGGAACTCGCCGCTCCGCGCCGAGCTCCGGCGCCAGCTCGTTCATGGCGACGAGGATGTCCCCACAGGCGAGGAGGCCCGACCGGTTGGCCGTGGCCAGGACTCCGTCGAGCCAGGCGTCGAGCTCGCCTCCCTCCTGCATGAACCGGGTGACCGCCAGCGGGAGCTCCTTGCGCGCCTTGCGCGGCAGGGCCTTCGCCAGCCTGCGCGACTCTGCCTCGACCTCGCCCCGAGGAAGCGAGAGGCTCGCCGTGGGCTCGATCATGAACACGGCGGCCGCCATGACCAGCTCGAGCTCGGCGCGCTCGAGCTTCTCGAGCAGGAACGCGCGGTCACGGAGCATCGACAACGTGCGCCCGAGCCTGAAGCGCCGGGCCGCGTCGAGGCTGGTGACCACCTGATGTCCCACGACGAGCGCCGGAGGGTCGGCCACCACCCCGGCGATGATGTCGGGAGACGAGTGCGACACGTAGATGTCGAAGTCACCCAGGCCAAAGACCGCGGCGATGGGGTCGAGCTTCTGGCTCACCGGCCCGCCGGCCCGTCGATTGACCTTGTCGCCCCGCCCGACGCCGAGAGCCGACGGGTCCGTGGGGACCCCCTTGCCCTCGTGCATCCGGGTCACCGTGTCGGCGATCACGGCCCAGACCTCGCCGAACGCGCTCTTCGCCCCGCGCGCCACGAGCGCGGTGCGCCAGGTCTGCCCCCCGCCCTTGCGCTTGGGATCGAAGGTCTGTTTCTTCATCCGCCGGCGGTAAAGGTCCCGGTCCTGCGCGTCGGCGGTGCCCAGGAAACAGCGCGCGCCCAGGGCCGCCAGGAGGGTGTACGTGTCCTCGTGCCACTCGGCGACACGCATCAGCTTGTAGTACAGCTCGGAGTCCAGCGGTCTCGCGGCCAGCGCCTCGCGCAGATCGTCCTTGCTCCGCCCGAGCAACCGGTCGAGGTCATCCTGCAGGCCCATCTGCTTGCTCAGCCCGCGCAGGTCGTCGACCACGTCGATGTTGCCCGGGTCAACGTCGCGCGCACGGAGCAGGGTGGTCCGCGCCTCCTGGAGGTTCTTCATCTCCTTCCAGTGCAGCCCGGCGATGCGTCGCATGTTTTCGGCCCGGGCCCCCGCCTCGGTGTGGGCCTCGCCGAGCCGCTCCAGCGTTTCGATGGCCCGCGCGAAGTCCCGGACCTTGACGTACATGTCGGAGAGCAGCGACAGGACCTGCTCGTCCTCCGACGAGAGCTCGAGGAACTGGCGGCAGACGTCGATGGCGTCGGCCGTCCTGCCGAGCTGGTGTAGCAGCTCGGCCACCCGGATCGCCGCCGGTCGCTTGAGCGAGCGCGAGTCGGCGGCGGACATGTAGCGCGTGTAGAGCGCGAGGGCCCGCCGGGGGTTGTTGTCGTCGTCGTAGAGGCGCGCCAGCTGCCGCAGCGCCTCCAGGTGCTGGGGGTCGTGCTTCAGGACCTGGCCCATGTCCCGCGCCGCCCCGGCGCGGTCGCCGCGCTTGAGCCTGAGCTCGGCGCGCTCGAAGTGCAGACCGATGAGCACGCCGCGCTCCTCGCCGGGCGTGTTGTGGATCCGGTGGCTGAGGAGATCCTCGAGCCCCCGGGTGCTCCTCTGTGCGGTGTAGATCCGGTGCAGCCTCTGGAAGGCGTCCTCCTCGTGCGGCTTCAAAGAGAGCACCACCCTGAACAGGATGGCCGCATCGTCCTGGCGGCCGAGCCCCTCGAGGATCTCGGCGGCGCGGGCGAAGGCCTCGGCCCGGGCCGTCTTGTTGTGCAGCAGCCCCGCCAGCTTGACCCACACCCGGACCTCGAGCTCGCGATCGCCGGCGGCCTGGACAAGGCGCTGCAGCACGAGGAGCGCGGGGATGCTGTCCCCGTCGCGTCGCAGCATCTCCAAGAGCTCCTGGCCGGCGGCCTTGCCCCGCCCCGCCGCCTCGTGGATCTCGGCCAGCTCGATCCGCATCTCCTCCCGGACCTTGTCCGGCGCGAGGTCGGCAAGTTGTCCGGCGAGATCCGAGCGCTGCTCCGGCGCCAGCGCCCCTGGCTTGCCCAGCAGGCCGAGCAGCGCCTCGACGTTTCCGGGATCGCTCTCCAGCGCGCGCCGGTAGTGCTCGGCGGCGGCGGCCTCCGGATCCCCCGTCGAGTCGGCCATCAGCCCGGACCGGACATGCAGACAGGTCTGCAGCGTGGCGGCGTCGGCGCAGCCGGCCAGGGCGTCCAGGCTGCGGTAGAGGCGCTGCGGATCGCGGCGCTGGGCGGCGATCCGTTGCCTGGCCCACAGCGCGCGCACGTTGCGCGAGCTCTGCGCCAGCAGATCTTCCCAGAGCCCGTCGGCCGCGTCGTTCTCTGCCAGCGGTCCTCCCGTGACCCAGGCCTGCTCCTCGAGGAGGACCTGCCTCGCCTCCTCCGGCCCGCTCTCCACGAGAATCTGCAGGTTCTCCCTCGCCTCCGCGAGGTCGCCCCTGGCGAGCTGTCGGCGGACCAGCGCCTCGATGGCGTCCACCACCTGGCCCCGGCTCGCCGCCCCCGCCACGGCCCGGCCGAACATCTCCTCGGCCCGGGCTGGCTCCTCGAGGCAGTCGTCGAGCACCTCGGCCAGGCGGACCATGTGCCTGGTCCGCGCCGTCGCCTCGGTCTCCTGCTCGACCAGCCGCTCGAGCGCCTCGGCCAGCCGCTTGTGGTCGCCGGCGTCCACCGCCGTGCGGATCAGCGTGCGCATCACCACCGGGTCCTCGGGGCGCAGGTCCAGCAGCTCGGCGAACACCGCGGCGGCGTCCGCTGGCCGATCCAGGTGACGTCGCAGCGTCGAGGCGAGGCGGATCAACAGCTCGCTCTTCCGGTCCGTGTCCAGGGTGTCGTCCGCGGCCTGGCGCAGCAGCTTGGCGAGCTCCTCGTACCGCCCCGTCCGTCGGAGCAGCCCCTCCGCCGCAGGGAAGGCGTAGGCGTGCGTGGGCAGCTGCTCGAGCACCTCCTTGTAGATCGCCAGCGCGGCCTCGTCATCGCCCCGGTGCACCTCGGCGACGTGGGCGCGGCGCAGCTTCCACTGCAGCTTCAGCTGGTCGTCGGTCTCGGCCTGCACGAGCTCACCGAGAGCCTCGTCCAGCTCGTCGTGGCGTCCCAGCCGGGCCAGCACTGACGCGACCCGGCGCAGCACCGCGAGCTTGTGCTCGCTGCGCTCGTGAAGCCGCCTCAGGGCCTTGAGCGACTGCTCCGGCTCGTGCAGCCCGGTGTCACACAGAGCGGCCAACGTCTCCAGGAGGTAGATCACCTGGTCGTCATCCGCGTCGGGCGCCTCGGCCTCGCGCTCCAGGAGCTCGGCGAGCTGCTGGTACTGCCCGGTGGCCCGGTAGAGCTGCTCCAGCTCGTCGATGGCTGGCCTGAACCCCGGTTTCAGCGCGAGCGCGCGCTGGCAGAGCTCGACCGCCCGGTCCGCCGAGCCAAGGTGCCTGTGGAGCAGGGCCGCCGCGCGCCAGAGCGCGGTCGCCCCCCAGCCCGGATCACCCTCCTTGCTCAGCGGCAGGCCGGAGGACCGTTGCTCCACGGCCTCCCCCTCGGCGACGTAGAGCTCGACGAGATCCTCGAGGCTCCCGCTGGCCAGCAGCCGCCGTTCCTTCTCGGCGAGCACCGGCATGTAGCCGGGCATCGCCGCGAGCGCGGCGTCGAAGGCCTCCAGCGCCTCGGGATCCGTGGAATCCTCGAACAGCAGCCCGAGCCGGAAGCCCGCGGCGGCCCGGCTGCGCTCGTCCGAAGCCGCGGCGAGCCGTGCGGCCAGGAGCTCGCGCACGCGATCAAGGTCTCCCCGCTCCTCGGCCAGGGCGAGCTGGTCGCGCTGCAGAAGCGGCTCGTCCGGCGCCTGCGCCGCTGCCTCTTCCAGCAGCTCGCGCGCCAGGTCGAGGTCCTCGACCCTGGTCCGCGCGATCTGGGAGGCGTGCCGCAGCAGCGCGGCCGCCTCCAGGTGGCTTGGCGGGTCCGCGCTCGCCATTTGCAGGGCGTGCCGCCTCAGGATGTCGGTCAGCTCGCGAAACAGCCCCGCCTCGGCGGCGATGCGCTCGGCGAGCTCCAGCACGAGGACCGGGTCCTTTGCCTCCTTCTCGGCGCGGTCCAGCAGGAGCAGGGCGACCTGGGGGGTTCCACCCTCGATGCGGTCCTGCAGCAAGGCGAGGTCCATCAGCGCCGCCGCGCGTCGGGCCGGCACCTCCGACGTCTCGGCCATGTGGCGCAGGACCTGGGCCAGGTCCGACATCTCGCCCTGGGTCTGGTCCAGCTTCTCCAGCGCCAGGAGCGGGGCGATCCATGTCTCGCCGCTCGCCTCGTAGGCGGCCCAGAAGGCCGCCCGCGCCCCGGCAGGATCGGCCATCTTGTCCTGCAGGATCCAGCCCTTCTCGAGCAGGATCTCGGCGCGTCGCCGCTCCTCGGCCTCCAGGCGCACCTGGGCGTCGTAGAGCTTGATCAGGTTGGGCCACAGCTCGCGCAGGGTGAAGATGCGCGCGATGGCCCAGACGTTGGGCCGCAACGCGGGGTCCAGGTTCAGCGCCTGGGCGTAGGCCTTGGCGGCGCGGCCCTCGTTGTCCAGCGCGGTTTGCCACAGGTGGCCGAGCTCGTGCTGGATCAGCGCGCGGTGCTCCTTCTCCAGCCCGCGGTCCTCGGCGGCCTCCAGCTCGCGCTGGAGCGTGGTCTCCAGCCGTACCGGGTCGTCCTCCGCGGCCATCTGGATCGCCGGGTCCAGGACCGAGGGCGCCTCCACCTCGGGCTCTGGCTCCTCCTCGGCCACCTCGCTGGCGACCTCCCCGGCGACCTCGACGTCCCGCTCCGGGCTCCCCTCCACCGCCGCGCGCAGCGCCGCGTCCTCCGCCGACTCCGCGTCGTCCTCCGACTCCGCGTCTTCCGCCGACTCCGGCTCCAGCTCCGCGGCGGGCAGGGCGATGGTCGGGCCCTCGTCGTCCTCGTCCTCGTCCTCGGCCGCCTCCACGTCGAGATCCACGTCAAGATCGGCGGCAGGCTCGGGCTCGGGCTCCTCCGCGGGGCCGACTTCGGTGGCCTCGAGCTCCAGATCCTCCACCTCGGGTGGCGGCGCGGAAGGCTCTTCGGACGTGGTGCGATCCTCGGCCTCGAGATCCAGATCGACCTCTGCTACCTCGTCCTCCTCCTCGGCGGGGGCGGCCGGTGTCGCCCCGGCACCCGGCTCCTCGAGCTGAACCTCCTCGGCGCGGGCCAACTGCTCGCCCTGCTCGCTCACCCCGTAGGGCGCGTCGTCCTCCACCTCGTCGCCGATCTCGAAGATCAGCCCATCCTCCTCCGCTTGTTCGTCTTGTTCGTCCTCCCCGGGGGGAGCGACCACGAGCGGTGGGGGTGGCGGCGGCGGGGCGACATCGGCGATCTCCTGGAACTCGCCGGAGCGAAGCATCATCGCGTCGTCGGCCGCCACCTCATCCAGGGTCCCGATCTCCGGCGCGTCCGTCTCTCCCTCGCCTTCCTGGGCGAGGAGGTCGTCGATCTCCGGGATATCCTCGGGCCGGCGCTCGGTCGGGAACGCCTCGTCGTCGTCGTCGTCCTCGTCATCCGCGGCGTCAAGGGCTTCGAGGGCCATCAGCTCCGGGGATTCCCCCCCGGACTCCGGAGCACGCTCCGGAGCAGGCTTGGTCGTACCGGGCTCGGCTGGGGGCAGAGACTCCACCTCTGGCACCTGCTCCGCGTCCTCCCCATGCACCTCTTCATCGTCGAGTCGTTCGATCAGGGAGTCGAGCCACTTGCTCCGCTTTCGTCCCTCATCGGAAGCCCCTTCGCCGTCGTTGTTCACTGCGGTCTTATCCTTGGAGTTTTCGTCCGCCATGGGAGTCCAGGGGAGCCGGCGCCTTGGCTCCCGGTGCCACCCGCCTTCGAGCAGTTTCCGACGAGATTCCGCGCGCTAACGTAACAACAGGGTTCTGGAAAGTCAATCGAAGTCCGCTGGTTGACCGACCTGGAGCGTGGGCTAGGATAGGCGCGGCAAGGAGGCCCCATGCAGCTCGAGGTGATCCACAACGGTGGCGCGCTGCGGCACGGCAGCCAGGAATTCCGCCTCAAGGACCTGGTCGGCGTGGACCGCCTCGGGCCGGGCGGGCTCCGCATCCGCAGCGCCTCGGCCGTGACCGGTGGCCGCCTGCGCCTGGTGCTCGCGGACGGCGCCACGCACCACGTGGCCCTCCCCGCCCCCCGGCCGGACGGTCCCCCGGACCTGGTGGTCCGGGGCGCGGGCCAGCTCCTGACCATGAACGGCGACGGGCTGGGCCTCGTCGAAAACGGGGCCGTGGCCTGCCGTGGACGGGAGATCGTCGCCGTCGGCCCAAGCGCCGAGGTGGAGCGCGACGCCCCGGCGGGAGCCGCGACGCGGGTCATCGACGCGCGGGGCGGCCTGGTCACCCCCGGCTTGATCGATCCCCACACCCACCCGGTCTTCGGCCGTTCCGACCGCCACGTGGAGTTCGACCTCAAGGCCCGGGGCGCCTCGTACCTCGAGATCCACAAGGCCGGCGGCGGCATCCTCTCCACGGTCCGCGCCACGCGCGCGGCGACCTTCGACGAGCTCGCCGCGACCTGCGCCGAAAACCTCTCGCGCCTGCTGCGCTGGGGAGTGACCACCATCGAGGGCAAGAGCGGCTACGCGCTGGAGACCGCGGGGGAGCTGCGCCTGCTCGAGGTCCTGCGCACGACGAGCGCCACGCACCCGGTGGACATCGAGCCGACCCTGCTCGGGGCTCACGCCCTGCCTCCCGAGCACGCGGACGACCGCGACGCCTACGTCGAGCGCGTGGCCCACGAAATGGTGCCCCGGGCCGCGGGCCAGGGCCTGGCGAAGCACTGCGACGCCTACTGCGAGGACGGGGCCTTCACCACCGACGAGGTCGAGGCCATCTTCGCCGCGGCGCGCGCCAACGGCCTCGGCCTTCGCCTGCACGCCGAGCAGTTCACCGACCAGGGGGGCGCCGGCCTCGCCGCGCAGCTCGGCGCCGCCTCGGCCGACCACCTCGAGGCGATCTCCCCCGCGGGTATCGAGGCCATGGCCCGGGCCGGCACCGTCGCCGTGCTGCTCCCGGGCGCAGCGCTGACCTGCCGCTGCCCCTGGCCCCCTGCGCGCGAGCTCCTCGACGCGGGCGTGCCCGTCGCCCTGGGCACCGATCTCAACCCGGGCAGCAGCATGACCTCCTCGCTGCCGCTGATGATGTCCCTCGCCTGCGCGCAGATGCGCATGTCCTGCGAGGAGGCCTGGCGCGCCGTGACCACCGTGGCCGCCCGCTCCCTCGGCCTGGCTTGGACCCACGGCCGCCTGGCCCCCGGCGCCCGCGCGGATCTGGTGATCTTCGACGTGCCCGACCACCGCATCGTGCCCTACCACTACGGCGACAACCACGCCCGCGTCGTGGTCAAGGACGGGCGGGTGGTGATCGGGGGGTAGGATCGACGCGCGCGGGTCGCGGCCGATCTGTGCACGGAGCTGTCGAGGAAAGCCTCAAGTGCAAGGAGCGCCCGGGAGACATGCTGCGCCGGTGGAGCGTGGGAGAGCAAGAGAGCAACGAGCCCGGCTTGGCGGCTCCGTGCACAGCTCGCCCGTAGTGCTGGAATCAGGGGGCCCGCCCTACTCCACCGTCTCCGATCGATGGCGCCAGTAGTCCATCAGCACCCGATCGACCTCGTCGGCGTCGGGCGCGTCGGGCTTGAGCTCGAGGTAGAGCAGGTAGGCGCCGGCCGCGCGGGCGTAGTCCTGCAGGCGCGCCCGGGCGATGCCCAGGCCCCGGTGCGCGAGGGGGTTCGAGGGGAAGGCGTCGATCGCCGCCTCGAACAGCTCGGCCGCGAACTGCGTCTTGCCGGTGAGCAGCGCGTTGTAGCCCGCTGCGGCGAGCTCGCGCGACTTGTTCGGGCTCATCTTCTCCGGCTTGAAGGTCATCGGGAAGTGCAGGCCCATGCCGCCCAGCCGCTCGCGGATCGCGTCGGTGTCGGTCTGCACCTCGGCGCCCTGGAGCTTGGCCTCGTAGAGGGTCTTCCAGAGCTGCACCAGGGCGAAGGGCTGGCCCGGGTGCTGGACCAGGATGCGGACGAGGGTGGAGAACGAGGCGTCGTAGCGCGCCTGCTGGCGGAAGAAAACGCCGAGGAGCAGGTCGAGGCGGCCGGCGGAGACGCCCTGCTTGCGCGCCTGGCGCACGTGGCGCAGGGTCTCCTGCGGGCGGTTGGCCCGGCAGTAGAGCCAGGCCAGGGTCAGGCTCACCTCCCCCGACGACTCGCCCCGGCTGACCAGGCTGTCGCGGATCGCCTGGGCGCGCTGCTCCAGGTCCTGCTGGGCGTCGGCCAGGGCGGACCGCGGCCCGGCGACAAGCAGCGCCGCGTAGACCGAAAGAGCGGTGAGCCCCACGCGCATCGTGACCTCTCGCCTCCGTTTATCCAGTTATGTTAGGGTCCCGGCGCATGGCAGACAAGCACAAGCTCTCGGTGGTGATGCCGGTCTACAACGAGGAGGCCTTCGTCGCGCAGATCCTGAGCCGGGTCCTCGAGGTGGCGCTCCCGGCGGGCACCGAGCTCGAGGTGGTCGTGGTCAACGACTGCTCCACCGACGCAACGGCCGAGATCCTCGCGCGGCAGACCGACCCGCGGGTGCGCGTGTTCCATCACGACCGCAACCGGGGCAAGGGCGCCGCGCTGCGCCGGGGCTTCGACGAGGCGCGGGGCGAGATCATCGTGATCCAGGACGCCGATCTGGAGTACGACCCGCGGGAGTACCCGCGGCTCATCGAGCCGATCCTCGACGGCCGGGCCGACGTGGTCTTCGGCTCGCGCTTCCTCGGCGGCCCGCACCGCGTGATGTACTTCTGGCACTACGTCGGCAACCGGGCGCTGACCACGCTGAGCAACATGCTCACCGACCTGAACCTCACCGACATGGAGACCTGCTACAAGGCCTTCCGCACCGAGGTCGTGCGCCAGATCCGCCTGCGCGAGGACCGCTTCGGCTTCGAGCCGGAGTTCACCGCCAAGGTCGCCCACCGCGGCTTCCGGATCTACGAGGTCCCCATCTCCTACAGCGGCCGCTCCTACGACGAGGGCAAGAAGATCGGCCTGCTCGACGCCTTCTCCGCCCTTCGCTGCATCCTGCGCTACAACATCCTCGATCGCTGACTCAGCCCGGATTGACGTATGCGTCTATCCGGGTCATCATTTTGGTATGTCAGTTGATGTTTTTATCAATTCAGCGACCCCCGCCAGGGATCTCGTGGCGCAGATCGTCGCGGTGGCACGGACCCGCGGCATCGACCAGGCGACCCTCGCCCGACGGGCGGGCATCTCGCCCGAGTCCCTCTCCCGTCTCAAGCGATCCGGCGGCTGCCGTCTGGCCACGGCCCTCGAGCTTGCGCGCGCCGCGGGCCTCGAGCGGCTCGTCCTCGCCGAGCCGGCCAGTGGGACCGCGGCGTCCGTGGCGGCGCGCGAGCTGAGCGCCGGCCGGCGCCGGGCGATCAACGCCGCGGAGCTGGTGCGCGCCCTGGCCGCCGACAAGCCGGGCAAGCGCCATCGTGCCCACCTGCTCGGCTTCTTCGAAGAGCTCCCCCTGGAATCGGTGCACGACGTGGCGCTCGACGAGGGGCTCGACTACCACCGCTTGCTGGCGCTGGCCCGCGCGCTCGGCGCCGAGGGAGAGACCGTTGACTGGCTCGAAGAGATGGCCGGTAACGGCCTGGCATAGCCTGCTCGAGCTGGCCCTGGGCGCGCTCGAGGAGGTCGGCCCACATCTCCGCTGGACGCTTGGCGGCGGCACCGGCCTGGCCCTGCGGATCGGGCACCGGGTGAGCTACGACGTGGACCTGCTCCTCGAGGACGCGGCCGCGCTCCATGCGCTCTCGCCCAACCGCAACCGGGCAGCCCGGGCAATCACCGACCGCTGGCAGGAGCCGGGCAACTACATCAAGCTCGAGCGCCCCGAGGGGGCCATCGACTTCCTCCTCGCGGCACGCCAGACCGAGGCCTCACCCTGGCTCCACCGACTCGGCGAGCGCGAGATCCGCGTCGAGGCACCGGCCGAGATCCTCGCCAAGAAGCTGCGCTACCGCAGCTCGCGTTTCTTGCCCCGTGACATCTTCGACCTGCTCGCCCTGCAGCGCTTCGACCCGGCCGAGGTCCGGCTGGCCGTCCTCGCCGTCCCCGACGGCGCGCGCCGCGCCGCGGATCGCATCGTCCGCATCGCCCCGCGCTACCGCGAGACCATCGCCGACGAGGTGAACCCCACGGCGACGGGCGTCGAGCTCCTCGAGGCGGACCCGCTCGAGGCGGCGCGGTTGCTGAGCGAGCTGATCGGCTGACTCAGCCTTGGTCCGGCGCGTCGATCCGCTCTCGGATCCGCTCGAGCATCGCCTCGGCCTGGGCGCGCCAGGTGGCGTACTCGCCGGCATCCATCTGGTAGGAGACAACGTAGTCGGCGTCCTCGCGCTCCTGGGCCAGGCGGTCGAGCAGCAGGGCGTCCCCGTCGGGCAGCTCGCCGGTCTTGACGAAGTGCTGGCGGAACAAGGAGCGCAGACCGCGGTGCGTGCGTGGCTCGATCCCGAGCGTGAAGAGCAGCGCGCGGACGCCGTGAAAGACAGCGTAGTACACCTGGGACACCGCGCGATCGTGGAGCCCGGCGCCGGCGAGGTGGTCCGCGGCCTCGAGGAAACGGCTGGACCAGGCGAGGGCCTCGGCGGCGTTCTTCTGTCGGTTCGCGGGGGTCATAGGTCGATGGCGTCTCTCTCCACCTCGGCCGGCAGCCTGCGCTCGCGCCGGCGCAACCTGTCCCACTCCTCGGTGTCCAGGACCAGCACGGTGAGGTGCGTGTCGTGTGTCAGGTTCGTCTCCGCCGCGATCTGCCGCAGCGCGGAGCGCGCGGACCGTGCGTCGCTGGAGACCAGCGCCAGGGTGTCGATGTCGGACGCCTCGTCGTGGTCTCCCCGGGCCCGCGACCCGAACAGGGCCAGCCGCGCCAGCCGATCCCCCAGCGCGCGGCGCGCTCGCCCGACGAACTCGTCGAGCGCCAGCCGCTCGGTGGTTGTCAGCGTGTCGTCCAGGATGTGCGGGTCGCGTAGCATCGGGTCGGCTCGCCTACCAGGGTAGCCGGGGCGCGGGAGAACGCAAGATCCCGCCCCGCTCCCGACATGATCGCTCCCCCGCGGGACCCGGGCGTCTCGACCTCGGCGCTCGGAATCGAATGTGCGTCAGCGGACAACGTCGGACACGGCCCTTGCTGCCATGTCGCCCTGAAATGTCCCACCCGGAAGGCGAATAGTGGGACATTGCGCGCTCACATGAATCGTCTGACCGCGAAATGTCCCACCCGTTGCGTCGTTGTTGCCACGGGCGCGCCGCGGGGCCTGGCTCCCGGTCGCTCCAGCGCGCCGCTCCCGTTGACCGACCCGCCGCGCTGGTCTATGCATGATCCGCGATGCCCATCCTGGTCACCGGCGCCGCCGGGTTCATCGGCTTCCACCTCTGCAAGCGGCTCCTCGCCGAGGGCGAGCAGGTGGTGGGCCTCGACAACCTGAACGACTACTACGATCCGGCGCTCAAGCGCGCGCGCATCGCCGAGATCAGCGGCGCGCCGGGCTTCCGCTTCGAGGTGCTCGATGTCGTCGACGCCCGGGCCCTGGGCGCGCTCTGCGACGAGGCGCGCCCCGGGGTCGTCGTGCACCTCGCGGCCCAGGTCGGCGTGCGCTACTCCGTGCAGGATCCCGCGGCGTACTTGCAGAGCAACATCGTCGGCTTCTTCAACGTGATCGAGGCCGCGAGGCGGCTCGGAGCGCAGCACCTGGTCTACGCCTCGTCGAGCTCGGTCTACGGCGGCTGCGACGAGACCCCCTTCTCGGTGCGGCACAACGTCGACCGACCGCTGAGCTTCTACGCGGCGAGCAAGAAGTCCAACGAGCTGATGGCTCACGTCTACAGCCACCTCCACGGCCTGCCCACGACGGGGCTGCGCTTCTTCACGGTCTACGGCCCCTGGGGCCGGCCCGACATGGCGCTCTTCAAGTTCACGCGGGCGATCCTCGCCGGCGAGCCCATCGAGGTTTACAACCGCGGCGCGCTCAGGCGGGACTTCACCTACGTCGACGACATCGTCGAGGGCCTGGTCCGGGTGATGCGCCGGCCGCCGCCGGACGCGCCCTACCGGCTCTACAACCTGGGCCGCGGCGAGCCGGTGGAGCTCGAGCGCTTCATCGAGCTCATCGAGGCCGAGCTCGGCAAGAAGGCCATCCGCAACCTGGTGCCGATGCAGCCCGGCGACATGGAGGCGACCTGGGCCGAGACCGACGACCTCGAGCGCGACGTGGGCTACCGGCCGGCGACGCCCCTCGAGGAGGGCGTGCGGCGCTTCGTCGAGTGGTACCGGAGCTACTACAGGGAGGCGCCGTGATCGGCACCAGCGTTGACCGCCAGGATCGCTACTGGGAGGAGGACACGGCCCACCGCCCGGCCCACCACCCGGTGGTCGCGGGCTTCGCCCGTCAGCGCTGGCGCCACGCCGCGCGGCTTCTTCCCCTGGACGAGATCCGCACGGTCCTGGACGTCGGGGCGGGCAGCGGCTTCTCCGCGGTCCACGCGCCGGGGCACCTCGCGTTCACCTGCGCCGACCGCTCGCGCCACATGCTGACGCGCAACCCCGTCGCGCGGCGGCTGCAGGCCGACATCACCCAGCTCCCCTTCGACGACCGGTCCTTCGACCTGGTCCTCTGCTGGGAGGTCCTGCACCATGTCCCCGATCCGGCCGTCGCCCTCTCGGAGATGGGGCGGGTGGCCCGGCGCTGGCTGCTCATCTTCGAGCCCAACCCGCTGAACCTGGCGCAGATGCTCTTCGCGCTCGTCGACCGCGAGCACCGCTGGGTCCTGCGCTACTCGTCCGGGTTCCTGCAAGCACAGCTCGAGCGCGCGGGGCTCCGCATGATCCGCCACCAGCGGGTCGGGCTGATCTTCCCCAACCGAACCCCGCCCTGGCTATTCGGGCTGCTCCGGGCTCTGCCCTTCCGCTGGCCCCTGCTCGGCATCTCGCACATGGTCGTCGCCGAGCGACGGTAGCGGCGCCCGTCGTGCGAGCTGGAACAGACCGATCTGCTCGCGCCAGAGCAGGGCCAGGCCGAGCACGGTAACCGGGACGTACTGGGTCAGCTGGAAGATGACCGAGTAGGCCAGCCCGGCGCCGCGATCGACCCGGTACAGCCCGAGGGCGACGACGCAGGCGTACTGGATCGGGCCAACGTTCCCCGGGGCCGCCGGGATCATCGAGGCGAAGGAAACCAGGACCGTGACCACCACCGCGGCGCTGATCGTGGGGGCGATGCCCGTGGCGCCGAAGCAGAGGTAGACCGGCAGGACGGAGGCCGCCGTCACGGCGACGGTCTGGGCCAGGATCAGCAGCGTGGCCCGCAGGCTGCGGACCGACCCGAGGCCCGCGGCGAAGGCCTCGCAGGCCCCGTGCACGAAGCGGTGCGCTCGCGCGCCGAAGGGGCGCGCGAGCCTGGCGACAAGGTTGGCCACCGGTCCGGGGATGAGGACCATCAACACGATCAGCCCCATCAGCAGTGAGTTGGCCGCGAGGACCCACGCGCCGCTGGCGCGCAGCCAGGGGGGCGCCGGGGCGATCATCAGCGCGACCCAGAGCAGGGCCAGCGCGGCGAAGACGTCCACCACCCGCTCGTAGACGATGGTGGCCAGCGCCCCGCTCGTGCTGACCCGGGCCGAGCGGCCGAGGAGGTATGCCCGGACGAGCTCGCCCAGCCGGACTGGCAGCACCGTGTTGGCCATCGAGCCGATGACGAAGACCACGAACAGCCGCGCTCTGGTGATCGGCCCGAGCGGGGCGACCATCACGTGCCAGCGCAGCGCCCGGAGCCCGACTCCGAGCAGCGAGGCCAGGGCGGCCAGGGTCAGGAAGAGCGGATTAACGCCGCGCAGCGCGCCGGCGAAGTCGGCCAGGCTGGCGTCGCGCAGGGCGAGCCAGAGGAACAGCACGCTGGCGAGGACTCCGACGAGGGCCCGGAGCCTCACGACGCGGTCCCGCGGGCCAGCGCGTCCCGCCAGCGCTCCCGCACCGCGGCCGGCGGCTCGACGGTCCGGGGCTGGACGAACTGCTCGTGCCAGCTCTGGAAACAGAGCAGGCCAAAGAGGCCGAAGCTGTGGTCCTGAAGCCTGGCCTGGTGCTCGTCCAGCAGCCGCCCGGCTACCTCGGGTCGGAAGCAGGCGCTGCGCTCGAGCCGGTCCGGCGCGAGCAGGCGACGCGCCGTGTCCGCGAGCTCACCGGCGAGCCAGGCGTTGACTGGCACGTTGAACCCGGCCTTCTTGCGCTCGATCACCTCCCGCGGCAGCAGGTCGGCCAGCGCCCGCTTGAGGATGTGCTTCTTGCGCAACCGGCGGTGCTTGATCGGAGAGGGGATCCGCGCGGCGAGCTCGACGAGCTCGTGGTCGAGGAACGGCACGCGGGCCTCGAGGGCGTTGGCCATGGTCATCCGGTCGACCTTCACCAGCATGTCGGCGGGCAGGTAGAAGCGCGTGTCCACGTAGAGCATGCGCGCCAGGGGATCGGCGCTCTCGCTCTGGCGGAAGACCTCTCGGTAGAGCTCGACCGTGGCGCCTGGGCCGCTCCCGCCGAGGGCGCGCTGGGTCTCCTCGAGCGCGGCGCGGAAGCCCGGGGTGTAGAGCTCGGCCTTGGCCGCCTCGGAGAGGATCATGCGCCAGGAGAAGTGCGCCGCCTCGGCGTCGAGCTCGGCACCCTCGACGAAGCGCTTGGCCTTGAAGTCCAGGCTGACCTTGGTCAGCGAGGTGGGCAGGCGCTGCACCGCGCGCTGGATCACGCCGCGCCGGATCCAGGAGGGCAGCAGGCGGTAGGCCCGGCGCGCGTGGTAGGCGTTGTAGGTGTCGTAGCCGACGAAGATCTCGTCGGCGCCGTCGCCGCTGAGCACCATGGTCACGTGCCTGCGGGCGAGCTCGGCGACGAGGTAGACCGGCAGCATCGACGAGTCGGCCAGGGGGTCGTCCGCGTGCCAGATCAGCGTGGGCAGGAGCTCGACCACCCGCGGCGCAGCCTCGAGCTCGTGGTGGCTGGTCTCGAAGCGCCGGGCGACGAGCCGGGCGTAGGGCAGCTCGCTGTAGCTCCGCTCGGCGAAGCCCACCGAGAAGGTCTCCACCGGGCGGTCGAGGATCCGGCTCATCATCCCGACCACGGCGCTGGAGTCCACGCCGCCGCTGAGGAACGCGCCGAAGGGCACGTCGCTCATCAGGTGCGTCTCGACGCACCTGGCCAGCTTGTCCTCGACGCGCCGGGCCCACTCGGCTTCGCCGCAGCCCTGCTCCGGCTCGAAGCGCAGGTCCCAGTAGCGGCGGCGACGGATCCCCTCCCCCTCCCCGCAGACCAGGAGCTCTCCGGGCAGCAGCTGGCGGATCCCGCGGAGCAGCGTGAAGGGCGCCGGCACGTAGTTCAGCGAGAGGTAGTGGTGCACGGCCAGCGGATCCAGCTCGCGCGACAGCGCTGGATCCTGGAGGATCGCTTTGATCTCCGAGCCGAAGCGCAACGTCCTGCCGTCGTCCGCGTAGTAGAGCGGCTTGATCCCGATGCGATCGCGGGCCAGGAGCAGCCGTCGCTCGCGCCGGTCCCACAGGGCGAGGCCGAACATGCCCTGCAGCTCGTCGAGGCAGGCCGTCCCCTGCTCCTCGTAGAGGTGGACGATCACCTCGCAGTCGCTGCCCGTGGCGAAGCGGTGCCCTCGCGCGCGAAGCCGCTCGCGCAGCGACGGCGAGTTGTAGACCTCGCCGTTGCAGACCAGGACCACCTGCCGGTCCTCGCTGAAGAGCGGCTGGCGGCCGCGGGCCGGATCCACGATGGCCAGCCGGCGCATGCCCAGCCCCAGCCCGCCCTCGACGTGGGTCCCCTGGTCGTCCGGGCCGCGGTGCACCAGGGCGTCGCACATCGCCCGGAGCAGGTCGCGCCCGGCCGTGGCCTCGCCGGCCTGGTAGTGGAAGATGCCGCAGATGCCGCACACGGTGCGCTGTCCTACCGGCGCGAGGAGTAGCGCCGCTCCCGGCGCAACGCCGCGACCTGATCCGTGAGCAGGCCGAAGAGAAAGACCAGTACCGCCGAGGTGAGCAGGAAGAGCGCCGCCACCGACAGGCCGCGGCCCTGGATCACGTAGCGCAAGCCCCAGCCCAGGCCAAGCAGGAACAGGATGAGCGAAACAGGGCCGAAGACCCGAAACGGGTCGAACAGCGTGGTCAGCCGCATGACGAGCATCGCGGTCTCGACGCCGTGCTTGAGCGGCCGCACCGTGCTCTTGCCGACCCGCTTCACCGTCGTCACCGGAACGAAGACCACCTCGTGTCCCTCCTTGAGGAAGATCAGGGTGGTGGTGCTGGATGCCGAGAAGCCGCTCGGCAGCAGGTGCAGGTAGTCGAGCAGGATCTCGCGGCGGAAGGCGCGCAGACCGCAGTTCAGGTCCGGGATCTTCATGCGCGAGAGGTAGTTCGCGTACCAGCCGAGCACGCGCTTGGGCCCCTTGCGGGACAGCGGCGTGTGGGAATCCCGGGTCCGGTTGCCCAGGGCGGCGTCGGCGCCCTCCTTGTCCATCTCGTCCAGCAGGCGTTCCAGATCGGCGCCGCGGAACTGTCCGTCACCGTCGTAGAAGGCGACCACCGGGGCGCGCGCGGCGACCACCCCGGTCTTGAGCGCGCTGCCGTAGCCCCGGTTGCGCCGGTGCCGGAGCACACGGACGTCGTCACGGGCCGCCGCCTCGCCCGTGCCGTCCTCGGACCCGTCGTCCACCAGGAGCACCTCGTACCGGCGCCCGCTCGGCCCGAGCACGCCGAGGAGCTCGTCCAGGGTCCCACCGATACCCTCGGCCTCGTTGTAGGCCGGGATGATCACGGAGACGTCCGGCACGGCGGCCTCCGGACCTGCTCTTGTGTCTTCCGCGGCGATCAGTGTCATTGCCGCCGGCAGCCTCTACCGAAAAGGCATCTCGCGTCAAGGATCCCGCCCGGCTACAGGCGCGCGGGGCAACCTTGATCCGGGACCATACATTGGTGTAGGGACACGGAGTATGCCACACTAGTCCGTGTCCGAGGAGGGCTCGCCCGGCCACACCACACCGTCATGGCACGTATTTTCAGCAGGATCCCGATCCCACTGGTAACCATCGCCGTGTGCGCCTTCTTCGCGTCCAAGGCCGCGAGCCAGTTCATCGCGTCCCAGATCGGCACTCCTCCGCGGACAAGCACCTCTCACCCGTCGCCCCCCGTTGGAGCGATGGCCGGCCCCAATACTCGGGACATCGGCAGTATCCTCCAGCGCAACATCTTCTGCTCCACCTGCCAGCCCGCGGTGGTTTCCGACGAGCCCGCCCCCGGCGAGCCGGCAGGCACCAGCGACGCACCGGTCAAGTCGACGGCCGGCCACCAGCTGCTGGCGACGCTGATCAGCCACGAGAACGCCGGACTGAGCTACGCGGTCATCGTCAAGAGCGGCAGCGAGAACGCGACGGTCTACACCATCGGCGCCGATCTCGGCGAGGGCGCGGTGGTCGCCGAGATCATGGACCGGGTCGTGCTGCTCAAGCGCGGCGGGCGATACGAGTACCTTGAGATGGGCGCCGAGGACACCCCCGGTGACACCGTGGCATCAACCGAGGGCGCGAGCCCGGGCACCCGTCACGCCCCGGGGTTGCACCTGCCCACGCCTCTGGATGGGTTCGAGTCCCTGGCCAAGGGGATCACCCGTGTCTCGGGGGACAAGTACCAGATCGATCGCCGGGCGATCAACCAGGTGCTGGCCAACCCGGCCGCCTTCGCGCGCGGCAGCCGCATCATCCCCTACACCAAGGCCGGCAAGCCCGCGGGCTTCCGTGTCTTCGGCCGGCGGGGCGGCCTGATCTCGCTCCTCGGCCTGTTCGGCGGCGACGTGGTCACCGCGATCAACGGTCACCCGATCACCACGCCGGACAAGGCGCTCGAGGTGCTCTCGAGCATGCGCAACGCGAGCTACCTGAACCTCTCGTTCGAGCGCAGGGGCCAGCCCCTGACCCACGAGTACGTCATCCGCTGATCCGCCGAGGGAGCACTTTCATGCCCGAAACCGAACGCAGCACCGCGCCCGCGGGCGAGTACCAGGAGCGCGGCGAGTACCACCGCCACCTGGACCGCTCCTGGCGCTACTACCCGGTCTACGTCGAGAAGATGGCCTTCGTGCGCCGCTACCTGGACCGGGTCCCCCGCTCGCACCGGATCCTCGACCTGGGCTGCGGCGAGGGCCTCCTCGTCGAGGAGTACCGCCAAAAGGGCCACGAGATCCAGGGCGTGGATCTCAACTTCGCCTCGGAGCACGTCACCGCGGGCAGCATCACCGAGATCCCCGCCGACGACGAGAGCTGTGATCTGGTGCTCGCCCTCGACGTGGTCGAGCACCTCGAGTTCGCCGACCAGGAGCGCGCCTTCGCCGAGATGCGCCGCGTGCTGCGGCCGGGCGGCCGCGCCCTGGTCACCGTGCCGAACCTGGCCCACCTCGCCTCGCGGGTCAGCTTCCTCGTGCTCGGCCGCCTGTTGCGCACCTCCAGCGCGGACCGGCACCCCGGCGACCGGCCCATCGGCGAGTACCTCAGGCTCGCCCGGGCCCACGGCTTCCGCCTGCGCCGGCGCAAGGGGCTGTTCCCGACCTTCCCCCTCGTCTCGCTGCTGACCTGGGCCGCGCCGGGCAGCGCGGTCCCGCTGCACAAGCTGCTCAACGCGGTGGCCGCGCCGCCGGGGCTCTGCTTCCTCAACGTGCTCGAGCTCGAGCGGCAATGACCCAGGCGCCCGCCAGCCCCCGGCCGCGGCGGCTGCTGCTCAAGTTCGCGATCGGGCTGCTGATCTCCGCCGGGCTGA
>Ga0316576_10000194_pt1 | contig 25397 bp, 25 predicted proteins | sample S0NA_FD_203075 | JGI IMG/M metagenome (GOLD analysis project Ga0316576, IMG submission 203075) | Rhizosphere microbial communities from salt marsh grasses in Alabama, United States - S0-2_050615r3r5 | ecosystem: Host-associated > Plants > Roots > Rhizosphere | place: USA: Alabama | collected...
CGCTCAGAGCACGGGCCCCTGGTGAAGCGCGAGCTGCTCCAGGGTCCGGGTGAGCTCTGCCGGCAGCGGGCAGCAGATCTCCATCCGTCTGCTCTCCACGGGGTGATCGAGCCGCAGCCGCTCGGCGTGCAGGAACATCCGCTCGAGGTCGAAGGTCTCGTGGAAGAAGCGGTTGATCTTGCCCTGACCGTAGTTCGAATCGCCGATGATGGGGTGGGCGACGTGCTTGAGGTGGTAGCGGATCTGGTGCCGCCGCCCCGTGCGCGGCTCGGCGTGGACCAGGGTGTACCGCTCGCAGAACACCTCGAGCGGGTCGATGTGGGTCAGCGCCGGCCGACGCTGGTTCGTGTCGGCCTCGCGCACCGGGTGGTCGATGCGCAGGCTGTCCGGGATCACGCCGCGGCACAGCGCGAGGTAGCGCTTGTCCCAGCGGGACTCGCGGATGTCCTCGGACAGGCGCGCCGCGACCTCGCTGCTGCAGGCGAAGACCAGGACCCCCGATGCCTGGCGATCGAGGCGGTGGACCGGGAAGATCGGCCGACCGAGCTGCTCGCCCAGCTCCTTGACCAGGATCTGGGCCCCACGGGCGCCGCGGGTCGGGTGGACCACGGACCAGGGCGGCTTGTTCACCACCACCAGGTGCTCGTCGTGATGGAGCAGCTCCAGGGGCATGGCGGGCAGTATCCACCCTGTGCCGCTCTGCGTCGAGCCAGGTGGCGTCGACTTTGCCCCACACTTTTTCCGCGGATCGGAGGTCCCGCGCCGCGTCATCGTGGCCAACCCCGCAAGATCGCGTGAGCGGATCCAGGCATGGGAGCTGCACAGGGCACCAGGCCTCACGACGTGAAGGAGTAACTCGTGCGTATCCTCGCAGCCTTTTTCCTGATGCTGTTCCTGGCTCCCGGGTGCGGCCCGACCAGCACCCAGATCGCGGTGGAGCGCGGCCTCAAGGCGGCCACCTCCCGATCCACCGGCTGTCCCTCGGACAAGCTCGCGATCTCCGAGCACCAACCCCGGCTCCAGTCCTGGAAGGCCACCGGGTGCGCGAAGACCTACCGCTGCGTGACCATCAACGCCGAGCTGGAGCTCGCCGAGTGCCGCTCCGGACAGGTCGCCACCCTCCGCTGAGCTACGGCTTCTCTCCGACCAGCCTGCGCGCCGCCGCCCGGATGCGGCGCGCCTGGCTCTTCGTGAGCCGCGGCGCCCAGGGCGCGGGCTTCTTGCCCTTGCCGCGCCAGATCGGGTCCGAGGGGCCCGGCGCCATCAGGTTTCCGCCGGCCCGATCGTGCCGCAGACCGAGGTAGTGGCAGAGCTCGTGCGCCAGCACCGGCGGACGCGCCCGCGCGGTGAGGATGATCCAGCGCCGGCCCGCGAGAGAGGGGTCGCCCCCGCCGTAGCGCCAGTGCACCCCCATCAGGTTGTACGAGGGAAGGTCCAGGTCCTGCGCGCGCTGCACGACCAGCACCACGACCTTGCCCGGCGCGGCGTGGCGCGCGAGCGCGTCCCGGTGGGCCCGGCTGGTCAGCTCGCAGCGCGCGGGGGTGAAGGCCTCCACCGTGGCGGTGAGCGAGACGCCGTGGGGCTCGAGGATCCGGTTCGCGGCCTCGACGTGGGCCTTGACCCAGGCCTCGGGCTTGACCGGCTTTCTGTCGCAGCGGGCGAGACGGACGAGGAGCGGGAGCTCGATGGGCGGCTGACGGGCCTCGGCGCCCGCGCACAGAAACAGCGTCAACAGAGGGAGGCGCTTCACCGGACCATCTTCCCATGCGTGCAGGGGCGGCTCAAGGCGGCCATGAGTGTCGCAAGCTCGACCGTGTTGCGTACCATGGGCCATGTCCAGGGCTCGTGAAACCGTGCGGCTGCAGGGACGCGTTCGGGCCGTCGGCCCCGACGAGGGCAAACCGGTGCTCGAGCAGGTCACCGTCGAGGTGGACGGGCAATCCACCAGCTGGACCGCCCCGCCCCGCGAGTTCGATCTGGTCGACGAGAGCGGCCAGGCGGTGCGGATCGAGGTGCCCCGGGAGGTGCAGGTGGAGGCGGCCGCCACGCGCCGGAGCGGCGCCTGGAGCGAGCTCCACGAGGCCTGCTGTCCGGACCCCGAGGACCTCGCGGCGCCCTTCGCCAAAGCGAAGCTCGTCTCCCGAGCGATCCGGGCGGGGGACCAGGTGGAGGTCTACGGCGACCGGCGGTCCGGGCGTAGAGGCCGTGGCGGTCTACAACGACAGCCCGCGGCCGCTCGGCCGCATGGCCTTCGATCTGATCACCCACCGCGGCATCTCGCAAGCCTACCGCGAGGCCACCGACAAGTGACGATCCTACACGGCGAAGGGCGACGTGGGCCGGCCGCAAGCCTCAACGGAGCCCGTTCTTCACCCAGGATGTGAGTAACTCCTCCCTGCGGCGTCCCCGAGGCCCGTTCTTCACCCAGGAGGTGAGTGACTCCTCCCCGCGGCGTCCCCGAGGCCCCTTCTTCACCCAGGAGGTGAGTAACTCCTCCCCGCGGCGTCCCCGAGGCCCCTTCTTCACCCAGGAGGTGAGTAACTCCTCCCCGCGGCGGCCCCGAGGCCCGTTTGCGACAACCTCAACCCGGAATCGGCCGACTCAGTACACGATGCAGTTGTACTGGCTGGCGTCGGGCAGCTGGAGCGCCGCCGCGTAGCTCTGGCAGTCCTGGTAGCCCGTGCAAGAGTCGTAGACGCAGCCGCCGCTCTCGCAGCGGTAGCGGTTGCCGTAGACCCCGCAAGGGATCGTGGAGCTCGGGTTGCAGCAGTCCGCGGGCTGGACGCAGGGCGCGGGCTTGGGCATGCAGTTGCCCGTGTTGCCGCAGGCCGCCTTCTGGCAGACGTAGGTCGAGGGGTCGGGGACGCCGACGGCCTGGGCGTAGCTCACGCACTCCGCGTCGGAGAGGCAGCCCTGGAACGCGCACGTCCCGCTGTCGCAGGTGTAGTGGTTGGTGTAGAGGCCGCAGGGGACGTTGCCACCCACGCAGCAGTCGCTCGCCGTGGTGCAGCTCTTGATCAGGCCGCAGTAGTCCGGGACGCCGGGGCAGATGGCCGAATGGCAGTCCCAGGCCGCGGCCTCGGCCTGCTGCAGGATCTGGGCGTAGCTCACGCACTCGCTCTTCGAGCCGCAGCCCGCGCGGACGCACGTGCCCGCCGTGCAGGTGAACGTGTTGCCGTAGGTCCCGCAGGGGATCGTGCTGCCCGGGATGCAGCAGTCGGCGGCGGTCTGGCAGGTCACGGCCTGCTTCATGCAGTAGGCCGCCTTGGGCTGCTGGGCCAGGCAGTCGCAGAGCGCCTTGTTGGGATCCAGGGTGTCGGGCTTGGGCCCGCTGTCGGTCACGGGGGCCGGGCCGTCTTTTTTGGGTGGTCCGCCGTCGAGGTGCGGGACCACGTTGCCGTCCGGGGCCGTTCCCGGGTGGCAGACGTTGTCGGTGCCGCAGTGTTCGTTCGGGCCACAGGGGGGCGCGCAGATCGGCAGGCAGCGGTCGCCATCGCAGTAGGTGCCGGCCGGACAGTTGACCGTACAATTGGCCTGCGGGGTCAGGCCCGGGTCGCTGCTGCTGGAGCTGCAGGCTGCGAGGACCGCCAGGGACAGGAGCGGGAGGGTCTTGGGCATGCCCAGGTATACGCCGGGAGCGGTGCCACCTTCCAGGTAGTCTGCTACCATCTGGGGATGCTCCGGACGCTGGCCCTGGCCCTCGTCCTCCTCGCGCCGGGTGCGGCCCGGGGGCAGGGCGCCTCCGCGCGGCTGACCTACGACGCCGCGAACCTCGGCCTCAACGGCGGCGACGGCTTCAAGACCAGCGACAACGCCGCTGGCACCCTGGCCTGGGGCGAGTCGTATGTCATGATGAGCTACGCGGCGATGTTCCGCGGGACCGGGGATCCGACCTACCTCGAGCGGCTGGCCGACCACGCCGCGAGCGTGCTGGCCCAGCGCGACAGCAGCATTGGCCTCAAGGACTACAACGGCGCCAGCCGCCCCTGCTGGCAGGCCACCAAGTACTCCACGAACAACCTGCCCTACTGCTGGGTCGTCCACACCGGGATGATCGCCTACCCGATGGCCGACCTGGCCCTGCTCCTGGAGCAGAATCCGGCGCTCAAGAGCCGGACCCTGCCCGGGGGACAGACCCTGGGGCAGGCGGCCCAGCAGCTGCTCGCCGAGGTCGAGCAGACCGTCGCGACCCACGACTTCCAGTACAAGAGCGGCCCGGCGGCGGGCGAGGGACACTACGTCGGCGACCCCGCCGCCAGCGCCGTGGTCCCGTCGGTGGCCGGCCTGGCCCTGCCCCTGAACCAGATGAACGCCATGGGGCGCGCGCTGATCGCGCTGTGGAAGGCCACGGGCAAGACGGCCTACCAGCAGAAGGCCGCGGCCCTGTGCACCTACCTCAGGAACCGGATGACCAAGAGCGGCGCGACCTACGTCTGGACCTACTGGGGCACCGCCTGGTCCTCGGGCAAGGGCGAGGACATCTCCCACGCCGCGATCAACGCCGACTTCGCCAAGCTGTGCCACGAGCACGGCCTGGCCTTCGACGCCGGGGAGATGGTCCGCCTGGGCCGCACGCTGTTCGACAACGTGCATGTGAGCACCGACAGCGCCGCCGACCTGGTCGACGGCGGCGGCGGGACCAACACCTACAAGTGGGCCGTGGGGCGCTGGCTCAACCTCGCGCCATACGAGCCGCGGGTCTGGCCGGTGGCCGCGAACATCTACCGCGACACCACGACCACCAGCAGCGGCTCGGTGCTCCTCGGCCTGGCCAACATCGCCCGCCACGCGCCGCCGGTGCGGGACTACTCCTTCTACCACGTGGACTGGAGCGACCTCGGCGACTACCGCCAGGCCACGGCCTATGGCGCCAACCTGCTCGCCCTGCCCCCCGCGCCGACAGACCCCTTCGCGATCCGGATGGGTTACCGGGCCGCGGTCGCGGCGACCGTCGACCAGTGGGACGGTTCCAAGTACCACGCGAACCAGCGGCTGGCCGCGAGCCCCAGCGCCTTCACCTGGGTCTACGCGCCCTACGATCCGAAGCTCTACCTGGCCTACTCGGGGAGCAAGATCCTCTACCAGCTCACCGACAGCTTCGTCGCCGGCAAGGGCATCGAGGTCAAGGAGGTCGCCGCCGCAAAGGACCCGACGATCTCGACGACCCAGGCCCCCGAGGCCACCGTCGGCGCGCCCTACGCCCTCAACCTGCAGGGCAGCGGCGACAAGCCCCTGCTCTGGAGCCTGACAAAGGCCCCGGCGAGCATGACCATCGACCTGCAGAGCGGAGCGATCGCCTGGACCCCGACCGCCTCGGACGTGCCGGCGGTGCAGGTCACCGTGAGGCTGCAGAACGACGCCGGGCACGTGGAGCAGACGCTGTCCATCGCCGTGCGCTCGCCGGGGACCGACGGGGCCGTCGCCGGTGACGGCGGCGGGAGCCCGGACCTACCGCCGGCGACTCACGATGGAGCGACACAGACTGGTGATGGGGCGACGCCTTCGGGCGAGACGGACGGAGCTTGTGGTTGCCGGGTCGCCTCGCGGCCAGGACCGCTCCCGGGCTGGCCGCTGCTCCTCCTTTTCGGCTGGCGCTTCGGTTGGCGGCGCGAACGCTACTCCCCGCCGTGCTTGCGGAGGTAGTAGCGGAACTGGTGGTAGGCCAGCCCGAGGTTCCGCGCCGCCTCGGCCTGGTTGCCGTGAGCCTCGCGTAGCGCTCCCTGGATCAGCTCGTGCTCCAGGGCCTCGATGCGCTGCTTGAAGGACCCGGGCGGTCCACGCCCGGCGCCGGGGGCGAGATCCAGATCGATATCCTCCACCGTTACCTCGTTGGTCCTGTCGCGGTAGACCGCCCGCTCGATGACGTGCTTCAGCTCGCGCACGTTGCCGGGGAAGGGGTACTCCTGCAGGAGAGCGAGGGCGTCCTCGCCAAGCCGCTTCCCCTGGAAGGCCGGCACCTCCCGCATGAACTGCTCGAGGAAGTGGCGCGCCAGCAGCACGACGTCGCCGGTGCGCTCGCGCAGCGGCGGCACGCGGATCACCTCGAAGGCCAGGCGGTCGTAGAGATCGCGCAGGAACGCCCCGCGCTCCATCATCGCGGGCAGATCCGCGTTGGTCGCAGCGATGATCCGTACGTCCACGCGCACCTCGCTCGTGCCGCCGACGCGGAGCAGCGTCCCGTACTCCACCACCCGCAGGATCTTCTGCTGAAACGGCAGCGACATGTGGCCGATCTCGTCGAGGAACAACGTCCCCTGCGCCGCCAGCTCGAACTTCCCGGGCACCTGCTTGTCCGCGCCCGTGTAGGCCCCCCGCTCGTGGCCGAAAAGCTCCGCCTCGAGCAGCGTGTCCGTCACCGCCGCGCAGTTGACCACAACGAATGCACCCTCCCGGCTGGAGGTGGCGTGGATCGCCCGCGCCACGAGCTCCTTGCCCGTGCCGCGCTCGCCCAGGACCAGCACCGGTCGCGGGACCGGGGCGACCCGGGAGATCTGCGCTAGCACGGTCTGCATCTGCGGCGACTGCCCGACCAGCTCGCGCCGCCCCTCGGCAGACGCGCGCAGCAGACGGTTCTGCCGCTCGAGCCGACGCTTGTCCTCCATCAGCTGTACGATGTGGCTGATCTTGCCCAGCTGGGTCGAGACCCGCGCCGGGAGGTGCGGCCCCCGCACGAGGAAATCCGTGGCGCCACTCCGGATGGCAGCCTCGGCGCTCTGCACGTCCCCGCGCTCGGCTACCAGCACCACCGGGAGGTCGCCGGCCCGCTGGCGGATGGCGGTAACGAGCTCCAGCCCATCCCGGTGTCCGTCACCCAGCTCCTGGTCCAGCAGGACGAGGTCGTAACCCGACGCCACGCGTCCGAGCAGCTCGTCGCCTCGGGTGACCCGGTCGACACGACATCCCCGACCGCAGGCCTGACGGAACGCTTCTCCCAGGGGGCCGAGCACCCCGGTGTCGGTGTCCAAAATGAGGATCCGCTTGGGCATCGGCTGAGGTTTCTTATCACAACCTGAGATTTTTTATCAGGCCCGCCATCGAGATTCCGGGAGGTTCCGCGCTGGCACGCCTCTTCCAGCACCCCTTGTCGATGGAGGCGGGAGATGGCCAGCACCACCTGTTGCAGCTACTGCCACGAGCCGATCCACAGCCGCTGTCGACGCTGCGGCCGGCCCCTGTGCGTGACCCATGCCCACGGTGACTCCACCCGCTGCCGGAGCTGCGAGGTTGTGTACGAGTCCATCCGCTCCGCGGTGGTCCATGGTCGCGAGCGGCTGAGCTGGAACCGGCGCGCCAGCATCGCGTTCGCGCTCTACCTCCTCTGCTTCGCCCTGTTGCTGCCGGTGACCTGTCTGGCGGAGGCGAGACTGCAGGCGCTGGGCCTGCTCCTCGCCGCCGACCTCGCCGTGCTGCTGCCGCCCGGGTGCGTCACCGTCTGGCTGCTCTGGTTCTTCTTCAGGGGGAGCGAGCAGCGCGAGCTCCGCTCGCACCGCCTCCGCTTCCTGCGCGAGCGAGGTGTCTCATGAACAGCCCTTACCGCTACGCCCGGGTCCGCCTGTTTTGTAGTCAGTGCCACGAGCTCGCTACCTCCCGCTGTCTGCGCTGCGGACGTCCCCTGTGCGCGCTCCACGCCCACGACGAGGGGACGCGCTGCGCCGCGTGCGAGCGGGAGTACCACACAAACGAGCCCGCGGTCCCTGCCAGCAAGCGCCGGGCCATCATCAGCTGCTTCGCCACCGAGGCCGCCGTGATCGGGGCTTCCTTCACCCCGGCGATGATCGTGCTCGGGATCGAGGGCGCGTGCAACGAGGTGGAGACCCTGTTGGCCGTGCTGGTGGGGTACCTGCCCTGCGTCGTGCTCGCCAGCTGGGGCCTGGCGCGGGAGAGAGTGCGGGGCATGCAGGACGCTCGACGACGACGTTTCCTCGCCAAGCGCTCTAGCGCCGCCGCCTCCGGCCGAGCGGCAGCGCCAGCATGAGCAGCAGCAGCCATCCCGCCGAGCCGCTCCTGCTGCCCACGCGGCAGTCGCAGCCGTCCTCCACCGGGGCGACGGGCAGGGCATCGAGCCAGCCCGCGCCGTCGTTCGGGCCGGCGTCCGGGGATGCCGCGCCGTCCTGCTGGGTGGCTGCGTCCACGGGCGCGACGCTGTCGTGGGGGACGGACGCGTCGTTCGTCGCGCTGTCCGCCACGGTCGAGTCTTGAGCCGGACCGTCAACGGCGAGGTCGGGCGCCGCCGGGCCGTCCGCGTCGCTGGCCGACAGGTCGAACGGGCCGTCCCCCACGCTATCAACGATTGTGTCCAGGAGCAGGAGATCGGCCGCCGCGCTGTCCGCAACGACCGCGTCGCCGGGTGCGGGTCCGTCGGGCACCCCGGCGTCCGGCGGCAGCGCCGAGCACCCGTTGGCCCCCGGCGCGGGCGGCGCCGGACAGCTGGCCACCGGGTAGAGGTGGACCAGCCCGTCGATGTCGTCCTGGGCCAGGCTGCGCTTGGAGGTATCGCCGTAGGAGCTCCCCGGGTACATCGTCGATCCGACCACGTTGGAGTCGGTCAGGCCGATCATCCCGCCGACGAGCCCGGTCATCTCGTTCTGCAGGTCGAGGATCGGCGGCGCCGTGCTCCCCCCCGTCGCGTTCCAGGTGTAGTTGAAGGCGTTGATCGCCACCGACGTGCCGAGGAGGCCGCCCAGACCGTCGTGGATCACGTAGGTGTAGGCCACGTACTGCGTGCTCGTCGGGAACCCGGTGGCGGTCGTGTACCAGAAGACGTTGATCGTCCCCGTGTTCTGGGTCGGCGCCACGGTGTTCGCGGCGCAGGGCTGCTGGAAGCAGGGGGTGAAGGGGCTGCCCTTGGTGAAGGACAGCGTCGAGCAGCTCACCGCGCCCCAGGCGGCGAAGGCGGCGTCGATGGCGGCGAGGAGCGCCGGGTCCGTCAGGTTGCTCGAGACCCGGTAGGTCACCGGGCTGCTCTTCCAGGAGACGTAGGGGTTCGTGCCCTGGACGTCGAGGAGGCAGTAGGCGCGGGCCTCGCCGGCCACGGCGAGGCAGACCAGAGAGACCACCAAAGCTAGGCGAGCCATGGATCCAGTTGACCATGGCCCAGACCGGCGAGCAACCGGCGTCAGCGTCCGAGCTTGATCAGGGCCTGGCGCACGTCCGCCTCGCGGCGCAGGTGCCGCCGGCGCTCGAGCATCTTGAAGGTCGCCCGCTCGTCGGCGTCGAAGGTCTGGTGCGTGGAGAGGGTCTCGTCCTCGATCCGGTCCCGCCGCTCGGCTCCCCGCTGTTCCAGTTTCAGCTGCAGCGTTGCCATGGAGCGCATTTTTGCTTACGCCCCGGAGCGGCGCAAGAAACCGGGTACCGCCCCGCCGCGATCGGGGGCTCCCGCCCCTAGGTTGGGGCCCTGTCCCCCATCCTCTGTCGACGCAGGCTCTTGGAAGCTGTTGTCGCCGGTCTTTGCATGGGTCTTGCATTCCCCCCGGACCATGTCCACCCGGATCGTTCTCGCGTTGATGACCCTGCCCGTTCTCGGATGCGCCGACACCAGAGCCGTGAGCGCGGACGACTTCGGCGCCGGCCCGCCGGGCAGACCGGACGTTGGACAGAGCTTGCCGGCGGACTGGTCCATCGTGGCGGATTCGTTGTCCAGCCCAGACCCGTCACCGCCGAACGACATCGACCACACGTCCATCGGGGGGCGCTGTCCATGCGCCGGCGGTTTGATCTGCGTCGATGAACAGTGCCGGGCCCCGTGCGTTCCGCCGACCGATCCCTGCGGCGTCGACTCCAACTGCCCGCCGGACCAGGGCTGCATCCCGCACGAAAGCGGCCACCACGTCTGCATGCCCGCGGCCACGCCGGGTTACTCGTGCGGCCCCGAGCTATTCTGCCCTGTTGAGCACGTATGCGCCTCCGTCAACGGCAGCGCCTACAAGTGCCTCCCGACCTGCAGCGACGCGGGCACCAGCTGCGGAACGACGGGGGGCAAATGCACGATGGCCGTGAACGGGTGCTCTTTCTGCTCGTCGATCTGACGCGTGCGCGACCGTGCTACAGCGGACGGACCAGGAACAGGATCTGGCCGAAGCTGACCTCGGCCGCGTCGTCGACGGAGATGCGCTCGACCCTCGCCCGCTCGGGCAGGCCCGGGCCGCCGTAGGTGATCTGGTTGAAGGACTTCATCACCTCCACCAGGCCAAGCACCGTGCCGGTGGCCACCTCGGTGCCCTCCTCGACGTAGGCCGGACTGTCAGGGGTCGGGCGGCGGTAGAACACCCCCTCGGAGGGGGCGCTGACCTTGATCAGGCCGGCGTCCGACGCGGCCCCCCCCGTCGCTGCCTCGCGTGGCCCCGCCGCCGCCTCGGCGGCCACCTGACTCAGGCGGAGCAGGGGCTGGTTGTAGCCCACCGGGGTGTAGGTGTCCTCGATCAGCTGCTCCACCACGCGGCCGCCGACCTCGTGGGGCAGGAGCACCAAGTGACGCCGGTTCAGCACCGTCAGGGTCAGAAAACCCTCCATCGGGTTGAGGTAGACCCCGACCTTGGGCACGCCGTCGGCGACCCCCACCGCGGGCGAGCGCACGACGAACCCTCCATCCTCGGTGTTGTCGATCCTCGCGACCAGCCTTGGTGTGGACATCGTCACATCCTTCTCTCGGTCATCTCAGCCCCGCGAAGTCGGTCAGCACGCCCAGGTCGTGCATCGACCAGATGCGCGGGTTCTTGATCCGTCGGTGGCCGATGCTCTGGTAGCTCATCTCCACCAGCGCCTTGAGGTAGTCGCGGATCTCGTGCACGGCGATGATCTCGTCCGTGTCCATCTGCCGCGCCGCGCGGTAGGGGTCCATGTCCTGGGTGATGCGGTCCTCCACCGCCTTCATCCCCGCCTCGATCTTCGCGCGCTCCTCCGCGTCCTTGGCGAGGATGCGGAAGTTGTCGTCGAGGCGGGTGTTGTAGGCGCCGATGGCCAGGGTCCGGCCCTCCATCACGGCCAGGCGGCTGATCGGGGTCGAGAGCTGCACGATGGGGTCGTAGGGCAGGCCGGTCATGGCGTAGTAGCCCGCCCCCGAGGCCTTGCGCAGCAGCACCGTGAACATCGGCACGGCGTTGGTGGAGTTGGTGTAGATCAGGTTGGACCCGTAGCCGAGCAGCCCCTCCTTCTCCGCCTCCATGCCGATGTCGAAGCCGCTGATGTCCTGGAGCCAGACCAGCGGGATGCCGTCGTCGTTGCAGGCGCGGGAGAAGGCGCTGATCTTGGCGATCCCCTCGCGGTAGAGGATGCCGCCCGGCCGGCTCCGCCCGCGCAGGCGGGGGTGCGGCGTGAGCTTCTGGTTGTTGGCGATGATCCCGACGTAGAGCCCGTTGATCCGCCCGATGCCGGTGACCATCTCCTCGCCGGTGTGGCCCAGCATCTCGAGGAACAGCGAGCCGTCGGTGAGCCGGGCGATCACCTGGCGGATGTCGTACATCACGCGGTGGTCGGCGGGGAAGATGCCGCTGACCTCGACCGCCGGGAAGCGCGGGTCGCTCGGGGTGGCTCCGGCGCGGTAGTAGTCGGCGGCGCTCGAGGGCAGGCTGCGCATCTCCGCCCGGATCTTGGAGAGCAGGGTCTGGTCGTCGGGCACGCGGTAGTCGGCGCAGTTCGAGATGTGCACGTGGATGTCGGGCCCGCCGATGGTGAGCGAGGTGATCTGCTGCGACTTGCCCCCCTTCACCAGCGCGGCGCCGGCGATCACCATGTAGGCCTGCTCCGTCATGTAGACCTTGTCGCTGATGATCGGCATGTAGCCGCCGCCGGCGATGCAGTCGCCGAAGACCCCGGCGATCTGGGGCACTCCCTCGGCCGAGAGCAGGGAGTTCATCTTGAAGATGTGCCCCGCCCCGCTGCGGCCGGGGAAGGAGTTGGCCTGCTCCGGCAGGAACAGCCCCGAGCAGTCCACGAGGTAGATCACCGGGATCGCCAGGCGCAGGGCGATGTCCTGGGCCCGCTCGATCTTCTCCGGCGTGAGCGGCCACCAGGAGCCCGAGGCCACCGTGTTGTCGTTGGCGATGACCACGGTGTAGCGCCCCTCGACGCGGACGAAGGCGGTGATCACCCCGGCCGCCGGCGAGGACCGCTCGCCGTCGAAGGTCAGCCCGTAGTTGACGAAGGTGCCGATGGGGTAGACCGCGGTTCCCGGGTCCTTGAGCGCCTCGATGCGCTCCCAGGTGGTCATCTTGCCCTTGGCGTGGACGCGCTCGACGTACTTCTCGCCCCAGCCCGCCTTCACCTCCTCCCGCCGCCGGGCGAGGAGCCCGTCCAGCTCGCCCATCCGCTCCCGGTTCTTGTCGAAGTCCGCGGCGGACAGCGCCTCCTCAACGGGCGTACCGACGGGGTGCAGGATCACCTTTGCCATGGGTCGTTTCTCCTATCAGCCCAGCAGGCGGCCGATGAAGCCGGTGTCGTACTCGCCGCTGGCGAAGGCCTCCTCGGCGAGGATCTGCTCGTGCACCCCGATGGTGGTCTTGATCCCCTCGACCCTGAAGCGGGAGAGGGCGTCCAGCATGCCCCGGCGCGCCGCCTCGCGGTCCGCGCCGTGCACGATCAGCTTGCAGATCATCGAGTCGTAGAACGGCGGGATGCGGTAGCCCGGCCGCACGTGGGTGTCGACCCGCACCGTCACGCCCTCCGCGGCCTCGGGCGGCTCGAAAACGCTCACCGTGCCCGGCGAGGGCTTGAAGCCGGCGTAGGGGTCCTCGGCGTTGACGCGGCACTCGATGGCGTGCCCGTTGAGGGCGATCTCGTCCTGTCTCCAGGAGAGCGTGCAGTTGGCGGCGACCCGGATCTGCTCCTGCACCAGGTCCAGGCCGGTCACCATCTCGGTCACCGGGTGCTCCACCTGGAGCCGGGTGTTGACCTCCATGAAGTACAGGTTCCCGGCGGCGTCGCGCAGAAACTCCATCGTCCCGGCGCCGACGTAGCCGATGGCGGTCACCGCCCGGGCGACGATGGCGCCCATCTTTTCGCGCAGGGCGGCGTCGACCACCGGCGAGGGCGACTCCTCCACCAGCTTCTGGTGGTTGCGCTGCACCGAGCACTCGCGCTCCCCCATGTGCACGGCGTTGCCGAAGGCGTCGGCCATGAACTGGAACTCGATGTGGCGGCCGCCCTCGATGTACTTCTCCAGGTACAGCCCCGGGTTGCCGAAGGCCTTGAGCGCCTCGAGGGAGGCGTCGCGGAACGCGGCCTCGAAGCTGCCCTCGTCGCGGCAGATGCGCATCCCCTTGCCCCCGCCGCCGGCCGTGGCCTTGAGCAGCACCGGGAAGCCGATCTCCCGCGCCCGGGCCCGCGCCTCCTCGACCTTGGCGATCACCCCCTCCGAGCCTGGCACCACCGGCACGCCGGCGGCGACCATCGTGCGCCGGGCGGTGGCCTTGTCGCCCATCATGCGGATCACGTGGGGCGAGGGGCCGATGAAGGTCAGCTTGAGCTGGTGGCACAGGTCGGCGAACAGGGCGTTCTCGGCCAGGAACCCGTATCCCGGGTGGATCGCCTTGGCCTCGGTCTGCTCCGCCGCCTGGAGGATGGCGGTCATGTTGAGGTAGCTCTGCTCGCTCTTGCTGCCGCCGATGCACACGGTCTGGTCCGCCTGCTCCAGGTGGGGCGAGTCGGCGTCGGCCTCGGAGTAGACCGCGACCGACTCGATGCCCATCTCGCGGCAGGCGCGGATCACCCTCAGGGCGATCTCCCCGCGGTTGGCAATCAGGATTCGCTTGAACATGGTGCTCCGGTGGGTTGGTCGGAGAGTCTTACCGAGGAGGGGGGAGGGAAGTCAACCCACGGCGGTGCGAGCCTCCGAGCACGGGAGACCGGGCCAGAGGCCCCGGTGCTGAGCTCATGTCAAGTTGCGCCGCCACGTGACCTACGTGAGCCCGCAACTTGACACTCGTGTTGCCGAGATCCGTTCGAAGCGATGTCCTTCGTGGCTCGGCCGCGCCGGAAGCGTGGTCACCACCGGTGACGCCTGCGGCGGATCACGGCCAACCCGAGGAGCAGGAGCCAGGCCGCGCCCGGGCCGCTGCCCGCTCCGGACAGCCGGCAATCGCAACCGCCATCCCCTCCCCCGCCCCCCGTGGGCTCGGCGAGGCTCCCGAGGACCATCGTACCGGTGCGCATGGGGTCTCCCGCTGTCCAGCCTCTGCCCTTGACAGGATCCCGGGATTGTTCCATTTACCGTGACGTCGTTGCTGTCGCAGCCGTAGATGACCCACAAGCCGCTCCGTATCCTGTTCGTCACTCCCGAGTGCGCCCCCTTCGCCAAGGTTGGAGGTCTGGCCGACGTGGTCGGCGCGCTGCCCAAGGTGCTGCGCCGCCTGGGCCACGACGCCCGCATCGTGCTGCCGCTCTACGGCAGCATCGACCGCGCCGCGCTGGGGGTGCGGCCCGACGGCTCGGCCTGCGTCCACATGGGGGGCGGCGTGGAGCAGTGGATCGGGGTGCAGCGGGCCCGGCTGGAGGACGAGGTCCCTGTCTGGCTCGTGGACTACGGCGCCTACTTCGGCAGGCCGGGGATCTACGGCGACGGGCTCGGCGAGTACGGCGACAACGCCTACCGCTTCGCGCTGCTCTGCAAGGCCGCGATGCAGCTGTGCAAGGACAGCGGCTTCATCCCCGACGTGATGCACCTGCACGACTGGCCCGCGGCCCCGGCGGCGGCCCTGCTCAAGACCTGGGACCTGTTCGACTCGCCGCTCGAGCGCACGGCGAGCGTGCTCACGATCCACAACATCGGCCACCAGGGGAAGTACGGCGCCGACGCCTACGCCTACCTCGGCATCGGTGACGAGCACTTCGGGGTGTTCGAGGACTACGGTCGCATCAACCTGCTCAAGGGCGGCGTCCGCTTCGCCGACGCGATCACCACGGTCTCTCCGACGCACCTCGCCGAGATCCGCAGCTCCGAAGGGGCCCACGGCCTAGCCCCGTTCCTCGAGGCCCGGGGCGACGACCTCTTCGGCGTGCTCAACGGCGTGGACTACGAGCACTGGGACCCGGCGAACGATCCCTACCTGCCGGCGCGTTTTGGGCCCGACGATCTCTCCGGCAAGGCGGTCTGCAAGCGCACGCTGCAGCAGGCCCTGGATCTCGAGCAACGGGTCGATCGGCCCCTTTACGGCATGATCACCCGCCTTGTGCTGCAGAAGGGGATCGACCTGCTGCGCGACACCCTGCCCGGCCTGCTCCGCCGCCTCCCGCTCCAGCTGGTCGTGCTGGGCACGGGCGAGCCGGAGTACGAGGCCTTCTTCCGCTGGCTCGCCGGCGCATACCCGGGGCAGGTGGGCTGCCACATCGGTTACTCCGAGGAGCTCGCCCACCTCATCGAGGGGGGCAGCGACTTCTTCCTCATGCCCTCGCTTTACGAGCCCTGCGGGCTGAACCAGATCTACTCGATGAAGTACGGCACGCTGCCCGTGGTGCGGGCGACGGGAGGCCTGCAGGACACGGTGGAGGACCACCGGCCGGGCGGCCTCGGCACGGGCTTCAAGTTCCACGCCCCGACGCCGCAGGCGCTGGCGGACGTGGTCGCCCGCGCGACCCGCACCTGGCTCGAGCAGCCCGACGAGATCGGCGCACTGCGCGGCCGGGCGATGTCCCGGCGCTTCACGTGGGAGCGCGCCGCCAGGGAGTACCTGAAGGTCTACGCCCGGGCCCGCGACCGCCGCGCCAGCTGGCGCTGACCGACCTGATCCACGGCGCCCCTGCCCCGCCGTCTCCAGTTTTCGAAGACCCGACCCCTGGCCCCTGCGTTGACCACCCCGCGCGGCAACCCGGCAAGACCAGCCCGCTTTCGCGCGGGCGCCGACCCTGGCACACGCGATGCATGGTCCGCGCGGCGAGAGACACGCCGCTCGTGTGCAGCGGCACCGGACCAAGAGCATGATCGCCCGCCGCGACATACTGCTCCATTTCGTTCCCCTCCAACGGAGGGGCTAGAAGGCCACTCGCGCTTTCGAGAGTCTCTGCCAGTCCATTCGTTTCACCGTTTGAAGAGGAAGGAGGCGTGCCATGGGTACTCTCCTCGTCATGATGCTCGGCATGAGCATGGCGTCCGGATGCGGACGCACCACACAGCAAGCAGACACCACGGGGGTGAGGGTGATCCTCGTCCCCGCCACGGACACCATCGAGGCGCCGGAGGCGCAGGCGCAGCAGACGACCGACGACCCGCCGCGCGTGCCGCCGCCGCCCGACCCGGCGCCGGCGCAGCCGCCGCGCGAGACGGATAGCAAGAAACGCAGGGCGTGGATCCCGGAGCCCCTCACCCCGCAGCCGTTCCTCGGCGGCGTGGCGCACGGGCCGGGGTGGCGGCGTTGAGCGTGCGCCGGCCTTACTCCTCGAGCGGGTGCGCGAACCCGGGGCTGGTCTTGCGCCGCTGCCGGCGGCCGCCGCGCAGCTCCAGCGCCACGACGGTCACGTCGTCCGCGGGCGGCGCGCCCTCGGAAAACTCCTCGACCTGGGCCAGGACGACGTCGAGAAGCTCCTTGATCTCCAGCCCCCCGGTCTCGCGCAGGAGCATGTGGAGCCGGCGGTTGCCGAAGGCCGAGCCCTGCCTGTTCTCGGCCTCCAGCAGTCCGTCGGTGAACAGCACCAGGCGGTCCCCGACCTGGTAGTCGCGGCGCTGGATCTCGTAGCGGCTCTTCGGGCTCTGGCCCAGCGGGGCGGTGTTGGGCATGAACAGCGGCGTGACCTCGAGCTGTCCGCCCTCGCCCTGCTCGAGCATGGCCTGGGGGATGTGGCCCGCGCTGCAGTAGCTCAGCTGCTGCCGGTCGGGATCCACCTCCACCGCGAAGGCGGTCATCACCAGCGCCTGCTTCGAGATGCCGAGGATGACGCGGTTCATCGTGTCGAAGGCCTGCTCGATGGTCACGTCGCCGGCGCGCAACAGCACGGTGTCGAGGCAGCTCTTGGCCACCGTGGTGATCATCGCCGGCCCGACGCCGTGGCCGGTCACGTCGGCGACGAGCACGAGCAGCTTCGAGCCCTGCTCCACGTGGGTCCACAGGTCGCCGGCGGCGAAGCTGGCCGAGCGCACCGACCCCACAAACAGCGCGGCGGGCGTGTCGAACAGGGCGCCCGGGGACGGCACCATGGTCATCTGGACCTTGCGGGCCAGGGCGAGCTCCCGCGCGAGCTCCTTCTCCTCGATCTCGGCCGTGGAGGCCTTCGAGCGCGGGGGACGCGTCGCCTCCGGTGTCCGCTCGAGCTGCGCCTCGCCGGTCACGCTGGCGACGAAGCGCAGCACGGTCTCCGTCCCGAGCTGAATCATGTCCCCGTCGCGCAGGATGTAGGGCTTGTCCACCCGCTGCTGATTGGCGAAGGTCCCGTTGCTGCTGCCCATGTCGTCGAGGACGTAGGTGTCACCGGCCATCGCGGAGATGATGGCGTGCCGTCGGGAGATGCCGGCGTCCGGGATCTGGCCGTCCGCGCCTTCGTCTCGCCCGAGGACGAACCGCGGTCGGTCGAGCCGAAAGACCTGGCCCGCCGATGCGCCGCTCGAGGCGACCAGCATCGCGGGGCTCGACGGCCCGGCCTGGGCCAGGCGGCCGAGGAGCGCGTCGATGTTGGAGGAGACCGTCTCCGACTGCGCCCACGACCCGGACCCCCAGTCCCCGACGTTGAAGCGCAGGGTCACCTGACCGATGGTGACCTCGTCGCCGTCCTTCAGCCGCTGGGGCCGCTTCAGGCGCTTGCCGTTGACGTAGGAGCCGTTGCGGCTGCCGGTGTCGGCCAGCGTGTAGCGGCCCCGGGACGAGCGGCGGATCAGCGCGTGCTCGCGGGAGATCCCCTCGCCCTCCAGCGGGACCTCGATGCCGGGCAGGCGCCCGAGCTTGTTCTCCTCGTTGTCGATCGGGAAGACCTTACCGGCCTTGGCTCCGTCGAGCTGGGTCAGCCATGCCCGTGTCGTCATCTGGAAGACTCATTGTATCCGACGGGGGGCGGCCACCGCAAACGGAGCGCTCAGCCCAGCGCGCGCTCGCGGCCTCCACGCCCAGCCGGCGTCCACGCGCCGAAGTCGACCCGTGGAGGTCCCTCGCCCTCGAAGCTCAGCGAGAGGAAGTTGCGCAGGCCCGGCCGGAGCTGTCGTCCACCCTCGCCGTCCCCGTCCAGGATCGGCGCCCAGGTGCCCGTGTCGACGAACGTCGTCTCCCGCGAGAGTGGGATCAGCCGGGGCACGTGGGTGTGGCCGAAGGCGACGAACCGGGCCGGCAGCACCTCGGCGACCTGACGCGCTCGCTCCGGGATCTCGTGCTCGAGGGCGAAGATACTCTCGCCCCGGGCGAGCTCCTCGTAGACCAGGTAGACCAGCGGGAAGCAGACCAGCGGAACCATCAGCTTGACCCAGAGCGGGATCGGCACCAGGGCCAGGGCCACGGTGCCCCCGGTCATCAACAGCGCGATGAGCGCCCGGTCGAGCCAGAGCTCGCGCATCAGGCGGAACAGCCGGCTGGTGATCGGCTTGGGCTGCAGCTGGGCCAGCGCGGAGAGCGCCTCGTCGCCGAGGGCGTAGTCCCGGGCGATCTGGCGCAGCCCCCGCTCGTGCTCCGGCGGGGGCGTGCGGAGCTTGCGCTTCTGCCGGAGCAGCATGGTCATCACGAGCAGGCTGCCCCAGAGCCAGGCGAAGGCCAGGCTGTGCCGCGAGAACATGTAGTGCCGCGCCCAGTGGCTGACGTAGCTGAACATGTTCAGGATGTAGTCCGAGGCGTGGGGGTTGAAGAAGCCCATCCGCGTCATCAGGTAGCGGTTGGACAGGTTGCCCATGGGGATGGCCAGGCACTCGCGGCGGCCGATCTTCACCGTGGGCCAGAGCTGGTAGCGGAACGAGGTGTAGAGGTCGTACTGGTGACCGTGCTCGACGTAGACCTCCCCGGCGCGGTAGTAGAACCAGGGCTCGAAGCGGAGCCGCGCCCCGCGCAGGTCGAGGCCTCGCTCCTCGCCGCTTTGCGCCACGGCGACGCGCAGCACCTGCTGCACCTCGGGGAAGTGCAGCTCGCGGTCGTGGTTGCCGAGGACGTAGACCACCTCGTGTCCGGCGGCCATGAAGCGGGCCAGGGTCGCCAAGAACCCCCGGTGGTCGGCGAGGATGCGCTCCAGCTTCCAGGCGCTCTTCTCGGCCGTGGCTCGCAGCCCGCGGCGACGCTCGAAGCGGCTCACGGGCCAGGGGGGATCGTCCGGCGTCGCGGTGACGACGTCGAAGTCGAAGATGTCGCCGTTGAGCACCAGGGTCAGCCGGTCGTCCGGCCCGGCGCGGGAGCTGCTCTCACGCACCAGCTCGTCGAAGTCCCGGTCGATGACGAAGCGCGAAGCCTTGTAGGCCTTCCAGCCGTCGCGGTGGTCCTCCACGTCCGCGAGGTGCAGATCGGAGACGATGAGGTAGCGGTTCGCCATTGTACGAGCGGAAGCCGAGCGGTCAGTCCTCTTGGAAGGTCCCGCCGCTCTCGTCGTTCCAGGAGCTCTCCTCGGGATCGATCCACCAGGCAGGCCGGCGGCGCTGGAGGAAGGCGCTCATCCCCTCCTGCCCCTCGTCGCTCATCCGCAGCCGGGCGATCGTCTCGGCCGTGTAGGGCCCGGCCCGCTCGAGGTCCATCTCGGTCACGTCGCGGATCATCCGCTTGCAGGTGGTCAGCGCCCCGGGACCGCTGGAGATCAGGGTGTCGACGTACCGGCCGACCTCCCGGTCGAGCTCCTCGGGAGGCACCACGCGGTTGATCAGCCCGACCTCACGGGCCTTCGCGGCGCGGAGCCGCTCGCCGGTGAGGAAGAACTCCCGGGCGTGCCGCTCGCCCACCTTCTTGATCACGTAGGGCGAGATGCAGGCCGGGACGAGGCCGATCTTGACCTCGGAGAAGGAGAACACCGCGGTCTCCGCCGCCACGGTGATGTCGCAGACGGCAACCAGGCCAGTGCCGCCGCCGATGGCCGGGCCGTTGATCCGCCCGATCACCGGCCGCTTGAACTCGTAGATCTCGCGCATCAGGCGCGCGAGGTTCATCGAGTCCTCGTAGTTCTCCTCGTAGCTGTAGGAGAGCACCTTGCGCATCCAGTGGATGTCGGCGCCGGCGCAGAAGGCGCTCCCCTCGCCGGTGAGCACGACCACCCGCAGGTTGGGGTCCACCTCGAGCGCGCTGAACACCTCGCGCAGCTCGGAGATCATCGTGTCGTTGAAGGCGTTGCGGATCTGCGGGCGGTCGAGGGTCACCCGGGTCACCACGCCGTTGGTGGTGACCCGGACGGTCTCGTAGCGGTCGGACATGGCCACGCTCCTGGTCTCGGCGTGCGAATCCCCCCCTCGCGGTCGGCTACACCGGGACCGCCTTGTAGCCGTACTGGATCGGTCCGGCGGGCCCCTCCTGGAACACCTTGCGGAACTCGAGGCGGACCTTCTGCCCCACCTTGAGCTGGCCCTCCTGAAGATCGACGACCTGGCAGGTCAGGCGCGGCCCGGCGTCCATCTCCACCACCGCCATGGCGTAGGGCGCCTGGTCCTTGAACGGGGCCGGCGGCACGCGGATCACGGTGTGGGCGAGGATCGTGCCCGTGCGGGCCATCGGCTTCACCTCGAACTCGCGGTGGCCGCAGGCGTCGCAGATCAGGCGGGCCGGAAAGAAAACCTTGCCGCACTTCTTGCAGGTGGCGGCCTCGTAGCGGTAGCGCCGCGGATACTCCCTCCATGCACGTGCTGTCGACATCACATCACCTCCAGGATATGCACGAGGGAGGACGCGCCGGTGCCTCCCATGTTCTGGGTCATGCCGAGCCTCGCGCCCTTGACCTGCCGGTCCCCGGACTCGCCCCGCAGCTGCTCCACGACCTCGACCATCTGGGCCACGCCGGTGGCGCCCACCGGGTGCCCCTTGGACTTGAGCCCGCCGCTCGGGTTGACCGGAATGCGGCCGTCGATGGCGGTCTCGCCCGACTCCACCGCCGGTCCGCCCTTGCCCTTCTCCACCAGGCCGAGGGCCTCGGTGACCATGATCTCGGCGATGGTGAAGCAGTCGTGGACCTCGACGACCTGCATCTCCTCGGGCTTCTTGCCCGCCATGGCGTAGGCCTTGGCCGCGGCCTTGGCCGTGGACTCGATGGTCGTCAGGTCGGCCCGCGAGTGGAAGGCGATGGTGTCCGAGGCCTGGCCGCTGCCGATGATCTTGACCGGCGCGCCGTTCTTGCACAGCGCCTTGGCCCGGTCCGCCGGGCAGAGGATGATCGCCGCCGCGCCGTCCGTGATCGGCGAGCAGTCCAGGATGTGCAGCGGGTCGGCCACCATCACCGAATTCAGCACCGTGTCCACGGTGATCTTCATCGGGAACTGGGAGCGCGGGTTCTTCGAGCCGTTGAGGTGGTTCTTCACCGCCACCGAGGCAAGCTGCTGCACCGTGGTGCCGTAGCGGTGCATGTGCGCCACGGCCATCATGGCGTAGAGGCCGGGGAAGGTGACGCCGTTGAACGCCTCCCACTCCTGGTCCGCGGCGGTGGCCAGGGCGTAGGTCGCCTCGTCCCCGTCCACGTCGGTCATCTTCTCCACGCCGCCCACCAGCACGATGTCGCTCATGCCGCTGGCGATCTCCATGAACCCGGCGCGCACCGCGGCGCCTCCCGAGGCACAGGCGGACTCGACGCGGGTCGCCGGGACCGGGCACTGGCCGAGGTAGTCGGCCATCATGGCGCCGACATGCTCCTGGCCGGTGAACAGGCCGCTGCTCATGCAGCCCACGTACATGCTGTCGATGTGATCCACTCCGGCGTTTTCAATGGCATTGAGGGCGGCCTCGACGAAGAGGTCCCGCAGGGAGACCTCCCAGAGCTCGCCCCACTTCTTGTTCATGCCAACGCCGATGATTGCGACGTCTCGCATAGGCTTCCTCCTACTCGGCCTTCAGGATCTTGTGGCGGAACTTGGCGTACTCGCCGTACTCGAGGTAGATCTGGTTCTCGTCCAGCATCCAGCGCGTCTTCGGCGCGAGGTCCTGGACCTTCTTGATCCGCTCCGTCACGGTGTAGATGAAGGCATCGCTGCCCGAGCCCGAGCCGTAGGAGCACATGAAGATCTTGTCCCCCGGCTTGGCGACGTCGAGCACCGCGGTGAGCCCCAGCGGCGAGGCGCCGGAGTAGGTGTTGCCCAGGGTCGGCACGAGCCAGCCGGTCTCGATCTGCTCCCGGGTGAAGCCGAGCATCTTGCCCGCGCGCATGGGGAACTTGCCGTTGGGCTGGTGGAACACGGCGTACTGGAAGTCGGAGGGCTTCATGCCGCTCTTCTCCAGCAGCGCCTTGGTCGCGCCGATGGTGTGCTTGAAGTAGGCCGGCTCGCCGGTGAAGCGCCCGGCGTGCCGCGGGTAGTGCATGTACTCCCGGCGCCAGAAGTCGGGCGTGTCGGTCATGAAGGAGTGCGTGTGGTCGATGGTGGCGATCACGTCCTTGTCACCGAAGATAAAGGCCGCCGCGCCCGCCGCCGCCGAGTACTCCAGCGCGTCGCCGGGGGCGCCCTGGGAGGTGTCCGCGCCGATGCCCATGCCGTACTTGATCAGGCCGGCCTTGACCAGGCCGTGGGCGACGAACATGCCCTCGCTGCCCGCCTTGCAGGCGAACTCGAAGTCGGCGACGTGGCAGTTGGGCGTGGCGCCGATCGCCTCGGCGAGCACCGTGCCCGAGGGCTTCACCGCGTAGGGGTGCGACTCGGAGCCGATGTAGATCGCCCCGATGTCCTGCGGGTCCACCATGGGGGCGCGGGCCAGGGCGTTGCGTGCCGCCTCCACCGCCAGGGTGATCACGTCCTGGTCCGGCGCGGGGACGGATTTCTCCCTGAGCTCGAGACCCTTCTTGAAGCTCGGCGCGTCTGCCCCCCACACCTTCGCGATCTCCTCGACCTTGATGCGATGGCGGGGAAGACAGGCGCCATACCCGACAATACCAACGGTCATGCTGTGCTCCTTCCGGGATTGATCCTGCGGGCGATCCCAAAAAGCTTTGGGATTTCACCGCGGAAGATGGCCTTCCTGTTGTGCGGCGGTAAATCTACTCTGGGCGCTGCCCTGCGTCAACACGCAGCGGCCGGTCCGGATCCGGCCCTAGCGGGTGAGCAGCACGCGGACGATGAGGTCGGTCTCGGCGAGGCCCACGTCCTCCATGGCGAGGCGCGCGGTCTGCCCGTGCACGACGCCCGGCGGCGCGGTGACCTCGATCATCCGGTCCTCGAGCACCTGCCCCGTGCCGTGGCAGTTGTGGCACGTCAGGCGGTGGTCGTCGTCCCAGTCCTCGCACACGGTGCAGCGCCGGACCACGGGGATGTGCACGGCGTACAGGCCGCCCCGCTCGGCCTCATCGGGGCCGACGCGGATCTCCACGAACAGGTCCTTGCCCTCGCGACGGGCCCGGGCGGGGGCGAGCACCTCGGGGACAAAGCCGTCGTAGAACCGATCGATCTCGCTCGCCCGGCTGCGGGGCGGGATCAGCGGCTCGGGCTCGGGCTCCTCGAAGAGCGCCGTGTGGCGGCGCTCCGAGTAGGGCCGCATCACGCTGAAGCGGCCGGGCGGGTCGGTGGGCTGCTCCTCGGCCTCTTCCTCGAGCTCGTCGCGGTAGCGCGTCACCAGCTTGCGGTAGGCCACCTTGACCGCGTCGGTCTCGGCGCCCCGGGGCACCCCCAGCGCGACGAAGAAGGTGCGCTTGCTCATCGGTTGGACCTCTCTCGGTTGCAGCGAGAAAATCTACTGCGGACCGGCCGGGTCGGCAAGGTCAGGGGCACCTGTTGCCACCCACCCCGACCGCGGCGCATGATCCGCCCACAACAGACAGAGAGGAGGTGCGCGCATGACGGTGTTGAGCTCGATCCTGGACCGGAACCCCGCGGGCTACGATCCCGAGGTTGCCTACCTTCTGTCGCTCGTCGCCACCTGGAGCTACTCGGAGGCGCGGACGCTCGAGGACGTGCTGGCCCGGGAGAAGATCGCCGGCAGCCGGCCGGCGCCGATCAGGTCGTTCTCGGTGGAGAACCCGGCGCTGCCCGTGGACGCCAACGGCTTTTTGATCAGCTACCCGGACCGGCGCTTCCACGTCCTCTGCTTCCGGGGCACCGAGCCGACCAACGTCGTCGACCTGCTCACCGACGCGCTGGTCGAGCCGCACGTCTGGAGGGAGGGCGAGGAGGCCTGGGTCCACCGCGGCTTCTTCCTCAGCATGGACGTGCTCTGGCCCGCGATCCGCCACGAGCTCGCCGAGCTCGAGGGCACCCTGTACATCGCGGGGCACAGCCTGGGCGGGGCCATCGCCGTGCTCACCGGCCGCCGCTTCCTCGACGAGCGCGGCGACATCCCCGGCCTGGCGCTGCAGGGCGTCTACACCTACGGGCAGCCCATGGTGGGCGATCAGGCCTTCTGCGACGCCTGCGCCGACCTTCCGCTCCACCGCCACGTCTACGATCGCGACCTGGTGCCGCGGCTGCCGCCCACCGGCCTCGGCACCGGGGGCTACCGGCACTTCGGTCGGCTGCTCGCGCCCGGCAAGGGAGCCCGCGAGCGGGTCTGGCAGGCGACGGGCCAGGACAGCGCCCCCGAGGCCTGCCACGCCTGCGAGATCCTCCCGGCGTTCCTCACCCTGGTCACCGCGCGGACCAACGACTCCAGCGTCCCGCTGGCGCTCACGAGCCAGGGCCTGCGCGCCGTGGGTTTCTTCCTCTCCCTCGCCCTGTGCGGCACGCGGGACATGATCGAGACCGTGGCCGGCCTGCCCCGGCTGATCGCCGCCGGCCGGCTGTCGCTGGACGATCACATCCCGACGCACTACGTCGACGTCTCCAAGGCCAGCGTCCCGGGCAAGCAGAGCGAGCTCGCAGTGCAGGGCGCGTAGGCCGGGCCACGCACCCGTTTCCCGCTTAATTGGACACGCGCGTTGCGGGAGGAAATCCTCCCGTTTCGGCCTGACTGCGCGCCAGCCCGGCGTTCAGGGCAGGAGCTCGACCTCCGGCGCACGCCAGCCGGCGAGGGCGGCACGCGAGGCCGGACAGTGCACGCACCCGGGGTCGTCGCAGAGCAGCGCCGCCGGCTCTCCGGCGAGCAGCGCGCAGACCACGCGGACGATGTCCCGCGAGCGCAGCAGCTGACACTCCGCCTGGCCCACGCGGCCGCGGTGGATCACGTTCGAACGCTCGAGCACCGGCCCGAGCTTGACGAAGCCGTCCGAGCACTTGGTGGTCTTGGCCACCGCGCGCCACTCGCGGCTCCCGTCAGCGGCGCGGGCCGGGTAGAGATCGGGGAGCACGCGCAGGTGGGGCATCTCCATCAGGCTCTCGGCCAGGTGCACCGTGGTGTCCGCGTCGTGGTCCACGCCGAGCAGCAGCACCCGGGCGTCGGCGCGGTAGGCCCGCCCCACCGGGCCGTCGA
>Ga0316576_10000195_pt1 | contig 25247 bp, 19 predicted proteins | sample S0NA_FD_203075 | JGI IMG/M metagenome (GOLD analysis project Ga0316576, IMG submission 203075) | Rhizosphere microbial communities from salt marsh grasses in Alabama, United States - S0-2_050615r3r5 | ecosystem: Host-associated > Plants > Roots > Rhizosphere | place: USA: Alabama | collected...
AGCGGTTGCAGGAACAAATTCTAAGTGGTCCATTTCGTCGTGCATCCTGTCCAACGACTGCGCTTCGGCGATTTCCCGTTTGATCTGGGTATTCATTCCCTGAACATCAGAGAGCTCAATCTCCAACTGCTGCACGTGACGGCCGATTGCAGCTACTTTTATCGTTTGACTTAAATAAATGACCCCTACCAGTGCAAGAACCAGAAGAATGATCCCCCAACTCATAGCAGCCTGTGCCTCGGTAAGTTTTCCGATTCTGCGAACTAATTCTCGGGTCTGTCGAGCAGATTTGTTTACAGTTGTTTCATGCTGGCGTTCGTGTACCATTTTTAACCAAATCCATTCTTTCCGCTGATGCTTGCCCCTTGTAACAGAGGCAAAGAGCGCTCGGCCAGGATAATTAAATTTTTTCTACCACCCGTAAGCGGGCACTCCGGCTTCGCGGGTTGGCTGACACCTCGGCTGCTGTAGCCTTTATTGCTCGGCGGGTAATCAACCGCACCGTTGCACGAACATTACAATTACACACAGGTTGCTCCGGAGGGCAGATACAATCTTTACTTAAATCTCGAAATGTATGTTTCACAATGCGATCTTCCAGTGAATGAAAACTGATAATTGCTAAACGCCCGCCAGGTTCTAAAACATTGATTGCTGCGTCTATACCTGATTCTAATTCTGCCAATTCGTCATTAACTGCGATTCGTAGTGCTTGAAATACCTGAGTCGCCGGATGGATGCGACCTCTTTGCCCTATCTCTGCCTTTATCAACTCAGCCAACTCGACCGTTGTGTGCATCGGTCTGTTTTCCACAATCAACCGGGCAATTCGTTCGGAACGGCTAACCTCTCCGTACTTCCTAAAAATTGTCACCAGTTCTTCTTTTGTTAAGTCGTTGATCAGATCTGCCGCCGAAGCTTCTAACGAAGAGTCGAACCGCATATCCAGAGGTCCTTCTCGTAAAAACGAAAATCCTCGCGAAGCATCTGCTAATTGTCTTGAGGAGAGCCCTAAGTCCAGTAAAACGCCCTCTACATTGGTAAAACCGTAATTTTCTGCCAATTTGTCCATCTCCGCGTAGCTGGTATTTATGTAGACTACACGTTCGCCAAATTTTTCGAGGCGACGACGAGTAAATTGGATTGCCTCCAGATCGCGATCAAAGACTAAAACGCGCCCATCAGGCGCGGATGCCTCCAAAATTCCTGTTGTGTGCCCTCCTGCACCTAATGTGCCATCAATATATTGACCGCCTGGCTGCGGCCTCAGTAAATCCAGTACTTCACTGAATAAAACGGGAATATGAGTGCTCTGATCCATCGAATGTGTGTTGATTTAGCAACATGCTATACTTGTGGACCAAACGAGTGCTATCAGATTCCCAAGTTCTGCCAGCGCTCAAAGTCGTCATTGTTTTCAATATCATCGCGAACCGGATTCCAGGAATCAGCATTCCAAATCTCGGCGTAGTTGTACATACCTATGATCACAGCTTCATCACCTAAATTGGCGAATTCGCGGAGCGTTGCCGGTATGAGAATCCTACCCTGGCGATCAGGTATCAGGTCTATTGCACCTGAGAAAACGCGGCGACTAAAGGCGCGGGCGCTGCGGTCTGAAATTGGTATTTTAGCGATCTTTTGCGCCAGCTCTTCCCACTCAACCATGGTGAATACCAACAAGTTTCTATCAAGACCACGCGTAACAACCAGCCCCGAAGCTAACTCGCCACGAAACTTGGCTGGAATTGTCAGCCGGCCCTTTTCATCAATGGTATGTGTATATTCACCCAGAAACATAGCCAATCGGAATGAGCGGATAAGAAATTAGAACATTTGTTCTTCTTGACCCATTTTAGCATAAAAATCGAGGGTGTGAGCACTACAATGCCCCACCTTGCACCACTTTCCGCCACAACTGGCCATAGTATACACCAAAGACTAGGCATAACAAAACCCGGATTTCAATTTTTTAAGGTCGGACCTTGAAATTAACCATGGATTCATAATTGATTCGCTGTGGTACAATGGGTTGGATGCTTTAATTTTTAGCGTCCGATGAGTCAAGGACACGTCCAAACGAATATGGATACAAACCTCTTATTAATCGTAATTTTGCTGATCCCGGCGGCCATTGTATTAGGTTCCTGGATTTGGTCGTCATCACATCAAGACACGCAGCGAGAAACAATAGCCGAAACCTTAGAGCAAAGTACTTTTGAAAGTTATATCAACCGCATCACAGAGTTGTTATTAGAACGGAATCTCTCTGCAAGCAGTGAGGATGACGAAACCAGGACCATCGCACGTGCCCTTACAGCCAATGCCCTGCGCAACGTCAATGCTGCGCGTAAAGGGCTTATCGTCAACTTTTTATATGACACTTCTTTATTAAAGGTAGGGGCACCGGTGATAAACCTGCGCATGTTAGATTTGGCCGGGGCCGACTTGTCCCGATTTCATTTAGCTGAAGCCGGCCTACAAGGTGCTCAACTAACTGAGGCTAAACTTGAAGAGGCTGATCTTTCGTTATCGGATTTACGCGCTGCCGAACTTTCAGGTGCGAACTTGAGCAAAGCAGATTTGACGGGTGCGTATCTTCGTGGCGCAAATCTTCAAAACACAGATTTCTCAAATGCCGAGATGGCTGGCGTTACCCTATCTAAAGCAGATTTACGTGGTGCAAATCTCGAAGGGGCCAATCTTGAAAATGCCAACTTCAACGAAAGCGATCTTAGTGGTGCAAATTTAAAAGACGCCAATATGCGAGGTGTTAAACTTCGCAACGCGATTCTCGTGAAGGCTAATTTAGAAAGCGCCAATTTAAATATGGCAAATCTGAACCATGCGGATCTTAGCGAAGCTGAACTCACTCTCAGCATGTTTAATGGGGCTAATCTCAGCAATGCTAAGGCGGAAAATGTAAAAAGCCAGAGAGCATCATACAGCGGCGCTGTAATGAATGACATCTCAATGATCGGAGGCGATTTACGAATGGCCGACTTAAGCATGGCCAATTTACGTGGGGCAAGTTTAAATGCAGTCAATTTGCAAGATGCCCAACTGCGAGATGCCATCCTCGGTCGAGCCAACTTAAGCGGTGCAGTCCTTAAAGGGGCAAAGTTAAACAGGGCAAATCTTAGCCTGGCTAATCTACGAGGCGCCGATTTGAGCAAGGCCATTCTGGAAGACACTGGTTTAAGTGGTGCGGATTTACGCAGCACAATTCTGCGAGGTGCCAACTGCCGGGGATCCGTTCTCCGGGGAGCGATACTTGGTGGGGCAGATTTGAGCAACTCCGATTTGAGAATGGCTAATTTGCGTTGGGCTAATTTGACAAATGCACGCCTACGAGGCGCAGATCTTAGCAAAGCTGATTTAAGTGAAGCTGAGGTTACTAACGAGCAGTTGGCAACTGCGAAATCACTAGAAGACGCCGTCATGCCGGATGTTGCGCCGCCGATCAAACGCCGTGCAGTTGGCGAGGCCCCTATGCAAGAACAAACTTCGACCTCCGATAAGGGACCAGACGTTGATGAAATAATAACCAAAGAAGAAAGGGCGTCCTGATCGGGGTCTATTTTTGAAGTTTATTCTCGATCTAATTCCATTTCAGCATACTTCGCGTTCGCCAATATTTCTCCGGTTCTTCTCTTAGGACTTCTACTAAATCCTCCAAGCCCCCCCCCTGCCGAACATCGAATGCTTGTCCATTAGACATGATGTGTTTAACGTTAGCCGCCCCACTCAGAACAACATCAACCCACGGTTGTGCCAGGACTACCGCCAGGGCTAAAGCGTCAATAGTGGTATCAAGGGATTTTGCATTCTTTTCCAACAGCTCGCGCTGTGTCTCAAAATCGGGATCCAGGTTCCTGGCCGTGAGCCGGCCATTTGCAACGGCTTCCTTTATGATTATGCCCATCCCTTCATCGTGAGCCTGGCTTAATGTTTCGCCAGCCTCTTGCGCCAACAAATTCCAGGTTGCCTGGACGGCCGAAAACAGGGGCTCGCCGCCGAACTCAATTTCCATTGCCCTAAGCAGAATTTCAGATTGCGCCGGCCCACTTATGGATAACCCAATTGCCAGCCCACTATCGCGAAGCTCGGCCAGCCTCGAGAGAACCTGGCTGTTTTCCAACACGCCACTTTCGAGTGTTGCAGAATGAATTTGGTAGAGATCTAATTGTGAACCAAGCAAGTTGTAACTCTCAGCGATCTGGCGATTTAGTACCGCCAGCGAGTGTTCTTTAATTTCATGATGCTCAGCATTAACATTCCAGTCTGCCGTATAGGTATATCCCCATTTGGATCCTACTGTCACTGATTGTGGAGCGATTCCACGAGAGGACAGCCACGAGGCTAAGAAGTTCTCCGCACGGCCGTAGGAACGCGCCGCGTCAAAATACCGTATCCCCAGATCCCATGCTGCATCAAGGACCTCATGGGCATGTTGTTCCATCGCTTCTAAATGGTAATCTCCTTCCAGATCATCAGCATGACCCAGATTGATATAACCCGGTCGTCCTAGCGCGGCCAGCCCCAATCCCATGCGCGTCACGGGCAATTTACTCCTTCCAAGTTCTCTTGTTTCCATATTAATTTCCTCTATATCATTTTCCAAGGCGTGGTAACTCGTGGCTTGGTATTGAGCCAAAATCTGGAATAGTGGGCGGCGACGCCTCTAGAAGTCCCAGGATAACGGCAATCGCCTTCTCGAGTTGAGCATCCTGGCCTCGAGCATAATCCTGCGGTGTATTGTCAATTTCAATATCAGGATCTGTACCATAATTTTCGATTCCCCATCCCACGTCATGAAACCAGAAGGAATATTCGGGTTGTGTTGTAACTGTCCCATCGACAAGTGGGTGGCGAGGCCAGATACCAACAACACCTCCCCAGGTACGTTTCCCGATCAGAGGCCCCAGTCCCATCAGTTTAAAGGAATGCGAGAAGATATCCCCATCAGAACCGGCAAATTCATTGGTTAAGGCAACCATCGGGCCTAGCACCGATTCCCCAGGATAAGGATCCGGAATTTCACTCCATCGAGAAATATCATAACCAATCCGCTTCCGCGCAAGTTTCTCCAATAATAATGATGATACATATCCGCCGCGGTTATAACGTACGTCGATAATCAGGCTTTCGCGATCAATCTCGGCTAAATAGCTGCGGTGAAATTCTGAGTAACCGTATGGACCCATGTCCGGAATATGGACATATCCCACACGGCCGTTTGTCGCTTCAAACACTTGACGCCGATTGCCGTTCACCCACTCGCGATATCGGGCGGGAGTTTCATCCAAGAGCGTTTTGACGAGGACGTTGTGAGGTTTCGACATCGAACCGGTTTCCCCATTCTGTTCGTGATTGGCAATAGTAAGCAATACTTCTTCTTTTGCCTGGTTCACCAATGCCTCATTCGGGGATCTTTCACCATTTACAGCAGAGCCATTAATGGCTAGCAAATAATCTCCATTTTTGATTCCCAGACCAGGCTTGTTCAGCGGAGAATCAGCATCATCATCCCATACATCCCCCTGAACAATATGGGCAATTCGCCAATGAGCTACCGTTTCATCATAATCAAAATCAAGGCCCAGGAATCCCTGATTGTAAGATGGCTGTGGCCGATAGTCGCCGCCGACCTCGTAGGCATGCGAGGTTCCAAGTTCCCCCTGCATCTCCCATATAAGATCGGAGAACTCGGAGCGGGTGACAACACGGTCGAGGAGTGGATAATAACGATCATAAACGGCCAGCCAATCGATTTTAGCCATGTCTGGCGTCCAATAATGATCGCGCTGCAACCGCCATGCTTCACTAAACATCTGCCGCCATTCGGCAACAGGTACAATGCTCACTTTTACACGGCTGAGATCTAACCAACCGCTTTTCTTTCCTGGCTCTTCTTTATCTTCATCGAGTTTGTCCCCTAACTTTACAACGCGGAGACTATTACCAGACCGGTATATCAGGGTTGATCCATCTTGATTCAGATCATAATCTGTAACGTGAGAGAAAAGGGTTTCTTCCTTCCCTTCATTAAGATCATAGGAAAACAGAATGCCTTTTGCTGATAGAGTAACCGAAAATGCTTCCTGCTCGAGCGTTCCCTCCACGGGAAACCGGCTATAGAGGACCTTGTTATCTTTAGCTCCTAAAATCCGGCCGTAAATCCCTTCGGATACGGGAAAAGCAACTATGCGATTTATAATGCCCCCGGTATCAATCTTTATAGTTTTCTCTTCTTGATCTCCGCTCTCGCTATCTTTCCCATCCCCATCTTGCCCGGTTTCCTCGGAAACTTCCTCCACATTCTCCTCTTCAGACTTGTTCTTCGGGTCCGGTTTGAGAAATAATTGTATATCCGGCCCTTTTATAAATGGAGATTTTTGGTCTTCTTGTAAAATGATCAGGTAAGGGCGTATGCTTTGTGGAAAACCAAGATCGAACTGAACCTGATCGACTACCGGATCAAAATCCCGCGAAGAAAGAAAATAGAGGTACTTGCCACCCGGATCAAAGCTGGGCTGCAAATCACGTAAAACCGGATCTGTAAGTGGAAAAACCTCACTATCTTCGGCTCGCCACAATTTAAGGGCTGTCCGCTGTAGTGAAACGGCAAAATCATAGGCGACCCACTGTCCATCAGGAGACCAATCAAAGCTGTTTATCCGACTTACTTTGCTTTTATCAATCAGCGTCAGGGCCTTACCCTTAAGGTCAAGGCAAAATAATTCAAAACGATGATTACTAAATGCAATTTGATCTTTACAAGGATTGACCTTGAGAGCAATCGGCCGTCCGATATCCAGATCGGTAAACGCGGTCACGTTAATTTTGCCATTCTCCTCGGCATCAAAAATCACAAAACATTCCTCACCACCTTCATCAGAAACTGCAATTAAGCGGCGACCATCATTAAGGAACGATAACAAGCGATAGCGTACGCCCTGTTCCTGCCCAAACTGTAAGACAGCACCTTCCCAGTTTGCAAAGGCATAGGGTTTCCCCCTGCTAATAATTGCCACTCCTTTACCCGAAGGGTGCAGGTTCCACCTTTCCAGGTATCTGGAAGTAGAAACAAATTTGCGGTTTCTCTGTGTTTGGGAGGAATATTGATCAACAGGTATTCGAATAGCATCCCCTAAAGAAGGATCAAATACGAACATGTCAGCTCCTGCATGATAGACGATATGATGTCCATCACTCGAAATATTACGAGCGTAGAAATCATCATGATTTGTATGCCTCTGAATATCTTCACCGGAAGGAGTGCATGAGTAAATGTTACCGAAACCTTCGTGGTCAGAAAGAAAATATATTCGATCGTTAATCCAGATAGGAGAATCCAGGTTCCCAGGCAGATTAACGAGGGGGTTGAACTGACCACTACCAGTTTGATCGATCCATATCTTCCCCGTCATGCCGCCTCGATATCGCTTCCAATGGGCAGGGCTGCGCAAATTTTGACCAATGACAACACCACCATCTGGTCCAAAGGATATCGCACTAGCCGGCCCGACATTTATTTTTTCCATCAGACCATTTATCGGTTCCAGAATATAGAGATGTGCCATTGCTGCGAACGGCTCTGCAGCACTGCTTGAAAAGATAATTCGGCCATCGTCCGTCCAGCCCGCGGTACGGCATCCACGATCCCCCAAAAAAGTAAGGCGCCGCGGCTGCCCCCCAATCGCTTTCATGACATAAATATCCGGTTGACCTTCTTCCTTCCCTACGAACGCCAGAAGCCTCCCATCTTGAGAGAACCTAGGCCATGATATCTCACCCAGCCCAGCTGTTAACCGGCTGGCAACCCCACCTGCCAGTGGGACTGTCCATAAATCGTCCTCACTAACGAATACAACAGTATCTTTATATATTGTAGGAAAGCGGAAATAACCGGCTGCCATGGACTAACTCCTCAGTGATGTTTTATAGTGCTGTTTTGGTCTCGCGTAGTTTAACTGATGTCCTTTTTCGGACCAACCTTACCCCACGTATTTCGAAAAAGAAAAGCCCTACCGATATCCCGGTAGGGCTTAAAAAATCCAAAATCAACGGGCTTTAATCTTCATACTTAAAGGACACATTCAAACGTACACGATATTCAATAATATCACCGTCGTCGAGCCGCACATCTAACTTGACGACTTCAGCAATGCGTAATTCGCGCAGGGATTTATTGGCCATCAGGATGGCCTCTTTTGCAGCTTCTTCCCAGGATTCCTTGCTTGTTCCCACCAATTCAATAACCTTATAGACACTCATTTGACCAACTCCTTTCTCGCGAGATTTTAAATAGACAAAAAGTGGTTTAGCACTTTCTAGCGGATACTGTATTCCTTCATAATACACCAGCGTCGCTGGTGTTGTCTATCATGAAAAAGCCAGGTAGTCTTTTCCATGCAAGCGATCGTCAATTTTCTGCCAGATTACTTCCAAATGCTCTTCGTGCTGTACGTAATCAAGGCCGTTCGTGTCAATTGTTAAAACCGGACTGAAAGAGAATCCTTCTGCCCAGGAGTTATAGAAATTATTCAATCGTACCAGGTAACTATCTGTTATATTCTTTTCATAAGCACGTCCCCGTGAGGATATCCGGCGACGTAATGTAGATACCGAAGCACTAAGGTATATGACGAGATCCGGCGGCTGAAGTAACAGTGTGAGGGTCTGGTACAGATCCTGGTAGCATAACCAGTCACGCTCACTCATATCCCCTTGTTCATAAAGATTGCGCGCAAAAATTTCAGCGTCTTCATAAACGCTGCGATCTTGGATAATAGATTGAGGCTGTTGCAGGAGGTAATGGTGCTGTCGCAAACGCCTCGATAGAAAAAATACCTGTGACGGGAAAGCCCAGCGGCGCATATCGATGTAAAAGTCAGCCAGATAGGGGTTTTCTGCAACAGCCTCATATACTGGTTCCCAACCATTCCTTTCTGCTAATAGTTTTACTAAAGTAGATTTGCCAACACCTATGTTTCCTGCAATCGTAATGAAGTATTTCGTCATAACTTCTCATTCCTTGATAAATGACGCTATCGGCGAGAAGAATTCTTTGCCATATCAGCCAATTAGTCCTGGCAAATTATAAGGTTAATGTTGGCATATGTCATTGACGAATCAGGGTCATTTGTAATAAAGTATAAGTGAATAAGTCATCAAATTGTTTGATGGGTATTCATCAATGAATGCGTATTTTGTCTCGTCATCAATAATAGAGATGTCATACATTTAGTTTCAGTGGTTTAGCAATTACCTTATTGTATATTCACCGCTATAGACCAATTGAATTTGTCATAGGAGAATACCATGCGCGTAACTATCGACAGGAACCTTTGCAATTCAAGTCTTCCTTTTTGCCAGCGATGCTCAGCGGCATTCATCCGTAATCCAGAAGGCGAAGATCGCCTATGTATTATGGATGTTGAAGACGATGGCAAGGAAACCCTCACCTTACATATGCTCACCGACGGTCGAGAACTAGAGATCGAACTGACTGATGAACAAAAAGAGATAGCCAGTGTAGAAGGTTGGGAAGCGCTCGCTGATTTTGACCCAGCCCTATTTCGCAGCGGTGCAAATGAACGTTGGGCAGAAATTCGCACCCTACCTGCTGATCACTCAGCTCCATGAAATAGAAATTATTCTTAATTTATATTCAACTCACAATTAATATCGCTAAAACAATTTATTAGCCGGCGGCATCTCACCTGTTCAGAGTCTTGAGTACTCTATGTACAGGATAAATGGTGCTATTTACGATTGCCTTCATGCAGTGGTATGAGCCTTTTTATTTTCAGGCAGACCAGAAGTCTTATCATGTAGAGCTTTGGAGCATACCTGTTATAATCCGCCCGTAGAATGCAAACACAGCCAAATAAAAACCGCCGCCAGGTCTGGCTTGGCATTTTGTTAAGCCTCATCTCGCTGGCAGCCATCTTCTTCTTCATCAAACCGCAAGAAATACTACTTGCCTTACAAACAGTCCGTTATAGCTATTTGATATTCACCGGGTTGGGCATAATCGCCTTTCTGGCTATCAGAGCAGTTCGTTGGCGTTACATGTTGGACAACGACGCCCCCTGGACAACGATCTTCCATATTCAAAACATCGGTTACATGCTTTCTGCGTTATTACCCCTGCGGATCGGTGATATTGCTCGCGCGGTACTTATAGGAAGTGTTCCACCTATCACAATTTCCCGGGGTATTTCCACTATGGTCGTCGAACGGGTGTTGGACATGCTTTTCATCATCGCCTTACTGCCTTTTGCACTTTCCGGGGTTGAACAGATGCCTGATTGGATGCGTGCTGGTGCACAAGGAATGGGTTTAGCAGCGATTTTAGGCATTATTGTGCTGATCGTCGCCGCTAATCAGCGCGAAAGAGCTGTCCGGCTTGTGGAGCGAATTCTTAACTTTATTCCCTTCCTTGACACGGCCGCCTGGACAGAACGGGCAGATAGTTTTTTGGCCGGCTTAGATAGTCTTACGCACTTCAAGGATGCTGTTTGGCTCATCATTTTAACAATTGCTACTTGGCTGCCGATCATTCTTGCCTATTACGCCATGCTGCTGGCGGTCAATCTAGAACCCAGCCTGGTCATGGCATGTTTTGTCGTTTGTGCTGCAGCTCTGAGCGTCGCCCTTCCCTCCTCTCCTGGTCAAATCGGTGTATTCCATGCCGGTGTCATTGCTGCCTTGCAAGTGTGGGGGCAACCCGAAGCACAGGCTGCCAGTTTTGCTTTTCTCTATCACGCACTCAATATGGCAATCATGATCGGCTTTGGCATCGTTGGCATGTTCGCAATCGGATCAACCTTCAGACAGGTTGTCGCCTCAACCCAAGACTTCATCAATAGAGAAAAGGCTGAAAAACCGGTGGGACATTAAATTTCAGTAAGTTACAAAAGGAAGCTAAAAATCAGAATCAATCCTTTCGAAATATTTGGAAAAGAACTAGTTTTATGAAAATCCTTGAAATACTAACTTATTACCGTCCCTGGGTTAGCGGCCTGACAATTTACGTTGAACGCCTTAGTAAGGCACTTGTCGAACAAGGACATGACGTAACCGTCTTGACTTCTCAATATGATCCGGAGCTGCCACGTTTTGATGTCATGGATGGCGTTAAAGTCGTGCGAATTCCGGTAGCTATGCGCGTCAGCAAAGGTGTACTCATGCCCGGTTTTGGACCAATGGCCTGGAAGCTGGCTCCGAGGTCCGATGTTATTCATCTCCATCTACCGCAATTTGATGCGCCAGGCGTAGCCCTGCGCGGCCGTCTTTTACGCAAACCGGTAGTACTCACCTATCATTGTGATCTGCAACTACCATCAGGAAAATTTAACAGCCTGGTAAACAATATCGTGCTTAATTTGAATGAACTGGCCGGTAAGCTGGCCGATGCTGTGGTTACATATACGCGTGATTACGGGGTAAATTCACCTTTCCTTTCACAATTCGTAGATGATAAATTGGTTATTATTCCTCCACCGGTTACGCTGGATCCCATTACCGATGAGTCTTTAAAAAATTTCCAGGCCAGGTATGGCACTGACGGCCAACAAATAATTGGAGTATCCGCGCGTTTAGCGGCAGAAAAAGGAATCGAAGTTCTTCTTCGAGCTCTTCCCATCATATTGGAGGAATTCCCTAACGCGCGCGTTCTACACGCCGGCCCCTATCAGGGTATCATAGGTGAGGAAGCTTATGCCGCGAGGCTTGCTCCTCTATTTGAGAAATATAGTAATCACTATACTTTACTGGGCACGCTGCAAGGAGAAGAATTAGCGGCGTTTTATGGCAGTCTCGACGTCCTTTGCATCCCCAGCTTGAACAGCACCGAAAGTTTTGGTCTTGTGCAGATTGAAGCTATGCGTAACGGAGTTCCTGTCGCGGCATGTAATTTACCGGGCGTCCGCCAACCGGTTACGATGACTGGGATGGGCGAAGTAACGGCCGTCGGCGATCATGAAGAGCTTGCCAAGGCAATTATCAATATATTGCGGAATCGTCAAAATTATGTAAGGGATGTGGAGCTCATAACGACCAGCTTCGATCCACAACAAACAGCCGTGAATTATGTGTCGCTATTTGAAAATCTACGGCATCACCGGAAGGATAAATTGACGACCGAACCAGGTGTCTATGATCGTTTAAGAGCCATGCGAGATAAAATGACTGTGCATTGATCGGAATAACTGCAAGTGACCGGCTCTGAAATAACAGCACGTAATAACAACAGCGATGACGTACTCTGGCGCCAGCTGAAGACAATCCCTGCCTTTCGGGCCTTACTACGCTCTGTTGAAGCGCGCTTCTACTCCGCCGTAGATCTTCCCCAGCCAATCCTTGATGTTGGCTGCGGCGACGGGCATTTTGCACAGATCACCATCAAAGAGCCAATTACAGCCGGGATCGACCCCTGGTGGGGACCGCTCAGAAAAGCACAAACAAGTCAGAAATATATCCTTCCATTACAGTCGATGGGCAATTATCTCCCTTTTGCCGATCACACATTTGCCAGCGCTTTTAGCAATTCAGTCCTGGAACATATTCCAGATGTCCAACCCGTGTTAGATGAAGTAAGCCGGGTGTTAAAGCCTGGCGCACCGTTTGTCCTGACTGTTCCCAGCCACTTTTTTACTGAATTCCTCGGAGGCGCCGGTCTGTTCGAGAATCTCGGTTTGGACGGCATGGCCGGCAGCTATCGTAATGCGTTCAATCGTATATCCCGACATGCGCATACTGATCCACCGCAAGTTTGGAGTGAACGCCTGGCTCTTGCCGGTTTTACCATTGAACGCTGGCAGTACTATTTCTCCAAAGAGGCCTTGCACGCGCTCGAAATTGGGCATGTTCAGGGCCTCCCATCGGCCGTTTTGCATGCCCTTACGGGCCATTGGATTCTTGGCCCTTGGGAGAGTAACCTGAGGCGGACCGAGCAGTGGGTACGGCCGTATTACGAAGAAGAATTTCCGGACCAGGGCGCTTACCTATTTTTCCTGGCTCGCAAAGCAGTCGATGGCCCGCAGGAAGGAATATTACCAGCACCTCGTCCCTATTCACTCGTCGAGCTGCAGGCGTTGACTTCGCCTGCTTCCGACAGCTTAGAAAGTCCACCGGAAGCTCCTAAGACACCTGATTCCGAACCGGGCGAACCACCCGCCGAGTCTCAAACACCTTCAACTGCTACAGAACAAAATGGGCAATCTTCCAGTCAAAGAATACACTATCTGGTACCAGGCTTATTAGTAGCTCTGACGCTCGGTTTCGCATTCCTGGGCCAATCAGCGCTCCGCGCAACACCCCAAGTACCGGCTGAAGGCATCCGCTGGTTTGTCTTCAGCGCCGGCGCTTTACTATTACTCCTTTGGTTCAAGCGATCAGCCAGGGGAGATGGCCGGCGATTCTGGCATTGGCCGGACCTTACGACTATCCCCAAACAACGCTGGTTGTATTTGCCCGCTCTTTTATTGGCTTTCACCGCTTACCGCTGGGGGTCATCGACCAATCAACACAATCCAATCATAGCGATCGCCATATGGATAGCAGCCATTGCTCTTGCTGTTTATTCTTTGGGTGAGGAAAATGGCAGTGAAAGAGAACCTACATCTCTGCCAACGAAAGAGGCGCGCATATTTACAATAAAGGCGAGCGTTCTTCTTTTCCTGGCCGCCCTAATAATTAGAATCTACAATCTGGCTACCCACCCATTCATATTGAACGGGACGGAAGCAAGCATAGGTCTCGAGGCGCTTCATGTTATTGAAGGTCTTCTGACCAATCCTTTCAGTACGGGGTGGTTAACCAATCCCACACTGCCATTCTTCTTTCTGGCAGTCCCAATCAGGCTCCTTGGACCATCAGCCGAGTCACTACGCCTACTTTCGGCCGTTGTCGGATCCGTCACTGTTCCCATTCTCTTCATCCTGGGTCAGCGCCTCTATGGTCGGGCTGTTGGCCTTGTCGCCGCATTCCTTCTGGCAGGCTCACATTTTCACATCCACTTCAGCAGATCGGGTTTAACAAATGCCTGGGATGCACTCTTAACACTGCTGGCACTGGGCCTGATCGCCATTGCCTGGCAACAAGAACCACCACGAAATAGGCGTACCTGGCTCATGGCTGGTCTTGCAATAGGGTTTAGTGCCTATCTTTATACCAGCTCACACTTGCTTCCGATCATGCTGTTCCTGCTATCTCTTATCCTCATCGTACTGGATAACAACACGGTAAAAAAACAGTGGCACCAGGTCCTGGCAATGGTCGTCCTTGCGGTGGTAGTTGCTCTACCCCAGTTGCTGCATTATCAGAGCGCGCCCGGCGTTTTCATGGAGCGCGCCAATACCTTGGGGATTTTCGCCAATCAAAGCGGGTGGCTCAGTCAAGAGGCGGCGCGGGAGGGGTTAAGCCAGCTCCAGGTTTTTAACACCCAATTCTGGCAGGCAGCCCTGGCTTTTAACGCGACGATCGATACTGGCACATCCTACGGACCACTTGTGCCTCTCCTGAATTTTCTTTTCGGGCTTCTGGCTGTGCTAGGATTCATCTTAGCCCTAATCAAACTACGTCAAATTCGTTTCAGCATACTGGTGGTCTGGGTCGCTGTTACCGTGATCTTTGCCGGAGCATTTTTAGAATTTCCTCCCAACAGTCATCGCTACATTATTGCAATGCCTGCAGTCAGTTTGTTAGCAGCTGCGGCGTTAGATGAACTGGTTGGCGCTTTAACCGGCCAGGCGATTAATCGAAGCACATTCACCCCACCGGGCAAATCATCGGCAGTTCACCTGTCGATTGTACTGATAATCACTTTTATCATTGCCCTCTCTGATATAGGCTTTTACTTCGGAACATATCGCCAGGAACACCATTTCGGCGACCGCAATACAGAAATCGCCGATAGTGTCGCTAAATACCTGAACAGTTTGGATGGCCAATGGGTTGCTCAGTTTTACGGGCCTCCTAGCATGTACGTCGACTTTCCAACCATTCCTTTCCTGGTTCGAGATTTCAAAGAAAGTGTTAACCTGTTTAACGTGCCCGAAGCCGGAAGCCCCTTAGCTGCCTCAGACACTGTCAATCAAAGCTTCATATTCCTGCCCGAGAGATACAATGAGATTGAACCTCTACGCGTATTGTTCCCCTCTGGCCAGGCGCAGTCTATCCCGGGCTACTACGCAGACCCGCTTTTTTACGTATATGAGGTTAGAGGCAGCAGGTAACATGCAAGGGCATGCCACTATCTAGTAGTAAGGCGACACAATGTGTGTTACCTTATCAGCAGATATGACCGACAAAGAGGATTCCCTAAGCAAAAATCAAAGCGATCGAGCACAGCCGGACATAACGGTCGAGGTGGTTTCCTCACCTCTTTGGGGATTAAGCACGAAAATCGTAGTTATTGTTTTCGCCCTTGTGCTCCTCGCCTTCACCGCCTGGCGGTTTCAGAATTTGATCGTCATGTTCACCCTGGCTACTGTCATCGCTTATATTCTCAATCCACTGGTCGTTTTTGTTAATGAACGAACTAAAATTTCACGCGGTTGGGTGATCCTGGCTATTTATCTCTTGCTGGCGGTCGCGCTTATAGCACTCTTCGTTTCATTAGGTGTTGCTGCTTATGATCAAGCGACCGATTTCATCAATCAGGTTCCGAATCTGATCGATCAAATTATTTCGCTTTTTGAAACCATTAATCTACAAAGTGAACCTATAATCATTATGGATCGCATTGTGATTGAGCCCATCAATTTGCCGTGGGAGAGCATTACCAACCAGCTTCTGGGTTTTATTCAACCAACATTAAGCACCAGCGGTGGATTTGTCGGTCAGCTGGCGTCCACAACAGTTCGCACTGTTGGTAACTTTATCTTTGTCTTCGTGATCTCAATCTACCTCATATTTGAAGCGCCTAATATTGGCAATTATCTACAGGAATTTGCCTCTCAGCCCGGGTATCAAACCGACATGGATCGCATGGCGAAGGAGTTCAGCCGGATATGGAGCGCTTACCTGCGTGGGCAGGTCATCCTTGGTCTTATTATCTTCATCGTCGTTTGGACGGGCTTAACAGTGATTGGCGTACGCAACGCGTTAACATTGGGCCTTATCGCCGGACTGCTGGAATTTGTGCCCACGATCGGCCCCATCATCAGCACAATCATCGCCATGACCGTCGCTTTTTTTCAACCAGCAAATACCTGGGGAATACAAAGCTGGCAATTTGCTCTGGTTGTGCTTATTTTTATGATTATCGTGCAGCAATTAGAAAACAATGCGCTTGTGCCGCGCATAGTCGGGAATGCCCTGGATCTGCACCCACTTATTGTCATCATTGGCGTCTTCATGGGCGCGTCTGTGGCTGGGATATTAGGCGCGATCCTGGCCGCACCTCTACTCGCCTCTCTTAAACTTGTTGCCATATACACCTGGCGCAAACTGTTCGACCAGCCACCCTTTCCCGAGGATGACCCTTTATTACAACCTGAAAAGGCCGACCTGGAAGAGGTTGACCTTAAAAATGTCGATTCCGCACAGCCATCAGAGCCCACCCCTTCGTAACCAGATCTTGACAGAACTTAGCAGTTGATCAATAATTCAATTAACTGGTCAGACCACTTACCAGTGAACGGTGATGATGAATAATTGGTCAGCTCCCCAACGCCCTAATACCTATGCTGAGCAGATACTCCTCTCGGCCATTCTTGACGGCACATACCCGCCGGGCTCATCATTGCCAGGCGAACGCACATTGGCCGCGGAAATGGGTGTGACTCGCCCCACGCTCAGAGAAGCAATTCAGCGCCTCTCACGCGATGGCTGGCTTACCGTCCAACAAGGAAAATCCACTGTTGTGAATGATTATTGGCGTGAAGGCGGCTTAAATGTATTAAACACGCTGGTTCAGCATGGCAGCTACTTGCCCGATGGATTTGTAACCCACCTTTTAGAGGTTCGCTTACAGCTTGCGCCTGCTTATACATACGCGGCGATAAAAAACGATCCGCAAAAGATTGTTCAGTTTCTCGACGGCCGTTTTAGGCTAAATGATCATTCCCAAAGTTATGCTGATTTTGATTGGCGCCTGCACCGGCAGCTCACTTATTCCTCAGGAAACCCGATCTACACCCTGATCTTAAATGGGTTCGGTGATTTTTATGAAAAACTGGCGCGTATCTATTTTGTCCCTACGGAAGCACGCAGGAGATCGCTGACGTTTTATTCTTCTCTTGCGGCGGCCGCCATGGAGAGAAATGCGCAAGCGGCCGAAAAAATTAGCCGTGAAACGATGCTCGAAAGCATTCAAATCTGGCACCGCGTCAGCGAGCATTTCGATCCTCTCCAGCGAATCGATGATAGCAGTACTACTCGTGAGGGCTAAACATGCGGCGATGGAATGGTTGGGGTGATGATACGGTTCAATACCCAATAACACCCAGGGCGACCAGCTTTCTTGAAGAGAAAATTGGCAAGGGTATACCTCCAAATGATGTTAAACTGGCGGATATCCTGAAAGAAATACCGCAGTCAAGACTTGCTGACAGCCCGCTGATTTTAAAAAATCCGGAACAGAGACTTCGCCGTGCCCGGGGGCAGAGCTTTCCAGACTGGATAGCCATGCGAAGTGGGATGATTGGCGCTGTGCCTGATGGGGTTGCGTTCCCTGAAAATGAAACGGAAATTGGCGAATTAATTCAATTCGCTGTCCAGACAGGTGCGCATTTGATTCCCTACGGCGGAGGCACAAGTGTTGTAGGGCACATAAATCCATCCGGCGATGATACACCGGTGTTGACCGTCGATATGCGGCACATGAACCGTATGACCGACTTCAACAAGCAGAGCCTGGTAGCAACTTTTGGTGCTGGCATTTCCGGACCAGATTTGGAAGCGCAGCTTCGAGCCCGTAACTGTACACTTGGACATTATCCGCAGTCATTTGAGTATTCCACTTTGGGCGGTTGGATAGCCACTCGCTCAAAAGGACAACAGGCCATGGGCTACGGCCGTATCGAAGATCTTTTCAGCGGCGGCACCCTGATCTCCCCCGCCGGAAAATTAACCTTGCCGGTACAACCTGCTTCCGCTGCCGGTCCTGATTTGCGCCAGCTCGTACTAGGCTCCGAAGGGCGCATCGGCTTTATCACTGAGGCATCGGTTTCCGTATCGCCCCTCCCCGAAAAAGAGGAGTTTCATGGCCTCTTTTTTCCGGATTTCCCGACCGGCCAGGCAGCCATACGAGAAATAGTCCAGGCCGGACTCCCATTATCCATGCTTCGTTTAAGCACCGCTGTTGAAACAGAAACCACGCTATTACTCACCGGTCATGAACGGGCTATCGGTCTTGTTGAGCAGTATTTAAGTGTTCGTGGTATTTCGCAAGATAAATCGATGCTCCTGGCCGGATTTTCGGGAAACGAAAGCGTTGTCAAAGCAACGCGAAAAGAAATGCAGGCCATTGCCAAAAAGCACGGAGGCGTTCACGTCGGCAAGCAATTTGGTAAACAATGGCGCAAGAGCCGCTTCCGTTCGCCTTATTTGCGAAATACGCTTTGGGAAAAAGGGTATGGCGTCGATACGCTGGAAACGGCCGTTCCCTGGCATCTTGTGGATGAAACACTTTCCAGCATCGAGACAGCCATTAATGTAGCAATCAATTCATTTGGCGATCGCGTGCATATTTTCTCCCACATTTCACATCTATACAGCAGTGGAGCAAGCGTATACATTACTTATATATTCCGACTGGCAAAAGATCCACTAGAAAATCTACTCCGTTGGGAGAAGATGAAAACCGCGGCAAGTGAAGTGATTGTGTCAAAAGAAGCTACCATCAGCCACCAGCATGGTGTGGGTACCGATCACAAGCCTTATTTGGCGGCCGAAAAGGGCTCGTTGGGCATCGAGTTAATAACAGACGTTATTCGGCGAATGGATCCTCGTAGCATCATGAATCCTGGTAAATTAATCAACACCGGATGACGACGATGCAGTCGTGGAATTTGGGCATCCAATCCATAACCCGGATTACCAAATTTCAAGGGGAATGACATGTGGAACGATAACTGGCGTGATGATATCTGGACGGAAATCCAACAACCCTGGGACATCATCGTCATTGGTGGGGGCATTACCGGTGCAGGCATCTTACGCGAAGCGACGCGCCTGGGCTTGAAAGCTCTCCTGGTCGAACAGGCGGATTTTTCCTGGGGCACTTCCAGCCGATCTTCAAAACTTGTCCACGGGGGTCTGCGTTATCTTAAAGAAGGCCGGATTCGACTGACAAGAGATGCTGTACGAGAAAGAGAGCAATTACTGCACGACGGTCCAGGGTTGATAGAACCGCTTGATTTTTTACTCGCCACCTATGATGGCGAACACCCCGGACGATTGGTTTACACTGCAGGGTTGACAATTTACGATCTTTTGGCTTTGCGCTGGAGTCACCGCTATTTCAGTGCACAGGACTTCAAACTGTTGGCCGGTCAACTTTCACAAGAGGGACTGGAAGGAGGATTTCGCTATGGAGATGCACAGACAGATGACGCGCGCCTCGTCTTGAGAGTGCTCCAGGAAGCGGTTGCCGATGGCGCGACAGCGATTAATTACACTCGCGCGGAAGCATTGATCGCCGGTGAGAATGGCCGTGTACGGGGTGTGCGCCTCTATGATCGCGAAGGGAAACGAACGGCCGAGGTGAACGCAATGATCGTGGTCAATGCTTCAGGAGCCTGGGCAGATAAATTGCGATCTAAAAAAGAAAGCGGGAAAAGAATCCGACCACTACGTGGAAGTCATCTGGTCTTTCCAGCCTGGAAACTCCCGGTAGCACAGGCGGTCAGCTTTCTGCACCCGCTTGATCAGCGCCCGGTTTTTATTTTACCCTGGGAAGAAGTTACCATTGTCGGCACAACCGACGAAGACCATACCGAGTCTCTAGACAATGAACCATCAATTTCAGGAGAGGAGGTCGCTTATCTCATGGCGGCTATCCAGGCGCGATATCCTTCCCTCGGCGTGACGTTAGATGACATTCTCTCTACCTACGCCGGCGTTCGTCCGGTTGTTAGTAGTGGCAAAGTCGAAGCATCGAAGGAGTCCAGAGATCATATTATTTGGAATGAGGATGGATTAATAACCGTAACCGGGGGCAAACTTACGACCTTTCGCGTGATAGCCGAAGAAGTACTCGAAGAAGTCCGGCAACAATTTAACGACCTGCCTGCTTTCGACATAGAAGCACCCATATTAAATCCAGTTGCTGCACTAGAGGCTGTCCCCCAAAATTTAGAGGATGAAACTCTGCGCCGCCTTCAGGGTCGCTATGGGGCATACACCCAACATCTTCTCAATGCTGCAAAACCGGGTGAATTATCCCCGATAAGCAGTCAAACAAATATTCTCTGGGCAGAACTCCGTTGGGCGGCACGGGCTGAAGGTGTGATGCATCTGGACGATCTTCTACTTCGCCGGGTACGCCTTGGACTCGTCACCGAGCAGGGCGGCAGGGACCATCTGGATCGCATCCGTGCAATTTGCCAGTGTGAATTAGGATGGGATGATCAGCGCTGGTTAGAAGAAGAAGCAGCTTATAAACAACTATGGGAAAGTTGCTACAGTTTACCTCCCCGAAGTAAAATCCCCGACTGGCAAAGCGTGCTCCCCGGCGAGGAGAATACAGGAAAAATAATCGTCAGGAAAGAGCATACCATACGTACCACAAAAGACGTGCTGCCGGTTTCAATCATGGTACTTTTAGGGAGCATCGTCACACTCCTGGCATTTCGTTTTCTTCGCCGGTGGATGAGTGGTTAACATTTTTCAGTATATTGTAATACGTCTACATAGATTTGAAGCAGAGAAACAATTATCAACGCCTCGTATTCCCGTTTCTTAAACACATAGATCCAGAAACGGCGCATGACCGTACGATATCGGCGCTTACCCTGGCACAAAGGCAGGCTCTGGGACGGTCTATTCTTCAGAAAATCGCTGGACCACTCCCAAAGGGGTCTGTTAATCTATTTGGCCTGAGGTTTCCAAACTGTCTGGGAGTTGCAGCCGGGTTTGATAAAGAGATCCAGGCAACAATAGGATTGGCCATTCTTGGTTTTGGCCATATTGAGGTGGGCACAATAACGCCCCAACTCCAATCAGGTAATGAAAGGCCGCGCATTTTTCGATTGCCGGAAGATGAAGCGCTTATCAATCGCATGGGCTTTCCCAGCAATGGGGCTAATGCGGCCCGCAAACGACTTGAATCCCTGGCAGAGACTAAAAAAAGAAACTATGTCATCGGCGTTAGCCTGGGGAAACAAAAAGAAACCCCCCTTTCCCAGGCAGCCGGAGACTATATCAACGTATTGCAAGCTGTTTTCGAGTTCGCTGATTACCTGGCCGTGAACATAAGTTCCCCTAATACTCCCGAACTACGCAAACTGCAAGGAGAAAAATATTTAGCCGACTTACTGGGCGCTTTAACGGCCGAAAATAAACTCCAGGCATCAAAATTACAAATAAAGCCACGCCCCTTGCTGGTCAAGATTGCCCCAGACCTAAGCGACAAAGAGCTTGACTCCATCCTTCAAGTCACACTCGATAATGAAATTGACGGCATCATCGCAGCCAACACAACATTAGGGCGGGATGGATTGAAAAACACGAACCAGGAACAGGCTGGCGGGCTTAGTGGAAAACCATTGGCTTCACGGAACCTGGAAATAATCCGTACCATAGCCCGCGAAACTCATGGTAGGCTGCCCATAATCGGCGTCGGAGGCGTCTTCACGGCCGATGATGTCCGTGCCAGGTTGGATGCCGGTGCGTCGCTCGTCCAAATTTATACAGCCCTGGTTTATGAAGGACCTGGAATCGCCGGGCATATCTTGCGCGAGCTTAGCAAACCTGACGAAGCAGTTAAGGTATAATCGCTGGTATGAATAAGAGGTTGGAAGCCATAGTAACAGGCTTTGTACAGGGGGTTTCATTCAGATACTATACGCGTAAAAAAGCGCGCCAATTGATGCTGACCGGTTGGGTTGCAAACCATCGGGATGGATCGGTTAGAGTGGTGGCTGAAGGTCCCCAGAATAAGCTGGGCGAGTTCAGCAATTTTCTATTAAAAGGGCCCCCCCATGCGCGTGTTGACCATGTCCAGACTGATTGGCTTGACGCCACAGGCGAATATTCAACGTTTAGCATCCGCAATTTATGAACGACGAAGAAAATCAACTCGGCCGTCAAAGATTAGCCTGGGCATTCCTGATTGGTAGCTTTGCTATATGTCTACTGATCAGCATTACCATCCCACTTTCGGCAAATGCATATATCCGAAACGCCACCCAGGAATTAATCACCACTATCCAGGCAAACGAAGGGACGGTAGGCGTTGATAACGAATCAGGCGTTCGCAAAGCGATTATTGCTGGAGAAAATGAAGAACTCGTCGAAAACGGATCCAGTATCTTAACCGACGCGACCGCTACCGCCCTGCTCCACGTTAGCGACCCCGTCACAGAAGAATTACTGGCACGCGTTACAATCGATGGAAATTCCACAGTGCGGGTCGAACAGGCCATAGCACCGCGATTTAATTGGAGTAACGTGGAAAATGAAGCAGATTATCAGCTTGAGAGCGGCCGTCTGCGCGTGAATCTCTTAGAACCAGAGGGAGAGACACCTCCTTTAACCATCAATTTCACAACGCCTCAAGGAACTGTTACTATTAATGAACCCGGGCAATATGCGATTGAGGTTAACAATCAAGCAACACAGGTCAACGTCTATGAAGGCCTGGCAGAGATCATGGCTCAAGAAGAATCCTTGTTGCTTAAAGCCGGGGAGCGTGCCGAAATTCCGACCGGATCGGCTCCCAGCGGACCTTTAGCCCCGGAGAGAAATCTGATAAAAAATGGTGATTTTTCTAAGAGATTTAACAATTGGGCACAGTATGCCTGGCTTGTCGAACTTGAGGATCAGCCCGAAGGAAAAACAGAGATCATACGATCAAACGGCGAACCCGTTCTTCGATTCGAACGCAGCGGTATTGGTCATGCTGATGCACGGGTGACGCAGTCACTCAACCAAAGCGTGAACGATTTTGAATCACTGCGCTTAATGTTGACCTTGCGAATTGTTGAACAAAGTTTGGGGGTTTGTGGCATTCAAGGAAGTGAATGCCCGTTATTCATACGCGTCAATTACATTGACGAAAACGGCGTCAGCCAGACTTGGCAGCAGGGCTTCTTCGCCACTGGCGATATTGACGACAATACCACACCCGGAGCCTGTGTCTCCTGCGCGCTCATCCAAAAAAATCATGAACGGGCACAATTGGGTCAAGAGTTCTTTTATGAAATCGATTTGCGTGAAGAGTTAGCCCGGCAGGGAGCGTCTCCCCCCCGGCAAATCGAGAGCATTTCCCTGATCGCCTCCGGTCACAGCTTTATTACGGATGTAATGGATATCGCTTTGATTGCTAATTAAATCTGGATAATGCGCAGGCATGACCAAATCCCAAACTTCACCCTTGCCCATTATGACTGAATCTCTTCAACACCAAGCAGGCATTCTGCCCCCCCATGCCGAATGAATTGGACAGGACAAGATCTAATTTCTTTTCGCGCGGTTCGTTGGGAACATAGTCCAGGTCACATTCCGGATCCGGATATTCATAATTCCAGGTCGGAGGGATAATTTGTTCATTCAAAGCATAGGCACCAAAGATAGCTTCAATCGCTCCGGTAGCGCCCAAGGCATGGCCTAACACCGACTTAGAGCTGCTGACCGGAATTTCGTACGCCTGCTCGCCAAACAACCGCTTAATAGCCAGCGTTTCCGTCGCATCATTAAGCTGTGTGGCACTACCGTGCGCGTTAATATAGTCGATATCAGTCGTATTTACCTGGGCGTTATCCAATGCCCAACGCATGGCATTCACAGCTCCCGACGCTTGTGGGTCCGGCATTGAAATGTGAAAAGCGTCCGATGAGGCAGCGTAACCAAGAAGCTCGACGCCAATCTTCGCCCCTCGGGCCAGGGCATGATCCAAACGCTCCAGGACTACAAATCCCGCACCTTCGCTGATGACTGTACCGTCACGCTGGCGATCAAACGGCCGGCAGGCATGCTGTGGATCATCATTCCGCTCCGACAGAGCACGCATAGCGGCAAACCCGGTGATTGCTGATTCATGGATCAATCCTTCGACCCCTCCAGCGATGGCCATATCGGCACGGCCGCAGCGGATCACGTCAAGAGCCTCACCAATTGCCTGCGTACCGCTGGCGCAAGCGGCGACCACTGTATTGATATGGCCTTTAGCACCAGTGAGCACGCTGAGATGGTATGCCGGCATGTTGGCCAGGAAGCCAACCATGGCAAATGGGCTGACACGCCTGAACCCCTTACTGCGCAAGATGCCCAATTGTTCGTCAGCAACCTCCAACCCCCCTGCTCCCGTTCCTACAATAGTAGCAACACGTTCAACATTATCTAAAGGCACCTCAAGTCCCGCGTCTTCTAAGGCCATCTTCGTTGCAGCAATAGCCAGCTGCGAAGCACGAGAGACACGCCGGGCTTCTTTAAAATTCATGTAATCGGCTGGATTAAAATCCTTCACTTCTCCGGCGATATGCACCGGTAAATGACTGCTGTCAAATCGGGTAATCAGGCCGATACCGGATCGCCCATTTAGCAAGCTTTGCCAGCTCTCATCGGCCGTATGGCCGAGAGGACTTATTACACCCATTCCCGTAATAACTACCCGGGGGCGGCCGTTATCCAAAAATTTTCTCAAACCGCTTTCTCCTTTTAGACGTCACGATTAAAGTACCACCAGCACCGGGCAAGAACATTACGCGATGTGCCCAAGATACCGGCAAAGATGATAATGACAACAAGAAGGATGGTAATCAATGCTGACGCTGTAACGTAGTATATATTCAATTAAATGCGCGGCAAAACCATCCTGCTCAAATCGCTCACTTATTGCATGAAGGCAGTTCCTAATTATTTAATCGCAGCAGTTACCTCAGCACCATAAAGAATAATAAAGCGGCCGCTATTGCGACCGCCGTGATCCTCAAGCTTGATTACCTCAGCATAACAAATGTCACCAAATTGGCTCCACTGCATCTAAATGAGTAGTGATAGGGGATTATCACAAGCCATGCATCTGACCAAATCAAACCCACCCAGAGTTTTAGCAAGACTGAATACCA
>Ga0316576_10000196_pt1 | contig 25243 bp, 19 predicted proteins | sample S0NA_FD_203075 | JGI IMG/M metagenome (GOLD analysis project Ga0316576, IMG submission 203075) | Rhizosphere microbial communities from salt marsh grasses in Alabama, United States - S0-2_050615r3r5 | ecosystem: Host-associated > Plants > Roots > Rhizosphere | place: USA: Alabama | collected...
TCGATGTCTTCCCGGGCACGGCCCACATCGAGACGGTCGTGAGACTACGGCGTTCGTGACCAGGCCGGTCCCAGGGCCCGTTCGGATGCGCCCTCCATCGGAGGCCTACCCGCACCGCGACCCCGGCGCTTCGCACGCACCGCGATCGCATTCGCCGTGCTCGACGCGTCACACCCTGCCCGGCACACTGAGACGATGTACAGATTGATCGACGTCTCCACGTGGATGGATGCCTTCACGTTCCCCGGGGACGCTCCGGTGACGGTCTCAGGGCCCTTCAACCACCTGCCGGGCGAGAACCCCGAGTACGTGTATCACCTCAGCACGCCCACCCAGGCGGGTACGCACGTGCAGGGTCCTCGCTACTTCCTCCGCGACGGGGCGACCATCGACACCTTCGACCTGTCCCGGTTCGAGGGGGAGGCGGTGCTCGTGGACATGCCCACACGCGGTGCTGACACGGATCTGGGGCAGTTGCAGTCGGCCCTAGATGGCCGGAGCCTGAACGGGATGATCCTGCTTCTGCGCTCCGGACATATGGATGAGGTGATCCGCACCGGCGTGCTGGATCCTTCCCGCCGCCCCGGGCTCTCCCTGCGGGCTGCCGAGTGGCTGGCCGAGGAGTCGGGCGTGGGCATGATCGCCATCGACTCGGTGGGAGTCGAGTCACGCAGGACACGCAACTACGAGGTCAACGTGCTGCTCTGCAGGGCAGGCGTGCTGATCCTGGAGGGCCTGGTGAATCTCGCGACGATCGGGAGCGGTCACCTGTGGCTGGAGGCGTTCCCACTGAAACTGCGGGGTGTAGAGGGAACGCCCTGCCGGGCGGTGGTGAAGGAGTCGTTGTCGGGCCCCGCGTCTCCGCCGGTGTGAAGGCCAGCCACCGCTCGATCCCCTTCACCAGGAGCAACTAGGCTGGAACCCTCGGATCAGCGATGGGAGACGTGCGTGGCAAGCCTCGACAGTTTCGGTGCCAAGTCGCAGTTGCAGGTGGGGGAGGAGTCGTACGAGATCTTCCGGCTCGACGCCCTGGGGGATCTGAGGTTGCCGTACACCCATCGGGTGCTGCTCGAGAACCTGCTGCGCACCGAGGACGGTGCGAATGTTACCGCCGAGCAGATTCGGGCGCTGGCCGCGTGGGACGCGGATGCCGAGCCGAGCCAGGAGATCCAGTTCACGCCGGCACGGGTCATCATGCAGGACTTCACCGGGGTTCCCTGTGTGGTGGACCTCGCCACGATGCGCGAGGCGTTCACAGCGATGGGTGGGGACCCGAACCGGATCAACCCGCTCGCGCCAGCCGAGTTGGTCATCGACCACAGCGTGATCGCGGACTACTTCGGCACGCGGCAGGCACTTCAGCTCAACGTGGCCCTGGAGTACGAACGGAACTTCGAGCGGTACCAGTTCCTGCGGTGGGGCCAGACGGCGTTCAACGAGTTCCGCGTCGTCCCCCCGGGTACCGGCATCGTCCACCAGGTCAACATCGAGCACTTGGCGCGTGTGGTCATGGTTCGCAACGGTCAGGCATATCCGGACACCTGTGTTGGTACCGACTCTCACACAACCATGGTCAACGGTCTCGGGGTGCTGGGCTGGGGAGTGGGCGGTATCGAGGCAGAGGCGGCGATGCTCGGTCAGCCGGTGAGCATGCTGATCCCACGCGTCGTCGGCTTCAGACTCACCGGCTCTTTGCCCGCCGGTGCCACCGCCACGGATCTCGTGCTGACCATCACCGAGATGCTCCGGGAGCACGGGGTGGTGGGCAAGTTCGTCGAGTTCTACGGCGATGGTGTGGCCGCGGTGCCGTTGGCCAACCGCGCGACCATCGGGAACATGAGTCCCGAGTACGGCTCCACCGTGGCGATCTTCCCCATCGACGACGAGACCCTCAGGTACCTGCGGATGACCGGTCGCAGCGAGCAACAGATCGACACCGTCCGGGCGTATGCGCAGGCCCAGGGACTTTGGCACGACCCCAGCCACGAACCCGTGTATTCGGAGTACATGGAACTGGATCTGGCGACGGTGGTTCCCAGCCTCGCGGGGCCCAAGCGGCCCCAGGACCGCATCGCCCTCGATCAGGCCGCCGCCGCGTTCGCCCGCGATTTGCCGGCCTATACCGATGACGTGGCCACCACGGCGACTGTGACGCTCGAGGGCCAGGAGGTGACGATCGGTCACGGTGCGGTCGTGATCGCGGCCATCACGTCGTGCACCAACACGTCCAATCCCTCGGTGATGATCGGCGCCGCACTGCTGGCCAAGAAGGCGGTGGAGGCCGGTCTCACCCGCAAACCCTGGGTGAAGACGACGCTGGCGCCCGGGTCGCAGGTCGTCACCGACTACTACGAGAAGTCGGGCCTGTTGCCGTACCTGGAGAAGATCGGTTTCGATGTCGTCGGATACGGATGCACCACGTGCATCGGGAACTCGGGTCCGTTGCCCACGGAATTGAGTGCTGCCATCCAAGGCGCCGACCTTGCAGCGGCAGCCGTCCTTTCGGGCAACCGGAACTTCGAGGGGCGCATCAACCCCGACGTGAAGATGAACTACTTGGCGTCGCCGCCCCTGGTGGTCGCCTACGCGCTGCTCGGGCGGATGGATGTCGACATCGTGACCGAGCCGCTGGGAACGGGCACGGACGGCAGGCCGGTGTACCTGCGGGACATCTGGCCCACCGACGCCGAAGTGTCAGAGGTGATCAGTCAGGCCATCGACGAGGACATGTTCGCCCGTCGGTATGCGGATGTCTTCGCCGGGGACCAGACCTGGCAGAACCTTCCCACGCCTGCCGGCTCCCAGTTCGAATGGGATGCCGACTCCACCTATGTGCGCAAGCCGCCCTACTTCGAGGGGATGAGTCAGGTGCCGGCGCCTGTCGCAGACGTGCACGGGGCACGCGTGCTCGCGAAACTCGGCGACTCGGTGACCACCGACCACATCTCGCCGGCAGGGGCGATCAAGACCGACTCTCCTGCAGGACGATACCTGGCCGAACACGGCGTCGGTATGAAGGACTTCAACTCGTACGGATCCCGTCGTGGGAACCATGAGGTGATGATCCGCGGCACGTTCGCGAACATCCGCCTGCGCAACCAGCTCGTCCCCGGGGTGGAAGGCGGCTTCACCGTCGATTTCACGGCCCCCGACGCACCGCAGACCACGATCTACGACGCCGCACAGGCCTACGCCAGGGAGGGTATTCCGTTGGTAATCCTGGCCGGGAAGGAGTACGGCTCCGGGTCGTCCAGGGACTGGGCGGCCAAGGGGACCTCGTTGTTGGGGGTGAAGGTCGTCATCGCGGAGTCGTTCGAGCGGATCCACCGGTCCAACCTGATCGGCATGGGAGTGCTGCCACTGCAGTTCCCGGCGGGCCAGACCGCAGCCTCGTTGGGTCTCACCGGGGCGGAGGTCTTCGATGTGGAGGGCATCACCGCGCTCAACAACGGAACCATCCCTTCGACGGTCACCGTGCGGGCGAGCTCCCCCGACGGTGTCGTCGAGTTCGAGGCGCCGGTGCGGATCGACACCCCCGGTGAAGCCGACTACTTCCGCAACGGCGGAATCCTGCAGTACGTGCTCCGGTCGCTGCTGGATTCGTGACCGCGGGCTTGCCACCGGGCTGGCCCGAAGATCTGGGTCCGGTCGGATACGGTTTCGAGGAGCAGGTGCAGGGGTGGCTGCTGGACCGCCTGCCCCCCGAATACCGCACCTCCGCGCTGCGGCACCAGCCGGTGATCCTTGCGATGGCCGCTCACGCGCATGCGCGCGCCACGCTGGAAGGCGCTCGTGAGGTGTATCGGGATCTTCGTGCACAATTGCGCGACTACGTCGAGCCGTCGCAGATCGATTCCGGCCTGCGCAGCCTGGAGGCGCTCGCGGCGCAGTTCAGCCGCACCGAGCGTGAGGTGGGCATGGTCGAACAAGCCCTGCGGGGACACGTGTGGAAGCCGAAGTTGTGACCCCGTCATCGGAGGGCGGATCCGCGTGGGGCCCGTACACTGAAACAGTGTCTGTGCTCGAGTCGATCAAAGGCCCGGCCGACGTGCGTTCCCTGGACGCGGTCGAGCTGGAGCAACTGGCGCTGGAGATCCGGGAGTTCCTGGTCGACAAGGTCGCGCGCACGGGGGGCCATCTGGGCCCCAACCTCGGTGTGGTCGAACTGACTCTGGCCCTGCACCGGGTCTTCGACTCCCCACGTGACGCGCTGCTGTGGGACACCGGGCACCAGGCATACGTCCACAAGATCCTCACGGGTAGGGCCCCGGGGTTCGACACCCTCCGCCAGAAGGGCGGGCTGTCGGGGTATCCGAGTCGCGCGGAGAGCGAGCACGACTGGATCGAGAACTCGCATGCCAGCACCTCGCTGTCCTACGCGGACGGCCTGGCGAAGGCGTGGCAGGCACGCGGACTGCTGGACTCCAGGCACGTCGTGGCGGTGATCGGCGATGGGGCGCTGACGGGCGGCATGGCCTGGGAGGCGCTCAACAACATCGCAGGGTCGGATCGGCCGATGGTGATCGTGGTCAATGACAACGAACGCAGCTACGACCCGACCGTCGGCGGGCTCGCCAACCATCTGTCGACGCTGCGCACCACTCGCGGGTACGAACGTTTCCTCGAATGGGGTAGGCGTGTGCTCGATCGCACACCGGTCGTCGGGCGGCCTGCTTTCGGGACCCTGCACGGGTTGAAGAAGGGCGTCAAGGACATGGTGGCGCCGCAGGGGATGTTCGAGGATCTGGGACTGAAGTACCTGGGACCGGTGCCGGGACACGACCTGGAGGCCGTGGAGCAAGTGCTGCGACGGGCCAAGGGGTATCCGGGTCCGGTGCTGGTGCACGTGCTCACCCAGAAGGGGCGCGGCTATCCTCCGGCGGAGCAGGACGAGGCGGATCGATTCCACGGAGTCGGCGTCATCGACCCGACGACGGGGCGGCCCACCTCCAAGTCGGCGGCGTCGTGGACCTCGGTGTTCTCCGACGAGATGTGCGCTCTGGCGGCTCAACGCCCCGATGTCGTGGCGATCACCGCCGCGATGCTTGGGCCGACCGGCCTGGCAGCGATGAAAGAGCAGTTCCCTGAGCGCGTGTTCGACGTCGGCATCGCCGAGCAGCACGCCGTCACCTCCGCGGTCGGTATGGCGATGGGTGGGCTGCACCCCGTGGTCGCGGTGTACGCCACATTCTTGAACCGGGCCTTCGACCAGGTCCTCATGGACGCCGCGTTGCACAAGGCCGGTGTGACCATCGTCCTCGACCGCGCGGGGGTGACCGGCGACGACGGAGCCAGCCACAACGGCATGTGGGACATGTCGATCCTGCAGGTCGTCCCTGGCCTACGGCTCGCCGCTCCGCGTGACGGTCGCAGGCTGCGCGACAACCTCCAGGAATCCGTGACCGTTTCGGACGCGCCCACCGTGGTGAGGTTCCCCAAGGGTTCGGTCCCGGCGGACGTCCCCGCCCTGAGGGCGCAGGGAGCGGTGGACGTGCTCGCGGAGCAGGGGAACCGGGACGTGCTGCTGATCGCGGTCGGCTCGATGGCGGGTACGGCGATGGACGTCGCCGGTCGTCTGGCGGCCCAGGAGATCGGCGCCACCGTGGTGGACCCTCGATGGGTGAAGCCCGTCCCGGAGGAGATCGTCGAGTTGGCGCGCGGTCATCGGTTGGTCGTGACCCTCGAGGACAATGGCGTTGTCGGGGGTGTGGGTGCGGCGATCGCCGGGCGTCTGCGGGATGCGGAATGTCGCACGGAGATCCGGACCATCGGAATCCCACAGGTCTTCCTGCCGCACGGCACCCGGGCACAGTTGCTGGAGGAGACGTCGCTGACGGCGCAGCACATCGGCCACCAGGTGATCGGCTGGATCAGCGCCGCTTCGGATCAGCCCGACGCGGGACACTTGCGGGATCGCAGCGAGCGCTCCGAGTGACACGCCGAGGCCAACTAGACCACTAAGAGTAATCAGGCGACTACGCTGGGTATGTGACGCAGGTTGGTCTGATCGTTGCGCTGATCAGTCTTGCGGCTTTCGTGTGTGGGATCTGGTGGGCCAAACGCACTCGTGGCAGCGGCCACCTGTTGGAGGACCGCCGTGTCGTGGAAGCAATGCTCAACAACAGTCCCGCCATTGTTGCTGTGACCTCGTACGTGCGCGCCGAAGGTGAGATCGCGCTGGCGAGTCCGGCGCTTCTGCGCGTCCTTGAGGTCGCCGAGGAGGAAGACGTGGTGGGCCGTTCCTGGCTCGACGTTCTCGGCCCGACCGCGGGTCGTGAGGCGAAGAGAGAGGACATGGAGGTGCTGGCCGCGGGCACCTCGAAGACGTTTGTGACGAGGATGGGTGTGCGGGGTCATCGGCGTACCCTGATGTCCACGAAATTCCCGCTGCAGCGGTCGGGATTCAGGGAAGTGGCCATGGTCGCGCTGGACGTGACCGATCACCGCAGGCATGACCGTCTGATGCGCCTGACCTTCGACTTGTCGCCGGTCCCGATGGCGCGACTCGCGGCCTCGGGTGCGATCCTCGACGCCAACGGCGCCCTGAGCGATTTGCTGGGCGGTCCGGGGATGCGGTTGCGCGGCAGCGATCTCGCGTCCTTCCTGGAGCAGGGCGAGGTGCTCCCGGCCGCTGATGGCCAGGTGAGCGAGGTCCGGATGTCCCGCCTGGACGGTCGGGGTCTGTGGGTGGCCCTGAGCATCAACGAGGTCGACGGAGACGGTGATGACGAGAGTTTCGCCCTTGCCGTGTTGGAGGACGTCACGATCCGCCGTGACGCCCAAGCCGAACTGATGCGTCGGGCACGTCACGATGCGCTCACAGGGCTTCCCAACCGCTACGACCTGCAGGAGGAGCTGACGCAGAGTCTGCGACGACTCCGGGAAACCAAGGGCTTCCTGGCGGTGATGTTCTGCGATCTCGACGGCTTCAAGACGCTCAATGACACCCTCAGTCACCGAGCGGGTGACCATGTCCTCATCGAGGTCGCCCGTCGCCTGCGCAGGACTGTCGCCGGCCACGACGTGGTGGCCAGGTTGGGAGGTGACGAATTCGTAGTGATCGCACACGGAATTGCTGACCGACAGCAAGCCGTGCAGATCGCGGAGGACATCTGCGGCGTGATCCGCGACCCCTTCGATGTCGGGGGCCGACATGTACGGCTGGGTATCTCGATCGGTCTCACCCTCACCGATGAGCCGTCCACGCGTGACGAGGACCTGCTGAGACAGGCCGACCTTGCGATGTACCGCGCCAAGGAGAACGGCCGGAATCGGGTCGAGAGTTACGTGCCCGAGTTGGAGGCGGCCGTCATCGGCCGGATGCAGGTCGAGGAGCACCTGCGGCGCGCGCTGGCGCTCGGGACCGTCGCAGTGAGATATCAGCCCATCGTGTCGCTCGACGGGTCGGGCGTCAGCGCGGTGGAGGCACTCGTCCGCATACCCAACCCGGATCGAATCGAGGCGGCGGCTTTCATCGAGGCCGCGGAACGGACGGGCTTGATCCGGACACTGGGGGAGCAGGTCCTGCATCGTGTGGTCCAGGATGTACGCCGATGGGCCGTCGCCGGCGCCTCGACGAGGGTGCATCTCAATGTCTCGCGATCTCAACTGGGGGAGTCCGGTTTCGCGGCCGATTGTCTGGACGCTCTGGGTTCCGACGTGTCGGCCGGCAACCTCTGCTTCGAGGTGGGCGACTCGACGACGCTGGTCGGGTCCGAAGACGTCGTCCAGGCGCTCTGGGACCTGCGAGCACTCGGCTTCCACGTGGGCATCGATGGGTTTGGTGGCGGTCACTCGGGGCTCGAGTCACTGCGCCGGATCCCCGCCGACTATCTGAAGATCGACCGTTCCCTCATCAAGGACCTGCCCGGTGCGCATGAAGATCGAGTCATCGTGGAGGCGATCGTCAAGGTGGCACACGCGCTCGGCCGCACGGTCATCGCCACCGGGGTGGAGTGCCATGGGCAGGTCGATGCGCTTCGCATGGTCGGGTGCGATGAGGCGCAAGGATTCCTGCACAGTCCTGCGGTCGTCTCCGTGCGTGTTCCGGATCTGGTGGTGAGCCTGTCCTGACCCCCGGCCACCAGCGGGGCGGCGGCCCACTGTGGCCGACGCAGCCCCATCGTGACGGTGACTCCGGTTACGGCAGGCTCGCCACCCCGGCCGGCAGGAACCGCTTTCCGTTCACCTTCTCGCTGATGCCGGCACGGTCCAGGTACGGGGTGATACCACCGAGGTGGAACGGCCAGCCGGCACCGAGCAGCATGCACAGGTCGATGTCCTGGGCCTCAGCCACGACACCCTCATCAAGCATCAGTCGGGTCTCCTCGGCCAGGGCGGACAGTGCCCGGTCGCGGACCTGCTCCTCGGACAACGGTGCGTCGCCCTGATCGAAGAGCTCGGCAACCTCGGGGTCGATCTCGGGACTGCCGCTGTCGTAGGTCCAGATGGCCGACTTGCCGGCCTCGACGATCTTCTTCAGGTTCTCAGACACGTAGAAGCGATCCGGATACGCCTCATGCATGGTCTCGGAGACGTGGAACGCGACCGCGGGGCCGACCAGCTGCAGCAATGTGAACGGGGACATCGGCAGGCCCAACGGGTCCAGTGCCCGATCGGCGACCTCGAACGGCGTACCCTCGTCCACGCTCTTGGTGACTTCGCCAAGGAACCTCGTCAGCAGTCGGTTCACGACGAAGGCGGGGGCGTCCTTGACCAGCACGCACGACTTCTTGAGAGTCTTGCCGACCGCGAAGGCCGTGGCCAGGGTGGAGTCGTCGGTCTTCTCCGCCCGGACGATCTCGACGAGCGGCATCACAGCGACCGGGTTGAAGAAGTGGAATCCGACCACCCGTTCGGGGTGCTTCAGGCCGCTGGCCATCTCGGTGACGGACAGCGACGACGTGTTGGTCGCGAGGATGCAGTCCTCGCGCACCACGTCCTCCACCTCGGTGAAGACCTGCTGCTTGACCTTCATGTCCTCGAAGACGGCTTCGATCACGAAGTCAGCGTCCGCGAAGGCCTCCTTCGTCACCGAACCCGTGATCAGGCCCTTGAGCCGGTTGGCCTTGTCCGCGTTGATGCGCCCCTTGGCGGCCATCTTGTCGATCTCGGCATGGGCATACGCCAAGCCCTTGTCCACACGCGCCTGGTCGAGGTCGGTCATCACCACCGGCACCTGCAGCCGCTGCGAGAACAGCAGGGCCATCTGGCTGGCCATCAGGCCGGCACCCACGACGCCTACCTTGGTCACGGGACGCGCCAACTTCTTGTCCGGGGCGCCCACAGGCCGCTTGGCGCGCTTCTGCACGAGGTCGAAGGAATAGAGCCCAGCGCGCAGGTCGTCTCCCATGATCAGGTCGGCGAGCGCCTCGTCCTCGGCCATGAAACCCTCGGTGCGGTTGGCCGTCTTCGCCAGCGCGATGAGATCCAGGGCCCGGTAGGGCGCTGGCGTGGCCCCCTTGAGGCGGGCGTCGACCGAGGCTCGCACCTTGGCGACCGCGTCGTCCCATGCCTGACCCCGGTCGATGTCGGCCCGTTCCACCGAGATCCCTCCGGTGAGGACCCTGGCCGCCCACTGCAGCGACTCCTCGAGGAAGTCGGCCGGTTCGAACATCGCGTCCGCGATCCCCAGGTCGAGCACCTGGGGAGGTTTCAACTGGCGGTTCTGCGACATCGGGTTGTCGATGATGACCTTCGCAGCCTTCTCCGGCCCGATGAGGTTGGGCAGCAGATAGGCGCCGCCCCACCCCGGGATGAGTCCCAGGAAGACCTCCGGCAGGGAGAAGGCGGCCGCACCCGACGAGATCGTCCGGTATTGGCAGTGCAGTGCCACCTCCACACCGCCACCCATCGCTGCGCCGTTCACGAAGGCGAACGTGGGTACGGAGGCGGTTCCGAGCATTCCCAGCACCTGATGTCCGAGGTGCCCGATGGCCGCGGCCTGTCCGCGGTCCGTCAGACGCGGAACACCGGTCAGGTCCGCGCCGACGGCGAAGATGAAGGGCTTGCCGGTCACGCAGATCGCGGTCACGCCGGGAATCTTCTGAGCCTCTTCGATCGCGCTCTTGAACTCCAGCAGGCCGCCGGGGCCGAACGTGTTCGGCTTGGTGTGGTCGAAGCCGTTGTCCAGCGTGATCAGCGCGGCCGTTCCCGCCCCTAGTGGCAGTTCGACCGTACGGAGTTTCGCGTGCGTGACCACCTCGTCCGCGAACTGGATGGACTCATCGATGGCCACATCCGAATCGGACGTTGGAACCTCGGAAGAGATGCTGTCATTCATGGTTCAGGCCTCCTGCGTGTAGTTCGGGTTCTCCCAGATGACGGTGCCGCCCATTCCCAGGCCGATACACATCGTGGTGATCCCGTAGCGGACCTCGGGGTGATCGAGGAAGTCTCGGGCCAGATAGGTCATCAGTCGGATGCCGCTGGACGCCAGCGGATGGCCCACGGCGATCGCCCCACCCATGGGGTTCACCCGCGGGTCGTCGTCCGCGATGCCGTAGTAGTCCAGCAGACTCAGAACCTGCACGGCGAAGGCCTCGTTGACCTCGAAGAGTCCGATGTCGTCGATGCTCAGCCCGGCTTTGGCGAGGGCCTTCTCGGTGCTCGGGACGGGTCCGTAGCCCATCACCTCCGGCTCGACGCCCGCGAAGGCGAACGACACCATCCGCAACTTCTTGGTCAGGCCGAGTTCGTCGGCCACCTCCTCGGCGGCCAGAATCGCCCCGGTGGCACCGTCGTTGAGCCCGGCTGCGTTACCCGCGGTGACCCGCCCGTAAGGGCGGAACGGTGTCTTGAGGCCCGCCAGCGACTCCATCGAGGTTCCCGGGCGGGGCGGCTCGTCGGCCGTCGCAAGCCCGTAGCCGAGTTCGGCGGAACGCAGAGCCACGGGCACCAGGTCGGGCTGGATCTTGCCGTCCGCGTAGGCCTTGGCCGTCTTCTCCTGCGACGCGACGGCGTAAGCGTCCGCGCGCTCCTTGGTCAGGTGGGGAAGGCGGTCGTGGAGGTTCTCGGCCGTCTTGCCCATCAGCAGGGCCTCGGGGTCCACGATCTTCTCGGCCAGGAAACGGGGGTTGGGGTCGACACCCTCACCCATCGGGTGGCGCCCCATGTGCTCCACACCGGCGGCCAGTGCCACGTCGTAGGCTCCGACCCCGATGCCGGCCGCGACCGTCGTGGTCGCGGTCATGGCACCAGCACACATGCGGTCGACGGAGAAGCCCGGAACCGACTTCGGGAGGCCGGCCAGCATCGCAGCAGTGCGTCCGAGCGTCAGCCCCTGGTCGCCGATCTGGGTGGTGGCAGCGATGGCGACCTCGTCGATGCGCTCGGGTGGCAGGCCCGGGTTGCGGCGCAGCAGCTCCCGCAGCACCCTCACCACGAGATCGTCCGCGCGGGTTTCGGCGTAGAGGCCCTTCGGGCCCGCCTTGCCGAACGGGGTGCGCGCCCCGTCGACCAGAACAACGTTACGACCTGCCTGTGGCATAGCGACCTCCAGGGAATGTGCCAGTGGTGCACACTATGTTACTCACGAGTAGGAACTCCCCCGAGGCGGGCCGTGCCGGGTCTTCGTACTCGGGGTCCTTGCGTGGGCGCCAGACTGTGCCCGCACCTCGTTCAGCCGTCGGCTCGGGCCTCGAAAATGTCGCGAGTGTTCTCCACCTGCCACGGGCGGGCACCCAACTGTGCCATCCTGCCGGCCGGATCGTCTGGTGGTGCCCATGCCAGGTCCGCGACGATGTCCGGGGCCAGCAGCGTTTGAACCCATACGTGCAGTTCTTCGGCACGGTCGGTAAGAGCCTGCCGGAGTGCGACCCAGCGCGCCGCGGCATCCGGATCACGCTGTTCCCAGGCGCGGATGGACCTGGCCGGAGGGCCATCGACCCGCTCGAGCCGTTGCACCGGTTCCGCGGCACCCTGTGCGATCACGTCCAGCCAGCCCCGAGCCTGCTGGATCACAGTCCGCGGAACCTTCTCCACCGACGAGAGTTCGTCCAGGGTCGTCGGCAACTGTCTCGCCATCTCCACCATCACCTGATCGCGCAGGATCCGGTGCCATGCGACGTCGCGTTCACGCGCCAGCGCATCACGGTGCAACCAGAGCCGGTACAGGGCCCCCCGCTGGGCGTCGGTGCGTAGTCGTCCAGCGCTGTTGGTCCGCCGCCAACGATCCTCAGGGTCCGACACCTGTCGCCGGGTCATCTGGTGTTCGAACTCCTGGCGCGCCCACCGCGTCTTGCCCGCGTCCTCGAGACTCTCGGCGAGAGCCTCCTGTAGGTCGGGCAGAGCGCATACGTCCAAGGCTGCGTACTCCAGCCAACTGCGCCGAAGCGGCCGCTTCGACCAGTCCGCTTGTCCATGGGACTTTCGCATCTCGTACCCCAATTGGGACTCCACTAGGGAGGCGAGGCCCACCTTCTGGAGGCCGAGCAACTGGGCGGCCACCTCGGTGTCGAACAGCCGTGTGGGTCGAAGCCCGATCTCTTCGAGGCACTCGAGATCGTTGTGCGCCGCCTGCATCACCCACTCGTCCCCGGCCAACACGTCTCCCAACTCCGAGAGATCCGTGAATTTGATGGGGTCCAGCAGGAGCACGGGCGCACCCCTGCGATAAACCTGCACCAAGTACGCCCGCTGTGAATAGCGGTAACTGCCTGCCCGCTCCGCGTCCACTGCGATCGGCCCCGACGCCTCCCTGATGGCCTGAACGGCCTCGTGCAGCGCTGTCGCAGAATCCACGACGTCCGGCAGGGCGGACGTCAGTTTCAGCAACTCGCTCACGCCAGTAACCTACGGTGACCACACCTGGTTTGCCGGGATTGGTCGGTAGCGCGGTGTCGGGAGGGGCGTCAGCGGATATAGCCGTTGCGGATCGCAGTGGCGACCAGATGAGCACGGTCGCCGGAACCCAGTTTGCGGGCGATGCGCGCCAGATGCGACTTCACCGTGAGACCTGACAGTCCCAACTGCTCACCCACATCCCGGTTGGACCGGCCGTCCGCCACCATGCGTAGAACCTCCACCTCGCGGTCGCTGAGAGGCACCTTGCCGTGCGGCCGGGTCGGCGCCGGGGAGACCGACTCGTTGGAGGAGCGGACGACGACCGCTCGCACCCCGTTGAGGAGCGCCGAGTGCACAGCGCGGGCATCGGCTCTGGAACTGAGGACCGCGACACTGGGCCAGCCCCGCGACCGCAGGATCCGGATGAGCGGAAGCACCGGACCATCGCCCAGGGGGGTGATTATCGCGCACAGGTCCGGTGGCGCATGGGTATCGGCGTAGGCGCGCACCTCAGCGGCTGACGATAGGCACTGGGGTGTGACTCCCAGCGACTGACCTGAGGCTTCCACCTCTGGCGCGCGCTGCTCATCGACACACACCATCAGGCTGGTGGTGGTGTGGGTCGACACCGGACTCCGCGTTCCGGGAAGCACGACCACGGGCTCGACCACGATGACCTCCTGTTCAGGACATCGTCGTCAGTACCCCGATCCTTGAATCCCGGGTCCGTTGATTACGAGATGTCACCTATTCGAGCGACATCGGGGTGGAACGGCGGCAAGCCCGAACAGACCTCCATCAGGGAGACCCACGCGGTGAAATGTGCGTCCAGATCCTGCAGGCCCGATGCGGACCAGGAGGCGCGGATCTGGATGCTGGTCTCATGACCTCGGGCCGATAACGCCTCGAAGGAGGTGGATCGCACCGCCGTGACGGTCCCGCCCAGCGCGACGATCGGAACCCCGGCCTCCTGCAGGCACTCCTGCAACCAGGTCCATCCGACGTCGGTCAGCAGCTGGTCCTCGGCCATCTCTGGATCGATGTCTGCTTCCACATAGACCACCAGGCGGGTGTCAGCCTCCCACGCAGCCGGTCGGGACGGGTCGTGCAAGAGGACGAAGCGCCCAGTCCCGACGGACGGATCGAGCCCGATCTCCGCGGTCACCGCGTGGGCGTGCGGTGCCAATCTGGATGGCGCCGGGGCCTCGGTGAGGACGATGTCCGGGCGCACCTGAAGCGTCGCGAGGGACTCGACGGCATCGGTGAACTCGTGCAAACTCACGAGCCCCACTCTAAGTTCCGTCCAGCCGATCCGACCGGGCTCGACACGGTTAGCGTGTCATGCCAGGACCACGGTGCCCGCGCCGTCGGGGTGGTCTCGCCGATCACGGCCCGACCACCTTCGGGTGGGTCTTGGACTGGCCATGGGAGGCGTGGCAGCGATCATGGCGTGAGCATGTCACGATCAGAGGGTGAGCCTGCCTGACAGTCACCCTTGGACCGCCGCCGCAACGGCCGACAGCCGACTGGTCCGGGCGATGCGTGCCCGGCCCGTGGACAGGCCACCGGTGTGGTTCATGCGGCAGGCGGGACGGTCGTTACCCGAGTATCGGGAGATCCGCACCGGGACCGCGATGCTGGATGCGTGCCTCGACCCCGCGATGGCTGCTGAGATCACACTGCAGCCGGTGCGCCGGCACGGGGTGGACGCGGCGATCTTCTTCAGTGACATCGTCGTGCCGCTCAAGGCTGCCGGAGTCGACGTGGTGATCACTCCGGGGGTCGGCCCCGTTGTCGCCCGGCCGGTCGCCACGGCGGCGGACCTCGACGGTATCCCCAGCCCCGAGGAGGGCATGTTCGACGCGGTGGCAGAGGGCGTCCGGCACACGGTGGAGGGTCTGGGCCGGACCCCACTGATCGGATTCGCGGGTGCGCCCTTCACAGTGGCCTCCTACTTGATAGAGGGCGGTCCGTCGCGCGATCTGCCCAGGACGAAGGCGATGCTTCTGCGCGACCCGGCGCTGTTCGGCGACCTGCTGGCCCGACTCGCCGAGCTCGCAGGGGCTTTCCTGCGGACCCAGGTCCTGGCCGGAGCGAGCGCCTTCCAACTCTTCGACTCTTGGGTGGGTGCACTGCCGGAGCGCCTGTACAACCGGCATGTTGCGCCACACACCCGCGCGGTCTTCTCGGCGGTCGCGGACCTCGGGGTTCCGTCCGTGCACTTCGGTGTCGGCGCCAACCATCTGGCACCGGCGATGGCCGACGTCGGCTGCGACGTGCTCGGGGTCGACTTCCGATTGGATCTCTCCGATGTGGACCCGGACATCCGCTCACGGATGCCATTGCAGGGCAATCTCGACCCCGCTGTTCTGCTCACGGATGTCCCGACGATCGAGGCCGAGGTGCGGCGGGTGCTGGAGGCCGGCCGTGGGCTGCGCGGCCACGTGTTCAATCTCGGGCATGGTGTGCTTCCTGAAACCGACGCGGACATGGTGACCGCAGCCGTCGACGCGGTTCGACGATTTGGCCGCCCCTTCGAGCAGGAGTTGTCATGACCCGGACCACAGACGCATCCTCCCCACACGTGGTGGTGGTCGGAGGGGGCATCAGCGGACTTGCAGCGGCGTGGTTCCTGACCCGGGGACGGCGCGCCTCGGTCACCGTGCTGGAAGCCGGGGCCGAGTTCGGCGGCAAACTTCAGGTGCGGTCGTTCGGTGGACTGAACCTGGACACCGGGGCGGAGTCGATGCTGGCGTTGCGACCCGAAGCGGTGGCCCTGTGCCGGGAGTTGGGCTTGGAGACGGTGCCCGCCGCAACCACCCAGGCGTCCATCTACAGCAGGGGGCGGCTGCGCCCGATACCCAAGGGATTGCTCACGGGGGTCCCCACGGATCTGCGTGCGCTCGCGGCGAGCGGGATCGTGTCGATCCCGGGACTCCTTCGGATACCGCTGGACCATCTGCTCCCGCGCACTGTCCTGCACGGTGACATCTCGGTGGGCGATTTCGTCACAACCCGGCTTGGGTCGGAGGTGACGGCCAGGCTCGTCGAACCCATGCTCGGGGGTGTCTACGCGGGCCGGGCGGATTCGCTGAGCCTTCAGATGACCGTTCCGGCGCTGTACCGGGCCGCCACCCAGCGCCGTTCGGCGCTCGAGGCGGCTGCATCGGTTCTGGCCGAGGGACGCAACACGATGGGTCCCCGCAGAGGACCGATATTCGTTGGTCTGGAGGGGGGCGTGGGGCAACTGCCGGCAGCCCTCGTGCGGGCGCTGCGCTCGGAGGGCGCCGATCTGCGCACCGGTGCCGTGGCGCAGCAGGTGCGTAAGCGTGCCGACCGCTGGGACGTGGTCGTCGGGGATGGCCGTGGGAAGTACACCACCCACACTGCGGACGCGGTCCTGTTCGCCACGCCCGCAACAGCCACCGCGGCACTGCTTGACGAGGTGAATCAGGCCGCGGCCGACGAACTGCGCGGGATCGAGTACGCCGACACCGCGGTGGTGACCCTTGGATACCCGGCGTCGGAGGCCCGTCTCCTGCACGGAAGCGGATTCCTGGTCCCGCCGGTGGAGGGCAGGGCCGTCAAGGGTGTGACCTTCTCCAGTTCCAAGTGGAGTTGGGTGTCCAGACATGCGCGCAGCGCGGCACCGGACGGCCTGGTCATCCTGCGGGCATCGGTGGGCAGGGCGGGCGATCCGGTCGCGACCCAGTCCAGCGACGACGAACTCGTCCGGTTGGCCGCCGATGACATCGCCGGTCTGATCGGTCTTCCCAGGCGCCCTGCCGTGCAGTCCGTCACCCGCTGGCAACAGAGCCTGCCGCAGTATGCGGTGGGGCACCGCACGCGGGTGGCAGAGGTGCGCGAGTGGCTGCTCAACACCCCCGGGCTGGCGGTTTGTGGGGCCGCCTACGAAGGCGTCGGTATCCCCGCCTGCATCGGTTCGGCGCAGGCGGCAGTGAGCACCGTGATGCAGCAATTGGCCGAGCGGCGAGAATGGGCTCATGGGTGAGACCAAAGCGGCAGCAGCGCGCCGCATCAACGACACGATCAGGTACATGCAGATCTCCGTCTTCGCCGTTGAGTCGCCGCTCGGGCCGCGCAGAGAGGACCTGGTGGAGGGGGTGGAGCGGGGACTCGCTGCAGTGAAGGGCGACCTCGTCACCCGGGGCTGGTACGACGTCGGTGGGTTGCGGGCGGATGCCGACGTGATGGTGTGGTGGCACAGCGACGAGAGTGAGACCCTGCAGTCCGCCTATCACGCGCTGCGCGGGACGCCCTTCGGCAACCTCCTCCGTCCGGTCTGGTCGGTCCAGGCGCTGCATCGCCCCGCGGAGTTCAACAAGTCGCACATCCCGGCGTTCATGGCCGATGAACATGCCCTCGACTACGTGTGCGTGTACCCCTTCGTCCGCAGCTACGAGTGGTACCTGCTCGACGACGCCGAGCGGCGGGAGCTCCTCGCCGAGCACGGGGCCATGGCTCGTGGCTATCCGGATGTCCGGGCGAACACGGTCGCCACCTTCGCCCTGTCCGACTACGAGTGGTTGCTGGCGTTCGAGGCGGAACACCTGTACCGCATCGTCGACCTCATGCGACACCTGCGCGGGTCCCGGGCCCGCCTGCACGTTCGCGAGGAGATCCCGTTCTACACGGGGAGACGCTGTGACCTTCCGGAACTCATGGAACGACTGCCGTAGTCATCGGCCGCCCCGACTCAGGGCATCTGCAGCCACTGCGGCCGGTTCTGGCCCGAAGTGTGTTTTTGCCCCGCTGACAACGGGCCACAATGCAGGCTAGGCGCTTTGACACCGACCGTGAGCCGGCACCGGGTCTACGGTGTCGGCTCGAGGCGCAGGGAGACGGAGTTGATGCAGTAGCGGAGGTCCGTCGGGGTTCCGTAGCCCTCGCCGGCGAAGACATGCCCGAGATGGGAACCGCACGCGGCGCACCGGACCTCGGTGCGGACCATCCCGAGGGATCGGTCCTCGATCTCCAGGATCCGGTCTCCGGCCAGGGGTGAGAAGAAGGACGGCCAACCGCACCCGGAGTGGAACTTCTCCGTGGAACGGAACAGTACGCTGCCGCAGGCCCGGCAGGAGTAGACCCCGGTGGTCTCGGTGTCGGTGTATTCGCCCGTGAAGGCCGGCTCGGTGCCGGCCTCGCGCAACACGCGGTACTCCTGGGGGCTGAGTTCCACGCGCCACTTGTCCTCGGCCTGGGCTTTGGGGAAGGGGCGCGGGTCGTTCGCGGGTGAAGCGTGCATGCCACCACGGTATGCTCAGCCGCCGGTTGCCGCCAGAGCGTCAGACCTTCCGCGGCACGAGCCACCACGCCAGGCGGCGGGGCCAGGTGCTGTGTCGCAGTGAGGCTCCGACCACCTCCTCGGCCAACTTCCAGGCGTGCGTCGCATCCGCCTCGGCCACCTCCTCCGGTGCATACATGGCCCGCTCGGCCAGGGCCGCCAGCGCGCCAAGCCGGGGATCGTCGGTCCGGACGGCGTACCCGGCCGGAGAGGCCGTTTCGTCCAGCGGCTGCCCGAGTCGGCGGCGGCAGGAACGCACGTACGACCAGGCGCCGGTCACCCGCTGATCGGGGCTGCCCTGGTTCAGCCGGGATCGACCGCGTCCCCGGCGCCACGAGACCAAGACAGGCCAGGCGATCAGCACCAGCGCCGCCAGAAGCCCGCCCAGCAACGGGGCCAGGTTCCGGCTCGTGGCCTGCTGCTCGGGCTCGGGGGAGGGAGACGGTTCGGGTGTCTCGCTGGGGGTGGGGGTCGGGGTCTGCGTGGGTTCGGGTGGATTGTCGTCCTTCGGTGGCGTGAACTTCTGGATCACGGGCACACCTCGGGCCTCGTCCCGGGGTCCGGGCGCGAACGGCACCCAGCCCACCTTGGTCAGTTGAACCTCGGGGTAGATGATGACGTCGGTGGACTGGACTGTGCGGGACTTTCCCTTCCCACGCGTCGAATAGCCGACCACCATCCGGGTGGGGAACCCTTGGCTGCGGGCCATCAGCGCGAACGCTGTGGCGAACTGTGCCTCGGTGCCGCGCTGCGAGACCAGGACCAGATCGGCGAGGGCCGCCGAGTCCAGCGAATTCTGGATCGAGTCGACCTTCTCCTGATACGGCGGCGACGACAGCGTGTCCGCGAGCGCTTGGAGTCGTGCGTACGGTGTGGTGCCGGTGGACATGGCGCTCGCAGCGAAGATGCGGAGTTCTTCGGGGAAATCCGTCGGCAGTTCCCGCAGGGTTCCGAACTCCGGCTGCTGGACGGCCCTGACCCGCGCCAGGGGTGCCAGCGACTTCATGGCCAACGCCCGGAAGTCGACCGTGTAGGACTTCTCGGCCCCCTTGTCGTCGGAAGCGACGATGGTCGCATCGGGGTCGGCGCGGGCCGGTGTGCCGGTCACGTTGGTCGGCCGATACGTGGCCGGTAGCCATGGTCCGGGGAGCAACGGCCCCGTCTCGAACGACGTGCTGCCGTCGATGGTGAAGCGCGGGCGGGCCCCCTCGTAGGGGATGCCGTCCTCTTCCACCTGATCGAACGTGGTCAGGCTGCTCCATGCCACGCCGTCGAACTTCGCATTGATCGCCCAGTTCACCGCGCTCGGGATGGTCGGCCCACTGACCGTGAACACGTCGAACGGTTCCTCACGGCGAAGTGTCTGCCACTTGGTGGCCAGCGACACCACATCGTCGCCATCCAGACTGGTGTCGGGCCGGAAGTTGTCACGCTGGTGCGGGTCGAACGGTGGCCGGATCGTACCCAGCTGTGTGAGGGGACCGAGTGCCGCGGCCACCACCGCGACCATCACCGCGCTGAGGGTGACCATGACCACCCGCAGTGGTCTGCCGGGCCTCGGTGCCGACTCGACCGAAGCGAACTCAGCGCCGTCCTCGATCCGGTTCTGCTGTTTGGCCGCAGGCATCAGAGCCAGCGCCACAACCACCGATGCGGTGAACACTGCGCCGAAGGGCAACCCCGACAAGGCCGAACCCTGCGAGAGCATGAGCCCCACGAGGAAGATCACGACGGCTGGCACGAGGCTGGCCGCCGGGACGAAGGTGGTCACCAACAGACACGCGACGAGCGTTCCGTACGCGGTGAGCAGAATGGCCGCGGTGATGGTCTCGGCATTCACCGGTGCCGGCACGACGGCGCGGACGATGATGCCGAAGCCCTCGACCAGTCCCCCCAAGAAACTGGAAACACCGATGTTTCCGGCTTCGTTGGGGATCGTCATGGCGCCCAGCACAACGGTCGCGATGAGGGTCGTGATCAGGCCCACGAGTGCGCCGAGGCCCCTGGCAACCCGTTGTCCACCCGCGGTGCCGAGTGCATAACCGATGCAACACAAGATGATCACGGGATAGAGCCGCACGAACACCGGGCCGTAGCCGAAGAGTCGGATGAAGACCCCGGAAGCACCCAGGCACATGATCCCGACTGCGACGGTCCGCCGGACCACGTCGACACGGGTCATGTGCCGGCCCCCAACCTCGGAGGCACCAGGTCGCCACAGGTGAGCGCATCGCGGAAGACGAGCCCTCGTCTGGGCCGGGAGGTGCCGCCCGGCTGACCCATGCGCACCACAGTGCCTTCGCCGACCAGACCGAGCGCGGCGATGGCGCTGGGTAGGAGACCCGTCTTGGGGCCGGTCACGAGGAAGTACGACGTGGACTTCGTGGCCAGAAGCACCTGGCGTAGCGCGGGTGGGGCCACCTTCGGAATCCTCGGGTCGGTGAGCGCCAGCGCATCCAACAGGCGCGTCAGGTCCTCCACCCGCAGGATTTCGACGGCCACGTTGTCGGCGGTCGCCCGCAGTGCGACCGGTAGCCCGGCTTGGACGATGGCGCTGCCGATGGAGGCCGCAGCGTCCACGGCCTCCTCGAAGTCGCCGGGGGAGTTGTAGGAACGGATGTCATTGTCAAGGACGACCAGCGCGCGTGGCAGTGGGTTGTCGACCAGTTGCTTGACCATCAACTTGCCCACCCGCGCGGAACTGCGCCAGTGGATCTGACGCAGTTCGTCACCGATGACGTAGTCACGCAGGGTGTGGAACTGGTTGGACCCGAGCACATCCCGGTCGGCTGTGCCGCCCTCCTGTCCGATCCGGTTGCCGGCCAGGCTCACCTCCACCGGGAGGACGCGCGGATGCACAAGAACCGTCATTTCGGCCGATGAGGTCGCTCTGCGCACGAACAGGCCCCATGGGTCCCGGCGTTCCAGAGTGACCGGTCCGAGATGCAACTCGCCCCGTTTGAGCGGGACGAACCGGTACCTGACCGTGATCTCCCGACGAGGCGGCACGGGCGGGATGAGGACGTCGACCGGCTGACCCGCGATCCGGTCGACGGCCTCCACCACGCCGGTCGGAGTCACTCTGCTGTTCACACTGGTGATCAGGGCGGTCGCCGTTTCCCCCCGGGTCAGTTGGGACGGTTCGACTGCACGGCGCAGGTTCCCGCCCGGTCGCCGTCCGACCATGAACAGACCCAGGCCGACGAGCAACAACGGCGCTAGTGCCAGGGCGATGACGATCGGGTATCCCAGGGCGAATCCGAGCGCCAGCATCACGGGCACCGCGATCAGCAATCCTTTGGCGCGGCTGGAGATCTCGCGAACGGATTCGGGTTCCTCATCGTTCGCGCTGACGAGGACCGGCTCGTCGGTGGTCGTGGCCATGATCAGGCCTGCGGCACCGGTACCCCGCGGGTGGCCTCGCCGAGCACCTGCTCCGCGGTGGCGCCGCCGGCGATCGCTTCCGGAGCGAGCACCAATCGGTGGGCCAGGACCGGCTGGATGAGTGCAGCGACATCCTCGGGGGTGACGTAGTGGCGGCCCCGGGAGGCGGCCCGCACGCGGGCGGTCCCCATCAGGGCGAGACCCCCGCGCGGGCTGGACCCCAGCCGTACTCCCGGTGAGGTGCGGGTGGCGGTGATCAGACCGACGATGTAGGTCATCACGCTGTCCGCGATGTGCACGCCGGCCGCGGCCTTGATCATGCCCGCGATCTCCTCGATGTTCGAGACCGCTCGGAGATCTTCCAGCCGGCGTCCCTCATGGGCGTTCTTCAGGATCTGCGTCTCGGCCGCGGGGTTCGGGTATCCCACGGAGATGCGCATCATGAATCTGTCCAGTTGTGCCTCGGGCAAGGGGTAGGTCCCGTCCATGTCCACCGGATTCTGGGTGGCCAGGACCAGGAAGGGCCGGGGGACCGGGTGGCTGCGACCGTCGACGGTCACGGTCCGCTCGGCCATCACCTCCAGCATCGCCGATTGGGTCTTCGGGGAGGCCCGGTTGATCTCGTCGGCGAGCACCACGTTCGCGAACACCGGACCGGGGTGGAACTCGAAGCTGTCCTTCGACTGGTGGAAGACGGTGACACCTGTGACGTCGGACGGAAGCAGGTCGGGGGTGAATTGAATACGGCTGCCGGTCAGGCCCAGTGAGGCGGACAGCGAACGGGCCAGAGAGGTCTTGCCCACGCCGGGAACGTCCTCCATGAGCAGGTGCCCCTCGGCCAGCAGAGCGATCAGGGCCAGCCGCACGACGTCGTCCTTGCCCTGGATGAAACGCTCCACGTTCGCCACGACAGCCTCGAAGCGTTGCGAGAAGTACTGCGCCTGTTCCGGGGTCATTGTTCTCCTTGTGGGTGCCTGTGAAGGACTTTAGTCACAAGGTGCGGCCGGCGGGTCGCCGAAGCGGCCTGCCGGCCGAAGGCCCCGCGGGCCCAGCAGTGTCCCTACGGCGATGCGGACAGGTGGGAGTGCACGCAGACCCAGCCGTCTGCTGACAACCGCAGGATCACTGTGGCTCGTCCACTCAACCCGGACCCGTCGGGATTCTCACGTCGCCAGCAGAAGGCCAGAACTGCGACGTTCTCGGCCGCAACGGCGAGATCCACGTCCGTGACCGACCAGGCAGCGACCTGCCGCCAGGTCGGCCGCCACTGCTCATCGACCAACGCGTCCAGATCCAGCATCCGATCGGAGATCACACCGTAGCCCACGACGTCCGGCGCGAAGAGGTCGCGCCCGGCAGCCAGATCGTTGTTCCGTACCGCGGAGACGAAGCGATCCAGCCAGAGAAGGGGGGCACTGGAGTGGCTGCCCCTCCTCACCGCAGCGAACCGGTGAGCCGCCACGATCGACTGGTCACCACCGCATCGATTGTGCGCCCCGCCGCGTCGAGCTCCAGCTGGAGTTCCTCTACCCTCGCCAGGAGTTGCACCTCGCGGTCGGCGTACCCGGCGAGATCCACACCGGCCAGGCTGGCTCGTCCACGAGCGGATTATGGCACGCCTGGCAGGCTTGCCTGTCCCCTCGACGCGAGGACTGCGAGCGCCCCGGCGAGTAGCGTGATCCGGAGGAGGGTCTCTCATGGGATCACGCGCCATGTCGCCCGTGGATCACGCCTGGTACCGCATGGATTCGCCAGCGAATCTCATGATGGTGCACGCGGTCATGTGGACCGATGAACCGGTGGACTGGGTCAGGTTGCGCGACGAGGTGGAGCAGAGGCTCCTGAAGCGCTTCCCCAAGTTCCGGCAGCGCCCGGTCGCTGCCGGACTACCGTTCGCCCGGGCGGCCTGGGCCGATGATGACGATTTCCAACTCGATCGCCACATCGTGATGCACACACTGGACGCGCCGGGTGACCAGCGCAGCCTCGAGCGGTACATCGAACAACAGATCCCCGTCGCCCTGGACCAGCGGCACCCGATGTGGGAGGTGCACTGCATCGACGGATTCGGATCCGGTTCCGCGGTCCTCTTCCGGATGCATCACAGCATCGCCGACGGGATCACACTGACCCGTGTGTTGCTGTCCTTGACCGAGGACGACCATCCCGTGGCCACGGACGCTGACGTAGGGCGTGGCGCACTTCCGCAGGCACCGTCACTTCCGCGCGAAGTGCTGCAGCAGGTTGTCCTCACGCTCCGAGACCCCCAGCGGGTGGTCGGTGCGGTCAGGGGGTCCTACCGGGGTGCTCGCCGACTTGTCCATCTGGCCACGATTCCGCAGAAGCCCCGCAGTGCGCTCTCCGGTGTGGTGGGACAGGACAAACGGGTGACCTGGACCCAACCGTGGTCACTATCTCGGGTGAAAGCGATCGCCCGGTCGGCAGGGGTGACCGTCAACGATGTGCTGCTCTCGATCCTGGCAGATACGTTGGGCCGGTATCTGCGCGAAGAGCAGACGCCGCTGGATGGTGTGCGCGTCATGGTCCCGGTCAATCTGCGACCGTTGGACAGGCCGCTGACACCGGATCTCGGAAACGTGTTCGGGGAATACATCGTCACTCTTCCGACAGCGGTCCTGTCACCCAGCGAGCGCCTGATGAGGATGCACAGAACCACGCAGGAGTTGAAGGATTCGCCGGAGGCGGTGGTGGCGTACATGACCCTGGTTGCGATCGGTTACATGCCCCGGCCGGTGGAGGATGTGTCCACAAAGCTCTTCTCGGGCAAAGTGGTGGCGACGGTCAGCAACGTGCCAGGTCCGACCTCGCCAGTCGGGTTGGCCGGCACTCCGATCTCAGGGATCATCGGCTGGGTGCCGGGTGCCGGTAACGTCGGGCTGGGGATCTCAATGTTCTCCTACCGAGGGTCGGTCGTGGTGGGCCTGCTCACGGACGCGATGCTCATCCCGGGTATCGAACGCCTGACGAGGTTGCTCGCGCAGAGCCTCTCCGACCTGGAGGCCGAAGTCCTCGGCCCCGGGTAGCGACTGGCCGCGACCGGCCAGTGTCACCGGAATCGCGACGGCGCACCGCGTGGCCGGAGCCACCACGGTGCGCCGTCGAGGATCATGCCAGTTCGAACCGGTCCAGCATCATGACCTTGTCCCACGCGGCCACGAAGTCCCGCACGAACTTCTCCCGGGCGTCGTCGCAGGCGTAGACCTCGGCCAGGGCTCGCAACTGGGAGTTGGAACCGAAGACCAGGTCGATCCGGCTGGCGGTCCACTTGAGATCCCCGCTGACCCGGTCGGTGCCCTCGAAGGTGTCGGCCTCCTCGGTGGTGGGCTCCCACTTGACGCCCATGTCCAGGAGGTTCACGAAGAAGTCGTTGCTCAAGGTGTCCTGCTTGTCGGTGAAGACACCATGCGCCGACCCGTCGTAGTTGGCGTTGAGAACGCGCATTCCTCCGACCAGGACTGTCATCTCCGGTGCGGTCAGGGTGAGCAACTGCGCTTTGTCCACCAGTTGATTCTCGGCGGGGCCGTTGACGCCCTTGCCCACGTAGTTGCGGAAGCCGTCCACCGTCGGCTCCAGAACGGCGAAGGACTCCACATCTGTCATCTCCTGGGAAGCGTCAGTGCGACCCGGCGTGAAGGGCACGGTGACCTCGACGCCGGCGTTGCGCGCGGCCTGCTCCACCGCGGCACATCCTCCCAGCACGATCAGATCGGCCAGGGACACCTGCCTCGCGCCGCCGTTGAACTCCTGCTG
>Ga0316576_10000197_pt1 | contig 25213 bp, 22 predicted proteins | sample S0NA_FD_203075 | JGI IMG/M metagenome (GOLD analysis project Ga0316576, IMG submission 203075) | Rhizosphere microbial communities from salt marsh grasses in Alabama, United States - S0-2_050615r3r5 | ecosystem: Host-associated > Plants > Roots > Rhizosphere | place: USA: Alabama | collected...
GTTCGTGGGACCCATGATTCTCGCGCTCCTGTTCGTCATCAACTGGATGACCACACCGGGCGACTGGTGGGTTCAGTGGCCCGCGCTTGGCATCGGAATCGCCTGGTTCATCAGCCTGTTCCGGGTGATGTTCGCCGTCATCGTGGCGGGCGGGCTCGCTGCCCTGATTGTCGCCCTCAGGAATCGCTGACCCGAAGGAGAGACCACGACGACCCGCACGGCAACCTGCAGCTGCGGTCGGCTCACTGTCACCACGAGTGGCGAACCGGTGCGGATCTCGGTCTGTCACTGCACCGAGTGCCAGCGGCGGACCGGCAGCGTGTTCGGCGTCCAGGCCCGTTTTCCCGCCTCGGCCGTGACAATTGACGGTCCCTCCGCCGGCTGGACGAGGACCGCCGACAGCGGCAACACCATCGAGTTCCACTTCTGTCCGAACTGCGGATCGACGGTGTACTACCTCCCGCACGCCGAGCCTGACCTGGTCGCGGTGGCCGTGGGCGCCTTCGCCGACGCCGCGTTCCCCGCACCACGGGTCTCGGTCTACGAGTCGCGGCGCCACCCGTGGGTGACCGTCCCCGACGGAGTCGAGCACGTCGATTAACATTCGCGATGGTGCTCCGGTTTCGACGCTGACCAGCCTCACAGCAGCTCCTCAGGCCGCAGGCCAGCCGTGGGGCGTCGCCGAAGCTTCGTGCGGGAAGCGACGCCGGGGCTCGCTCGACGGTCAAGAAAATGCCGTCCGGCCTCCACCGTTTCGCCACGATCATGATTCACCGTTGACGGAGGAGGTCGCAACGTGCCCACGCCACTGACCCATGCCATCGTCGGCGCCGGCTGCGCGTCGTTCCTGCCTCCGGGCCACAACCGGGCCGCCGCAGCCGCCACTCTCGGCGTCCTCGCCGCGAGCCCCGATCTCGACCTCATCGGGTACTTCGCCGGTGTTCCCTACTCGCACCTGCTCGGCCACCGAGGTCTCTTTCACTCGATCGCCTTCGCTGCCCTGATCGCCGTGGTCATGGTTATCCTGACCCGAGCCATACGATCACCCCTCGGAGCGCACACCCTTCGGCTGTTTGTCGTCGCCTGGGCAGCCGTCGCCTCCCACGGCATCCTTGATGCCATGACCGACGGTGGCCTCGGCATCGGTCTTCTGATGCCCTTCCACTCAGGGAGGTCCTTCTTCGCCTTCCGACCGATCAGGGTCGCGGCCATCTCGCCCGCCCGGTTCGTCGAGTCGGCATCCGAGGTGCTCACCTCAGAGATCCTGTGGGTCTGGCTCCCGGTCGCCGTCATCGTCGGTGTCGGATGGTCGTTTCGATGGTGGTCCGGACCGTTTCGTGCGAAACTCGATGCCTGGAGTCGCCATTGAAGGAACCATCGAGGACAACGCGCAAACCGCGGGTCGCGAGCTTTCCACGACCGACGAGACAATGTGGCGCCGCGAACGTGCCACGCCTGATGGTCGCGATTCTGGGACTGATCGTGGCGTCAGGGTGCCGGACGGTCGTCGTCGATGCGACCCGAGACGAGCTCACCCCCAGACCGAAAAAAGACCGCGAAGAAACCGTGGCGGTCTATCGTGACGAGCTGCCCGAACGCCCCCACAAGGCGATCGGCAGCGTCCGAGCCAAGGTCAAGCTGTCACCCTACCGTGACACGACCTGGCCGGATGACCGGGTCCTCGACGCCATGAAAACGAAGGCACGGCGACTCGGCGCCGATGCCCTCGTGAACCTCCGCATCGAGCAGCTTCAAGGGGGCTCGACCACCCTCAGCCCGAACGGCACCATCCTCACTGGTAACACCCAGACTTGGATCGCCACGGCCGTGGTCTGGCTCGATGACTCCGAGCTTGATGCAACCCCGTCGCAGTGACTCTCGAAGCCCAACCTTCACGGGCTCGTCGCACGGCCGGTGCTACAATCCCGCCCCGATCCCGGAAAACCCGCCTCGAGAGGCGCCGTTTCTCCGGGTGAGGAGGAGCTGCCAGTGACCGATGCCCCGACGAGACGACCCAACCTGGCCGACCTCGCCATTGACGACGGCTCACGCAACGGCGGCGCCCGGCGCCGCTGGCTGCCGATTGCCCTCACCGTTGCCGCCGTCGCCACGATCACCCTCGTCGCCCTCGCATTGCGCGGTCCGAAGGCGGTGCCGGTGACCACCGCGGTCGCCCGCCCGGCAGAAGCCGGCGCCAGCGCCACCGTTCTCAACGCATCCGGCTACGTCGAGCCACGCCGCAGGGCAACAGTCGCGGCCAAGATCACGGGGCGCGTCACCGAGGTCCTCGTCGAGGAGGGGATGGCGGTCGAGGCCGGTCAGGTGCTCGCCCGCCTTGACGACGTCGATGCTCGGCGGCGGGCCGAGGCGACCCGCGCCAATCGAAACGTCGCCCGAGCCGCCCTCGATGAGATCGAGGTCAACTTGGCCGATGCCGAGCGCAGGCTGCGACGCACCCGGGAGCTTTTCGGCGACGGCGTCGCGTCCGAGCAGGAACTCGACTCGGCCACTGCCGCAGCCGATGCGCTCAGGGCACAGCTCGTGGTGGCACGACGCAGCCTTGACGCTGCCGAAGCCGAGCTTGCGGTTGCCCTCCAGGATCTCGAGAACTACACGATCCGGTCTCCCTTCGCAGGCATTGCGGTGTCCAAAGACGCCCAGCCCGGCGAGATGGTGTCTCCGGTTTCGGCGGGTGGTGGTTTCACTCGGACCGGGATCTCCACCATCGTCGACATGGACTCGCTCGAGATCGAGGTCGACGTCAACGAGAGCTCGATCGCGAAGGTGGTCCCAGGTCAGCCGGCGGTCGCCACCCTCGACGCCTACCCCGGATGGCAGGTTCCCGCGACGGTCCGCACTGTCATTCCCACCGCCGACCGGCAGAAGGCGACCGTCAAGGTACGCCTCACCTTCGACGAGCTCGATCCGAGAATTCTCCCCGATATGGGCGTCAAGGTCGCCTTCCAGGAGCTGGCCGATGAGGCCGAAGCCGCACCCAAGGCCCAGTGCCTGGTGCCGCGACGCGCCGTCCGCAACGACGACGGCCAGACCGTGGTTTTCCAGCTTCGGGACGACGTGGTCGAGCGACGGGCGGTGAGCCTCGGACGCGACCTCGGCCCCGAGGTCGAGATCCTGGCCGGTCTGGCAGCCGGCGCCACCGTGGTCCTCGACCCGCCTCCCGAGCTCGCGGACGGCGCTCCGGTGACCAACGAAACCTGACAACCGCCGCCACCGGCGGCGCCCGGAGGACGACATGGTTCGAGTGGACGGCAGCGACAGCTCCAAGGCACTGATTCGAGTGCGGAACCTCAACAAGAAGTACCGGCGCGGCGCCGAGACCATCGACGTCCTCCAGGGCCTGGATCTCGACGTCGACCCGGGCGAGTTCGTCGCCTTCATGGGGCCCTCGGGCTCGGGGAAAACGACTCTGCTCAACCTCCTCGGCGGCCTCGACCTGCCGACCTCGGGATCGGTCACCGTCGCCGGCGACGAGATCACCAACATGTCTGCACCCAAGCTCGCCGCGTGGCGCGCCCGACACGTCGGTTTCATCTTCCAGATGTACAACCTGATCCCGGTGCTGACGGCGGCGCAGAACGTCGAGCTTCCGTTGCTGTTGACCGGTCTGTCCAAGAGCCGGCGCCGCCAGCAGGTGGAAACCGCGCTCACGCTGGTCGGCCTCGCCGATCGCACGAAGCACTACCCGAGGCAGCTGTCCGGCGGCCAGGAGCAACGTGTCGCGATCGCTCGCGCCATCGTCACCGACCCCACCTTCCTGCTCGCCGATGAGCCCACCGGCGACCTCGACCGCGGCTCCGCCGACGAGATCCTCGACCTCATCAGCTCACTCGCTCGGGACTACGGCAAGACCATCCTCATGGTGACCCACGATCCCAGAGCGGCCGAGCGCGCTGACGTCGAGCTCCACCTCGAGAAGGGCGTGCTCGTCGAGGCCGGTAGCAGCCCGGTGGCGTCATGAAGTACCTGCCCTTCATCCTGCGAAACCTCAAGCGAAAGAAGACCCGCACCATCCTCACGATCGGATCCATCGCGGTCGCGCTGTTCCTGTTCGGCCTCTTGGTCACGATCGAGACCGCCCTCAACGCCGGGGTCGATGTCGCGGGCGTCGATCGACTCGTCGTCCGAAACCGGATCTCGCTGATCCAGCCGCTGCCGCTCTCCTACCAGCAGCGACTGCTGCAGATCCCCCACGTCACGCGGGTCACGCACGCCTCGTGGTTCGGCGGCGTCTACCAGGACGAACGCAACTTCTTCCCCCAGTTCGCCATCGACACCAACACCTACCACGACGTCTTCTCCGAGTTCCTGATCCCCGACGACCAGTGGCAGGCCTTCGTCGCCGACCGGGAAGGCGCGGTCGCGGGCCGCTCCCTCGCCGAAAAGTACGGCTGGCACATCGGCGACCGGATCCCAATCCGCGGCACGATCTTCCAGGGTACCTGGGAGTTCAACATCCGAGCCATCTACGACGGCACCAGCGGGGAGGCCGACGAGTCCCAGTTCTGGTTCCACTACGACTACCTGGACGAGCGCCGCGCCTGGGGCGAAGGCCTCGTAGGCTGGTACACCGTCCAGGTCGACGATCCCGACCATGCAGTGGAGGTGGCCGCGGCCATCGACGACCGATTCGCGAACTCGGCTTGGGAAACCACGACTGAGACCGAGAAGGCCTTCGCCGCCGGCTTCGCGAAGCAGATCGGCAACATCCGGCTCATCGTTCTGTCGATCGGCGCGGTGGTGCTGTTCACCCTCCTGCTCGTCACCGGCTCTGCCATGGCCACGGCGGTCCGTGAGCGGGTCCCGGAGCTCGGCGTCCTCAAGACTCTCGGCTTCCGTGACGGCACCGTGCTCGGCCTCGTGCTGGCCGAGTCGGTGCTCATCGCCCTCGTCGGCGGTGGAATCGGGGTCGGGCTCGCCAAGCTCTTTACTCTCCGCGGGGACCCGACGGGCGGCATGCTGCCCATCTTCTACCTCGGCCCTGACGAGATGGCCCTCGGGCTCGGCCTCGCCCTCGCGGTCGGGCTCCTGGCCGGTGCGATCCCTGCAATCACCGCCATGCGCCTGCGCATCGTCGACGCTCTCCGGAGGGTCTGAAATGGCGATCCCGATCTCCTACAACGTCCGTTCGGTGGCTGCCCGGTGGGCGACCGCGTTGGTGTCGGTGCTCGGCATCGCCGGCACCGTCGGCGTCTTCCTCGCCATGCTCGCCATGGCCAAGGGCTTCCAGGCCACCCTCATCTCCTCCGGCTCGACCGACAACGCCATCATCATGCGCGCCGGCGCCGACAGCGAGATGACGTCGGCGATCAATCTCGAGCAGGTTCGAATCATCGGCGACTCGCCGGAGATCGCGAGATCCGACGACGGCACTCCCCTGGTGAGCCCCGAGGTCGTCGTCATCGGCGCCTTTCCGCTCGCATCCACCGGAACCGATGCCAACGTTCAGGTTCGGGGCGTCTCCGAGACCGTGCTCGACGTTCGACCGTCCGTGAAGATCACAGAGGGTCGGTTCTTCACGCCCGGGCTCGCCGAGCTCGTAGTCGGCCGCAACGCGGTTTCGACCTATCGCGGCTTCGAGCTCGGATCGACGATCCGAATCGGCGGTCAGGACTGGCCCGTGGTCGGTGTCTTCTCGACGGGAGGCAGCGCCTTCGACTCGGAGGTCTGGTGCGACGCCAACCTCCTCAACCAGGTCTTCAGCCGACCCGACGGCATCTTCCAGTCGGTCACCGCGCGCATGGTGTCGCCCGACCAGCTCGACGCCCTCAAGGACCGGCTCACGGCCGATCCCCGGCTGACGGTCGACGTCACCGGCGAGCAGGCTTACTACGCCAAGCAATCCCAGATGGTGAGCACCTTGATTCGGGTGCTCGGCTTCCTGGTCGCGATGGTGATGGCCGTTGGCGCCATCTTCGGCGCTCTCAACACCATGTACTCGGCGGTGGCCGCCCGCGCCCGCGAGATCGCCACGATGAGGGCTCTCGGCTTCGGCGGCGGCTTGGTGATGATGTCTTTCGTCCTCGAGTCGTTGCTCATCGCGCTGGTCGGTGGCGCCATCGGGTGCCTCGCCGTGCTGCCGCTCAACGGCTTCACCGCGGGCACCATGAACTGGCAGACCTTCTCCCACCTTGCCTTCGCCTTCAAGGTGACGCCGGGGATGATGTTCGGGGGACTCGTCTTCGCCACGATCATGGGCGTGGTCGGAGGGCTGCTGCCAGCCTTCCGAGCCGCGCGGATGCCGGTCGCTACAGCGTTGCGGGAACTCTAGGAGCTTGTAGCGCAAAGATCAGCGGCGTCTTTCGGGTTCCGTGAAAGCCCTTTTTCGTAGCCTTTTCGGCCCGTACTCTGAGTACTGCTCCGAAATCGCGCCTCAAATGGCACTTCACGGCTCTCCGAAATCCATACGCCACCTTCACGCTACAAGCTCCCAGCCCGTTCCCATCCGCTCGGCTTGTCAGCGATCAATCGTCATCCGCTGCGCAACGGAATCCCACCGAGCGGTTGCTGTTCTCGGGACGACGGCCGAAGCGTCGGGACACCCGTTGCCGACTCGGCGGATCGTCGTAACCCGCGCCGCGAATCACCCGGCGTCGCTCACCGGCGGGGCCCGTCTCCTGGTACCATGCCCGACCGTCCGACGGCGCCCTGAAGAAGGTTTCGTTGTAGACGTCGTCGATCCACTCGGCAGCGTTTCCGATGAGGTCATAGAGCCCCCAACGGTTGGGCTCGAAGCTCGCCACCGGCGCGGTTCCGCCCCACGTGTCGCCCTCGCTGGTCCCCAACCCGTTGGCTCGTCCGTGCTCCCACGACGCTCCCCACGGGTAGGCCAGCTCGGAACCGGCACGCGCCGCGATCTCCCACTCCGCTTCGCTCGGCAACCGTTTGCCGGCCCACGATGCGTAGGTTCTCGCCTGGTACCAGTCCACCCAGAGCACCGGATGATGACCCAGATTGGGGTTGTCGAAGAACTCGGTCCGAGCGGGAGGTGTGCAGACACCGGCATCGACACAGCTCCGGTACTCGTCGTTGGTGACCTCTGTTCGATCGAGCCAGAACCCCTCAACCGTAACCTCATGCGGCGGCATCTCGTCGGTGTAGGCACCGCTGTCGCCGACGCTGGCCCCCATGCGAAAACGTCCGGCGGCCACCCACACCATGCCCTTGCCATCGCCCGGCCATACCCGAGAGGCGCCGCTCCTGCGCGCCAGGCGTCCGACCGCGGCCGTCATGACCGCATCGCCAGGGGCGATTGTGAGCGCGAGCTCGGCAGCGGCCAGGGCATCCGCCTGTTCGGCTCGGCTCTCGAGTCTCCGCACAGTCGACCGTAGCTCGTCGAGCAGTCTTCGTTCAAAGGCCGCATAGCGGCCGCCGAGCCGCTGGTTCTCCGCCACAGCCTGGCGGTAGGCTGCGAGGCCGTGCTCAACCTCGGTAACGCCGCCGGCACGGACCTCGGCCAACGTCTCCGACTCGAAGCGCTCAAGAAGGTCCGCTGCAACCGGGTCCTTCGGCTCGTGCTCGAGGCGCAGCGCAGCCGGCACCAACGCCTCTTCCATCCGGCCCTCGACGACGTAGAGAGTAATGACACGGCGCTCGAGATAGCGACGGTCCTCGGCTTCGAGCTCGGCGAGGTCGAGAGCGTGCGCACTGGCCACGCGGATCGGAAAGGCCCGCCGGGACGCCAGAATCAGGTTCTCGACTGAACTGGCACCGCCGTGCCCGAGCACGCATCTGAACCCGAGATCGTCAGCCGAGTAGCTGAGGTCGAACCACAACCGGGTCGACACGCGGGCCATGTCGATGGCCCGGCGCCACGACCCGCCTCGAACGACGCGTCCCCACCCTTCCCGCGCCGCACCACCCTCGCGCATGTCGTCGGAAAACCTCGTCTGGTAGCGATCCTCACACCATTCCCAGACGTTTCCGGCCATGTCGAACAACCCGTATCCCGTGATCGGGAAGCTGCCGCACGGGCTCGTTCCGCCCGTGGTCGCGTCGCGCGGATCGTCCCAGACGTTGGCCAGCTCGTGACGCCGGGCGTTGCCCCAAGGAAAGCGCGAGTCCGTGACCTCTCCCCGAGCCGCCCGCTCCCACTCTGCCTCGGACGGCAACCGCCGACCCGCCCACCTGGCGAAGGCCCTGGCCTGCCGCCAGCTGACCCCGACCACGGGATGGTCGTTCCGCTCGGGATCGTCGAATCCGGTCGGGTCCTCGGGTGGCGAACACGCCCCGGCATCGACGCAGCGACGATAGCGACGGTTGCTGACCTCGTGCGCTTCCATCCACAGGGCGGGCACCTCCGCCCATCGGAAGTAGATCTCGTTTTCCAGACAAGCTCCGTCGCTCTCAGTACAACCAATCCGCACCGCCGCAGGCGGGTGAAAAACCAACGCGGCTCCGTCGACCGGCGAGCTCCAGACCTGTCCCGGCTCGGGCTCGCGCGGCGGCTCCAGAATCGAGCGAAGTCGGGTCGCCGCCGGCGAGGCCGGGCTGAGCTCCGCAGCCAAGGCCCACGACCGGGCAGCGTTCGCAAGGTCCGACGCCCGGAGCTCGTCGCCGCGAAGCAGCAGGATCTCGGCGACCCGGTCCTCCACCCTCGCCAGCCTCGAACGGCCGTCAGCGACGCCTGCAATCACGGTCGCATAGGTGTCGTAGAGGGTCCGCGTCGCCGCCAGGTGCCCCGCCTGTGCCTCCCGAACGAGCGACGCCTCGGCAAGCCTGACGACACGCTCGGCGTCCTGATCGCCGGGACGAACCGCGAGACGATCGGCCGCATCCGGGAGCTGACTCCACGGGCCCGCCTCGGCCGTCGAGCTCAGCGCGATCAGCGCCACGGTGACAGCCCACGCACCCGGCCGGCGCCAGCCTTGAAAGTAGGTCATGCCGAGTCCGTATTGTAACCCGGGTACACTGAGCCTATGGCTCGGTCGGACCCCGAGATGGACTACTACCGACAGGTTGAAGACCTGTTTGCGTCGCTGCGAGGTGCACCTCACATTCTCTCTCCCAGGGATTTTCAACTGCTTCGCGAGTGGTGGCGCGACGGCGTCCCGCTAGCGGCGGTGGTGACGGGTCTCACCGAAATCTTCGCTCGGGCCCGCGACCTCGACGACGGCGATCCTGTCGTCAGCCTTTCCTACTGCCGACATGCCGTGCGTCGCCAGGCGAAACGGCTGGCGACGATGCACATCGGCGCCGGGAACGACAACGATGCAACGGTTCGCACGATCGACCCCGCCGGAGTCGATCGACTGACCGCAGCTCTCGACACCGCCGCAGCAGCCTGCCGCAACGATCTCCCCGGGGTCGCTGAGGTCGTCGAACGGACCTCTCGACAGGTGGCGACGGCCGCCCGTGAGCTGGCTGCAGACCTCCTCGATGAGCATCTCTTCGCCCTCGAAGCAGCGCTCCTCGAGGGGTGCTGGCAGGCCCTGCCCGAAGCCACCCGTTCTCAGATCGGAAGCAAGGCTTCCGAGGCGGCAACAGCGAGCGCCGCCACCGCGGACGCACGCCGGCGCAGCGAGCTAGCGTTGCGTGACCGCGAGCTCCGCCGGTTCCTGGGCCTGCCGCGCCTCGAGGTCATTCCGTGAAGCCCGAAGCTGACCCATCGTCCGCCGGCACCTTCGCCGTCGACTCGTCTTCGGCCGTGACCCTGCGAGCGGTCAAGCTCGTCGGTGGCGGCGTCGCTCTTTCTCATGCGGACGGCATCACCTGGATGGTGCGGGGCGCCCTCCCCGGCGAGCTTGTCCGCGCTCGGCCGGATCGCTTCCGGGCTCGGGTGGTCGAGGCGACCACCCTCGAGCTCGTTGCCGATCCACACCCGGCACGGCTCGCCGATGGATGCCCTCACGCACCCGCATGCGGTGGCTGCGATTGGCCCCACGTCGACAACGACGGCGGGGCGCGCCTCAAGGCAGAGGTGGCCGCAGAGGCATCCGGACCGGTCTCGATCCTTGCCGAGCGTCTCCGCGCCGCCCCGGTGACCGCCTCACCCGGCGCCTACCGGCTGCGCTGTCGTCTCCACTGGGATCCCGCCGTCGGTCGGCTCGGTTTCTTCGGCTCGCGAAGCCGAGAGGTGATCGCGATTCCGGACTGCCGCATCATCACCCGGACCCTGTCCGCTCGGCTCGCCGATGTCACGGCCGCTCTCGCCAGCCGTTGTCCGGCACCGGTGGACCTCGAGTGGCTCGAGGGTGATGACGGCGTCGTGGCGGCCCTGCGGCCGGCTCCGGGCAATGGATCCCTGCCCGAGGCAGGTTGGATGCTACCTCGCAACGCCATACCCGACCTTGCCGGGTGCCACCGCCTCACCGCCCGCGGCCGACTCCTGGACGGATGGGGTCTCGACCGCGTTCACATGGCGCTGCCGATCTCGCTCGAGGTCCCGATCGGTTCCTTCTTCCAGGGCAACCGTCACCTGATTCACTGGCTGTTTCTACGGCTTGCAGAGCTCATCGGACAGGGTGATGAGCCAGTTTTCGACCTCCACGGAGGCGTCGGCTTCATCGCAGCCGCCGCACGCCACGGCGGCCGGATCGGGCTGACCGTCGTCGAACCGCATCCACCGGCAGCCGCCGCGGCACGACGCAACCTGTCGCACGCGCGCATCGTCACCGCGACCGCCGAACGCTTCGTCGGCGGCGCCACCGAGCTGCCGCCGCGGTCGCTCGTCGTCACCGACCCGCCCCGCACCGGAATGACCACGAACCTGCGGAACGCCCTTGTCCGGTGGCGACCGAAACGACTGATCATGCTCGGTTGCGATCCGGCGACCTGGAGTCGAGATGCGGGCTCGCTCATCGAGCGTGGTTACCATCTCACTCACCTCGAGCTCGTCGACCTTTTCCCCTTCACCCACCACGTCGAGGTTCTCGCGGTCCTGGAGGACCGGTGAACGACGACGCCGCCGAGACCTCCGCCCTTGCTCCACTCTGGACCCTGACCCTGACCGCGACCGTCGCAGCCACGGCCACGTGGTGGGCGCCGTCCGCGGGACCGGTCTGGCTGAGACGCGTGCTCCTGCTGTCGGGTCTTCTCTGCCTCGGTTGGGCACTCGCGCGCGGACGCCGAGCCGCCACCGTGCTCTGGCTGATCGCCGGCCTCGCCATCATCGGCGGCCGCGGCCTCGAGCAACAGGCGGGCCGTCTCGAGCTCGACCGGCTCATCCACGGCGATGAGCCGGTCGCGATTCGGGCCCGCGTCGTCATCCGGGAGGGTTGGGCGGAGGGCCGATGGGGCCGGCGGGCTCGGGTCGGAGTACGAAGCGCGACCCGCGCCGGTGCCGACGTGCCGCTGCCATCGCGTTGTCGCCTCGAGATCCGTGGATCTGTCGACCCGCTCGCCCTGCCGCCACCGGGTAGTGTCGTCGACGCATTCGCCGCCATTCGAGGAACGCCGGCCACGCCTTTGTTGGTGGCGTCCTCGCCTCGGCTGGTCAAGGTCGTCCCGACGGCGTCGGTCCTCTTGCCGAGGTGGCGCAACGGGATGGCCGGGCGGCTCCTGGACGCCGCCGGTACCGACGTCGACCGGATCCGCGCTGCCGAGCTCGCGGCAACGCTCGCCCTCGGGCGCCGCGATCTCGTACCCAGCGAGCGTCGTGACGGATGGCGTCGCTCCGGGCTCGCCCACGTGCTGGCCGTAAGCGGCCTCCATGTCGGTCTGGTGGCGGGAATCGTCTGGTTCACGCTGGTGATCTTCGGCGCCTCGCCCACCGCCACTCGCGTGGTCCTCATTGCCCTGCTCCCGGTCTACGCGTTGCTCGCCGGCGCTTCGCCGTCGGCGGTCAGGGCAGCGGTCATGGGAATGGTGTACCTCGGCGCGCGCCTCGCCGGGCGGGCGTTGGTGCCGATGGCCGCCGTACTCCTGACAGTCTTCGTGCTCCTGGTGGCGGATCCTGGTCTGGTCGGCGACGTCTCGTTTCAGCTCACAGCGCTCATCACCGCGGCTCTCATCCGTTGGGCGCCAACCGTGACTGCTTCGCTGCCGGGTCCGAGGTGGCTCGCGGCCGCTCTCGCGATCCCGCTGGTCGCCCAGATCGCAGCCGCCCCGCTCGTCGCCTCCCACTTCGCGAGTGCCGTGCCGGGCGCTGCCGCAGCCAACATCGCCGTGCCCTGGCTTCTCGGCCCAATCGTTCTGGCCTCGGTCGCCGTCACCGCCATCGCCCCCGTCTCGGCAACTCTCGCCGGCTGGCTTCTCGATCTGATCCACCTCGGGGAGGCAGGATTGTGGACCGTCGGAGCCGCGGGCCGCGCGCTCGAGATCGTACCCGCTGGCGTGCCGGGGCCGCTGCTCGCGCTCATCGCCGTGATCGGGATCGCGGCCTTGCTGCCGGGACGATCCGCTCGCGCGGCAGCCGCCGCGTACCTGTTTGTGCTCATCGCGTCTGTCGGTTGGTGGCGACTGATTCCCCCGGACAGAGAGGTCGTCATCGAGCTCCTGCCGGTGTCCGACGGCCTCGCGGTCCGGATCGGCGTCGGGGATTCGCACCTTCTCATGGACGGCGGCAGTCGCTTCCGGGAGGCCGCCTCCGCCCTTGCGGGGGCCCGCGTCCGACGGCTCGGAGCCGTCATCGCGTCCCACGGCGACAGCGACCATGTGGCCGGGCTCCTCCTCGTGCTGCAGACGGTGGCGACGGATCGGCTGGTGCTCCCGACCTGGCTACGATCGCGACCGGAGGCTGTCCCCCTCCTCCGGACCGCACGCCGGCGCGGAGTCGCTATCGTTCCTGTGGCCAGGGGCTCACGGATCGATCTCGGCGACGCGACAGTCACGATCCTGTGGCCACCCGCCGGGAACCCACCGGGCTCGGACAACGAGCGCTCCGTGGTCGCGAGGGTCGAGCTCGATTCGGGCACAGCCCTGCTCACCGCCGACATCGGACGCGCGACCGAGCTTCAGCTCGCCTCGTCAACCGATCTCGCGGCATCGGTTCTCGTCGTCCCACACCACGGCAGTCGTCTGTCTGCATCACCCGCCCTGCTCGACGCAGTGACCCCGGCGGTGGCTCTCATCCCGGCGGGGTCGGACAACCTCCACAACCATCCGCACCCAACAGTCCTGTCACGCCTGGAAGAACGTGGAATTCCCTACCGTATGCCGATCAGGGACGGCCGCTGCGGCGCGCGGTATCGAGACGGCAGGTGGCTGCCGTACCCGACGTCACCGTGCGAGAATCACTGACTCGGGAATCCCGCTGTCGTATCCTTCACTTGTGACCGATCGTGACAGCGACACTCGTCGCGAGCCCCTGCTGCTGATCGTCGGCCCGACCGGGTCGGGAAAGAGCCGGCTCGGGCTCGAGGTTGCCGAGGCGCTCGGCGCCGAGATCGTGTCCGCCGACGCCTTCGCGGTCTACCGCGGGCTCGACATCGGGACCGACAAACCCGACGCCGGGGCACGTCGCAGGGTGCGCCACCACCTGATCGACGTCGCCGATCCCAGGGAACGCTTTTCGGCCGGCAGGTTCGCCACGGAGGCGGCCGCGGCCATCGCCGACATTCGCCGGCGCGGTTTGCTTCCGGTGGTTGTCGGCGGCACGCACTTCTGGATCCGCGCCCTGTTGCTCGGGCTGTTTCCGAGCCCTCCTCGGGACCCGGATCTGAGCCGCAGGCTGGCTGCCGACTGGGACCGAGATGCCACAGCGATCGTCCAACGACTCGCCGACGCCGACCCCGAGGCCGCAACCAGAATCGGGGCGAACGACCGGCAACGGGTGCTTCGGGCCCTCGAGGTGCTGGAGCTCACCGGCACCCCGCTGTCGGAACACTGGCGGCGTCAGGAGAGGTCGTCCGAGCACCGTCCTGTGCTGGTCGCGCCCCGGAGACCGAGGGCCGATCTGTATGCTAGAATCAACGCTCGCGTAGACGTCATGTTTGCGTCTGGATTGAGGGAGGAGGTCAGGCGGATACTCGTCTCGGGGGTACCTCGAGACGCGCACGCGCTCAAGGCAATCGGCTACCGACAGGTTGTCGAGCACCTTGAGGGGCTGTGCGACAACGCCACAGCCGTGGACAACACCAAGATCGCGAGCCGACGGCTCGCCAAACGTCAATTGACGTGGTTGCGGGGGCTGACGGAGGGCGAGCTGCACTGGGTCCCGCCGGCGGAAACCGGTGGCGCCGAGGCAGTGTCTCATCTCTGGTTAGCTGAGCTCAAGGGGAGAGGGACGACATGAGCAAGCCTGCGAGCAATACCATCAACATCCAAGATCCGTTTTTCTATCAGCTTCGCAAGGACTCCCGGACGGTTCACGTCTACCTGGTCAGCGGCAAGCGGCTGACCGGAGTCATCCGCCGCTTCGACCGCTACGCAGTGATTCTGGAGAACCACGGCCAGGAGCAGCTGGTGTACAAGCACGCCGTGGCGAGCATTTCCCCGGCCGGCGCGTACGGGAGCGGTCCGGGCCAGGATGAGGCCCCCCACGACTGACAACAGCGGCGGTCCGCTATCTCGCCCGGAGTCACTGGCGATGACCGAGAAACAGGCGGCGCCATGAGGCGCCCGCGCTCTTGCCCGTCGATCGTTCTCGTAGCGTTATTCGTGGCGGTGGTGTTGGGCTGGCTGTGGCCTCCCGAGCTCGCGTGCGCAGGTGACCTCCCCCGGCTGCCGTCAGCTCTCGAAGGTCCGGGGGTTCCGGAGCTCGGCCGGAGGCAGGCCCGCCACCTTGAACGCAGCGTCCACGAGCTGGAGCACGGCAACCTGGCGGCAGCGGTCAAACGCGCGACGAAGGCGGGCGCGGTCTCCCCCGCTCACCTCGTCCTCGCTCAGTGCAAACTCCTCGAGGGCGCCGACGACGCTCAGTCCGAGCTGGAGGCCCTGTGCGAGTGGAACCCGGAATACGCCGCCGCGTGGCTCACGCTTTCGGTGGCCGCCGAGGCGGCAGGTGATGAGCAGACCGCGCTCGAGGCAGCGCGCCACGCTGCAGGCCTGTGGCCTGGAGACTCCCGTGACGCCAGAGTGACCGAGCTCGAAAACCGATGGGTGGTGGGCCGGCTGGCCCGGGCGCGGGAGCTACTCACCGCCGGCGACCATGAGGGCGCGTTGACTGAGGTTGCATCGGCCACAAACCTCGATTCGAACGCCCCGGGCGCACGGTTGCTCGTCGGTGAAATCCTCTTCGACGCCGGCCGCTTCGACGAAGCCGACGCGGTGCTGGCCGAGCTCCCGGACATACCTGACGCCCTGTTTCTCCGCGGTCGCATCGCGGAGCAGCGCGGTGACTGGCAAACGGCAATGGACAGCTATGCCGCGCTACCCCCCGACCACCCGGATCGCGCTCTTGCACTCGACCACGCCCAGACGAGGTGGCGGCTTTCGGTTCTCCCGACCTACGCGCGAGAGGCCATGTCCTCCGAGGCCCTCGACCGCGGCGAGCTCGCGGTCCTTCTTGTGGCCGTGGAGCCGCGCCTGGAGACCCTGCCCGGAAGCCACGTGCCCGTGATGTCGGACATCGTCGATCACCCCGGCCAGCGCGAAATCGTCACGGTGGTCCGACTCGGAATCATGGAGGCCGACCTGCGGGACCACAGGTTCCACCCCGACGCACCCGTGAACGCCGACACCGTCCGCGAAACCGTCAACCGCACCGCGGCCCTCCTCCACGCCGATCCACCGCAGTGGTGTTCTGATGAGGACGTGGTACGCTCGACCTGCATCATCCTGTCGTCGCCTCCGAGCGGCGGTGAGGTCGTAAGCGCGGTGCTCGGCATTGCGCCGGGAGCAGATCGATGAGCGATCGAATCCGAGAGCTGCTGTGCGGCGTCGAGCTCTTCTCCGAATTGGCGGACAACGAGCTCGACGACCTCACCGCCCTCGCCCAGATCAAGAAGGTCGGTAAGGACGTCGCAATCTTTCACGCCGGTGACCCGGCCGATGCCGTCTTCGTCGTAGCGAGTGGTCGCGTCAAGGTCGTCATCACGTCGTCGGACGGCAAGGAGTTCATCCTGACGGTTCTTGGCTCCGGTCAGGTCTTCGGCGAGATGGCACTGCTCGAGTCTGCGCCCAGGTCGGCGTCGGTGGTCACCCTCAGTGCCGTCGAGCTGCTCGCTATCAACCGCAGCGACTTCCAACGTCTGCTCGACTCCAACCCGAGAATCTCCCACCAGCTGCTCGCGATTCTGTCTCGCCGCCTGCGGCGCGCCAACACAAAGATGGAGTCTCTGGCGTACATGGACGTCGCCGGACGGCTCGCCCGATATCTCCTCGATCTCGCCCGCGACCACGGCCAGCGCCTCGGTAACGGCTGGGTGGTGGTCCGCCGCCCCACCCACTCCGACATCGCGCATTCGATCGGCACCAGTCGGGAGACGGTCTCGCGCCTCATCAACGAGTTCGAGGAGGGTTTCGGGCTCGTCAACAAGGGCAAGTTCACCTACATCCGGGAGAACCTGCTCGAGTAGCCCCACCACCGGGATTGTACCGCCTCGAGCCGTCGCAAGTAATCGCAGAGGCGCAGAGCGTCCCGATCAATCCCTTTCCTGTTCCCGAGCGCTGAGACCCGCCCGGGATGTACATCGCCGACCGCAGCAGAAAGCCCGTGAATTGTCCGGGCCAGTTCCCACCAGAGTTTCTGGACGGGAACCGGTTAGGGCCGATTCTTTGAAACACAAAGGCCACAAAGAACCACGGCGTGGTCGTTCAAAAGGAGCTTCGCGTTCTCCGTGTGTCGACCTGCGATGGGGCGAAATCTCTGCGTCTCTGCGCCTCTGCGTCGTTGCGTTGAGCTGCGACCGGTCCCGGGTTACTCCCGGTGCCAGACGGTTCCGTGCGGTGTGTCCTCGAGGACGATTCCGCGAGCGGTCAGCTCGCTCCGGATCGCATCGGCACGGGCAAAGTCGCGGTTGGCTCGGGCGGCGGTGCGTTCAGCGACCAGCGAATCGATCCCGGCCGCGTCGTCCTCGGTGTTGTCGCCTCCTGGGAAGATCGCGAGCACCGAGTCGGCTTCGGCAAAGGCCCGGTCGAGGGATGCGCGTACCTGCGGCCCGATGCCACCGGCGTCGAGAGCGGTGTTGACTTGGCGAAGCAGGGTGTGCAGAGCAGCCAGTGCCTTGGCGGTGTTGAGATCGTCGGCGAGGGCACCTCGAAAACCCTCGTCGAAGGCCTCGACGACCTTCGGATCGAGGTCACCTTCGCCCTCAGCTGCCGGCGTGTTCGACAGACGGCGCAGGGTGTTCGAGATGCGCTCGATGGCCTGTGCCGCCGCATGAAGCCCGTCGAAGGTGAAGTTGAGGCGCTGTCGGTACGGAACCGAGATCAGCAGGTAGCGAACGGTCACCGGATCGAAACCGCGGTCTACCAGATCGCGAAGGGTGAAGAAGTTGCCGAGACGCTTGGCCATCTTCTCGCCCTCGACGACCAGGTGCTCGGCGTGCAGCCAGGTCCGAGCGAAGGGTCGACCCGTGGCGCCTTCGGACTGGGCGATCTCGTTCTCGTGGTGAGGAAAGATGTTGTCGACCCCTCCGCAGTGGATGTCGAAGGTCTCGCCAAGGAGCGCCATCGCCATGGCCGAGCACTCGATGTGCCATCCGGGACGGCCCGGCCCAAGCTCTGTCTCCCAGACCGGTTCGCCCTCCTTGGGAGCTTTCCAGAGCACGAAGTCCCGCGCATCCTCCTTGTCGTAGTCGTCCACATCGACCCGGGCGCCGGCGAGGTTTGCTTCCGGACGCACCCCGGAGAGCTTGCCGTAGCCCGGAAAGGTGCTGATTCGATAGTAGATAGAGCCATCGGAACGGTAGGTGTGACCGGCAACATCGAGCCGCTTGATGATGTCAATCATCTGAGGAACGTACTCCGTGGCCCGCGGGTAGTGCTCGGCAGGTTCGACGCGCAGGGTCGCCAGGTCCTCGAAAAACGCCGCGGCATACCGGTCCGTGTACTCGCGCAGGGAGGCTCCGCTTTCATTCGCCCTCTGGATGGTGCGATCGTCGACGTCGGTCAAGTTCTGGACCTGGGTGACGCGGAGACCGAAAAGCTCGAAGGTCCGGCGGAGGACATCCTCGAAGAGGAAGGTCCGGTAGTTCCCGATGTGGGGGAAGTCGTAGATAGTAGGACCGCAGGTGTAGACCCTGACGTGCCCTTCCTCCATGGGCTCGAAGGCCTCGAGCCGCCGGGTCAGCGTGTTAAACAAACGCAGGGTGACCGTCATTCGCGTCCTCCGAGGTGGGGATTGTACCCCGCCTCACCGTCCGGACAGGCGCGTGGGCTTTCCACTCCCGCTGACCTCGCCGCGGTGCTTCAGTGCAGCAGCTCGGTGGGCGCCACCAGATCGGCGCCTCGCGCCGCTAACCGCGGCAGCTCGTTGGACAGGACGCCGACGGTCACGTCGTTGAGGTGGCCGATGGCGATGATCTCACCTTCGACCCGTGCTCGCTCCACCGCCTCGTCGAGCTGGCGCCGGATTGCCGCCGGGTCACGCTCGTTGTCGAGAAAGACGTGCCGACGGCCGGTCTTCACTCCCTGGGCTCTGGCAGCCTCTTCGGCGACGGTGTCGACGGTTGTCCGCGAGTCGATGAACGCCAGGTTCATGGCCGCGAGCTCCTGCATGACCCAGGTCATCGTTCGTAGATTCGCGGTCGCCTTCGAACCCATATGGTTGTTGACGCCGACGACGTGTGGCACGTTGTTGACGGCCATGAAGACCGTATCCCGGAGCTCGTCATCGGTCATGTCCACCCTCAGGGCGCCGGGGCCCGGATCAGCATCACCCTCCGCCTCCATGGGCAGGTGGAGCCAGACCTGGTGGCCGGATTCGTACATCTCGTGGGCGGTCTCCGCCGAGTACGGCAGAAACGGCAAGACCGCGATTGCAACCTGGCTCGGCAGCCTCGCCGCCCGAGGCACCAGGTCCATCCGTTGCCCGGCGTCGTCGAGCAGGATCGCCAGGCGGCCGCGGGCTCCCGGCTCGGGCGTCGGTCGTCGCGTCGGCGACGGCGTTGGCAGAGCTGGAGGAGCGACGGTCCTCGGCTCCTCCGCCGCCCGCATCCCGTGGCTCACTGACAGCTCCAGATCGAAGGCCTCGACGCCGTGATCGATCCGCAGCGAAATTCTCTTTCCGACCGTCGCTGCCGGCTCGGCCACGGTCACACCGTCACGGTCTCCCAGAATCGTCGCTTCGGCGATGAACTCCTCGAGGGACGCGCGGTCCGCGAATCGCAGCTCCCAGGTACGGACGAAGACGGCGTCGATCTTTCGGATCTCGACGTCCACGGCCAGGTCGTCGCCGGCAGCTCCATGCTTCTCGGCGAGTGAACGCAGGGTGGCGTCAAGAGATCCTGCACCTCCCTCCTCCGGCGGCCCTGGCAAGCCCCGCAGCAACAACCAGAGCACCACCACAACCACCACCGCGGCACCGACGATCCACCACACGGGGAAGGCCCACGTGGCCCGCCGCGACTTCTTCTTGGTCGAGCTGCGACGCGAACGCCCGGCGGCAGCCATGAATCAGGCCGCCTTGTCGAGCGAGGCACGGACGAGGTCGAGCGCGTGCTCGAGAATCGGGTCGCCCTCGTCGTCCTCGCCGGAAGCCTCCACCTCTTCGTCAGGGGCGATCCCGGCACCGTTGATGGGCTCGTCGGCGGCATCGAGCCAGCGCCCAACCGGCATCCACAGATTGAGCTCCCCGCGACGGACCACCTGCATGTGGGGCGCGTGACCCATCGTCTGCCGCCCCACGGTGACCGCACCGGAGCGCTGGAGGGCTCCCGCGAGGATCTCCCCAACGCCTTCGGTCTCCTCGTCGATCAGAACCGTCGGCAACGCCGCCTTGGAACCGGGATTCGCCTCGATCGTCCCACCACCGGCTTCACGCCCCCGCCAGGCAGCAATCGTTCCGGAATCGACGAAGAGGTCGGCGACCTTCGCCGCTTCGTCCTCGGTACCCCAAACCAGTCCCCGAAGGTCGAGAACCAGAGGCCCGTCGGCCGCCAGGAGGGCTTCAATGTCCCCCAGTGCACCGCTGGTGAGACTGGCAATCCTCAGCACCCTGACGCCGTCGACCTCCCGAAGCGTCGCGCTCACCGGTTGCCACTCCCGAGCCACCAGCTCGATCTCCCGACGTTCGTCGACCTGCCGGTTCATCACCGTCAGCGCGACCTTCTCACCGCGCTTCCAGCGAGCGGCCAGGTCGAGGGCCATCTCCCAGAGGGGACGGCCGCGGGTGTAGACGCCGCCGATCTTCTCGATTACCTCCCAGCTCTGCAAGCCGGCATCGTCCGCCGGCGAGCCCGGGAACACGGTCCGGACCGCCGCTGAGCCCAACCGCAGCGACAAGCCGAGGCCGTAGGGCGGCGGCTCGACGAAGATCGCCGTCAACGGCTCGACCTGGTCGTCAGCAACCACCGCCGCCCACGGATCGACCGACTCGAGGATTCCCCCATCCAGCGACAGCGAGAGCACTGCAGGGTCGAGCTCGTCCACGTATTCCGTTTCGACGAGGTGCACGACCTCAGCGAGGTTCCCCAGCGATTGGAAGAGGCTCTCCTTCGTGGTCAGCCCGGCGGTCAGCATGCCGGCGAATAGCAGCAGCACTGCGAGCGACGTCGCGAGCAGTGCGATTCGTGCGTTCTTCATTGCGATCAAACTCCTCTCGAAACCAATGTTCGGCGCCTTTGAAGGGCGCGAAACCTTGGTCTGGGTGCCGAGCATACCTGACGCCGCCCAGGACCGGTTGCGACCGTTACACCCCACCACGGCCCGAGACCCTGGTCATTCATGAGTGATTCTCGCGCAAGCACACTCACTCACGATCATGACCGTCTTCTCCAGTCAATTGAAGCCAACGACGAGGGTCCTCCGGCTTCTTCCCGACCCGGATTTCGAAGTAGACGTTGCCGTCGTCGCTCGGCGGTGACGCCAGCCCCAACCTCGCTCCCATCTCCACCCGCTGTTTGACCCTGACGTGGATGCTCGCCAGCCCGGCCACCAGCGTGAAGACGTCGTGGCCGTGGTCGATCACCACCATGTTCCCGTAGCCTTTGAAGAACCGCGCGTACGCGACCTCTCCCGGGAACACCGCGGTGATCTCCGCACCGCTCGCAACGTCGAACCGCAGGCCGTTGCATACGGTGTACGTCGAGTACTTGGGAAGGAAGTGTTTGCCGAAACCACGAATCACCTGCCCGGCGACGGGCCACGGCAACGCACCCTGGTACCCGTGAATGTCCTCGTCAGCGGTGAAGGACTGATGATCACTGATGGTCTCGAGAAGGCGCGTCAACGCCGTCTCGCGTTGACGAAGCTCGTCGAGCTCGTTGCGGGTACTGCGCTGGCTCCGTTCGAGCTCGCGGATTCTCGCGTCCACCGAGGTCCGCGTGACCTTGAGCTCCTCACGTCTGGCATCCACGTCGGCAGCCTCGACCCGTGCCCGTTCCAACACCCGACTCAGGTCCGCGAGCCGGGCGCTTCGCTGATGCTGAAGCTGCTGATACTCCTCCACTAGCCGAACCTGGCCGTTTGTGAGCACCGCAACCGTGCTCAGGGACCGTTCGAGGTCGCCGCCGCTCGCCCCGTCCAGGAGCAGCTGCATGGTGCCGGGGCGCCCAAGCAGCGCCATGATCTCCAGGTGACCTGCAAGAAGCTCGCGTCGCCGTTCGAGCTCCTGCGCGAGCTCGGTAATCGTGGCCGCGATCTCCTCCGCCTCGCCACGGCTGCGCGCAAGGACCAGCTCGACCTCTCGCACCCGGGCCTCGGCAAGCTCCAGCTCAGTCGTCAGTCGCTCCCGTTCCTCGTGTCGGGTTTGGTTTTCCGTGTCAAGCTCGATGAGGCGGCGCTCGAAGGCGTTGATGCGCTTTCGCACGACCTCGAGCTGCTCGTCAGGCGGCGCCGAGGCGCACAAGGCGAGGCCTCCCGGCCAGACGACCGCCAACGCGAGCACGGCCCATGTGATCTTCATCGCCGGCTATTGTATCGGCCCGCCGTGTAAACTGAAGAGGATCGGGTCGGGCCCCGCGGGTCTGGCGCGGTCCACGCACCGGTGAACCGGGAGGGCAGTGTGGATTCCATGTACTCCTTCGACATCGCGTTTCTCGGTCTGATCGACCCATCGCCTGCCGGCCGCTCCAAGTTCGTCGTCGCCATGGAGCGTCTGACCGGCAAGTCCACGGCCGACTGCCAGGAGGCCCTCTCGAGAGTCGGTCAGACCCTCTTCAACAGCCTTCCCGTCGAGCAGGCGCGGATGATCGCCAATGCCCTCGAGGAGGTGGGAGCCGTCTACGAGATTCGACCGATGGAGGGTGCTCCTCAATCGGTCGATACCGGACTCGACGGTGAGATGCACGCGTGTCCGTCGTGCGGATTCGTGCAACATGCCGGAGCCGAGGAGTGCTCCAGATGCGGCGTCATCTTCTCGAAGATGGACCGCGACGTCGTGCGCGGCATGCAGAGGGACCAAGCCCTCGAGGAAGCGCAGGCGAGGGCCGAGCAGATTCGCCAGGAATGGGACGATCGCGCCAAGCAGCATGCCGCGATACACCCGGTTTCCGAAGCCGACTGCGAGCCGTTCTCCTCGGTGCTCAGCCGTCAGGAGATTCCGTTCCTTCGTCTGAACTCGCTGGAAGGGCCTCTCCTGCTCACGTCGCGGCAGATCCTTGCCAACGTCGACGGCGAGTTCGTCTTCCTTCCCTTTGAGTTCATCAAGGACGTGGACTACGGAGGCGGCCTGGTCCCCAAGAAGGGCTACACCCGGCTTGTGCTCCGTTTCCACAGCCAGTTCCGCTTCAAGGACAAGAACGTCAACTCCATCACCTGGCAGCTTGATGCCAAGTCCGCCACCAACAAAGAGGTCATCATGGACTGGGCCTTCGCCCGCTCCTACATGTGCGGCAGCTGCGGCGCCCGCGAGCTCGACTTCCGCAACGAGAAGGGCAAGCTTCGCGCCCGTTGCATGCGTTGCGCGACCGACCACGATATCGACCTTCGAAACCACGAAATCACGGCCATCTGATGGTGATTGGACGCTCAGGAATGATGGGATCAGTGTCTCGATTCGGTGCTCTCTTCTTGACGGCCGCAGCAACAGCGGCCGCTTTCTTCTTGCTCGCGAGCTGCGACGACGCGCAGACGCCCGAACCTGTAAACACCCAGCCGCCCCCGACGACAGTCGAGAACGCGACCTTGGGCCTGCGCCTCGCCGGCCTTCCAGACGACCTTTCGGTCGCCGTCAACGACGGCGATCGTCTGGAGCTCGTCCCGGCCGCCCAGGATGTCGAGGGCCGCATCGTATTCGGGGTGCTGCCTCCCGAGGCTGGGCAGAACATCCCGGCGGCCGTGGCCGACCACCAGGCATCGATCGCGGGTCGGGATGGAGGCAGCTACCAGGGCAGTCAGGAGCTCATCAGCCCGCTCGGGACCACCTTCTACTCACGAGGCCGCTTCACGGCCGACGGCTTGCCAGTCGAGGAAACCGTCGTCTTTACCCTCCATCCCGCGGGAGGCAGAATGATGACGATCACCTACACCTACCCGGCCGATGAGGACTCGAGCGTGCGGGTCCAGCAGCTCCTCGATGTGGTGGCAGTGGTCGAAGGTATCTAGGAGGTTTCGTCGCGAGGGCGATGAGGCGCCGATGCTGGCCGCGTTTGCTCAGCTTGGGGCGCGGAGACGACCTTGACAGGTCGTCGAGCACCCCGGGGTGAGAAAACGCGGCCTGAGCGGATGCATCGCCGGCCGCAGCAGAAAGCTCGTGAATAGTCCCCGTTCCCGTCCAGAAACAGCGCTTTTCGGCAATCTTGGCGTCAACCTGCGAGTTTTCTTGTGCGGCGGGATGAAGTCATGAATGGTGCGGGCTGGCGAGCTCCCTCGCGATGTACCGAGCGACCTGCTGCGACATGGCCTTGTCACCGAAGGTCCCGACCTTGATCACGAACCTCGTGGTCGAGAAGTCAACGGCCTTGAGCTTGACCTTCACCCTGGTGCCATCGGCGGTCTTCGCCGTGACCGTGCCTTTGAGGCCGTCGACGACCTGGTCCACGCCGATCAGTCGCAGCTCTTGGAACGCGCGTTCGGTGGCGGGAGCGACGTCGAGCAGCGGACCGGCGAACACCCCGGTCAGCTCCCGATTCCTCCAGGTGTAGGTGCCGGCACCTTCGACCCCGGAATCGACGGTCGTGGCGCAGCTCAGAACGACGACGAGCGGGACCAACGCGACGGCCAGCTTGAAGGTCTTCATGGCCCCACCCTAGCCCGCCTTCGACACTCTGTCGAGCCCTCGGTATTCGCTTGCCGCAGTTTCCGAGCCGCGCTACTCTCGCATGCTCGGAGGTTCGAATGAGACCATCAATCGGCATCCGCCGCGAGACCAAGAGCCCGTGGGAACGGCGGAGCCCCGTGACCCCCGATCTCGCACGACACCTGGTCGAAGCAACCGGCGTTCACGTGATGATTCAACCTTCCGCTCGCCGGGTCTACGCCGACTCGGCCTACACCCGCGCCGGAGCCGCGGTGACCACGGATCTCGACGAGGCGAACATCGTGCTCGGTGTCAAGGAGATCCCACCCGAGCTCCTCAAACCCGGCTTCACCTACCTGTTCTTTTCCCACGTCATCAAGGGTCAAAGCGCGAACATGCCGATGCTCCGTCGCTTGATGGAGCTCGGTTGCACACTGATCGACTACGAGCTCATCGCCGACTCGAAAGGCCGCCGTCTCGTATTCTTCGGCCGCTTCGCCGGCCTCGCCGGCATGATCGACACGCTTTGGGTTCTCGGTCAGCGCCTCGCCGAGAACGGCGTCAAGACCCCGTTCGCGTCGCTCGAGCCCGCCCACGCCTATGACGGTCTCGAAGCTGCGAAGGCCGCCGTTCGGAAGGCCGGCGAGAGGCTCACCTCGTCAAGTCTCCCCCGCGAGCTCGCCCCTCTGGTGATCGGAATTGCCGGCTACGGCAACGTCGCAAAGGGCGCTCGCGAGATCCTCGCTGAGCTGCCCACCCGCGATGTTCCCCCGGGCGATCTGGCCACCCTCATTGCAGAGTCGTCACCAAACCGCCTCTACCAGACAACGTTCAAGGAGGAGCACCTGGTGGTGCCGGTTGACATGGCACAGCAGTTCAACCTCCAGGACTACTATCGGAACCCGCAACGATACCGTTCTGACTTCGCTCGGTACCTCCCCTCGCTCACCGTGCTCGTCAACTGCAACTATTGGGACCAACGCTACCCGCGGCTCGTCACGCTCGACGAGCTGAAGACCATCTACGGCGGACCGA
>Ga0316576_10000198_pt1 | contig 25137 bp, 17 predicted proteins | sample S0NA_FD_203075 | JGI IMG/M metagenome (GOLD analysis project Ga0316576, IMG submission 203075) | Rhizosphere microbial communities from salt marsh grasses in Alabama, United States - S0-2_050615r3r5 | ecosystem: Host-associated > Plants > Roots > Rhizosphere | place: USA: Alabama | collected...
CCGATATCAGTGCGGCCCTCAAGGGCAACGTCCCGCCGGGAACGGAGCTGCTGTACCAAAGCAGGGTGGACCCGTCGACCAACAGGACCGTCAAAACGCCCTATCTCGTAAAAAAACGGGCGTTGCTCACCGGTGCCTATCTGACGGACGCCAAGGTCCAGATCGATTCGCGGTACAACGAGCCTTATGTCTCCATCGAGTTCGATAAAAAGGGCGGCCGAATCTTTGCCCAGATTACGGGGCAGAATGTAAAGAAGCGCCTGGCCATCGTCCTCGACAACAAGGTGTACTCGGCACCGGTGATTCAGGAAAAAATCACCGGAGGCCAGGCCCGCATCACCGGCAATTTCACTACCGAAGAGGCCCACGATCTGGCCATCGTCCTGAGGGCGGGCGCCCTCCCCGCTCCCGTAAACATCATCGAAGAGCGCACCGTCGGCCCGTCCCTGGGTGCCGACTCCATCCGCAAGGGGCTTCTTTCCATGTGCATCGGCGGTATTCTGGTCGTACTGTTCATGGGTGTCTACTACAAGGGATCGGGTGTCATCGCCGACATCGCCCTTATCTTGAACATCCTGATCATCGCGGGCGGGCTGGCCGGGTTTCAGGCGACGCTGACCCTTCCCGGCATTGCCGGCATCATTTTGACCATCGGTATGGCCGTGGATGCCAACGTGCTGATATTCGAACGCATTCGAGAGGAAATGAACCTGGGAAAAACGCCCCGTGCAGCCGTCGACGCCGGATACAGCCGGGCCACGCTCACCATTCTCGATGCCAATGTCACTACGCTCATCGCCGCGTTGGTGCTGTTTCAATTCGGTACCGGCGCGGTCAGGGGGTTTGCGGTAACCCTCAGCCTGGGAGTCGTGGCAAGCCTGTTCACGGCGCTAATTCTGACGCGGGTCATCTTCGACTACTTTCTCATCAACCGAAAGGTCAAAACGATCAGTATCTGATGAAACACATGCCCAACCGGGCACAACAGAGAAGGAAAAATAGATGCAGTTCATTAAACCGGGTATCAATATCAACTTTGTCGGACGGCGAAAGATCGCCTTCGCCTTTTCGCTGACCATGATCTTGATCACCATCGTCTCCCTGGTCTATCACGGCGGCCTCAAATTAGGGATCGACTTCGCGGGCGGTACCATCATCCAGGTAAAATTCGACGATCAGGTGTCCATTGCGGACATCAAATCGGCGCTGGCCACCGTCGACATAGGCACCTCGGCCGTGCAGGGGTTTGGTGCCGCCCATGAAAACGAATACCTCATCCGAACCGACAGTTCCATAACGGTGGCCGACAACCTGGCGCTCAAAATCGAGGCCGCCATGCAACAGAGCACGGGGAAAAAGGCGCAAATACGAAGAGTCGAGATGGTCGGCCCGCAGGTGGGGCGGGACCTGAGAGAAAAAGCGCTTCTGGCCATGTTTTTCGCCCTTCTTTTCATCACCATTTACATCTCAGGGCGTTTCGAACTCAAGTGGATGCTGAGCGGTATAACCGCCGGAGCCCTGATGCTCGCCGTCTACGTCCTCACCATTTTCGAAGTCAGCATCCCGTTTCTGATGACGGCCGCCCTTTTCGTCACCCTGATCCTTTTCTGGTTCCTGGAACTCAAGTATGCCATGGGCGCCATCGTGGCCCTCATTCATGACGTGCTCATAACGGTCGGTCTTTTTTCACTGTTCGGCAAGGAGTTCACGCTGCCGATTGTAGCGGCGCTGCTCACGATTATCGGTTATTCGCTCAACGACACCATCATCGTATTCGACCGCATCAGGGAAAACCTGAGGAAACACCACAAGCAACGGCTGGGTTTCATCCTCAACGCCAGCATCAACGAGACCCTTTCACGTACGATTCTGACGTCCGGGACCACGCTGATCGTGCTGATCACCCTGCTCGTACTGGGAGGCGGCATCATCCACGATTTCGCTTTTGCCATGACCGTCGGCGTGGTGGTGGGAACCTATTCGTCCATTTTCGTGGCCAGTCCCATCCTGATGGCGTGGCAAAACCGAAAAAAATAAGGCAAAAGGCCGGGCCGATGGAAAACATTCTGCCATGGCTGGTCTTAAGAAGCGTCCCCGGTATCGGTAACCTGCTTTTCAAACGTCTGCTGGATCGGTTCGAAACACCAACAAGGGCGATGCAGGCCGAGGAAGAGGATCTTTGCCGGATCGATGGTATGTCGCAACGGCTGGCTCGCAGCATCCACAGGCACCGTACACCTGATTGGGTCCATGACGAACTGGACCTCGCATCCAGAAAAGGGTATCGGATCGTCACGCTCCGTGACCCGGATTACCCCGCTCTTTTGCGTGAAATTCCCGACCCTCCGCCCTTCCTGTATGTCTGCGGCGATCTGGGCCGGGCCGGTGACTGTATATCCATGGTGGGATCCAGAAATGCCACCGACTACGGCCTCCAAACCACCCTGCGTCTGAGCCGTGACCTCGCCGCCCAGGGAATGACCATCGTCAGCGGCATGGCCTTGGGGATAGACACCGCAGCCCACCGTGGCGCCCTTGCCGGAAAGGGGATCACGGTGGCGGTGCTGGGAAGCGGACTGGAAAAAATCTACCCTCCCGAAAACCGCGGCCTCTTTCATGATATCGCCGGGCATGGTGCAGTGATCTCAGAATTTCCCCTGCGCGCCGATCCGGAGGGGCACCACTTCCCCATGCGTAATCGTGTCATCAGCGGTATGTCCCTGGGAACGGTTGTCGTGGAGGCTACGCTGCGCAGTGGTTCGCTCATAACGGCACGCCTCGCCGCGGAACAGAACCGGGAGGTGTTCGCGGTGCCGGGAAGCGTCAGTTCGTTTAAAAGCACCGGCACGCACACCCTGATAAAACAGGGCGCCAAGCTGGTGGAACAGGCCAGGGATGTTACCGAAGAATTTACGCATCTTTTTAACGATTTGAAAACAGACATAAAAGCCACCGGGGACGAGCAGACACCCGAGGCTCCTTTCCTGTCCGCAGACGAACGGACAGTTTTCGATGTGCTTGACAGCTATCCCGTGCACATCGACGTTCTGGCAGCCAAAACAGGGGTGGCAGTGGGAAAACTGACCGGAATTTTATTGAGTTTGGAGTTGAAAGGCGTTGTCCAGCGCAGCCCGGGAAACCTGTTCTCCCTGAAACCGTAAAAATTTTTATTGAAATTGTTGTCTGGAAACAGGTAGAAACGACATTCCACCGAACCCGTCGTTACCGACATCATCGCCGAGGGGCGTGTTCATTGCATGACCCTTCGGAACAGGAACCTTTACCTTTTGAGGGATAGATCGTGAGTTCAAAACCCCTGGTTATCGTAGAGTCGCCCACAAAGGTCCGTACCATAAAAAAATATCTGGGCAAGGATTACAATGTGGCGGCCACCGTCGGCCACATCAAGGATCTGCCGGTAAAATCGTTAGGCATCGATATCGAGGGCGGATTCGAGCCCCAGTACAAAGTTGCTCCGGGTAAAAAAAAGGTGATCACTTCCCTGAAAAAAGCCGCCGGGGACAGCCAGGACATCTTTCTGGCCCCGGACCCCGATCGCGAGGGTGAAGCGATCGCCTGGCATGCGGCGGAGGTGCTGGAAAAAAAGGGCCGCAGATTTCACCGTGTGCTGTTCCACGAACTGACTAAAAAAGCTATTCTCGAAGCCATTAAACATCCCGAAGAACTGAATCAAAACAAATATGAGGCCCAGAAAACCAGGCGGATCCTGGACCGTCTGGTTGGCTATCAGATATCTCCCCTATTGTGGCGCAAGGTCAAGGGGGGCTTGAGTGCCGGACGGGTGCAGTCGGTAGCCCTCAGGATTATCTGTGAACGGGAACGGGCCATTCAGGCTTTCGAACCCCGGGAATACTGGTCCATCACCGCCCATCTGCAAGGTGACGCCCCGCCTGCCTTCGATGCCAAACTGATTAAGAAAAAGGGCAAACAAATCAGCATCTCCAACCAGGAGGAAGCCCGGGAAATCATCCGGGATTTAGATCAAGCGGATTATGTTGTTGAAAAGATCGTCAAGCGCACCCAGAAAAGAAATCCGCAGCCGCCCTTCATTACCAGTAAACTGCAGCAGGAATCGATCCAAAGGCTGCGCTTTTCCGCAAAAAAAACCATGATGCTGGCGCAACAGCTTTACGAGGGCATCGATTTGAATGCAGGGGAACCCGTGGGGTTGATCACCTACATGCGTACGGATTCGACGCGCATCGCCGATGAAGCCGCCCGGGAAGCGCTGCAGCTGATCAGAGAACGTTTTGGCCCGGAATATTGCCCGGGCAAACCCCGTTTTTTTAAAAACCGTAAAAAAGCGCAGGACGCTCACGAAGCCATCCGGCCCACTTCTGTGGCGCTTACCCCTGAAAAGGTTGCTCCCTTTTTGACGAAAGATCAGTTTAGCCTGTACCGGCTCATATGGAACCGCTTTGTTGCCTCCCAGATGCAGCCGGCCCTCATCGACCAGAGCACCCTGTTGGTCGCCGCCGGTGATTATCGCTTTTCCACAACCGGCTCCACCATCAAATTCCCGGGATTCATGACGCTCTATCTTTCCACAACCGACCAAATGGAAAAAGACAGCCAGCAGCAAAAAGTGCAGCTGCCCGCAATATCCGAGGGCGACCGGCTGACCCTCGACAAACTGGATCCCAAACAACACTTCACCAAGCCGCCGCCCCGCTTCTCCGAGGCCTCGCTGGTGAAGGAACTGGAGGAAAACGGCATCGGCCGCCCCAGCACCTACACGGCAATTCTGGCAACCATCCGCCAGAAAGGATATGTGGACCTGATCAAACGCTATTTCCAGCCCAGTGAGCTGGGCTTTCTGGTCAACGATCTTCTGGTGGACAGTTTCGCGGACCTGTTCAATGTCGACTTCACCGCCAGTATGGAAGACAACCTGGACCAGATAGAATCGGCCGAGATGAACGCCCAGGAAATCCTGCAGCAGTACTACGACAAGTTTCGGAACGACCTGGAAAAAGCCAAGGAAGCCATGCCCAGCCTCAAAGGCGTCGGACTGCCCACCGGACAGAATTGCCCTGAATGCGGCAAGGAGCTCAACCTGAAAGTCGGTAGGAACGGTCACTTTCTGGCCTGCAGCGGGTACCCGGAGTGCCGGTATTCCCGGGACTACTTGAGGGATGAAAAGGGCAGAATTCAGCCAATCGAAGTCGCTGAAGATGAGGCCTCCGATAAAATTTGTGAAAAATGCGGCCGTCCCATGGTCATCAAGCAGGGCCGTTACGGTAAATTCCTGGCCTGCAGTGGATTTCCGGAATGCAAGAATACCTACTCGGTAAATGCCATTGCCCCCGGGAAGGAAACCGGCGTGGACTGTCCGGAGCCGGACTGCCAGGGCCGCCTGGTGGAAAAGCAATCCAAGAGAGGCAAGATTTTCTACGGCTGCAGCATGTTTCCCGAGTGCACCTTCGCCATCTGGGACAAGCCTGTCGATGAAAAATGCCCGGTATGCGGCGCCCCCTTTCTGGTGGAAAAAACCACCAAGAAGGAAGGGACCTTTTACGTCTGCCGACAAAAGGACTGCGGCTACCGCAAGGATGTCTAAGTCTCTGAGCCTACCCCATGCTCTGGGTTGATCGGACGTTTTCGCCTGAAGGTGGGTGGTTTTCCCCACCTCCCCGTATGGGGCATAAAAAATACTTGACATGCAGGGCATTACCTGTCAATAGTGCCCGGACATACAGGAATCAAAAAAAAATTATGCAAAACAGCCTTATTAACATCATCCTTATCAACATTATCAGCCTCGTCGCCGGCCTTATCGGCCGCGCCGAGGATCAGGGTGGTTAATGGCTTAACATAATAACCGAGAAAACGAAAAAATCCGTTGCCAGCCCTGAAAAGCCGGCAACGGATTTTTTTTTGATGCTCAATAAGGATAAGGAAGAAATCATGGAATTAACAGGCGGCCAAATTCTGATGCGGACCCTGGTGGAGGAAGCTGTGGAGGTTATTTTCGGTTTTCCCGGGGGGGCGGTCATCGAGATGTACGATGAACTCGTTAAAACGGACATTCAGCACATCCTCGTCAGGCACGAGCAGGGGGCGGTGCATGCAGCCGACGGCTACGCCAGGGCAAGCGGCAATGTCGGCGTCTGCCTGGTAACCTCGGGGCCAGGTGCCACCAACACGGTTACGGGCATTGCCTCGGCCTATGCCGATTCCATCCCCCTGGTCGTCATCACCGGGCAGGTACCCACCCAACTGATTGGGAACGATGCCTTCCAAGAGGTGGACATCGTGGGCATCACCAGACCGTGCACCAAGCACAACTACCTGGTTAACGATGTCGCCGATCTCGCCAGGGTCATGCGGGAAGCCTTTTACCTGGCAAGAACCGGCAGACCCGGTCCGGTCCTGGTGGATATCCCCAAAAACGTCGTTAGCGCCAAAACCACCTATAAATCCGTTCCCGGGGTGCGCATGAGGTCCTACAACCCGACCTATCACCCCAACATGAAGCAGTTGAAAAAGGTGGCCGACCTGGTGCGGAAAGCCGAAAAACCGGTTATCTTCACCGGCGGAGGCGTCATCTTGTCCGGTGCTTCGGAAGAATTGACCGCGTTGGCCCGCAACACCGGCATACCGGTCACGGGCTCCCTGATGGGGCTGGGCAGTTTTCCGGGCACCGATCCCTTGTGGCTGGGCATGCTTGGCATGCACGGCACTTACCGGGCCAACATGTCCGTCAGCTTCTGCGATCTCCTAATCGGCGTCGGCGTACGTTTCGACGATCGCGTCACCGGTAAAACAGACGATTTTGCCGCCCAGGCAAAAATTGTCCACATAGACATCGACCCCACGTCCATCCGCAAAAACATCGCCGTCAACATCCCCGTCGTCGGCGACTGCAAAAAATCGCTGTCCCGGCTGAACGAACTTTTGTCCGACCTGGACACGCGTGCCCAGGCGGAAAAAAAAGCGGACTGGATAAACCAGATCGCCGATTGGAAAAAGAGCAATCCCCTGGACTATGATCAAAAGGATGTCATCAAACCGCAGTTCGTGGTTGAGACACTCTTCGAACTGACCGAAGGCCGAGCCATCATCACAACGGAAGTCGGCCAAAATCAGATGTGGGCGGCCCAGTACTATCACTTCGACCGCCCCAACAATTTTATTACGTCAGGCGGCCTGGGCTGTATGGGGTTCGGGCTCCCTGCGGCCATCGGCGCGCAGATAGCGCATCCGGAAAGAACCGTGGTCGACATTGCCGGAGACGGAAGCATCCAGATGAACATTCAGGAAATGGCCACCGCCGTCCAGTACAAGCTGCCCGTCAAAGTCGTCGTTTTAAACAACGGTTATCTCGGAATGGTGCGGCAATGGCAGGAGCTTTTTTACGGCCGGCGGTATGCCGCCACCTGTATGGACTGCGCGCCCGATTTCGTGAAGCTGGCCGAAGCTTACGGCGCCATCGGTCTGAGAGCCGAAAAACCGGCAGAGGTGGAAGCGGTCCTCGCCCGAGGTCTTGCAGCCGAAGGCCCGGTCATCATGGACTTCAGGGTGGAATCCGAGGAGTGCGTCTACCCCATGGTCCCGGCCGGCGCGCCCATTTCCGAAATGCTGCTCGTATAATGGACCAAGGGCGGATCGTTCGGACGATCCGTTCTTGGCCCATTACCGAACGCGGCTTCGCCGCTATTTTCAAACAATGCATGGCAGCAATGACGCCTCATTGCTGCTAAGAAAATTCATCAAGCCGGAAGGGCATGAGGTTCGAATAATGAATGAGGAAAAGCACATACTGACCATGCTCGTCGACAACCAGCCCGGGGTCCTTTCGAGGGTCGTGGGCCTTTTCAGCGGAAGGGGATACAACATCGAAAGCCTTTGCGTGGCGCCCACCATCGATCCCCTGGTGTCGCGTATAACCCTGGTGACCAAAGCCAATCTGCCGGCCATCGAGCAGATAGAAAAACAGCTGAGAAAGCTGATCAACGTGATCAAGCTGCGCGATCTCTCCGGCAAGGAAGCGGTTCACCGGGAGATGGCCCTGATATGCGTCCGGACCAAACCGGAAAATCGGGCGGAAATACTGAGGATTGTAGACATCTTCCGCTGCAAGGTAGTGGACATCGGCCTGGAACACTACATTATCGAAGTGTCCGGCAGCAGCGACAAGCTCAGTGCCCTGATCAACCTCTTGAAACCCATGGGCATCAAGAAGATCGCGCGCACGGGGTCAGTGGCACTGTTCCGGGAACCGAACTAAAAAATCAACGCCCTTACGCACCATCGGGCATATCCCGTGGAAGCAATTGCCTTTTTACGTTGAGCTGAATGCAACCAAACTTTTAAAGGAGTATTTCATGGCACTTATCGATTTTGGAGGAACAAAGGAGGAGGTCATCACCTCACAGGAGTTTACCCTGGAAAAAGCACGCGAAGTGCTGCAGGACGAAACCATAGCCATTCTGGGCTATGGCGTTCAAGGCCCGGGGCAGGCCCTCAACATGCGCGACAACGGCCTGCAGGTGATCGTTGGCCAGCGGGAAGGCGGGCGTTCCTGGGAACGCGCCGTGGAGGACGGGTTCGTACCGGGCAAGACGCTGTTTCCCATCGAGGAAGCCGCCGGAAGAGGCACGCTTGTTCAGTTTCTGTTGTCCGACGCCGGTCAGGTGGAGACCTGGCCGGCCGTCAAGGCCGGCCTGAATGCCGGCGACGCCCTCTATTTCTCACACGGGTTCGGCATCGTTTACACGGACCAGACCAACATCATCCCGCCTGAAAATATCGATGTCATCCTCGTGGCGCCGAAGGGGTCCGGAAGAAGCGTGCGCATGAACTTCCTGGACGGCAGCGGCATCAACTCCAGCTTTGCCGTTCACCAGGACTATACGGGGCGGGCAAGGGAGAGGGCCCTGGCCGCAGGTATCGCCATTGGATCGGGCTATCTGTTTCCCACCTCTTTTGAGAAAGAGGTCTACAGCGATCTCACCGGAGAACGCGGCGTGCTCATCGGATGCCTGGCCGGCGTGATGGAAGCCCAGTACGCCACGCTGCGAAAAAACGGCCACAGCCCCAGTGAAGCCTTCAACGAAACCGTGGAGGAATTGACCCAGAGTCTCATCCGCCTGGTGGCGGAGAATGGCATGGACTGGATGATGGCCAACTGCAGCACCACCGCCCAGCGTGGCGCGCTGGACTGGTCCCCCAGATTCCGCGACGCCGTTTTACCCGTGTTCGACGAGCTTTATAAAAGCGTGGTGTCCGGTCAGGAGACCCGCCGGACACTGGAAAAAAACAGCCAGCCCGACTACAGGGAAAAGCTCCAGATGGAACTGGAGACCATTAAAAATTCGGAAATGTGGAAAACAGGCGCGGCAGTAAGGGCCTTGCGCCCGGAAAACCGCAAATAAGGGAGAACCGTTAGCAAAGGAAAGGCATCATGGACCCAATCCTGGTATATGACACGACGCTCAGGGACGGCACCCAGGGAGAGAACATCAATTTTTCGGCCGAGGAAAAGCTCAAAATCGCCCGCCGGCTCGACGATCTCGGCGTCCACTACATCGAAGGCGGCTGGCCCGGTTCCAATCCCAGGGACGCCCAATTTTTTGAGCTGGCAAAAAAAGAGAAATTCCAACATGCCCGTCTGGCCGCGTTCGGCGCCACCCGCAAACAGGGCCTGAAGCCCGAGGAGGATGCCAATCTCAAAGCTCTGCTGGACAGCGAAACAGCTGCGGTGACTATTTTCGGCAAAACCTGGGACCTGCACATCGAGCAGATCATGAACAACACCCCGGCCGAAAATCTGTGTATGATTCAGGATTCGATCGCCTATCTCAAAAGCGCCGGCAGAGAGGTCATTTATGATGCCGAGCACTTTTTCGACGGGTACAAGGCGAACGCGGCATACGCCGTCGAGACCCTAGCGGCGGCCCTCGAAGGCGGTGCAGCATTCGTGGTCCTGTGTGATACCAACGGCGGCACCCTCCCCTTTGAAATTGATGCCATTTTCGCGGACGTGAAACTGCGGCTCGACGAAATGTACAAGGGGGCTCGGAAAAAACCACGTATCAGGTTCGGCATCCACACCCACAACGACTGCGGCATGGCACTGGCCAACACCGTGGCGGCCGTACGCTGCGGCGCCTCCATGGTTCATGGGACCATCAATGGATATGGGGAGCGCTGCGGCAACGCCGACCTGACAGCCGTCATCCCGGTTATCTGTTCCAAAATGGACCTCCCCTGTTTGCCGCCTGAAAACCTCAAGAAACTGATTACCGTTTCCCGGGCCGTAAGCGAAACAGCCAACATTGTCCCGTTGAATTCACGCCCTTTCGTAGGAAAGAGCGCCTTTGCCCATAAAGGCGGCATTCATGTCAACGCCATCATGAAAAATCCCGATGCGTACGAGCACATGGATCCGGAAATCGTCGGCAACAGCCGCCGGGTGCTGGTCTCGGACATGTCCGGCAAAAGCAACATCGAGTACAAGGCTATGGAACTCGGCATGAAATTGGGGGGCAACGGATTCGACAGCCGTCAAATTGTGAGCAAGGTCAAGGACCTGGAACAGGAGGGCTATCAATTCGACGTAGCCGACGGATCTTTTAAAATTCTGACCCAGAAGCTGACGCGTCAGTTCAAACCTCTGTTCGATTTGGAATCGTTCCGGGTGACCATTGAAAAAGACAAGGATCAACCCTGCACGGCCCACGCCACCATTAAAATCTCTGTTGACGGCCGCAACGAAATCACCGCCGCCGAAGGCTTTGGACCGGTGAGCGCCCTCGACAACGCGCTCAGAAAAGCATTGGACCGATTCTATCCAGACCTGGATACCATGCGTCTGGTGGACTTCAAGGTGCGAGTCATCGACGGCCGCGTCGGTACGGCCGCCAAAGTGAGGGTTCTCATCGAATCCCGCGACCGGGAAGACCTCTGGAGCACGATCGGTGTTTCCGAAGATATCATCGAAGCAAGCTGGCAGGCCCTGGCGGACAGCTTCCAGTACAAGCTGTCACACGCGATCGAACAGGAGAAAAAGCCATGACGTTCACATGCATTGACAATCGTCGCGCCTATGGAGGGAACTACGCCGCAGGTTGCTGTCCTTCAGCCCTGCGGTGGATGCTCGCCGTTCAATACATTTGAAACGCACGGCTATGAACCTTTTCCATGAGATCTCAACACCTACAGGAGCCAACACAATGACCCAATATATAAGAATCTTTGACACGACATTGAGAGACGGCGAGCAGTCGCCGGGAGCCAGCATGAACACCGCCGAGAAATTGCGCCTGGCCACCCAGCTTGAGAAGCTGGGTGTCGACACCATCGAAGCCGGCTTCCCCGCCGCTTCGGAAGGCGATTTCGAGGCTGTCTCGAGAATCGCCGGGAAACTGAAAAAAACGGAAATCGCCGCCTTGTCGCGGACCTCGGTCAGCGACATCGAACGGGCCTGGAACGCCATCAAACATGCGGTCCGACCCAAAATCCACACCTTCATCGCCACCTCGGACATCCATATGGAGTACAAGCTCAAGATGAGCCGTGACGAAGTGTTGCAAGAAGCCGTCAACGCCGTGTCCTTCGCCAAAACACTGACCGATGAAGTTGAATTTTCAGCCGAGGACGGGTCCCGCAGCGACCGCGACTTCGTATGCCGCGTGTTCGAAGCGGCCATAGACGCCGGGGCCACCGTCGTAAACCTGCCGGACACCGTTGGGTACGCCATCCCACACGAGTTCGCCGAATTGGTGAAATATGTGAAACAACACACGCCCAACATAGACCGGGCCACCCTCAGCGTTCACTGCCACAACGACCTGGGCCTGGCAACCGCCAACACCCTGGCCGCCATCGATGCCGGCGCCCGTCAGGCCGAAGTGACCATCAACGGCATCGGCGAAAGGGCCGGGAACACCTCACTCGAGGAGGTCGTGATGGCCACGCGGACCCGGCCCAACTGGTTTACCCTGGACACCCGTATCAATACCAGGCTGATCTATCCCACCAGCCGCCTAGTGAGCATGATTACCGGCATCATGGTGCAACCCAACAAAGCCGTCGTGGGAGCCAATGCCTTCTCCCATGAAGCGGGCATTCACCAGGACGGCATGCTTAAAAACCCAATGACCTACGAAATCATGGTGCCGGAAGCCATCGGTCTCAGCAGCAACAGCCTGGTGCTGGGCAAACACTCCGGACGCCATGCGCTGTACGCCCACCTGAAGGAAATCGGCTACGATCTTTCCGATGAGGAGTTGAACAAGGTCTTCAGAAGATTCAAAGACCTGGCCGACAAGAAAAAGCACGTCATGGATGAAGACCTGGAAGCCCTGGTGACCGAAGAAATTCTTCGCACTCGTGAAATCTTCACCCTGGAGTACATGAACGTTACCAGCGGCACCACGGTGATGCCCATGGCAAGTGTGCAGCTCTCCATCAACGGCCGTTCGGTAAGGGGCGCCGGATATGGGAACGGGCCGGTGGACTCCGCCTTCAACACCATCGCCAAACTCACCGGCACCTCTTCCGAGCTGCTGCGTTTTTCGATCAGCGCGTTGACCGGGGGAACGGACGCCCAGGGTGAAGTGACCGTACGCCTGCGGGAAAACGGACTCGTGGCCCTTGGCAGGGGGTCGGACCCGGACATCATTACCGCCAGTGCCAAGGCCTATATCAACGGTTTGAACCGCCTGGAATACCTCAAGGAAAATCCGGTAACAGCGGCCCAGTCGCTCTAAAGGAGCATTGACAAGCCGGGGCAAAACCCATACGGTGGCTTCATTTGAATATGTTATACCCATTGCCATAGGTATGTTCCGATTGAAACTTGAAATAGAAGCCGTCCCCGATATTTTCAGAACATTTTTCTGGCAACCATTCTATATTGGCAGGGATTAGAGCCCCCCGCTGCCTCTTACAGGAAAGGATGCCACCTGACCTGGAGGGGCGGCGGGGAATTTTCACCGACTGGACATTCTTTTGATTCGCGTGCATTTTCCCTTAGCCCCGCAGGACGAATGCTGCTTGGCGCGCGACAGGTCGCGGGGAATGTGAGCGCGATTAGGGTCAAGCCTTGGGTTCATCAAACAGCCACAGAATCATCAACAACCTGCTCGCCTTAGCGGCGCTGGTGCTGATCGCCGTCCTGCTGAGCTGGGTTGCCGTCCACTGGGACCTCGACCGGAAGCTCTCCGGTGTGTTTTACTCTCCCGACAACGGCTGGCACCTGAAAAACCGGATACCGTGGAAATGGCTTTACCAATACGGTGAGATTCCCGGACTGCTGCTGGCCTTCTCCGCCCTGGGAACATGGTTCATCGTCGCGGGTAAGCCCCGAAAACGTCAGCTCCGTCGCGCCTGCCTGGTCATTTTTTTGGCAACCGTCATCGGCCCGGGGCTCATTGTCAACGGTGTGCTCAAAAACTACTGGGGAAGGCCGCGTCCAAGGCACGTCGATACGTTCGGCGGGAACTGGGAGTACCGGCATGTGTACCAGCCCGGCATCCCCCAAAAGGGCGAATCCTTTCCCTGCGGCCACTGCTCGATGGGATTCATCTTCTGCTCCCTTCTCGTGCTGCGCAGGCAGTATCCCAAATTAGCCGTCACCGGAACGGCCGCCGGCGTGCTGATGGGAACGGCACTGGGCTTCGCCCGTGTTGTTCAGGGGGCCCATTTCCCGACCGATGTCCTCTGGTCATTCACGGTAGTTGCCGGTGTGATCCTGCTGCTGGACACGTTCATCCCGATGCCCGACGCCCATGCGGCACTGCGGCCGCGTCGTCGTGCCGGACGCGCGGGGAAGTGGCTGCCGGCCGTAGCGATTGCGGCAGCCATATTGCTGACGGTGGGATTTTTACTGCACCAACCGTTTTATGAAGACCACCGGTTACAGCTGGTTCTGCCGCCGTCGGTCAGACAGATTGTCCTGAGCACCGATGTTCACCCGGAAAAAGTCGATGTCCGCTTCACCGACAACCGCCTGCCCGCAATCGTATTGGAAGCCAAGGGGTTTGCCTGGCCGGGGGCCTCCCACCGCCTCGTGAGTCACGTCAAAAAGCCAGAAGACGGGATAGTGGAAGCCCGTCTCACTGTGGTAAAAAAAGGGTATTTCACCGAATTGACCCACGAAATATCCATTTTTCTGCCAAAAGCCCTGGAGAACACCATCGATGTAAAAATAATCGATCCTGTCGTTCCAAAAAAATATCATGAAGGAGTTGGAGAATGAAAAAGAGATGGCTCGAGGCGTTCGGTCGCATGACCTACGGCATATATGTGCTGACAGCCCGTGTAGATGAGATCATCAACGGCATGATCGCCTCATGGGTCGCCCAGGTGTCTTACGACCCGCCCATGATCATGGCGGCCGTGCATCCCAACCGCTATTCCCACGGACTGATCGAAAAAAGCGGTTTCTTCGCACTGCACGTACTGGACCGCTCGCAAAAGGCGATGCTGCAACGGTTCAAGGGGCCGGACCCCGGTAAAAAATTCTCGGGCACTCCCTGGCATTATGGAAAAACCGGAGCTCCCGTTCTGACAGACTGCCCGGCCTGGTTCGAACTCGAGGTAAAGGCGCGCCACACTCCCGGCAACCACACCCTCTTTTTCGGAGAAGTCGTCGACGCCGGGGTGCATTCCGAGGGCACGCCCTTGTGCACCCTGGACTATGATGGGTTGTATACAGGTAAGGTTTGAGTCTCCATTACGATTTTCACAGAGCCAAAAGAATTATACAAAGCATGTCGGCCGGAGAGTCCAGCCATCTAAAGGCCGTCTGTGACCGTATCCGGCATGCAGAGGAACGGCTGAATGCCGCTGCCGCATCGGCTATAGAGCATTGCATGCTCAACTGCGGGGGAATGTGCTGCCGCAATATTCATTTGGATCAACTTATCGGTGTGAAGGACTTTGTATTTCTTCTGACCGTGGAAAGGCATTTGAAGGAAACCATGCACGCCTGCCTCGAGAAAGAGAGCATCTATTCGGCAGACTGCCTGTTTCTTGAAAATGGCGTGGGTCCGTGTCTTTTTTCATCCAACGCCAAGCCCGAAATGTGCATCTGCACCTTCTGCAGCGATGCCACGGCTATGAAACAAGAGATCGAGGATGTGAAAGCGGCCTTCAACGTCCTGGCCAGGTTCCTGCTACTCATAAAATCGCGCGCCTGGCTGCAACGCCTGCGGGCAGTTTTCCTTTCTCCTGCCCAACCCGGATAAACCGGAAAAGATAAAGCTCAGTCATCACGAAAACACGAAAGCCCAAAAACACGAAAAAGACCATGAAAATTTTCGTGCTTTCGTGCTTTCGTGTTTGGTTTTATTTTTTTCGGGTCTATAACCCGAAATAAGGCACAACGATTGCCGAAAAATAATACCGATAGGTCATCCGCGTCACTTCCGCACCCAGATCGTGGTTCGCCCCAGCAGCGATACGCCGATGTATCCCCTGACCTTGAGTTCGTCGTCTTTCAGCTTCATTTTGCACTTGTAGGTCTTGCCGTTGTTGGGATCATAGATGGTTCCCCCCGCCCACTTGCTGTACCCCTTGTAGGTAAAGCCTTTCACCAGATTCAGGCCCACGAGGGGATCGCTGCGCCTGGCCTCATCCGGGTTTTCCTTGTCGACCTTGACGGTGCCGTCGTCATTTTTCGGATTTTTAAGCCACACGATTTTGCCGCTGTAGACGTCTTTGTCCTTATAGATCTCCACGACGGCGTCCTTTTTTTCGGGGTCGGTATACCAGTGGCCCAGGATAGCGTCGCCCTCTTCCGCCACTGCATATCCAGTCAACAAAAACAGGGTGCAGGCAACAACAAAGATCATCTTCTTCATGGGATTTTCCTTTCTCCTACGATAGGTTAGCTGACACGTTGCGGTTTACTCCGAGCCCAATCTTTCGTGGGCAATCCGCTATTTCGATTTTTAATGATTCCATAAGGATCGCTATTGCAAATACGCCTGCTAATCGAGAGCTGTTGACATATACCTGTCCTGATCTCAACGCAGCTTTGTATTTCAGTCGATTCTAAGGGACCCGATCAGATCCACAATCCTGCCGATGCCGTTTTCCTGCAGGAAATCTTCCAGACCTTCGACAATGTCCTGGGTAGCCCGTGGATTGATGAAATTGGCCGTGCCCACCTGCACGGCGCTGGCTCCGGCAATTAAAAACTCCACGGCGTCCCGGGCATTCATGATGCCGCCCACGCCGATGACCGGGATGCCCACCTGGCCGGCCACCTGCCACACCATCCTGAGGGCGACGGGTTTGATGGCCGGGCCGGAAAGTCCGCCGGTGATATTGGCCAGCACCGGCCGTCTCGTACAGGCGTCAACGGCCATCCCCGTAATGGTGTTGATCAACGAAATCGAATCGGCGCCCGCCGACTCGACACTGCGGGCGATTGCGACGATGTCGGTGACATTGGGCGACAATTTCACCATCACGTGGCGTTTCGTGTTATCCCTGACCGCCCGAACCACGCGATGAGCCGACCGGCTGTCGGAACCGAAGGCGATGCCCCCGGCTTTGACGTTCGGACAGGAAATATTGATCTCGACACCGGCGACACCTTCTGCGCTTTCCAACCGGAGCGCCAGTTCCGCATACGCTTCCACGGACGTCCCGTAGATGTTGGCGAATACCGGCACCGGCAGCTTCCTGAGAAGCGGCAGTTTTTCGGCAATGAAAGCCTGCACGCCCACATTCTCCAGGCCAATGGCATTCAGCATTCCACCGGTGGTTTCGACGATGCGCGGCGGCGGGTTTCCTCTGGAAGGCTCGAGGGACAGCCCTTTGACGATGATGCCGCCCAAACGGTCCAGGTCCACAAGATCAGCGAATTCCCCGGCATAGCCGAATGTGCCGGAGGCCGTCATCACCGGATTGTTCAGCAGGACGCCGCCAATGTCCACCTGCATGGCATCCGGCGCGATCTTCATGACTGGTCCTTTTCAGGCAAATTCAAAAGACGACTCCAAAATTTGAAACGCTCAACCTAGGTTTAGGTAACTGTCTTTTACGGCGACTGGTTTTCACATCCCTGCCGCAAGTGTATAAACGATTACAACATTTTTATCAATTTTGTAGCGGATGTTTTTTTTTAAGGCCATAGCACGACTGCCATAGAAACCAATATTCCAATACGTCAACACTCCAGTATTCCAGCGTATGTGTTTATGGCCAAGCCTAATTTCTGGCTCTAACCTGACCCGCAGGACCAAGTCTTAAATACTGGAATAAAAAAGGGCAGGGCCGATGTCAACACAGATTCGCCCTGCCCTTTAATTGTCTTTTACGGGAATGCTAAACTAAATTTTTGCTGGCCTTGAATGTTATCGCATTTCTGCCCTTGATTTTGATCTGTTCACCTGTCTGAGGATTGCGGCCCTTGCGGGTTTTTCGATAAATCTTTTTGAACGTTCCAAAACCTACAATCGTTACCTTGCTGCCGCGTGTCTTGAGCCCCCCCTTGATGCCGTCAAGGAATGAATCGTATGCCTTGGCCGCCGCCGCCTTTGAGACCCCTGCATCCTTTGCAATCTTTTCGATCATTTCCGCTTTTGTCATAAAACCTCCTTCTTCTGGTTAAAGGTGAACATTGAATTACGCCCGGTTCATGGCCATCGTCATATCACATTATATCTATGATCCGCTTGTGTCAAGCACCGGAGTTTTTGCATGGCGCGACATTCACCTGCCGACCCCTTGAGCAGGCGTAAGGGGCATGCGCCCGCTGAAGCGGTTCACCCTTCGGCGAAATCGACCGCAGCGCCGGCTGAGAGGGAATTTTTTTCCTCCGCGCGCCTGCACGTTTTCATTTTTTCTGCTGAAGCTGCGGCTTTTTTCAGATAGTTGAGGTACGGAATAATGGGCTCGTTCTTTTCGCCGCCTGTCCCGTCATAGGTAATGGAAACAACCGGCACCCCTGTTTGCCTTTCAATATCCTTGGCCATGGCCTCCGTGACCAGAGATGGGCAGCAGAATGCCGGACTGGCCTGGACAAACAGGGCCACGTCGGGGTGTTGCTTGAGCACGTAGTGAATCTTCAGAATATTTTCCATGGACTCGCCCGTATTCTCGATGCGGATGTTGTACTGCGCCAGAATGCGTGCGGGATCATCGTCGTAGGCCGGCTCGGTTTCCTGCAGCACTTTCTGAAAATGTTTGTAGTACTTTTTTTCCATGTGGGTGGCCGCCGTGATCACCGCCTTGGAAGAGAGTACCTCCAGGTAATTCCCCTCGACAAACCATTTACGCAGGTAGGGTTTGGCAATCATTTTCACCAGGGAACTGTAAGGCGTCGTCACTACCTCCCCCCCCAAGCCTTCGATCTGATGGACCAACCCTTGATTGAACAGCTCGTTGTCACGCGCATAGAGGTCACCGAAAATTGCGACCTTGGGACGGGTACAGTCAACGGCGGCGCGATCGCCCCGTGCGATGCTCCGGAACATGTCCACCACCTGGATCACGGCGGATTCCTTCCTCCGGTTGCCCAGAAAAGCGTCTTCCAGGATGCACAAACTCTCTTCGATGACGGCGTCGGTTTCCCCCGGATTCAACTCATAAGGGCGGACAGCACATCCCAATTTTTTAACCATGCCTCCAAACATATAGGCAAAATAAGTGGCGATGGGTAGTCCTTTTGATATGTCTGCAAACGACATGGTGCCGGGGTAAACCTCGGCCTGCTCGAATCCCCCGCCGTAGGTTTTGAACAGATATTCGATGTGAAAGGGAAACAACTTCAGGTTGCATGGAATGGCCGAACGGATCATCCAGAGCGCGCAACGCGAAGGGTCGAGATCATGTCGTTCGACGTAATCGATAAACTCCTGCCCGATAATGTTCAGCGGGATGCATTGCCCCGTGTTGTAGCGCAGGCTTCTTTGAATACTTGTCTGGTGTTCTTCCAGCAGGCGTGCGTCGATTCCCTCACGCCTCAGGTTTGCCACCACGAGTCTCTGGGAAATATCGCCCCAATTGGGCATAATCAGCGTCTTGCCGTCCAGGGATCTTTTGGTCCGTACACGCGCGTTAAAAACTGCCGCACCCGGCGTTTTGCGTCCTCCGGCATGGTGGTTTCTAAAAGAACGTATGGCCGCTTCGATGCGCGTCTCGTAACCGACATTCGAATCGTGTTCATCCAATTGAAGAACGAGGTATGGTTTTTCCGCGCGTTCCATGATCTGCTTGAAATACTCGACGACAAAGGCGTCCGGCGTGCATTTGAAAGAGGTCACTAGAACCGGGTAGGCGTCCGGTGATGCGGCCACGCAGGCGGCGGCTTTCACCACCTCAACGGCGTAATGCCAGTGCAGTTCTTTTAAAAGCGGCGCGATGAGGGTTTTGGTTTCCTCCGTCACCGTTAGCATGTCCTGATAGAAAGTTTTGATACCCATCGAAGCCAGAATGTTCGGGATCCCCTTGTTCATGCATTTTTGCAGTACGGTGTAGGGCCTTCCCAGGAGCACGACGTGCAGCCGGCCCTTTTCCCGGGTCTCATCCCTGTAAAGCCGCCGCAGCGCCTCTTGTGCCTGTTTTTTAAACTGGAGGGCTTCTTCATAGGCTGCAGAGACTCTGGCAAATCCGATTCTCTCTCTGGCAAAGGACTTCAGCATCCTGTACAGCTGGACACGCGCATGAAAACGGTTGTAAAGGTATCGAATCAGAGGTGTCAGCAGCCATTGGTCCGTCCGGTCCGCAACGCTCCCCTTGGCAAAGCTGGCCAGGGACGGCGCGAACTGGGTATAGTAGCAGTACTGCCGGCGATTGCCGTCCCTGGGAGGGTGGTGATCCAGATAAAAGGGTAGAAAGACACGGTCCGCACGTTCCCTGAGATAGCTGACGTGCCCGTGCATCGCCGCCATGGGGGCGCAAAATTCCGCACCGGCTATATGCTTGCCTTCCTTGACCCCGTGGGCATAGGTTTCACTGGTAATGGTGTCAATACCCAAGCGGCCGAAAAAGTATTTCCAAAACGCCATATCGTCGGCCATGTGCAGCACGGCCGGCAATCCCACGGTGACGGTTTCCCGCTTCAGCCCGGGATCCGGCTTCGCCTGTTCCGGAAGCCTCAGGACTTTTTTTCTCGCTGTCAGCAAATCGAATCCCGAAGTGTTGTTGTCCACGAATTTACGCGTATCGTAATCCCGGCCGCATAAAAAACCGTAGGCCGCTGTCCGTCCATCTATGTGGGCGGCGGTAATCTTGCAGTGGTTCGTGCAAAGCTCACAGACTTCCGATCTGATGGGAATCGTCTTGCGGTGTAGATCGAGGCCTTTGAATTCGCTGCCCTCATAGCTTCTGTCCGCAAGCTTCAAGGCCACGCCCATGGCACCGGCGAGATGGCAGTAGCGAGACACGTGGATCGGTTTTTCGAGACGTTGCTCGAACGCTGCTACCAGGGCCCTGTTTTTGGCCGTGGCACCCTGGAACAGAATCGTCTGCCCGATGCTGCTTTCCACGGCGACTTTGGTGAGATAATTTTCCCGGATGGCATGCAGCACCGAGGCCAGCATCTCGTTCTTGGTGTAGCCCTCGGAAAGATAGTAGTTGACGTCCCTTTCCATGAAAACGGTGCATCGATCGCTGGTGATCGGTGACCTCTGTCCTTCCGTCCGCTCTGCATAAGATGTCAGCGGGCAGTCGAGTTTCTGGGCCTGCTCTTCGATAAAGCTCCCCGTGCCTGCGGCACAGACCCTGTTCATAATGGAAAACGTGACGCTGCCGTCTTTCAGGGTAGTGAATTTGCTGTCCTGGCCCCCGATTTCGAGAATGGTGTCCACTTCGGGGTTGATTTCAACGGCGGCACGCGCGTGGGCCGTTATCTCGTCGACGATCAGATCGGCACCGACAATCCCGCCCACAAATTTGCGTCCCGACCCCGTTGTCCCCGCACCGCTTATGTGCAGGTCCACCCCTTTGCCGATCACCACTTCCTCGATGGCGGCCAGCAGATTCTGCACGGCCACAACCGGGCGACCTCCCGTCCTGGTGTAAAATCCCGCCAGCACACTTTTTGACGGGCTCAAGATCACGGCCTTCGTGCTGGTAGAGCCTATGTCGATTCCCAGGTAGGCTTTGCAGCGGTCCCCTTGATCGGCGAACGGTAAAAAATCCCGGTAAACGTCCACTTCCACGTCCTGCGCAAATGAAGATCCCGACGGGTGGTAATCGTAGCGCTCCAGGCTGTCAAAGTCGGGGTAATCGGATAGTTTCAATTCGAGAGGGTCGAAATAGTATTTTTTGCTTTGCCCGCCCTCGGCCACAAGATCCATGGCCGAATTCAACTCGATCTTCGTGAAACGGCAGCCGTCAACGGCAAGGCTGAAGGCCGCCCCCACCGCACCGAGGTAAGTGACTTCCGGAATCACCTCCATCTGAACGAGATGCCTGACATGCCTTACCACCGCCCTGTTTCTGGAGACGCCACCCGAAAAAATGACCGGCCCGATGGGTTCCTGCCCCACAAACAGGGTATCCACAATATTCCTGGCCAGCCCGAAGCACAGCCCGTCGCAGATTTCAGAGAGGCCGTAACCCTCCTGCTGGGCATGCACCAAATCCGTCTTGGCGAATACCGCGCAGCGCGAAGCGATTTTGGGGACACTGCCGGTGTTGGCAAATGCGAGCGCGCCCAGTTCTCCAACGTCCTCCAAGCCCAGTCGTTCCGCCTGCTGATCCAGAAAACTGCCGGTACCGGCAGCGCATGAGGTGTTGGCTTTGTATCCCGTGTAATGGCCGTTCTCATCGAAACGGATCAATCCAAATTTTTCTCCCCCCACGATCAGAATGGATCCAACCTTTTTATGCAGCGCCTGGGCCGCAGTGATCGTCGCGATGCGGTTGTCGTACCGGCAGGTAGTTTTTAGGCTGGACGGCGAGGAAGTCGTGGCGGCAACCCAGCGGACGAGAGACAGATCGAAATCGGCGAGCAGGCTGGCGAGCGTCTCTCTTATATTGCCGTGATGAAACCCATAGGCGGTCCTCTCGATCCTTTTCAATGGGGTCACCGCGGCAACGGCAATGGCGACGGATCCGATGTCGATACCTAAAATATGAAGATGCTCACTCATTTTTCCGCTGGAATTATAACGATATTTATATCAAATGTGACCCGACCTTTCAAGCGCCGAATACAAATTCCAGCGGCAGTTGCATAAAAATCTCAGGCGGTGTATGGAAATAATCGGTTGTTATGTGCAATGAACAAGATAACGCAACAAACCCATTATGAAAACCAGCGTGCGCCAAATCAGGGATAAGATCGTCCGCTCGCGGGCTTACTTCGCGGCCTTCAAGCTGCCTGTCATTCTCTTCACGGCCATATTCGGCTTTGTTCTCGAATTTGTCATCGAACTTCCGTTCATGGTGATCTGCCTGCTCGACCGCCGGAGATGAGCAAGAGGGGGCCACGGTGTTTTTCAATGGGTTGACAAACGGAAAAGAGGATGGATGAAAGGCTGAAAAATGCCATCATGCGGGCCGTAGAGCAGGAACCGCTGGCCAGGCGGTTCGGCATGGAACTCGTTGCACTCGACACGGGCCGGTCGGTGGTTGAGATGACCTATGAGCCGCCTTGCATGGGCAATCTATACCAGCGGGCCCATGGGGGCGCCGTGTATTCGCTGATGGACGAGGCTTTTGAAACCGCCAGCCAGACCCACGGCACGATCGCGGTGGCCTTAAACGTCAATGTCACCTACGTTGCCAGTCCGGATCGGCGGACCCGCCTGCGCGCCGAGGCCATGGAAATCAACCGCACCAAAAAGACGGCCACTTACGATATCAAGGTATTCGAAGAAAAAGAGAAGCTGATAGCCACCTGCCAGGCGCTGGCCTTTCGAACGGGAAAGCCCATTCCCTTCTTTTAAAACGGGTAGTTATTCTTGCACCTGTCAACCGTTGCTGAAAGACCCCTCGTAAAGCATGGCCTGGTCCGGTTGTCTTTTTCAAAGTGAAAAGGGCACAAGGGAAACCGCTCCCTTGTGCCCTTTTTTATTCCAGTATGTATAACCCGGTCCTCTTGGCCAGAATTATTTACGTTTATCTTTTCAATGCATCATTTTTCCAGCGTTATAACCACAAACCCCCTGCGCGGGCGTCGGATAAGCAGGTTGAGGGACTCCCCTGACTCGACCTTGTCGACCTGCTGGCGGAACTCCTTGATCGATGTCACCTTGACGTGGTTGACCTCTTTGATCAGGTCGCCGCGCTTGATTTCGGCATTCTCGGCCTTTCCGCCCGGCGTTAGGCCTCCCACGAGGACGCCTTCCTCTCCCTCTTCAAACCCGAGCTTGCCGACGTATTCAGGCGACAATTCCATCAGCTCTATCCCGAGATCATCGCCCTTTTCAGGTTCGGATTTTACCTTGCGAACATCTTCTTCGCGTTTGGCCAGTTCCACGTACACCGTCTTTTTCTTGCCGTCCCGCAAAAAGGTTACGGCCGTGCGCTTGCCGACGCGCGTGTTGGCAATCACCCCGGACAGCGCCCTCACCGAAGAAACGGGTTCGCCGTCTACCGCGGTAATGATGTCATTGGGCCGAATACCGCCTTTTTCGGCAGGGTCCCCCTTGAACACCTGGGTAACCAGAACACCACCGTCCTCGTCGAGTTGGTAGTATTTGGCCAGCTCGGGCGTCAGGTTCTGAATGCCTACACCCAGCCATCCACGGGTCACTTCACCGCTCTTTTTCAACTGGACAATAATGCCCTTGGCCAGGTTGACTGGAATGGCAAATCCGATGCCCTGGCCGCTGGCGACGATGGCCGTGTTAATGCCGACCACTTCACCCGTCATGTTGATAAGCGGTCCGCCGCTGTTGCCGGGGTTGATGGAGGCGTCCGTCTGAATGAAATCGTCATACTGGCCGGACCCGATAGTACGCCCCTTGGCGCTTACAATACCGGCTGTAACGGTCTGCTCCAGGCCGAAGGGGCTCCCGATAGCCACAACCCAGTCCCCCACATCGACCTTCTCCGAGTCGCCCATCCTGATGGGGGTCAATGCATTCGGGGTCGATATCTTGATCAGAGCCAGGTCGGTATTGACGTCGCGGCCGACCAGGGTCGCATCGTACTCCTTGTCGTCGGCCAGTTTCACCTTGATCTGTTCGGCGTTTTCCACTACGTGGTTGTTGGTGACGATGTACCCCTCTTTGTCGATGATGAACCCCGACCCCAGGCTGCGCTGCTTGTAGTCCCTCGACGGGCCACTTTCCATATTAGGCCCCCAAAACTCTTCGAAGGGATTCTTTCCGTGCTGATCGCCAAAAAAGTGTCGGAACACCCGCCCGCCCCCCTTGACGGTGGTGACGGTTCTGATGTTGACCACGCTTGGTTTGGCTTCTTTGGCCAACTTGCTGAAATTGGCCGGCACCATGGTGGTGGTGTCGGTGGCGGCGGACACCGAGAACGGGGCCAATGCCAGCAATAGACCGGCTACAATACAAATTAACGGTTTGGGAATGTGTGCGTTTATTCGGTACATTGTATTTCCTCCTGGTAAATTGGTTGCATTTCGCTCCTTTAGCTTGATTGAACCATAACACACCAAGTTAACGGGAAGATGACGGCAAGATTACCAAACGGTAATAAAAGATCCCTCGTGTGAACCGACGGGGACCCGTTCACACGAGGGATCTTTTATTACATGCGGCTTCGCCGCTAAAAAATATCGACGGGTTACACGCTAGTGTTTGCCAGAATACCGTTCCGTATTCCCAAACCCGCCACCTGCCACTCCAATGTTGAAATCGAACATATATATGGCAAATACTCTAAAATGATGAATGTCGCCTTGCTGTAGGGGATCAAGCCAATTACCGCACCGAAAGTTACCCTGGCGTTGCGGCCATGGGGTTAATCTCCACCGCTTTTTCCCGGGAACGTCCGGCCGGCCGTCAGGGCCGGCCGGACCGTTTACCTCGACGTTGCAACCATGAGGTTTACTTCCAGTTCTTCTGCATGCTGTCCAGTTCTTTGACGACATCCTCCGGCAGGGGCGCCGGCTTGTGGGCCATGGCCGCTTCGGTGTGCTCTCTCAGTCGATCCTCGAAGGTCTTGGAGCCACCAGCCTCCCATTCCTGCCGAATCATGCGTTCGAACAGAGTGGAGTACCGAACCTGA
>Ga0316576_10000199_pt1 | contig 25135 bp, 11 predicted proteins | sample S0NA_FD_203075 | JGI IMG/M metagenome (GOLD analysis project Ga0316576, IMG submission 203075) | Rhizosphere microbial communities from salt marsh grasses in Alabama, United States - S0-2_050615r3r5 | ecosystem: Host-associated > Plants > Roots > Rhizosphere | place: USA: Alabama | collected...
TTCAGCTCCGGCTGGGCTACACCTACGAGAACCCGCTGGAGAACCTGGACAACGCCGTCACGGTCTACAACCAGGTGCTGGAGAACGACTCCCGCAACGCCCAGGCGCTGGAGGCGCTGGAGAAGATCTACTTCAAGCGCGAGCAGTGGCAGGAGCTGCACGGGACCTACGAGAAGATGATCGACATCGCCCCCGGGGACGCGGGGGTGGCCGACTGCTACGCCCGGATGGCCAAGATCTCCAGCGACGCGCTCGACGATCCGGCCCAGGCCCAGGACCTGTGGAACCGGGTGCTTGACCTGCGGGGCGAGGACCCCACGGCCCTGTGGGCCCTGGCCGACCTGTACGAGGCGGCCGAGGAGTGGCGCGAGCTCGTCGAGGTGTTGCAGCGACAGGTGCACATCACCGAGGAGCCGCAGGACCAGATCAGGCTCTACCAGCGGCTGGGCCGCATCTGGGGCGAGAAGCTCGGGCGCGACCGCAACGCCCTCGAGAGCTGGCAGAAGGTGCTCGAGATCGACCCGGGCAACCTGCCCGCGCTCTATGCCATCGCGGAGATCTACCGCAACACCCAGGCATGGGAGGAGCTGGTCGAGACGCTGCACCGGCTGATCGAGATCGGCATCACCTCCGACATGGAGGACGAGAGCCTGCGCAGCCTGTACACCCAGCTCGGCGAGCTCCAGGGCGAGATCCTGCTCAGGCCGCAGGAGGCCATCGACGCCTGGCGCAAGGTGCTGGAGATCCAGTCCGACGACTTCCGGGCGCTGGGCGCCCTGGAGCAGCTGCTGACGCAGGAGGCGCGCTGGGAGGAGTGCATCCAGGTCCTCGAGCGCAAGGCGGCGGTGCTGGAGGGGACGGAGGAGAAGATCGACGTCCTGATGCAGGCGGCGAGCATCTGGCAGGAGAAGGTTGCCAACAACGAGTCGGCGGCGCTGGTCTACGAACAGATCATGCAGCTGGACGCCGCCAACCGCATCGCGTTCACCGCCCTCGAGCAGATCTACCGCGAGGGCTGGCACTGGGAGAAGCTGATCGAGCTCCTCCTCGCGCGTACGGACCACACCGACAGCGTCGACGAGACCGTCGCGTTGCTGCAGGACGTGGCGGGGATCTACGAGGAGAAGATGGACATGCCGGAGCAGGCGTTCGTCGTGCTCCAGGCCGCGTTCAAGCAGGACTACACCAACGACATCACCGCCAAGAACCTCGAGAGGCTTGCGCGCTCCACCAACAAGTGGAACGAGCTCCTCAGCGACTACGGGACCGTGGTACAGAACATCGTCGATCCCCGCGTCCGTGCTGATCTCCACGTGAAGATGGGGCGCTGGTATGGCAACGAGCTCGGGCGGATGGACTACGCCATCGCCTCGCTCCAGCAGGCGCTCCAGCTCGACCCGGAGTGCGTCAAGGCCTACGACGCCCTGGCCGAGTTCTACCGCAAGTCCGCGCGGTGGGCCGAGCTGGTCCAGGTGCTGAAGCGGCAGGCGGAGCTCGAGACGGAGCCGGAGAAAAAGGTCAAGCTTTACGGAAACATGGCCGAGCTGTACGAGACGCAGCTCTCCGACCCGGCCTCGTCGATCAAGTCCTACCGCAAGGTCCTCGACGTCGACGAGAACAACCAGGACGCCCTGGACTCCCTCGAGCGGCTGTACCGGATGCAGCAGCAGTGGGAGCCGCTGATCGAGATCATGGAGCGCAAGGCGGATCTGGCGGAGGAGCCGGACCAGATCATCCAGCTCAAGCACACGATCGGCGACCTCTACGACGACCGGCTCGGCAAGTCCGAGGAGGCGATCAACAGCTTCAAGGACATCCTGACCATCGAGCCCCAGAACCTCCAGGCGATGAAGGCCCTGGAGCTTCTCTACGAGAAGACGGGCAAGATGGAGGACTACCTCGACATCCTCGAGCAGGAGCTCGACGTGACCATGAGCGAGGAGGGGCAGATCTCCCTCTACCAGCGCATGGCCACCGTGCACGAGGAGCAGTTTGGTAAGCTCGACCACGCCGCCGAGTGTCTCGAGAAGATCCTCGAGATCGACCCGCGGAACGAGTCGACCTACCGCAGCCTGGAGCGGATCTACCGCCAGGACAACCGCTTCGACGAGCTCGTCGACGTGCTGGCGCGGCACATCAACGCGATCACCGACGTCCACGAACGGATCGAGCTCTACATGACAATGGGCCAGACCTACGAGCAGGCCCTGCAGGACCCGGATCGGGCCATCGAGGCCTACAGCGACGTCCTGTCCTTCGATCCGGACCACGTCCACGCCCTCGACGCCCTGGCCCGCCTGTTCGAGCAGATCGAGGCCTGGGACCGCGCTGTCGACGCCATGAGCCGCGTGGTCAACCTGGTCGACGACCCGGCCTACCGGGTCGGGGTGTTCTACCGGCTGGGCAAGATCCAGGAGGAGCACCTGCACGACCCGGAGGAGTCCGAGGTCCAGTTCCAGCAGGCGCTCTCCATCGACCCGTCGCATGTCCAGTCGATGATGCGGCTCGTCGAGCTGTACAAGATGCGAGGGGACTGGGCCAAGGCCGCCTCGATGATGGTCCGCGCCGAGGCACACACGCAGAACACCATCGAGAAGGCCAAGCTGCTCTACGAGGCCGGCGCGGCCTACCTCCAGCAGCTCGAGGAGGAGGGCAAGGCCGTCGAGCTGTTCGCCCGGACCCTGGAGGTCGACCCGGACCACGTCCAGGCCGGCGAGCCGCTCTCGCACATCTACTTCCGCGACGGGCGTTACGAGGAGCTCGAGCCCGTGCTCGACATGCTGGTCCGCAAGGCGGACCGGCGCGACAACCGGACGCTGCAGGACCTGTACTTCAAGCTGGCCAAGACCTCGGACATGCTCGGCAAGAACGAGAAGGCCCTGAAGTACTACCGCGCGGCCTACGACATCGATTCGACCCACCTGCCGACGCTCACCGGCATGGCCGCGCTGCTCTACAGGACCGAGGACTGGGATCGGGCGTTCAAGATCTACCAGACCATCCTGGTGCACCACCGAGACTCGCAGCGGGCCGACGAGATCGTCGACATCTTCTACCGGCTGGGCAACATCAAGCTCAAGCTCGGCGAGCGCAAGAAGGCGCTCAACATGTTCGAGAAGGCGCTGGAGATCGACGCTGCCCACCGGGACACCCTGGAGTCGGTGATCGAGCTCCAGACCCAGGCCAACGACTGGGACGCCGTCGTCAACGCCAAGCGCTCTCTCCTCGACGTCGTGACCGAGGAAGAGCGCTTCCAGCTGCTCGAGGAGTGCGGGGACATCTACCACGAGAAGCTGAACAACCCGGAGAAGTCCATCGCTGCCTACAACGACGCGCTGTCCATTGACCCCGGCAGCCACGTCGTGCTGCACAAGCTGCTCGAGCTCTACACCGAGACCAAGCAGTGGAAGCGGGGCGTCGAGATCGTGGTGCGGCTGACCGACCTCGAGAGCGACCCGCAGCTCAGGGCGAAGTACTTCTACACCGCCGCCGTGATCTACCGCGATGAGGTCAAGGCGCTGGACGAGGCGGTGGACTTCTACAACCGCGCGCTGGATGACGCCCCTGACCTGCTCAAGGCCTTCGAGGCCATCGACAAGGTCCTGACCCAGAAGAAGGACTGGAAGAACCTCGAGCGCAACTACCGCAAGATGATCAAGCGGCTTCCGGCCGAGGGACAGAACGAGCTGAAGATCATGCTCTGGCACAACCTGGGCGAGATCTACCGCACGCGGCTGCAGAACTACAAGAACGCCACGGCGGCGTTCGAGGTGGCCACGAGCCTCGACCCGGACAACATGCAGCGCCACGAGATCCTGGCCGAGCTCTACGTGCTGGCGGGGCCCGAGAACTCGCAGAAGGCGGTGCAGGAGCACCAGGTCCTGATCCGGAACTCGCCGTTCAAGATCGAGTCGTACAAGGCGCTGCGGCAGATCTACATGGACACCCGGCAGTACGACAAGGCCTGGTGCCTGTGCTCCACGCTCTCCTTCCTCAAGAAGGCCGACCCGGAGGAGCAGCAGTTCTACGAGCAGTACCGGCAACGCGGGTTCGTGCGGGCCAAGGCGCGAATGACCGACGAGCTGTGGCACCGCTTCGTGTTCCACGTCGAGGAGGACCGCTACATCGGCGCGATCCTCGCTGTCGTCGCCTCGGTGGTGGGCCAGATCACCGCCAAGCCCCACAAGTCATTCGGGCTCAAGCGCAAGGAGCGCCGGGACCTGGCCACGGACCAGCTGCTCTTCTCCAAGGTCTTCAACTACGTCACCTCGGTGCTCAATGTTGTGCAGGCGGAGCTCTACCTGCGGCCGAATCAGCAGACCGGCCTGATGATGGCCCACACCAAGGAGATCCCCTCCTTCGTCGTCGGGGCGGACCTGCTGCAGGGCCGGCCAGAGAAGGACCTGGCCTTTGCCATCGCCAAGCAGCTGTCCTACCTGCGACCGGAGCATTTCCTGCGGCGTGTGCTGTCCGCGCCGTCCCAGCTGCGCACCGTGTTCTTCGCCGCGCTGCGGATCGCCAACCCGCAGTTCCCGGTCCCGCCGGCGGACATCCCGGAGGTCGACAAGATCCTCAAGCACGTCGCCGGGAAGATGCACGCCGGGATGCTGGAGCAGCTGGCGGTGCTGGTGCGGAAGTTCGCCGAGGCGAAGAGCGAGGTGAACCTCAACAAGTGGTGGACCGCCACGGAGCTCACGGCGAACCGCGTCGGGTTCGTCCTGTGCAACGATCTCGAGGTCGCCGCGAAGATGGTGAGCACCGAGCCGGCCGAGATCGGCTCGCTGCCCCCCAAGGAGAAGGTAAAGGAGCTGGTGCTCTACAGTGTGTCCGAGGAGTATTTCCAGGTCCGCAACCAGCTGGGTCTCTCCATCGGCCAGTGAGCGTGACAGGGGACAGGCGGGTGGGCCGGATATTGCGGAGTTGACCTGGCACCTGTAGCATTGTCCGTCGATGGCGGCAGTTGACCCAACCTCCGAGAGCTACGTCGCGCTGCGCAACGCGCTGATCGCGATGCAGGACGACCGCAGCGCGGTCCAGTCCGTGCTCTCGGCTGTCTCGGACAACGGGGTGAGCTGGGTCAAGACGGCGTACTGCGAGCTGCGGCGCGACCTGGTCCAGGGGCGGCTGAAGCAGGCCGAGACCATGGGCAGCCTGATCGGCCTGATCCTCGAGCTGCAGCACCCGGGCGATGACGAGCTCTCGGAGAGCAAGCTGCACCGGGAGGCGATGGGGGCTCTTCTCGAGGGCATCGGAGCGGTGCTGGCCCAGGACAACAAGACAGGCATCGCCAGCCTCGAGCAGCTGACCGAGGTGGTCTACGGCGATGACTCCCTGCGCTGGGTCGCCTTCTACTGGATCGCCATGGCGGCGGCGGACGAGGGGGACACGGAGCGGGCGATCGGGGCGATCACCGAGGCGATGACCCTGGCCCAGGGGCTGGACCAGCAGGCCCGCGGGAGCAGCCTCTGCCGCTTCAGCGAGATCGAGATCCGGCGGGGCGAGCACGATTCGGCCATGGAGCACCTCACCGAGGCGACCTCGAACTTCGAGGAGGTGGGCGACCGCCGGGGCATGGCGATGGCATCGCTGGCCCGGGCGCGGCTTCTGACCAAGCTCGAGCGGGGGGAGGAGGCCGTGGAGGCCGCCCTGCGCGCCGCCGAGGCCGACCCGGACTGGGATGAGCCGGTTGTCTTCCTCTCCCGGCGTGCCCTGGCCTCGGGCAGGGTCGACAGGGCCGCCGAGCTGGTCGCTCCGCTGGTGGGACTCGAGCCCCACTCTCCCGAGATACAGCGGCAGGCGCAGCTGATCGACACCATCCGGGGTGAGCAGGCGCCGCTGGCCGTGGTCGTCGACTTCCTCCGGCTCCAGGACCAGCCGGTCAGCGCCGAGACCGTGGAGGCGCTCGAGGTCCTGTGGAACGAGCACAAGGGCTTCCAGCAGCTGCGGGAGCTCCTCGCCTGGAGCCTGGTGAAGGTGGGGCGCGAGGAAGAGGCCGCGGATCACTTCAAGGAGATGGCGAGTCAGAAGCTCGCGCCCGAGATTCAGTCCTCTGTGCTTCTCGGCCTCGGCTGCCTGGCGAACCGCCAGTTCAAACACCGCCAGCCCGGCGCGCGGGTGCGGGCGACCTCCTCGGCCTTCTTTCAGAAGCAAGACGTGGAGGAGGCGACCGACGAGTTTGACGGGCCTGGCTCGACGCGCCAGGCCCGTGACGTGCAGGAGGCTCTCGACGCTTCCTTTGACGTCGACGCGGGGGACGTCTCCGCGGCGATGGACCGGTTCAGCGCGATCCAGCTCGATGCCTACGAGGAGGAGGAGATCACCAGCCCGGGGGCGAAGGTGCCGCTGCCGCCGCCGCTGCCGACGAAGTCGCGCTCGGCGGTGGAGCCCAAGGCGGTGTTCACCGGCGACCTGCAGCTGTTCGCGGTGCCCGATCTGCTCGACTTCCTCAACAGCAGCCGCCGGACCGGTACGCTGGTGATCACGTCGGAGAACGGGATCGGCGCCGTCCACCTCAAGGACGGCTACATCGCCGGCGCCGCGTCGCCCAACTCCACGAACATGGGCGACCTGCTCATCGAGGAGGGGGTGATCACCTCGGACCAGCTCGAGAGCGCGATCGAGAACCAGAAGACCAAGAGCCCCGATCGGCTGCTCGGATCCATCCTCCTGGACCTGGGCATGGTGCAGCGTGTCCAGCTCCGGGCGGCCCTCGAGGCCCAGGTGCGCGGCGCGCTGGGGGAGATGGTGGGCTGGACCAACGGGCGCTTCGCCTTCGAGCCAGACCGCAACGGACCGGAGAACCCCTCCGAGATCGAGCTCCACCTGGACACCCGCGGGGTGCTGCTCGACGTGCTCAGGCAGTACGACGAGCAGAACAAGGACGGGTAACGGGGGCGGGGGGCGGCTATGCGCCGCCGGGTCAAGGCGTCGGCGCTTGAACACGAGACCTACCTACGCCTAGCCAACGTAGACCGATTCAGGTTGACGCGGGCACGCCTGCAGCGCGGTGGAGCTTTTTCACCCCCTGGGCGAGGCGCGGGGGAGTTTCTCACTCCCTGGGTGAGGAACGGGCCTCGTCGAGGGCGCGCGGGGGAGTTTCTCACCCCCAGGGTGAGGAACGGGCCTCGTCGAGGGCGCGCGGGGGAGTTTCTCACCCCCAGGGTGAGGAACGGGCCTCGTCGAGGGCGCGCGGGGGAGTTTCTCACTCCCTGGGTGAGGAACGGGCCTCGTCGAGGGCGCGCGGGGGCGAGGATGGTACCGCTACGAATGCTTCGCGAGGATAACCGCCCAATGCAGTTCTAGTGTTTCTCCACCCATATTGATGTCGTCGCGTTCTTCGCGACGCACATGATCCTGACACCTCGTATGGTGGGGACTGCCGCCACTGACGAGGCGGCGGCGTAACGCTCTTTCCCCGAGCAGGCGCTTCAGGTTCTTTGTTCGGCTATTTCCCGATGAGCACGACGGTGGACTGGGGCTGGACCGCGTAGCGGTCGGTCTCGACGGCGGGGGCCTTCTCCTCCTCGAGGATGTCCCGGGGCGAGGGGAGGGCGGTGTCGATCAGGCGGTGCCAGGTCACCTGCAGCCCGGGCAAGGTGAAGGCCAGGGGCTGGTTCCAGGCGTTGAGCATGAGGAAGAAGTCGGTGTCCGTCGTCTCCTTCGCGCTCGGGGGGGGCGCGCCGTGGATGTGCAGGGCCAGGGATTGAGAGTGGTGGCCCCAGTCGGGCTTGCCCGGCTGGACGCCGTGCCAGGTGATGTCGGAGCCGATCTGCCCCATCGAGCGCGGCCCGTCGATGACGAAGGGGTCGACGAAGCACGGGCGGCGCAGGGCCGGGTGGCGGTGGCGCAGGGAGACCAGCATGCGCAGGAAGCGGCCGATCTCCTCCGCCTCGGAGTCCTGCGCCCAGGGGAGCCAGGAGAGCTCGTTGTCCTGGCAGTAGGTGTTGTTGTTGCCCTGCTGGGTGCGCCACATCTCGTCGCCGGCGAGGAGCATCGGTGTCCCCCGGGCGGTCATCAGGATCGTGAGCAGGTTCTTCGCCTGGCGCCGGCGGGTCTGGCGGATCACCGGGTCCTTGGTCGGGCCCTCGACGCCGTAGTTGGCCGAGTAGTTCTCGCCGGCGCCGTCGCGGTTCTCTTCTCCGTTACGCTCGTTGTGCTTCTCCCGGTACGAGACCATGTCCCGCAGCGTGAAGCCGTCGTGGCAGGTGATGAAGTTGATCGAGTGGGTCGGGTTGCGCTTGTGGCCGAACAGGTCGCCGCTGCCGCCCAGTCGCCGGGCGAGCGACGGAACCATACCGCGATCGCCGCGGACGAAGCGGCGCACGTCGTCGCGGAAGCGGCCGTTCCACTCGGCCCAGCCCCGCGGGAACCCGCCGACCTTGTACATGCCGTCGGCGTCCCAGGACTCGGCGATGAGCTTGCAGCCCCGCAGGACCGGGTCGCCGCCGATGTCGTAGAGCAGGCTGAGGTCGCCGATCCACTCGCCGCTGCGCCCACGGCCGAGGATCGTCGCCAGGTCGAAGCGGAACCCGTCGACGTGGGTCTCGACGACCCAGTAGCGCAGGCAGTCGAGGATGAACTGCTTGACCACCGGGTGGTTGCAGTTGACCGTGTTGCCGCAGCCCGAGTAGTTCTTGTAGCGCCGCTGTCCCTCGAGCATGTAGTAGACGGAGTTGTCGAGGCCGCGGAAGCTGATCGTCGGGCCGAACTCGTTCCCCTCGCCGGTGTGGTTGAAGACCACGTCGAGGATGACCTCGATCCCGGCCCGGTGCAGCTGGCGGACCATCTCGCGGAACTCGAGCACCGGCCCCTCCGGCTCGGCGGTCGAGGCGTAGGAGATCTCGGGGGCGAAGAACCCCAGGGTGGAGTAGCCCCAGAAGTTGGTCAGCGCGTTGCCGGTGACCGGGTCGGTGCCCGTGGGCTCGCCCTCGTTGAACTCGTGGATCGGCAGCAGCTCCACCGCGGTGATCCCCAGCTCGAGGAGGTGGGGGATCTTCTCCACCAGGCCGCGGTAGGTTCCGGGGTGAGAGACGCTCGCGGAGGGGTGAATCGAGAAGCCCTTGACGTGGGCCTCGTAGATCACCGTGTCCGACATGGGGCGGCGCGGGGGGCGGTCGTCGCCCCAGTCATAGCCGCCGACCCGCAGGGCGACCGACTTCACCGTGTAGGGCGCGCTGTCCAGGGTGCTGAAGCTCAGGTCCCGGTCGGGCGACGCGCGGTCGTAGCCGTAGAGCGCGTCGTGGTTCATGTCGAAGGTGCCGGCCAGACCGCGGGCGTGGGGATCGGCGAGGAGCTTGTTCACGTTGAAGCGGTGTCCCTCTTCCTCGGGCCGGTAGGGGCCGTCCACGCGGTAGCCGTAGAGCTGTCCGGAGGTGATACCGTGGACCATCAGGTGCCAGACGTCCCCTGTTCGGTTGCGCTCCGGGTCGAGCGGGAAGGAGGCGAACGGCGAGCGGTCCCCGGCCTCGTGGTACAGCTCGAGGAACACGGCGGTCGCGTTGCGCGAGAAGATCGCGAAGTTGATGCCGTCCTCCATGAACACGGTGGCGCCGAGAGGGTAGGGACGGCCGACGCTGGTGCGGATGCTGCTCATAACTACTCCGACAGTGGTGATGGTACACTACACCAACGGGGGGTGGAGCAGCCAGCATGTCGAGCAAGTACACCCACGAGCAGATCGTCCAGTTCATGGAGCAGCGTATCCCGTTCAACCGCTACCTCGGCGTGCGCGTCACCGAGATGCGGGACGGCTTCGCGAGGCTCGAGCTCGCCTTCCGTGACGAGCTCGTCGGCGACCCCTACCGCCCCGCGCTCCACGGCGGCGTGGTCTCGACGCTCATCGACACCTGCGGCGGCTGCGCTGTGTGGACCAAGGTCGAGGTGATGGACCGGGTCTCGACGGTGGACCTGCGCGTGGACTACCTGCGCCCCGGCCCGCTCAAGGACCTGGCCTGCGAGGGGACGGTGGTGCGCGCCGGCAACCGCGTCGGCGTGGCCGACATGAAGCTCTTCGCCATCGACTACCCGGACCGCATCGTGGCGACGGGCAAGGGCGTCTACAACATCGTGCGCCGCAACGAGGGCGAGACCGCGCGCTAGTCCTTGGTGCTCACCGCGCGGTAGATCGTGAGCTCCTCGAGCTTGCCCTTGACCTTGACCTTGGGCAGCTCGACAGCGTTGATCTTGTGGCGCACCTTGTTCCAGGTGTTCTCGCTGATGATCACCTCGGCGGCCTTGGCAACCGAGCAGAGCCGCGAGGCGGTGTTCACCGCGTCGCCGATCACCGTGTACTGGAGTGTCTTGCTCGATCCGATGGCGCCGTAGATCACCGCGCCGGAGTTCACGCCGATGCCGACGTGCAGGGGGGCCTGGTGCTCGGAGACGCGGGTGCGGTTGAACTCCTCCAGCGCCTTCTGCATCTCGAGCGCGCACTCCACGCCACGCACGGCGGCGTCCTCGCTGGCGACCGGGACGCCGAACAGCGCCATGATCTCGTCGCCGACGTACTTGTCGAGGGTCCCGTCGCAACGGAACAGAACGTCCACCATCACCTCGAAGTAGTCGTTGAGCAGCTCCACGATCTCGTGGGCGTCGGCGTTCTCCGTCATCGCGGTGAAGCCGCGGATGTCGGCGAAGAGGATGGTGACGTCGCGGGTCTCGCCCACGCCGTCGAGCTTCAGCTGCCCCTCGACCATCTGCTGCACCAGCCCCGGCGAGAAGAAACGCTGGAACTGCGCTCGGGTCCGCGCCTCGTGCTCGATCTTGCGCGCCAGGCGCGCGTTCTGGATCGCGATGGCGGCCTGCGTGGCGATGCCGGTGAAGATGCGCAGGTCCTTCTCGGTGAAGGCGTTGGTCGCGATCTGCGAGTCGAGGTTCATGATGCCGAGGAGCTCCTCCCCGTGGAGCAACGGCACGCACATCGTCGACCGGATGCCCTGCATGATGATGCTGTGGGCGCCAGAGAAGCGGCTGTCGATGGTGGCGTCCGAGGAGAGCACCGCCTGCTTCTCGCGGATGACCTCGTTGATGATGCTGTTGGAGAGGATGATCTCCTCGTTCTGCTCGCCGTGACGCTGCTTGGCGACCCGTGGCACGGGCTGGCCCGATTCGTCCATCAGCAGGATCACGCCGCGGTCGGCGGGGAGCAGCTCGAACGCCTTGTCCAGGATCTTCTGCAGCAGCTTGTCCAGATCGAGCTCGTTGCCAACGGAGCGGGCGAGCTCGTGAGCGATGCGCAGGCGTTCGTAGTCCCGACGGAGGATCTTCTCGTCGAACAGCTCGCGCTCGGGCCGAAAGCCGACGTCCGGCTCGGCGGCGATGCGTTGCTGGATGTGGCTCTCCATCATCCCAGGGGCGATGGTGACCCGCTGCAACGCGTGCTCGTCCGGAGACTGGTCGTGGTAGATCAGGCGGGTCGAGCCCAGGGTGATCTCGTCACCGTCCTTGAGCAGGTGCGTCTGGATACGCTTGTTGCCGACGAAGGTGCCGTTGAGGCTGCCCAGGTCACGGAGCAGGAACTGTCCGTCGGGGGTGAGGACGATCTCCATGTGCTCCTTGGAGATGATGCGGTCGAGGATCTGGATGGAGTTGTCCGGGTGGCGGCCCAGCGTGTTGTGGGGACCCAGCTCGAACTCCTGGGGCTCGGGGCCCGAAACCAGGATCAGCTTTGCCATGGAATTGCGGTTCCTCGCGCCTTCGGCGCTCCGGGATGGAGCACCGCAATTCTGCAGATAATCTTTACCGTACGGGATGTTAGGGCAATGGCGGGAAGGTGTAAAGCGAAAAAGGTATTCCTAACAACGATATGCGTCGTCCTATCCCAGCTCCTCCAGCAGCCGCCCGACCTCGGCGACCAGCTTCTTGGGCGAGATCGGCTTGGCCAGGTAGGCATCACATCCGGCATCCAGCGCCCGCTGCTCGTCACCGTCCATGGCGTGGGCGGTGAGGGCGACGATGGGGATCTTGGCCACTTCAGGGATAGCCTTGATCCTGCGCGCGGCCTCCCACCCGTCCATCACAGGCAACGAGAGGTCCATCAGGATCAGGTCGGGCTTGACCTCGGCCGCACGCTCCACGGCCTCCGCGCCGTTGACCGCCTCCTCCACCCGGTACCCGTAGTGACTGAGGATCCCGGCGAAGATCCTCCGGTTGTGGAGGTTGTCCTCCACCAGGAGCACCGTCTTTCCCCGGGCATTGGAATCTTCATCCATCGCTCTCTCCAATGGTGACAGGTACCTCGGGCAACGCGCGCTCCCCGGTCCCCGTTGCCAGCTTGGCATGCTTGAGCAGGAGGGTGAACGTGCTGCCGTCTCCGTGGGCGCTCTCCACGGTGAGGTCGCCCCCCAGAAGTACCGCGAACTTCTTCGATATCGCCAGCCCCAGCCCCGTTCCACCGTGCTGACGGGTGGACGATCCGTCCACCTGCCTGAACTCGTCGAAGATCATCTCGAGGTGCTCGGCCCGGATGCCGATGCCGGTGTCCTCGACGGAGAGGAGGAGGTCGTCCTCCTCGGCGTGGACGTGGACCTCCACCGAGCCCTGCTTGGTGAACTTGATGGCGTTGCTGAGCAGGTTGATCAGGATCTGCCGCACCATGATCGGATCGGTGCGCGCCCGCACGGGCTCCTCGAAGAGGTAGGCCTCGATGTTGTACGGTCGGTCCTTGGTCAGCGGGGTCATCTGATCGACCACCTCGCGAACGAGGTGGTTGATGTCGATCTCCTTCAGCCGGGCTTTCATCCGTCCGGACTCGACCCGCGACAGGTCGAGGAGCTGGTTGATCAGCGCGAGCAGGTTGCTCGCGCTCTCGTGGATGCCCGACAGGCTCTCGGACTGGTCGGGGTTCACCGAGCCGTAGACGCCCTCGCCGAGCAGCTCCGCGTAACCGATGATGGCGTTGAGCGGCGTGCGCAGCTCGTGGGAAATGTTGGCGAGGAACTCCGACTTGAGCCGGCTGACCTCGAGCAGCTGGTCACGCTGCTGCAGCAGGGCGACGTTGCGTCGCTCGAGCTCCTTGGCCAGGCGCTCGGCGGCGGCGAAGGCCCGGGCGTTGGCGACCGCGATACCGAGCTCCGAGGCGGCGTGCTCCGCGAAGGCCAGCAGGTCCTCGGACGGCTTGGGCTCCACCCCGAGGAGGAGAGCGGCCTCGAGCCGCTCTTGAAAGCGGACCGGGACGCAAACCAGCGTCTTGAGCCCGGGGCACTCGGTCGTCAGCGGGTGGCCCGTCGGCAGGTTGTGGAGCGTGGCCCTGATCTGCCCCGTCACGTCGACGAGGCAGGCGGGCTCGTCGCCGTCGCTGTCCCGGAACGCGCCGGCGTGGGCGCCCTGGCTGACCACCAGCTCGAGGCCGCCGCCGGCCGCCCGTCGCAGATAGATCGCCCCGGCGAGGGCGCCTGTCTGTTCGACGAGAGCGCGCAGCGCGGTGTCCAGCAGCTTGTCGAGCTGGAGCGCGGCGTTGAGCAGGACAACGAAGTCGCGGCTCCGTCGCAGGTCGGCGGTGCGCGTCATGACCTCCTGCTCGAGGTGGCGGTTGAGGAAGGCGAGGGACTCGACGGTCTCGCGCAGCTTCCGCGACATTCGGTTGAAGGACTCCGCGAGCAGCCCGAGCTCGTCGGGTCGCCTCAGCTCGAGCTGGTAGCCCAGGTTGCCGCGCCGGATCTCGTCGGCGCCCCGGGCGAGGGCCATGATCGGCCGGGAGATGCGCGTGGCCAGGACCAGCCCGATCGTGGTCCCCATGGCGAGCACGATCAGGGCGAGGTAGATGCCCCAGCGCAGCACCTCGTCCAGCTTCTTTCGGGCCGGGGTGCGCGACAGCCCGATGCGGGCGACACCGAGCATCGCGGTCCCCGGGTCGCCCTGGGTTCCGAACAGGCTCTCCTCGGAGTCTTCCCTCATGCCGGTGATCGGCGCGAGCAGATCGTCGTAGTCCTCGTGGTGCCGCCGCACGGGGCGCTGCTCGAGGCTGGAGATGAGCTTCTTGGAGAGCGCCACCTCGACGGCGGTGCCAGGTTTTACCATTCGTATCAACGGCTTGGCGTTCCGATCGTAGATCGCCGCGAAGCTCACGTCGTTTTCCTGGAACACCCGGCGGACCGGGCCGAAGAGGAACGCCGGGTCGCCGGCGTAGGCGCCCAGCTCGCTCTGTCCAGCGAGGTTGCTGATCAGGGTGCGTCCGCGCTTCGCCTGCTCCGCCTCCACGAACTTGACCTGGCGGCTGTAGTAGATGCCGCCGGCCACCACGGACGAGGCGAAGGAGAGAGCGAGCAGGTAGCCGAGCAGGCGGTACTGGAAGCGGCGGAAAAAGCCCGGCCCGCCTCTCTGCAAGGCCTTGGTGATGCCCGTTTCGGTGAAGCTCCTGCTCATGCGACGAACCTGAGTTCCTCGTTTCCCGGGATCAGGGCACCATCTCGGCCCCGGCGGCCTTCAGCCGCGAAAGCGGCACCCGCAGCGTCCGTGCGGTCCCCTGGTTGACGCACAGCCGGGTGGTGGCGCCGACCACCGTGATCCTGCGCCTCGGGACGCCGGCGAGCAACTGGTTGGCGATGTCTGCGGCCTCCCGCCCGAGACTGTTGGGCTCGTAGTCCAGCGCCAGGAGCGCCCCGTGCTCGGCGTGTCGCCGCGTCGCGCCCATCAAGAGTACCTTTCGACGGAACTGGATGCCAAGGGCGTACTGGAGCACCTGGGGCGTGAGCAGATCGAGGTCGGTGAGGAGCCAGAGCCCCCGGGCCTGGTGGTTCATCCGGCGCAGCAAGCCGATGGCGCGCGTGGGCGACGGCGCCTCGATGGGGTACAGGGTGAACCCCAGCTCCGAGGCCGCGGTCCGGGCGCCGTCCATGGCGTCGCGGGAGCGCGGACCGTACAGGACCGCGACACGACGCAGACCGGGTCGTGCGAGGCGGAAGGCCGCCAGGACCTCGCTCGGCGAGGCGCGCGCCGGCAGGGCGACCTCGCGGGGGCCATGGAGCAGGCCGTGGAAGACCAGGGTGTGCATCAGCAACGGCCTCGAGCCGGAGCGCGGGGCGAGGATCCCCGCTTCCCGGACCTGGTCGTAGGCGGACTGGCCGACCAGCAGGACCAGGTGGGGGTCGAGCCGGGCCAGCTGGGTCCCGAGTCCCCGCTGGGGAGAGAGGAGCCAGACGGCCGCGCGGACCCTCCCCTTGAACTCCTCGGCCACCTTCTCGTACTCCCGGCAGCCTGGCCGACGGACCAGGGCGACCCGTTGCCGCTGGAGCTGGGGGGGCAGGACCGTCCCCGGGCGCGGCTGCGCCGGCTCTGCCGAGGTGGACAAGCTGGCCAGCAGGCAGACCAGCGCGACCATGTTGGAGATAACACGCACCGGCTTTCGTCCTCTTGGAGCCGCAGGCGGCGATTCCGGGCCCACCGCCCGCTGTCCGCATTTGCTGTTCCCCCAGACCACCTCGCCGGACTACAATTCCCACACCATACCATGTCCGACGACCGCGAACACAATCGCCCCGTGGGGGAGCTCCAGGAGATCCCGGAGATCCAGGAGATCAAGACCTCCGAGTTTGTCCTGTCCACCCGGCGCGAGCTCGACGATGACCTCGTCGTCCGCACCGTGATGACACCGGACGACGAGGGGGTCGGCGGAGCCAAGCGGCTGGTGGCCGCCGCGCTGCGGGAGCTGGAGGCCAGCTCCGACGACGCCGGACGTCAGGCCCGGTTGCACCTGTCTCTGGGGTTGATCATCGAACGGCGGCTGGGCGACGTCCGGCGGGCGATCCATCATTACATGGAGGCGCACCGCCTGGCGCCCTCCAACCTCGCCGCGATCCGCTCCGCGCGCCGCCTGTTCTGGACGCGGCAGAACTGGACCATGGTCCTGAGCTTGATCGATGAGGAGCTGACCCTGACGCCGCACCCGGCCCGGGCGGCGCGGCTGCTCTACGACAAGGCCCGCATCCTCGAGGAGTGGCTGGCCAACACCGACGCGGCGGTGGACGCGCTGGGAGAGGCCCTCAAGCGCGATCCCGGCAACCGCCAGGTGCTGCTCAGGTTGCGGCGCATCTTCTGGCGCCGACGGGACATGGAGGGGCTGCTCGACGTGGGTCGGCGCGCCGCCGCGGCGACGCAGGACCGACGTCATCGCGGTCTGCTCTTCGGCGAGATGGCCCGGATCCTCCAGGAGGAGCTCGGCGACGAGGGCGCCGCCATGGAGAGCTACGCGGCGGCCTTCTCCGAGGACCCGTCGAACGTGGCCGTGGCCACTGCCCTCCGGGCGCTCTACCGCGAGCACGCCAGGTGGGGTGATCTGGTGGACCTCCTGCTGACCGAGGCCGACCTGGCCCCGGGCGACGCGGAGCGCGCCGCGGCCTACCAGTGCGCCGCGCGGATCAGCCGTGAGCGGCTGGGACAGCAGGAGCGTGCGCTCGAGCTGCTCGGGCGCGCCGCGGAGCTCGTCCCCCGCGATGCCCAGCTCCTGTCGGAGATGGCCGAGCTGCTGCACGAGGCGGGGCGCTACCGCGAGCTTGCCGAGGTCTATCGCCGGCGCATCGAATGCCTGGTGGACGAGTGGGAGCGCGTCACCGCCCACTACCGGCTGGGGGCGGTGCTGGAGGAGCGGCTGAACGAGGAGGAGGAGGCGCTGTTCCACTACCGGCGGGCGGTGGCCCTCGACCCGACCTACGTCCCCGCCTTGCAGGCCATGGGGAAGCTTTGCCGCCGCAGGGGCGAGTGGGCAGAGCTGGTCTCCATCGGCAGCGCCGAGGCCGAGTCGATCCAGGATCCGGCGACACGCGCCAGCCGCTTCTGTGCGCTCGCCGAGCTCTGCGAGGACGAGCTGGGCGACGCGCAGCAGGCGATCGAGTTCCATCGGCGGGCGCTGGCCAGCCTCGCCGAGTACCGGCCGTCGGAGCACGCGCTGGAGCGGCTCTATATCGGGGAGCAGGAGTGGGAGCCGCTGATCGAGCTCTGGGAGTCCCAGCTCGACGGTGTCGAGGGCGGCGAGCGGGGGATGATGTTGCAGCGGCTGGGGCAGCTCTGTGAGGAGCAGGTCGGCGACCCGGAGCGGGCGGTGCTCTACTACCGCCGGGCGCTCGAGCTCCTGCCGGGGGACCGGTGGTTGCTCCACACGCTGCAGCGGTTGCTCGCAAGGGGGGGGCGGTGGCACGACGTCGTGGAGATCATGGACCAGGAGATCGGCGCGGCGCGGGACGAGCGGCTGGCGGTCACCCTGCTCCACCGAACCGCCGAGATCTGCGAGACCCGGCTCGCGGATCTGGACCAGGCCATCGGCCGCTACCGCCAGGTCCTCGAACGCGCGCCCGACTTCGCGCCGAACCTCCAGTCTCTCGGTCGGATCTACTTCCGCCAGGGCAAGTGGGATCGGGTGCTCGAGCTCTACGAGATCGAGGTTCGTCAACCAGGGCTCCAGCCCGGACGCCGGAGCTCCCTGCTCTACAAGATGGGCGAGATCCACCAGGAGCACCTGGGGAACGAGGTCGAGGCGACGAGGGCCTACGCGGAGGCGCTGGAGGCGACGCCCCGCTTCCTCCCCGCCCTGCAGGCCCTTGCCCGGCTGTACCGCAGCCGCGGCGAGTGGGAGCCCCTGGCGGAGGTCCTCGCCCGCCAGGCCGAGGTCTTCTCCGATCCCGGCCGCAAGGCAGCGACCCTTCAGGCGATGGGGGAGCTCTACGAGGGACAGCTCGGCCAGCTGGACCTCGCGGTGCGCCACTACACCCAGGCGATGGAGCAGGCACCGGGCAACGAGCCGGCGATGGAGGCCTTGCTGCGCCTGCTCTCCCGGCAGGAGCGCTGGACCGAGGTCGTCGAGGTGTACGAGCGGGCGATCACCGCCGCTGACGCTCACGGGGGAAAGGTGCCGCTCCTCAAGCGTCTGGGTCAGGTCTGGAGCGAGCGTCTCTACGAGCCGGAGCGCGCGATCAAGTGTTACGAGCAGGCGCTCACCGTTGTGGAGACCGACCTCGAGGTGCTGGAGGCCCTCAGCCGACTCTACAGGCGCACGGGAAATCACGAGCGTCTGGTGGACGTCTGCGAGCGCCTGGCCCTCACCTCGACGGACGCCGAGCAGGCCGCGGCCTACCTCTGGGAGGCGGCGGCCCTGGTCGAGCTGCACCTGCCGGAGCGTGACCCGTCGCCGCTCTACGAACGGGTCGTCGAGATGCACCGCGGGGAGGTCGGCGCGCTGGACGCGCTCGCGCGCCACTATGGCGAGCAGGGTGACGTCGGGAACCTCCTGCGGGTGTACGACTCCCAGAAGAGCATGCTCGAGGACGATCACTCCAAGGTGGCGCTGCTCCTCCAGCTCGCAGGTTTTCGCGAGTCGACCGGTGACCTTGCGGGCGCGGCGTGGGCGCTGGGCGAGGCCTCGGCCGTCGCCGACGACTGGGTCGTGCAGCGCGAGCTGCGGCGGCTCCGCGAGCGGCTTGGCCAGTGGCAGGGGGTCGCCGACAGCCTGGAGCGGGAGGCCAGCCTCGGTCGGGACGTGCAGCTCGCGGTGGACAGCCTGACGCAGGCCGCCAACATCCACCTCGAGCGCTTCAATGACCAGGAACGCGGGGCGGCGCTGCTGACGAAGGTGCTGGAGCGAGATCCGTTCCACGAGGAAGCCGCGACGCGCCTCGAGCAGCTGCTGGTGCAGCGCGAGGCCTGGACCGAGCTGGTGGACGTCCTGCGCCGCCGGCTGGACGTGATCGAGGTCGCGCCGTACGGGGCGTGGGATGGGCGCGCGGGGCGCAGGCCCGGCGTCGGTGGAGGCGCCGGGACGGGCGGAAGCCCGACCCAGACCCAGATCGAGCTCCTGGCGCGGATGGCGTGGATCCAGCGCGAGCACCTCCGGCAGCCCCTCGAGGCCGTCGGCACCCTGAACCGCAGCCTGCAGCTCGATCCGAACCACCTGCCCACGCTGCTCACCCTGGGCGAGCTGCACCTCGCGCTCGAGCAGTGGAAAGAAGCCGTGGACATCTACTCGAGGATCGTCGCCGTGAGCAGCGACACGGATGTGCTGCGCTCCGCGCACTTCCGCCTCGGCGAGCTGTGGAGCGAGAAGCTGGGCGATCACCGCCGGGCGATCTCCAGCTACCAGAACGTGCTCGCGCTCTCCGCCGGCGACTCCATGGCTCTCAAGCGTCTGTTCGATCTCTTCGTACGCAGCCGCGACTGGGAGAACGCCGCCGACACCGTGGCCCGCCAGATCGAGGTGGACAGCGATCCGCAGCAGCTCGTGCAGCACTTCACCGCACTGGCCGAGATCCAGGAGAAGGGATTCGGCGACCCGAGGATGGCGGCGGCGCAGCTGGAGCAGGCCCAGGCCATCGATCCGACCAACGCCGAGGTCCTCGATCGGCTCGGCCAGCTGCTGGCGCACCTCGGTGACTGGGAGTCCCTGGCCGGCGCCATTCGCTCCTACCTCGCGGCGCTGCCCGCTGACCAGGAGATCCGGGGGGTCAGCCACCGCCTCCAGCTCGGGGCGCTGCTGCGCCAGCGGCTTGGCCGCAACGGCGAGGCCCTCGAGCAGTACCGCGCGGTGGTCGAGATCGATCCGACGAACATCGCCGCCCGCCTCGCCACGGCGAGCATCCTGGTCGAGGCCGGCCGCCTGGACGAAGCGATCACCGAGCAACGGGAGATCCAGGCCCTCGCGCCGCTGCACCTCGAGAGCCTGCGCCAGATGCGCGCTGTTTGGACGAGGATGGGCAACAACGACATGGCCTACGCGGTCGCCGCGGTGCTCACCTGCCTCGGCGTGGCCGGGGAGGCCGACGAGAGCCTCTACCGCGAGCGCCGGGGCCGCGGCGTGCGCTACCCGACGATGGGGCTGGAGCCCTCGATCTTCGAGGGTGTGGTAATGCACCCGGACGAGCCCCAGGTCGGGCGCCGGCTCCTCGCCGTGCTGGGCGAGGCTGCGCACCGTATCCGCCCGCCACGGCTCGCCGACTGGCGCGTGGGCAAGGCCGATCGGCTGCCGATCCGCTCGGACGACCCGATGCGGAGCCTGGTTCGGGAGGTCTCCTCGGTCCTCGGTCTGGACCGGGAGATCGAGATCTACGTCTCGTCGGTGCGCTCGCGGGAGATGGAGCTCCTGCTGACCGACGGACCGGCGCTCGTTGTCGGTGGTGGGGTGCTGGGGGCGCACTCGACGATGGAGATCCGGTTCTGGCTCGGCCAGCTGCTGAGCTTTGTCAGGAACCGCACCTGGATCGCCTACGGGCTCAGCGGTCCGGAGCTTGGCCTGCTTGTCCGCGCGGCCTGCCGGGTCGTGGATCCCAACCTGTCCATGCCGGGGGAGCACGAGACCAAGCTGGCGGAGACGGCGCGGCTGATCCAGCGCAGCCTCAGTCGACGAACGCGGCGAATGCTGGAGGAGGTCTGCCTCGAGTTCGTCGCCGGCCCGGAGCCGTCGTACCGCGACTGGGCCCGGGCGATGCAGCACACCGCGCTGCGGACCGGTCTGTGGCTCGCCAATGACCTGGAGACCGGGCTGGGCTATCTGCGGCGAACCGAGCCCGATCTCGCCCGTGTCGTTCCGGGGGCGGACGAGGAGGAGCTACTCCGCGCGACCCGGCGCAACCCCCTGGCCATCGGTCTGGTCGACTACTGGCTCAGCGAGGAGTTTGATTCCCTGCGGCAGGCCCGGGCGTAGGAGCGCGGCGGGTCTGGTTCTTCACCATGTGCGGGCGCGAGCGCATCGGTCCGCCCGCGGCGTAGGGATCGCGAGGGGTCACGATGACCTCGATCTGGTCGCCGGTCTTGTACTCCTGCGGCGGTAGCCGCGACGTGCGGTTGGTCTTGTGCTCGGCGCCGTTGACGAACCACTGGAAGCTGAAGGAGACGCGGTCGCGCTCAGCGTCCAAGGCCATCGGCCGGGCATAGATGCCTGCCGGAGTCTGGGAGATGTCGACTCGTTGCATCCGGGGGGGCGAGTTCGGCCCCTGGGCGGTGGTCGTCGACTCCTGTTGGCCGTGCGTGAAGGAGTAGACGATGTAGGACACGGAGCCCCCAACCGCGACCAGGGCCACCACGATCCAGAGCCAGGTCGGTCCGCCGATCCGTTCGCCCTCCCCCTTGCGGGCGGTTCCCTCGGCCCGCTGTTGTTTCTTTTTCTGCTTCTGCCGCACGGCGATGGCGGACTGCTGGGCTGCGCGCTGGGCCGCCTCCTTGGCCTCGGCGGCCAGGGTGATCTGGCTCTTCTTGCCCGGGGCCCGGCGGCTGGGGAGGCCCAGCTCCTCGAGGGCCATGTCCGACGAGCGGGGGGCGCTGCCGCCCGAGGCCGGCGCTGGTTTCAGCTCGGAGAAGAGCTTCCGCATGCGCTGGAGTTTGTCGTACAGGCTGTTCTTGGCCGAGGTGAGGACCTTCATCTGGGCCAGGTCCTTGGCCATCAGCGCCTCGTTGACGCCGGTCTGGACCTGGGCCAGACATCGCTCGGACGCAGCGATCGTCTTCTGGGCCGCCTCGTGGAGCCGCCCCTGCTCCTCGGGGGAGAGCTTCGACGGGTCTTCGAGCGCCTCGAGCAGCGAGTTCATGTAGCCCGAGAACGTCACGGCGAACTCGACCCGGTCGTGCCCCTCGACGTAGGTCGGGGGCGGGGGCGGCCAGTCCCCGGCGCCGTCCTCGTCCTCGTCGGGCTTGCGCCAGATCACCGTCGCCTCGGCGTCGTCGAACAGCTCGTTCTCCTCGGGCAGGTCGCTCCAGAGCGCGGCGTCCGTGTCCAGCGGGGCGCTGTGCGTCGGCAGCAGCTGCCGCAGGACCTGCACGAGCCCGTTGATGTCGGCAGCGAGCACGGCGGCGTCGGCGATGCTCTCCGGCACCTGGATCGCGCGCTGGGAGCGGAGCACGATGGGCACCGCGGCGGTGCTCGGGTCGGCGCGCAGCCGCTGGCACAGCCCCACCGCTCCGGGCAGCCGCTCGTCCACCACGATCACCGTGCTGTCGGCGGCGTGCTGGAGGGTCTGGGCCGCGGTCTCGTTGTAGATCAGCCGGCAGGTACCCTGGGGCAGGGCGGCGGACAGGTCGCTCATGACCTCCTCGCCGCCGGCCACGAGCACTGTGGGGAGTATGTTCACGCTGGACAGAATGGTATCCAGCCTGTTGCCGAAGTCAAATGATTGGATTGACCGAAATTGTTTCCCACGCCCGACAGTTGCGAGATAATGCGCCAAGGAGCTGTCAGAAGCATGGTTGGAACCAGCTACAAGCGACCGAGCAAGATCAACGTCGTCTCCGTGCTCGTCATCCTCGTCCTGCTCGCGGGCCTGTACTCTTTGATCCAGTTCGGGCCGCCGTACTGGCGCAAGTGGAAGGTGAAGGAGATCCTGTCCAGCTCGGCGAGCCAGGCGTACAAGCTCCGGCGGCAGCCGAGCGACGAGGTTCTCCAGAAGATCAAGGACGACGCCGTGCGGGAGATCCACGCCGCCGGCGTGGACGACCCCAGCGTCCGGATCACCGTCGATGTCAACATGCAGCAGGCCACGGTCACGGCCGAGTACCGCGAGCGGATCAACCACCCCCTGGTGAAGAAGACCACCACGCTCACCTTCCGGCCCCACAGCACCGCTAAGGGCGGGGCTCTGGAGGAGTAGGCGGATCCCCGCCCGGCTCCAGCAGCCCCACCACCCGCCGCAGAAAGATCAGGCCGATCACCGCTTGCGTCACCAGGGCGAGGGTGGAGAGCGAGAGGCTGTAGGCGAGCACCCGCGCCTCGGCCGCCGCCCGGTCGCCCCGGATGTAGGGCGAGAGGAGCTTCACCGCCGCGAGCTGGATCGTGCCGAGCCCGAAGGGGGTGATGGGGAGGCTGGCCGCCAGCAGCATCAGCGGGATGGAGACCAGCCCGGCGCCCAGCGGCACCGCGATGTCGAAGCAACGCATGGCGAGCAGGTGCGTGGTGACCGTGATCAGGACATGGGGCACGCGGACCGCGGTGGCGCCGAGGTGGCCGGTCACGCCGGCGTCGAACAGCGGGGCGAGGACCCGCCGCCGGGCGAGCCAGGCCGGGCGCAGGCGGAGCAGCAGGAAGTAGAGCGCCGTGCCCCCGCCCAGCACTCCGAGCACCCAGGCCAGCCGCCGGGTCTCCGGATCCGGGGCGAGGACCACACCGGCCACCGAGAGCGCGCCGAGCACCAGGAGCACGGTGCCCATCATCATCAGCACGAGGCCGGTGACGCTGCTCACCGGCACCCGTCGGGAGCGGTGCACGAAGTAGATCAGCCCGGCCTGTCCCAGGTGGTAGTTGACGATCGCCATGAGGTAGGATGCCGCCCGTATGGGCAGGATCTCGAGCCAGCCGATGGGGGCGAGGAACCAGCTCAGCACGCGGGCCGTGGCCCAGGAGTCGGCGACGAGCGATCCGCCCACGAGGTAGAGCACCACCAGGGCGAGGTAGCCCAGGTGGGCCTGGCCCAGCGCGGCGAGGACCTGGTCCCGGGGAATGTGCCAGAGGAGGTAGGCCAGCAGCACAGCCGCCACCAGCCAGGGAAGGACCTGCGTCAACCGCCTGCGGAGCATTCGCACACAGGTTACGTGGAAGGCCAGGCGAACACAAATGTGGGCCAGCCTGGTCCGGAAGTTATCACCGGAGCGCCGGGTGGCCTATAATCCTTCCGCCTTGGATCCTGGTCGTGACCTCGGGGGGGGGCTGGTTCGGCTCCCGCCCTACCTACTCGTGCGGCACCTGGTCGCGGGCCGGGAGGTGCTCGATCTGGGCTGCGCCGACGGTGTGGGCGCGGCGCTCCTCGCCCGGGCCGGCGCCCGGGTGCTGGCCTGGGACCCCCAAGGGGCGGTGCCGGAGCAGCTGCAATCCGTGGGCGGCCGTCTGCCCCGGCTGGAGCTGCCCACGGGCTCGCTGGACGCCGTGCTCTGCGTCGGGCTTCTGGACCGGCTGCCGGCGAGCCGCCACGAGGAGTGTGTTCGAGAGATCGCGCGCCTGCTGCGCCCGGACGGCTGGGCCGTCGTCTCGGTCGCCCGGCCGGGCCCGGTGAGCTACGGTCGGCTGGCCGGGCTGGTGCGCCCTGTGGGCCGCGCGGCGCTGCTGGGGCAGGTCCCCATGGCCGGGGCCTACCTCTCGTTCCTCGAGCCCCCGCTGGCCGCCGAGGAGCTGGCCTTCTGCGGCGACATCGTCGAGACGATGGAGCCCGACGAGCCAAGCCACTACGTCGCCGTGGTCGCGCCCGGCGCGCTGCCGGACCTTCACCCTTACCTGCTGGTCACCCTGCCCCACGCCCGGTACGCAACCGAGCTTGGCGCCGGTGACCGCCAGGCGGACGGGGAGGCGCGGCGCCTGCGGGAGGAGCTGGCGCGGCAGACCGCGCGCGTCGGCGAGCGGGACGCCGAGATCCTGCGGCTCGCCGGCCGCACGGCGCGCATCGAGCGCCTGGAGGCCGAGCTGGACGCCGCGCAGGAGAGCGCCGCGGAGCTGGAGCGCCTGCGGGGGGCGCACCAGGAGCTGCGCCTGAGCCTCGGCCGGGAGGAGGCGGCCGCGGCCGGCCTGCGCCGCGAGCTCGTGGACGCCCGGGCCGCGCTGGACGACCTCGAGCGCCAGGCCCAGGAGGCGGAGCAGGCGGCCATCGAGCTCGCCCTGGCGCGAGACGAGGCCGAGGTGCGTCGCGCCCGGCTGCACGAGGGCTACCGCGAGCTCCGGGGCGAGTTCCAGCGGCTCAAGGGGCAGTTCGTCGAGGCCCAGCAGGAGCTCCAGTCTCGCCGGCAGGAGGCAATGAGCTTCGCGGTGAGCCTGGACCGGGCGACCACCGAGGTGACCCGGCTGCGCGAGCAGACCGAGCGGATGCGAGCGGAGCTGGACGAGGCCCGGGCCGAGGCGGATGAGCTCGCCGGCGCCCTGTCCGAGCGGGAGGCCCGGATCACCGAGCTGGTGGAGGAGCGGGACGGGTTCCGGCGCGAGCTCTCTGCCGGCGAGGTTCAACGCCAGGGGATCGAGGAGGAGCGCGACGCCTTGCGGGAGGAGCTCGACCGCCTCTCCGCCGAGGAGCAGGAGCGGGCGGCGCGCGGTGAGGAGCTTGTGGAGCTGCGCGGGCTGCTCGAGGCCCGGGAGCAGGAGCTGGAGCGGAGCCGGGCGGAGCTGACGGCGGCCCTGGAGGAGCGGGCGGCGCTGGAGCAGGCGCTCGAGCAGAGCCGGGCCGAGCTCACCGCGGCGGCGCTCGAGGAGCGG
>Ga0316576_10000200_pt1 | contig 25128 bp, 19 predicted proteins | sample S0NA_FD_203075 | JGI IMG/M metagenome (GOLD analysis project Ga0316576, IMG submission 203075) | Rhizosphere microbial communities from salt marsh grasses in Alabama, United States - S0-2_050615r3r5 | ecosystem: Host-associated > Plants > Roots > Rhizosphere | place: USA: Alabama | collected...
CTGTCAGCACTAATCGCCACAGGCGGTGAGTAACTAGCGACCGCCAGGAAAGCTCCAGAGATGCTGGGGTTTCAGGAATGAGCGCTGCTTCCGGCCAATTTGCAATCGATAGAAGATAAAGAGAAATCGCGGCTCCAAAGAGGATGAATGCTAATACCGGATTGTTTTCTTCGTTTAAAAGCAGCCATTGGCCGCTTATTGCCGGGATAAGGGCCAGGAATGGCAGGATTGTTTTGAGAAAACTATCAGTTCGCCGGCTATCAGGCTTTGTGTTCTCGGTTAATCCCGTGTCCATGGTGTTGCTTCTCAACAGTCGCCGCCCAAAATTTCGTGGGACAGATCTTATCCAGAACACAGCCCAGCGTGTCCGGATATCTTGATACTACACCATTAGGCTATCTTTTTTTATTACAACGCCAAAGATCAGGGAGCCGGATCAAGCTAATAGCGCATATTCCATGCTGTCAACCAGGGCTCTCCAACTGGCATCGATGATATTTGTACTCGCTCCAACAGTGCTCCAACGACGAGTCCCACTTTTGGTATCAATCAAGACCCGAGTTGTGGCGGCCGTGGCGTTATCACTATCCAGGATGCGGACTTTATAGTCAACCAGGCTGACGCCGGCCAACTGCGGGTAGACATCGACCAGGGCTTTGCGCAATGCGGCGTCCAATGCATTTACCGGCCCATTTCCCTCGGCGACGGTATGCATTATTTTAGGGCCAACCCGAACCTTGACCGTCGCATCCGCATTTAGACCACGCCGGCGCTGCTGTTGAACCATGACTTTATAATCAATTAATTCGAACGGTGGTACATAGGCTGGATGGGTGCGCCGCAGCATTAATTCGACAGAAGCCTCAGCCCCTTCAAATGTAAATCCTTGCGCTTCCAGATTTTTGATTTCATCAAGAACGCGTTTGACATCGAGGGATTCTGTGTCGAGCCCAAATTGTTGCGCTTTATCAATGATATTTCCACGCCCCGATAGCTCTGAAACCACGCTGCGCTGCTGGTTGCCGACCAATTCGGGATCTATGTGTTGGTAGCTCTCCATGTTCTTGAGCATAGCGGCGACATGAATCCCCCCTTTGTGCGCAAATGCGCTGGCACCAACAAAGGGGGCGTGATCGTCATGAGTCAGGTTGGCGACCTCGGCGACATATCTCGATAATTCTGTCAGCTGTTGTAGATTCTGTGGTGTGACGCTTGTAAGGCCCATTTTGAGCTGCAGATCGGGAATGATCGTAGTTAAATTGGCGTTGGCAACACGTTCCCCATAGCCATTGATCGTACCCTGAACCTGCGTCGCGCCGGCGCGAACGGCCGCAAGCGAGTTTGCTACGCCACATCCCGTATCGTCATGGGCATGTATACCGAGCTGTGTGTTGGGCAGTGCTTCTCTTACTTCGGCTACAATTTGTTCAACTTCCCAAGGTAATGAACCTCCGTTTGTATCGCAAAGGACAACACAATCTGCGCCATTCAAAGCTGCGGTCTTCACGGTTGCCAAAGCATACTCAGGATCAGCCTTGAAGCCATCAAAAAAATGCTCGGCATCATAAATGACCTCTTTATCTTGCTGTTTGCAGTAGGCTACGCTTTCGCCAATCATGTTCAGGTTTTCTTCCATCGTCGTGTCTAGGACATCTTTCACGTGAAGATCCCAACTTTTGCCGACAAGCGTGACTACTGGTGTCTCGGCTTCGAGCAGAGCGCGTAAATTGGCGTCCTCATCTGGAGGGCTGTTCTTGCGGCGCGTGCTTCCGAAAGCGGTAACCTTTGCATTCTTAAAGGGTAGAGATGAGGCTCGTCTGAAAAACTCTACATCTTTGGGATTGGAACCTGGCCAACCTCCTTCGATATAATGTATCCCCATTTCGTCGAGCTTCATGGCGATTTTTAATTTGTCATCCACCGATAGTGAAATGCCTTCACGTTGTGTCCCGTCTCGGAGCGTGGTGTCATAAAGCAAGACGTCGGTCATTTTGTGTTGTCTCCTAATTCGTATAAATAATCACTTAGGGTCTTGAACAGAATTTGTTTGTTCAAGATATTCCTAGGCAGTGCTGATACGTGCCGGATGTGTTTGTTCGTAGGCTTGGATTTTGTCCTCTTGCTTCTGTAAGTATCCAAGCTGGTCGATGCCTTCAAGCAGACAGGTCTTGCTAAAGCCGTCGATAGGGAATTCCACAGAACGCCCATCTGGTAAAGTTAATGTTTGTTCTTGGAGATTAATTGTCACCTGTGCTTCATGGTCCTCTTCAGCCAGACTTAGCAGTTGGCGATGGGTTTCATTGTCGACAATTACCGGCAATAACCCGTTTTTTAGAGCGTTATTGCGAAAAATGTCGGCGAAGGAAGTGCTGATAATAGCTTGAAAGCCAAAATCCATAAGCGCCCAAGGGGCATGTTCGCGGCTGGAACCACAGCCAAAATTATCTCCCGCAACCAGCACTTCTGCTGCAGAAGCGTAAGGTTGGTTAAATACACAATCCTTCTTTACCGCACCTTCCTCATAGCGCCAATCAGCAAACATGTGCTCTCCCAGGCCAGCTTTACTGATTGTCTTTAAAAAGCGAGCGGGAATGATCTGATCCGTGTCAATGTTTTCGGTTGGAACAGCGACCATTTTTCCGGTTAATGTTTTAAACTGATTCATAAGTCACCTATAGGGTCCGTGGGTCGGTTATGACGCCGGTAATGGCTGATGCAGCGGCGGTTACTGGGCTGGCCAGGAAAGTGCGCCCACCTTTGCCTTGACGTCCTTCAAAGTTGCGATTGCTGGTACTGATTGCATACTGTCCGGGCTGCAGTTGATCGCCGTTCATGGCGATGCACATACTGCATCCTGCTTCGCGCCATTCAGCGCCGGCTTCTTTGAAGACTATATCAAGTCCTTCGGCTTCTGCTTGCTTCTTGACCATTTGCGATCCCGGTACGACCATCACTCGCACGCCTTGGGCAGTCTGACGATCTCGTAAAATTTCGGCAGCCAGGCGCAGATCAGAAATGCGTGAATTTGTACAGCTGCCAATGAAGACGACATCCAGAGGTTGGCCTAGTAACGCCTTTCCTGGTTGTAAATCCATATATTCTAGTGCCTTAACCATTGTGCGACGCTGGCCAAGATCGGAGATATGGTCCGGATCGGGAACCGCTTCGGTGATACCCATGCCCATACCTGGATTTGTTCCGTAAGTGATCATGGGTTCAAGTGCCGAGGCATCGATTGTGACTGTTTTGTCGTACCGGGCACCTTCATCGGAGGCCAGTTCGCGCCAGGCGGCTACTGCTTCTTCCCAGGCACGGCCGTGTGGCACACGCTCGCGTCCTTCTAAATAAGCGAAGGTTGTGTCATCAGGGGCTACAAGTCCTGCTCGAGCGCCGCCTTCGATACTCATGTTACAGATTGTCATGCGTTGTTCCATACTGAGCGCGCGAATAGCTTCCCCTGTGTATTCAAAAATATGGCCTGTTCCACCACCTGTTCCGATTTTCGCCAACAGGGCCAGGATGATATCTTTTGCAGAGACACCAGGATTTAGCCGGCCTTCTACGCGTACTTCGTATGTCTTGGGCTTGTTTTGGAGCAAACATTGTATAGCCAGAACATGCTCAACCTCGCTGGTGCCAATGCCGAATGCCAGGGCGCCAAACGCGCCATGAGTGGCCGTGTGGCTGTCGCCACAAACAATGGTCATTCCCGGTTGGGTTAAACCCAGTTCCGGACCGATTACGTGCACAATACCTCTATTGGGGCTGTTCATTCCAAATAGGTGAATGCCGAAATCGGATGTGTTTTTTTCCAGAGTCGCGATTTGACGCGCGGCAATGAGATCCTGAATCGGCATATCAGGTGGAGTGGTCGGAATGCTGTGGTCCATGGTGGCGATCGTCTGCGACGGCCTTCTTACGGTCAGGCCACGATCGCGTAATCCTTGAAAAGCCTGTGGGGAGGTCACTTCATGAACCAGGTGCAGATCAATGTAGAGAACTGCTGGACTGCCGGGTTCCTGTGTAACAATGTGATTATCCCATATCTTATCTATAATGGTTCTTGGTTGGGTCATAATACTCCGTTTCAATTCGCAACTCTTTCGACTACGCTTGCATTTTCTTCCTTCGCAGCCAGCATCTTGTTCAAAGCACTCAGATAAGCTCTGGCACTGGCAACAACAATGTCTGTACTGGCGCCATGCCCGCTGTATGTAGAGGCGAAAGGTTGGTTGGTTTGTAGATTGACTTTGGTTTGGCTGCCGCCATTTTCTGGTTGTATGCGAATGGTTGCTTCTGCTACTGCATCCAGGCCTTCAGTAACCGCATTAATGCTGAACTCGGTGAGGGTATTCGAAGTACAAACAATTCGATTGATCGCTTGATAGACGGCATCTACCGGACCGCTGCCGGTAGCCGCGTCCTCAAAAACCTCGTTTTCCGGGCCGGTCATACTGACTGTTGCTGTAGGAATGCTGTGATCACCACATGAAACTTGAATATGGTTTAGTTTCCAGATCTCGGGCGGCTGGTAAATCTCATCCGCTATGATTGCTTCGATATCAGCATCGGTGACAAGTTTTTTCTTATCGGCCAGGCGCTTGAATCTCTTAAAAGCGACTTCGACTTCATCTTTCGATAAATTATCGTAGCCCATCTCTTCCAAGCGAACGCGAAAGGCGTGTCTGCCGGAATGTTTACCCAAGACAAGGCGCGAAGCATTTAAGCCTACCGTATCCGGGCGCATGATTTCATAAGTCATTTCGTTTTTCAACATTCCATCCTGGTGAATACCAGCCTCGTGCGCAAAAGCATTTGCTCCGACGACCGCCTTATTCGCCTGGACCACCATCCCCGTGTATGTGCTCACCATATGACTGGTGCGCATAATTTGGGTGGTATCGATATTGGTTGTCACGGCAAATTTAGTAGGCCGGGTGGCGATTGTCATAACCACTTCTTCGAGGGACGTATTTCCAGCGCGCTCACCGATACCGTTGATGGTCACTTCAACCTGGCGCGCGCCTGCCTGAACTCCGGCGAGCGTGTTTGCCGTTGCCAAACCGAGATCATTATGGCAGTGTGTAGACCAGACAACCTTTTCTGCGCCCTCTGTATTGTCGATCAGGTATTTCATCAACCAGCCAAATTCTTCGGGAGTGGTATAGCCAACTGTATCGGGAATGTTCAAGGTCGTAGCACCTGCTTTAATTGCTTGTTCCAGAACTTGAACCAGGAAGTCGGGATCGGATCTGCCGGCGTCTTCAGGTGAAAATTCAACATCATCACAAAGGCTGCTGGCGAAACTGACAGCCTCAATAACTTGATCGATACATTCCTCGCGATCGATTTTCAATTTGTGTTTCAGATGAATGTCACTGGTTGCCAGGAATGTATGAATACGATGGCGTGGAGCTACTTTCACGGCATCATATGCCCGCTGAATGTCACCCTGATTCGCGCGTGCTAACCCGGTAATGACCATAGGTTCGCCTGTTTTTCGTCCTTCGGTTAAAGGACCAATTTCCTCAGCGATGCGCCGCACGGCCTCAAAGTCACCTGGGGAAGCGATAGGAAACCCAGCTTCGCAGATGTCTACACCAAGACGGGAAAGCTGACGTGCTATTTCAAGTTTTTCCTCGACATTAAGTGTCGCACCAGGTGATTGTTCACCATCTCGCAATGTCGTATCGAAGATCACTACCGTATCTTTTTGGGTTGTCCCATCTTTGTCCATTTTTATTTCTCTCTTGTGACATCCATTCTATGCCGTTAATTTCAGCTCTAAAAGGAGTCGTATTTAATCAACCGTTTTAGCATTGAGCCAGGGCATCATCGCCCGTAGTTCTTTGCCCACGTCTTCAATTTTTGTATGTTTTGCTTGTTCTCGATGTTCGTCAAACCACGGGCGTCCCTGGGCATTCTCATCAATCCATCCTTCGGCATAGCCACCGGATTGAATATCAGCAAGAATCTGCCGCATCGCTTCTTTAGTATCATCGGTCACGATTTTGGGTCCGGCTGTGTAGTCGCCATGTTCGGCAGTATCGCTAATGCTGTAGCGCATGTAACTAAGCCCGCCCTGGTACATGAGATCGACGATGAGCTTAAGCTCATGAAGGCACTCAAAATAAGCGATTTCAGGTTGGTATCCGGCATCCACAAGTGTGTTAAATCCCGCTTCGACTAAAGCGCTTACGCCGCCACACAAAACTGCTTGTTCTCCAAAAAGATCTGTTTCAGTCTCTTCAGTAAACGTCGTTTCAATTACGCCGGCTCTGGTGCAGCCAATACCCTTGGCATAGGCTAAAGCCTGTTCAAGCGCGTGCCCACTGGCGTTTTGGTGGACGGCGACCAGGCCGGGTGTTCCGACACCTTCAACGAAAAGTTCGCGAACCCGGTGTCCAGGCGCTTTGGGAGCCACCATACTGACATCAATGTTTTCCGGCGGGATTATTTGGCCGTAGCGAATATTAAATCCGTGGCCAAACATTAAGGTATTCCCCGCTTCAAGATTAGGAGCGATCGAATCGTGATAGATAGCCGATTGTTTTGTATCAGGTGCCAGCATCATAATGATGTCAGATTCCGCCGCGGCTTCGGCCGTTGTCTTCACAACAAGACCATTTTCTTCGGCGATCGGCCAGGATCGGCTACCCTCATATAATCCAACACGTACATCCAGCCCACTGTCCTGGAGGTTGAGCGCGTGTGCGTGCCCCTGGCTGCCATATCCGATTATGGCTATCTTTTTTCCCTTAAGCAGACCCAGGTCCGCATCTTTGTCATAATAAATATTTGCCAAAACAAATTCTCCTATTCCTAATTATTAACTGTTGGTTATTCTTTTAATTCAGGCTAACTCTTCAACCGCATAACCATTGTCCGAACTGGTTGGCTCTTCCCCGAACTCGGCGTCGGCCGATCCACGGACCATAGCCAGACGCCCTGAGCGGACCATTTCTTTGATCCCAAACTGCTTCAGGAGACGCAGCAAGGCATTAATGCGGTCTTCTTTCGCTGCTAGGCGAATGGTGACGCTGGTTAAATCGACATCTACGATATCAGCGCGGAATATATCCACTAGACGCATAATCTCGGCTCTTGTGCCATTCACTGCATGAACCTTGATAAGCGCCATTTCATAGTGAACATGCGGGATATCAGTCACATCACGCACATCCAGAATATTGATCAGCTTGTAGAGCTGCATTCGAACCTGCTGAATATCTCTGTCCGTACCCCTAACAACGAAAGTCATGCGGCTGACACCTGGTGTTTCGGTGTGACCGACCGTCAGGCTTTCAATGTTGTAATTCCTACGGCCGAATAAGCCGGATACACGGTTTAAGACCCCGGGTTTATCTTCAACCAGGGCGATCATTGTGTGGCGACTAACCTCTTTCTTAGCCATTGTTATTCTCCCTCTGTTTCTGAAATGGGCCGGCGAATCATATCCGCATTACTCTTTGCCGGGGCTACCATTGGATATACGTTCGTAAATTCATCAACCTGGAAATCGAGCAGGAATGGGCCGTCGAATGCTTGTGCCTCTCGTAACGCTTCGAAGACATCTTCCTTGCGAGTGATTGAACGTGCTGGTATCCCGTATGCTTCGGCAATCTTGACAAAGTCTGGATTAAACAGGGGGGTACCGGAATGGCGTTTGTTATAAAACACATCTTGCCATTGACGTACCATACCCAAAAAGCCGTTATTAATGATGGCTATCTTGACGGGCAGTCTTTCCTGAACAATGGTAGATAATTCGTTCATTGTCATCTGGAATCCGCCATCTCCGGCGACAACCCAAATCTCTTCGTCAGGATGTCCCATCTGGGCGCCGATTGCCGCAGGTAAAGCATAACCCATCGTACCAAGACCACCGGAGGTTAATAAGCTGCGACGTTTGGTATGGCGGAAATATTGCGCCTCCCACATTTGATGCTGGCCCACATCAGACACCACCGTACAGTCGCCTTCATCTGTTGCGTGCCAAAGCTCGCGCATGATATATGGGGCAATCAATTCATCTGTTTCTTGAGCCAGGATATCACGTTCACTGGAATCTGATTTCCATTCTTCAATTTGCTCAATCCAGGCCGGATGTTCATTCGGTTGAATTAGCGGCAGCAGTTCGCGCATTGTTAACAAGGCATCACCGACGACCGGTGTATCGATTGTCAAATTCTTGTTCATTTCCGCCGGATCGAGATCGGCATGAATGATTCGTGCCTTTGGGGCAAATGTTTCGAACGCACCGGTAAGCCTGTCGTCCAACCTCGCCCCGATGGCAAACATGACATCGCACTCTTGCATGGCAAAATTCGTATAGGCTTCGCCATGCATACCACCCCAACTGACCGACAGCGGATGCGTTGCCGGGATAGTCCCGATGCCTAGGAGGCTGGTGGCAACAGGAATATTCGCGATTTCGGCCAGCTGCCGTAATTCACGTTCCGCTTTGGCAATAGAGACGCCTTGACCGGCGACGATCAGCGGCCTTTTTGCCTCGTTTAATATCTTGGCTGCACGCTGAATTGAAACAGGATCCGGCTCATTTTGATTGGGGTGGTAACCTGGTAAATTCACCTCGGTAGGATACTCAAATTCAATACTGGCTTGCTGAACATCCTTGCAGACATCAATTAATACAGGGCCGGGACGCCCGGTGCGGGCGATATAGAAGGCTTCCTTTATGGCTACCGCTAAATCGCGTATATCAGTTATTAAATAATTGTGCTTGGTCACAGGCATACTGATGCCAAAAACATCTGATTCCTGAAAACCATCGCGTCCAAGAAGACTTGTAGATACCTGTCCCGTAATGGCAACGATAGGCGATGAGTCCATGTAAGCCGTACCTAGACCGGTGATCATATTTGTAGCTCCCGGTCCGGAAGTATTGATGGCCACGCCAACTTTACCTGTTGCCCGCGCATACCCATCCGCCATATGCGTTGAGCCTTGTTCATGTGTGGCCAAAACATGGTGAATGGGGTAATTGTACTTACTTAAATCATCATACGTTGGGAGGATTGCGCCTCCGGGAATGCCAAACACAACGTCTACACCTTCGTGCATTAGGCTTTCCCAGATGATCTGACCTCCGGTTTTCATTTCACCCATCTGTTTCTCCTTTTCCTTCTTTGGATATCTGATAACACCTGCTAAACCAAAATGAGCACTAAAAATAAAAAGGGCAGAAGTGATTTTTTGATCTCTTCTGCCCTGAACTCATGAACCAAGTTTGGCTGCGGCAATTCTTCGTATTGCGCGACCATGCCTGTTGGCAGGATTGCGTATGCTGCATAGCAGTCATAGAAGCATTTGTTTGCTGGTATTCTGCGAAATTGCTTGGAGAAAAACCGGTAACCATCATTCTTAACAAAAAAACCGCCCGATTGGGCGGTTTTAAATTCTTTCTTAGACCTCGTCTGGCCTTCTCTCACCCAACCGTATTTGAGTCCTTTTTGACAATAAGGACTAGGCTTAGAAGGCTAATAATGACGGCTTTAGAATCTAATTTATTCACTGTAAATGCCTATAACAATACCCTTTGCGGTTTTGCTGCGCCATAGTATAGGAAGCGTCCGTGCTTAGGTCTATGGCAATATTGCTACATGATTATATCGAACTGTTGTCAGAAGTGCACAACTAAAACAAATTTCTGTTCTGGAAATGTCAAAGAAGGCGACTATTTAGCCGCCTTCTTTGATTCCCACTATTTCCCACTGAACCGCGCACTTCAGCGCAAGCCTTCTATAGTATAGGGGGAGGCAAGTACTATTTCTACGGTCAAGTTATCAGAACTGTGGGAATAAATTCTTGTTGATTCTGTACAATTGTCAGAACTGGGCTTCGTTTCTTACCAGTTTTGGTGTGGTATCCAGTCTCAATTGCCACAATTTCAAGGATAGGTGCAGGGCCAGACGCATATCGGCATTATCAAGATCTTGGCCTGTAAGTTCCTGGATGCGCTCCATCCGGTAGAGTAATGTGTTGCGATGGACAAAAAGGGATTCGGCCGTCTGGCTAATGTTCCCATGATGGCTAAAATAGGCGCTGAGTGTCTGCATGAGACTTCCACGATGATCTTCATCATAGCTCACAAGAGGGCCAATAATTTGCATGGCAAATTTTTGTATCGCCTCGTTGCCTTCCAACTCTGAAAGCAGGCGATAAACGCCAAGGCTGTTGAACTCAACAATTTGATTGTTCAAGTGTAGGCGATGGCCAACATCCATTGCTTGGAGAGCTTCTCGGTATACTTGTGGCCATTGACTTAATTCCTCAGCCGGGCCGCTCATTCCCCCAATGAGTACTGCATCGGGGAATTCGGCTTCCACTTGTTCCAAAACTCGGCGCACAAGTTCATGGGAGGTTTCCAAATCAGTGATGTTTTTAAGCGATTGGAACACACAGAGATATTGACCGCCATAGGCGTGGACCAGGGCGGGCCGGGTGTGATTGTTTAATAGCCAGTTTAACGTTGTTTCCAATCTTCTCAGGGAAGGCGGATTTTCTCCGGCCCACTGCAAGGTAATGATCGTATGAGGTGGGCGCGTGTCATGGTCAAGCCGTCCGGAGAGGCGGTTGATCTCAGCGTCTGGTAAAGTTCCCGCCAATAGACCCTCTAAAAAATCACCTCGCAGAGATTTCTTGGCCTCACTGACAGCTTTTGCTTTGGCCATTTCCAATGCACAAGCGGCTGCGCCATGTTCTACCGTCAGATTATCTAGTAAATCCAGACTTCCTGCTGTGCCTACGATCGATAAATAACCCCTTGCCCGGTCTCCGGAGATAATAGGGCTTACTATTCTGGCCATATTCTCAATTGGCAGAATCTGCTGCCAATAACTTTGCCGGGCGTTAGCGGCAGCTTTACGGTTTCGTAACACGGCGGGAAGCTGCTCGCGCTGTTTTAGGGGCCAAATGAGTTCCTCGCGATCGACTAACGCATCGCTTGGCCAGCTTTCGGCACGAACTTCCAGGCGTTTGTCCTGCACAATGACGATATTTCCGGTCAAATTTGACATCACATCGGTCATTGCTTGAAGTCCCAGCCCTTCCCGTGACATTTCTGACAGCCGGCGGTAGAGCTGCATCGCCCGTTCACTGGTTGCTCTCTGCCTGTCGACCAGGAGCGCCGTGATAGCCTGATGGGTGTCTCGCACAGTTTCACCAGGGGGCACAATTAACAATGACATCTCTGGAAACAGACCAGGGTCGCGGAGACTTTCAGGAATTTGCTGGAACAAGATGACACCAACCGCGTCGAGTTGGGCCAGTTCCTTGAGTTTGCCGCCCAATTCGGTTTTCGTCAGTTTTTCTTGCAGCTGTGGAGGAATTAGGACAAGGTCGCCTGGAAAAACATGTCCTGCAAGATTTGACCAGTCTGTTAAAACGGTCGCCCAGTTTATTCCACGCCGTGCTGATTGGGCGCCGCCAATAACGTCTGTTTTTAGAGGCAAGGCCAGCCGCAACACATCACCGATATTTACTTGTTCGTTTGGTAAACTGGTAGTCATATTATCTCAATGATTTGGACTTAATTTTCCGTTACTATACCTCGGGTTCTTCCTTAGGACCATCTTGTGGTTGATGTATTATAGCCAAGAGGACAACAAATGTGGTCCCTTCTCCGGGTAAACTGGCCACACTAATTTCACCTCCGTGCTGGACTATAATCCGATGACAGGTTGCCAATCCTAAACCTGTTCCCTTGCCGGGGTCTTTCGTAGTATAGAAGGGTTCAAAAATGTGGGCGGTCTCAGCCGGGGAGATACCCTTGCCATTATCGTGGATAAGTACCTGGATTTGGTTGGGTTCGTTTCCACGCCTGGTGACAATCTCAATTCGGCGTTCACCAGAAATTTCCTGCAGGGCATCTCGGGCATTGAGCAGCATGTTGAGCCACACGCTTTTTAAATGCTCCCAACTGGCTACGATATCCGGTAAATCCGGATCAATATGACGAATAACTTCAATCCCCGCAGACTGGAGTTGATACCCAATAAGATCGAGAGCTCCTAAAATTGATTCGTTGACATCACCGGGCACAAATGAGTAATGTTCTTTTCGGGCGAAATCCAGCAGTCCACGAACCACTTTGGCCGCCCTGTCGCCGGCTCTGGCTATCAGATCGACGGACTCAAAGTTTTCATCCGAAGGTGGGATGACCATTTTTAGCATCTGCGCATTGGCATTTACGGCCGTTAAAGGATTATTTAATTCATGGGCAACGCCGGCGGCTAACTGGCCGATCGCCGCTAATTTCTCGGCTTGCATAAGCGAATTTTCTAGGCGGCGTTCATCAGTACGATCCTGCCAGACAAGAACCGCTCTGGCGGAACTGGCCTGTGTGCCGGGGATTGGATAAGCATTTATCTGCCATTCCCGCGGCAAATGATCCTCTCCCAGCCAGCGAACTGTCCATGTTCGTGCCTGTTCGTGGCTGAGGGTTTCAACAACCAGGCAGTGCGAACACGGCCGTTTGCGATCGTAAAGCGCTTTAAAACAAACCTGTCCTACCAGGCTGTCCCGCGTTGCAGAGAGTTCATCGGCTTTGCTTTTGTTAATTGCTACAAGATGCCAATTATCATCAATCGTGTAAATTGGCTGCGGAATCCCGTCGATCAGCGCTTGTAGCGTGTTTCGGCTCTCAAGTAGTTCTCGTTGGCGTAAGCGGATGCGGTTGAATAACCAGGAATTCTCAATTGCTTCACTAATCGAGCTTCCCAAAGAGGCGAAGAGGTCTAGATCGACATCCGTAAAGACACCGTCATCTTTGTTATAAGCCGTAAGGATACCCACCGGCCGCCCCCGAACAAGAAGCGGCGTGACGATCATTGAGTCCACCGCGATGCCACGAGGGATATCACTTTGAGGGTCGAAACGGGGATCATTATTGGGATTATTTAAGAAGGCGGACTGTTGTTCTTGGAATGCTCTACCAATGATACCTTTGTTTGGACGCATCACGGGGAATAAGTCAGGCCCATACCGGTTTTCCACATCCCTTAAATATTGGCAGTGTAATTTACCGCTTTCCAACAACAATACGGCTGCTAACTCAATCCGGAAAAGATCATGCACTCCATGAACGGCCGCCGAAAGCACTTCGCTGCTGTCTAATGTCGCCGATACAGTTTTACTGACTTGATTGAGCGTGGCTAACTGCTGGCTTTGCCTTTGCAGTTGTTTCTCAAGCTGCTGTGTCCGTAAGATTGTCTTGACACGGGCAAGCAGTTCTTGCAAGTAGTAGGGTTTTGTAATGTAGTCATCAGCACCGGCTGAAAGCGCTTCTACCTTGTCTTGACTCCCCGTGGCTGCAGTCAGCAAGACAACCCGCGTATATTTTAAATCCGGGTGGTTTCGAATCCAATCCAGAACATCCAGACCGGAAAGGCCCGGCATACGCATGTCTAGAAGTACCAGGTCGATTTCTGTATCTGTACCAACGGTTTCCTGAAGGAAGTGAATTGCCTCACGGCCGTCGCTCACGACGTCGACGTGGTAACCTTCCTTACGGAATAAGAATCCCGAAAGTGACTCGGCTATTTCTGGCTCATCATCAACTACGAGGATGCGTGTCGCCAGTAGATTAGATGAAACAGCTTGCGTCATAATCCTATACGATTGAAAAGCCTATCTAATGAAAAAACCGCGGAAGCAGTCAGTCACTAGTAAGCGACCTGGAAATAAGACCTCTTCCGCGGAAAATTTTATTAAGTAGCAGCCGATGAAAAAGTATAGCCGTGTCCTTGTATGGTGCGGATATAAATTGGTTCGCTTGGCGACGGTTCTATTTTCTCACGCAGATTCTTTATATGCGCACGCACCAGCTCCGGACTACCTGTATCCCGTGGATAATCCCAGACGTCTTGTAGCAACTGCTGGCTGTTAAATACCTGATCTGCATGACTCATTAAATGGTACAACAAATCAAATTGAACATTCGTCAGCAGCGAGGTTTCATAAGGCGTCGTTACCTTAAATGCGCGACAATCCAATACAACATTGCCAACTATTACTTCGGTAATATCTTCCGGCTCAGGATCTTCAGGGACAACACGGCGCAAAATCGCCTTCACCCGCAACTCAAGTTCCTGCATGTTAAACGGTTTTACCAGATAATCGTCAGCGCCGGCACGAAAGCCTTCTATTTTGTCTTCATCCTTCGCTTTTGCTGTAAGGAATAGGACGGGTAGCTCTTTCAATAGGGGATCGCCTCGAATCTGGCGGCACACCTGGTATCCGTCAACACCAGGCATCATGATGTCTAATATGAACAGGTCGGGTCGGTGGCGACGCGCTAGCTGCAACCCTTCGATGCCGCTGTTGGCGGTCATAACCTGGTAATCATACATCTTTAACGCTCTCTGTAAGGTGCGTGATACGAGCTCATCATCATCGATTACTAGGATTGTGGCCATGCGAACTACTCCAGGCTAGATCTTTCCAATGTGAAACCAGTTATTTATTAAAGTATATCAGAAATATTATGTAATGTGGATAAGGGTTTGATTTCCTTGTCATTAGATGGGTCCAATTTCCATCGCTATATGATTACGGATAAATATCTTTAAAAATTGGACCCATCTCGATTGAAGTAATGACAAGATGACAACTTGAGTTATCTACTTAGAGCAGTAACAGCACCGGTTTTTCAAGCAGTGCTTTTACAGCCTGCAAAAACTTGGCCGCTTCGACGCCATCTGTGACGCGATGATCGGCCGAAATCGTCATCTTCATGCGTATACCTACCGCCAGCTCACCATCTTTGACAACAGGCACTTTCTTTGCAGAACCCACGGCGAGAATAGCAGCGTCAGGCGGGTTAATGATGGCGATAAAATGATCCACATCAAACGCTCCCAGATTGCTGACCGTAAACGTCGAACCTTCAACATCGTCAGGTTTTACTTTTCCTTCGCGTGCCCGGCTGATCATGCTCTTGTTGTCTACGGCTATGGTTGCAAGCGAGGAACTGTCGGTATTCTTTTGAACGATGGTCAATAAACCACCTTCCACGGCCACGGCCGTACCGATGTTGATGCTTTTGTGGCGTACGAGCTTGTCGCCGGCAAAGGAGGCGTTCAGATTAGGATAGTCCTTCAGAGCCAGAGCAGCAGCTTTCACGATTAGATCGTTAACTGTGACCTTACTCTCATCAGGCAGCGCCTCATTAATCTCTTTCCGCAGAGCCATGGCCTTGTCCATGTCTACCTCCGAGGTGACATAGAAATGAGGCACGGTGGTCTTACTTTCGGTCATACGCCGGCCTATCGCCTGGCGCAGTTTACTTGTCTCGATGACTTCGACATCCTCCCCTTCGGAAACTGTGTACTCCCTGGGGGCGGTGGTTGTTTGAACGGCCGCGGGTCTGGGACTGGCAAGATAGGCTTCCACATCTGCTTTGCGAATACGGCCGTCGGGTCCACCGCCGGCAACGAGGGTCAGGTCGATCCCTTTCTCCTTAGCGATTCTCCTGGCAACTGGTGTAGCCTTCACTCCATCAGGAAATTCAGCAGAAACGGCCGTAGCTGGTTGGCCTGCGCCGTTTGTGGGAGGTGCCGTCTTTGCCTGTGAGCTTTCTACCGCCGGTTCGGAGCCTGCCTCAGCGACCGTTTCAGGGGCCTCACCCACGGTCCCGCCACTCAGCATGTCTGAAATATCTTCTCCCTCCTCACCGACAATCGCTAGATTTGCGCCGACAGGTACAATCGCTCCCGGTTCTTGTAAAACGTGAAGCAAAGTGCCTTCGACCTGGCTCTCAAGCTCTAAAGTCGCTTTATCTGATTCAATCTCGGCGATAACTTCACCGCGTGTTACCGGTTCACCAATGGATTTAACCCATTGATTCAAGACACCTTCACGCATGTCAAAACCAAGTTTGGGCATCACAACATACTCAGCCATTAAAGCACCTCCTTGACAGCCTCCATAACGCGATCAACGTTGATCAAAGCTGACTGTTCCAATTCCCTTGAGTATGGCAAAGGAACCTCATATTGCGCTACGCGCTTGATGGGGCTGTCCATATAGTCAAAGCCTTCTTCTTGCAATCGTGCTGCTACCTCGGCGCCGATACCGTAAGAACGATGACCTTCTTCAACGATAACGGCTTTGAAGGTCTTGCGGAATGATTCCAGTACCGGTCCCATATCTAACGGCCGTAGCGATCGCAAATCAACCACCTCCGCCTCAATTCCTTGTTTAGCCAGTTCATCAGCAGCCTGCATGGCCACATACATGCCCTGTGCATAGCCGACGATGGTAACATCTGAACCTTCGCGTTTGATTTCTGACACTCCGATCGGAACCGTGTAGTCTTCCTCCGGAACCTCTCCGCGAATCTGGTACAAGGTATGGTGTTCGATAAAGAATACCGGATCGTCTGTACGAATCGCGGATTTAAGCAGTCCTTTTGCGTCGTATGGCGTGCTGGGAGAGACCACCTTTAGTCCAGGAAAATGAGCGAAAATCACGTCTGGTGTATGGCTGTGTGTTGCTCCTAGCTGTCGTCCACCGCCGCCTGGAGCGCGAAAGACAACCGGCGCTTTGATGTTTCCACCAAACATGTAATGAACCTTGGCCGCATGGTTGACAATGGCATCCAACGCCAAAAAAGCGAAATTGATAGTCATAAATTCGGCCACGGGTCGCAGACCATTCATCGCCGCCCCGGTAGCCGCACCACCAATTACCATTTCTGAAATGGGTGTGTCTCTGACCCGTTTAGGGCCGAATTTGTCATAAAAGCCGCGAGTAACCGCGTAAGTTCCACCCCAAACACCGACTTCCTCACCCATGATAAAGACGGTCTCATCTCGTTCCATTTCCTCCATTAGCGCATCGGAAATGGCTTGTCGCATTGTAATATAGGCCATGGTTATGACTCCTCCACGTAAATATCATCGAAAAGCGTATCCAGGGCAGGCAGCGGGGATTCTTCGGCAAAGCGTACCGCCTCTTCGATTACTTCTTCAACCTCATCATCAATAACGTCCAGATCTTTTTCTGAAACGCCATAGTTATTTGTTAAAATGCGTTCAAGGATGCCAATGGGATCGTCCTCACGCCATTTTTCTACTTCATCTTTTGTACGGTAACGAAGCGGATCGCCCATGCTGTGTCCCTCGAAACGATAGGTAACCATTTCCAAGAATTGGGGTCCTTCGCCATCGCGAATAGCTTTCAAAGCGTCCTTGGTCGCCTCGTAGACCTCAATGACATTCATGCCGTCTACTTGTCTTCCGGTCATGCCATAAGCCGGGGCGCGGTCGAGCATTTGCACGGCCGATGTCGATCGATTAATGGCCGTCCCCATACCGTACTGGTTGTTCTCAACAATAAAGACCACCGGTAACTGCCAAACGCCGGCCAGGTTCAGGGCTTCATGGAAATAGCCAATGTTCGATGAGCCGTCGCCGAAGTAAATCAGAACCGCATTATCGGTTCCTTTATATTGTTCGGCCAGGGCGATGCCAACCCCCAGGGGAATATGCCCGCCGACAACGGCATAGCCGCCCCAATAATGGCGTTCTACATCCGCGAGATGCATCGATCCACCGCGACCCTTGCTGACGCCGGTTGCCTTGCCCATGAGCTCAGCCATGACAGCACCCGGATCAGAGCCGACAACCAGTGCATGTGCGTGGTCACGATAAGCCGTTATTACGTTATCTCCTTCCTTCCTGGCGGCGATCGAGCCCACGGCTACCGCTTCCTGCCCGATGTAAAGGTGGAGAAAACCGCCTATCTTTCCAAGTTGGTATAGTTCCGCAGATCGTTGCTCAAAATGACGGATAAGTACCATCTGGCGGTACCACTCCAGCAACGTTTCTTTATCCATTGATCACTCCTCAATCATGTAGCGCAGCGAGGATCGCTGCGAGCGCTATTTATTTATGCGCAAGGGTTTATTTATTGATGGCCAGCAAGCGTTGACCCATACTGACAATATTAAAACTTGTATCCCATTCTCGCGTCTAAGTTGACCTAGCAGATTTAGGGAACAGGTTCAAATCAATTTTATCCTCAATTAATCGAATCAAGGATGATTTTCCCTGTCCTGTGGTCTATTTTGATATTAGTTTAATAATGACGATTCGTCATGAAGGACTAGTTACCAGCCGCTAATTTAAAAATAGTCGGCAACGGCCGTCGCCAGGATGGCATACTATAAAGCAGCATTCTCAAACAAATGCTGCTTCTTTTAGTTTAACAAATATAGACCATGATGACGAACCAACACTCATGATTTATTGTGGATAATGACCCCATCATTATCGACCGTTAACTGCCACTGCCGGCAGTTTAGCCCAGCCTCTTTAAAAGCTGAGGCTGCGGCTGTTTGGATACCCTCAAACTCACCGGCGGCAAGGGCAATCAGGCTTGGTCCGGCGCCGCTCAGCGCTGCACCGGCTGCCCCTGCTTCAGTCACCGCCGACATCGCTTCGGTCATTCCCGGAATGATTGGCATCCGGTAGGGCTGGTGTAGGCGATCCTCCATGGCTGCGGATAGAAGATCGTAATCGGAGGTTTCAAGAGCACGAATCAAAAGGCCGACCCTGCTGCTGTTGAATATGGCATCTACCAAGGATACCTGCTTGGGTAAAACTGAACGGGCCGCTTCGGTTAACAATTGGAAATCGGGCAAGGTGACAAGCACTGTCATTGCCGGTACCGGAATTTGTTCGACGATTAACCCGTCCGTGGTCTGTACGCCCAGGACGAGTCCCCCATAGGAGGCCGGCGCGACGTTGTCAGGATGGCCCTCAAAATCAGTTGCCATTTGTAAGACCTGCTCGGCCGTTAGGGGAGAACCGGCGAGTTCGTTTGCTCCATGAAGGCCTGCTAAGATTGCTGTAGAACTGCTGCCGAGGCCGCTGGCGATGGGTATTTCATTTTGCTGGTGGATATGTAAGCCTGGAGGCTCTATTCCCAGTTGATGGTAGACAAGCTTCATGGCCAGGTAAACGAGGTTATCTTCATTTCTGGATATCAGATGGGCATCTTCTCCTTCGGCCGTGATTTTTAATCCGGGTTCTTGCTGCACCGTAAAAGTTACCCGGTGCCGGAGATTGAGGGCGATGCCCAGGCAGTCGAAGCCGGGGCCGAGATTGGCCGAGGTGGCAGGTACTGAAATTGTTACTTTCTGCATATTAGCGTGAATTCTACGATAGAATAGCGATCTAAACGATTAATATAGACATAACATGCCGCTTAATCTACCAAGTCAAATTCCAAAACCGAACAGGCAGCGTCTGGCTGTTCATGTTGTACCCTATGTCGAGCGGGCTTTACGTGACGGCCATCCCTGGTTGTTCGAGTCAGCGATTACGCGCATCAATCGGAACGGCCGACCAGGCGATGTTGCCGTGGTCTTCGACAGAAAAAACCGCTTTCTGGTGGCCGGCCTTTATGATCCTGCCTCACCCATCCGCGTGCGACTGCTAGTGCATCGAGAGCCGCAAGAAATATCACGGGAACTCTTTGCCGCGCGAATGGCGGTAGCTTTTCAAAGACGACTCCCGCTGTTGGAATCAGGAACGGATGGCTATCGCCTGATACACGGAGCAAATGACGGAATGCCGGGCATTGTGATCGATCGTTACGCCCAGACTTATGTGCTCAAACTCTATTCGGCAGCCTGGGTTCCCTATCTTGGTTTACTGGTGGATGAACTGGTTCGCCTGGCAGCTCCTGAACGCGTTGTGCTGCGCTTAAGTCGGCAGCTGGAGAAAGACCCAGGTACTTTGTATGGACTGGCAGACGGGCAAATGATTCTGGGATCGCCACCTGAAGGGCTGGTGGAATTTATCGAAAACGGTTTATTATTTGAAGCGGATGTCCTTCAGGGACAAAAGACCGGTTTCTTCCTTGATCAGAGGGAAAACCGCAGCAGGGTGGAGGGACTTGCAAATACAAGAATTGTTCTCAATGCTTTTTCTTACAGCGGTGGTTTTTCACTTTATGCAGCACGCGGCGGTGCCGTGGCGGTGACAGACATCGATCAAAGCTCACATGCCCTTGCTGCCTCAGAGAGGCATTTTGAGTTAAATGAACGCTTTCCAAAGGTCGCCAGGGCTAAGCATGAAATAATTCAGGGCGATGTTTTCGCCGTGTTACCCGATCTGGCGGAACAGGGCTTCCGTTACGATCTGGTGATCCTCGATCCGCCTGCTTTTGCAAAACGACAGGACGAGGTAGACAGAGCGCTTGCCGCTTACGGCCGTTTGAGTCGTTTGGGGTTGGCTGTGCTCAAGCCAGGCGGAATCCTCGTTGCCTCATCCTGCTCAAGTCGTGTGACGGCTGAGAGCTTTAACGCCACCGTCCACCAGGCGGCAAACGATTTGGGACGGCCGTTGGCAGAAATTGAGCGCACCGGTCACGCGCTGGATCATCCAATTGGATTTAAAGAAGGGGCGTATTTAAAGACCCTTTTCGCGTATGCGCCTTAATTAATCCGCGGCTGCCTCACCTGCGGTAACCGGGACCATGACGGGTTCTCCAAAGGCCGTCAGGACGTGGGTACCTTCGACGATTGTCTCTCCGCCTTCGTAATTGACCACCTGTTCAAAAGCCGTGATTGCCACCTCGAGCATACTCATATCGGGCTCGTTTGTGGTCAGGCTTTGCAAGGCCAGGTTAGGTTTGGTGATCAGATGAATAAAGGCGTTGTCCTGATGGGCGGCTGAAAAACGTAAAAACTCATAGGAAATACCGGCGATGACCGGAAGCAGCAGCAGGCGCGATAGAATACGCACCCCGATATTCATGGGCGGGAGGAAGCTGTAGATAATGATCGATATGATGACGACGGTTAGTAAGAATGCTGTTCCGCAGCGAGGATGCTGGAGAGGGAAGCGGGCTACGGATTCAGGTGTCAGTTCCGCACCGGCTTCGTAGGCGTTAATTGTCTTATGCTCCGCGCCATGATAACCATAAAGGCGTTTAATGTCGGGCATTAAGCCGATTACCCAGATATAACCGACTAGAAAAGTCAGCCGAATCAGGCCTTCGAAGAAATGACCCCAGAACGGGGATGCGAAGCCGATCCAATTTTCGAGTAAACCGGCCAGGAATGCCGGCAGGGCGAAGAAGATCAAGACCATCATGGTCAAGGAAAAGGCGATCATGGTCCATTTGACAGGACCATCAAAGACCTCGCCCGCTTCTTCGTTGGATTCATTGTCCTCTTCAACAGCAACTTCGGCCGAAAAGAGCAGGGACTTTATACCCAGACCCATGGCATCCCAAAGAAGCGTCAGCCCGCGCACAAAAGGTATTCTGGCCATGCGGCCGCCGTAAATACGTGGATCGAGAGGTTCAGTATGTACGACGATCTCGCCGGCCGGATTACGTACAGCGACGGAAAGCGCCTTTGAACCACGCATCATGACACCTTCAATGACTGCCTGGCCACCGTAGTTCGTCTGGATATCTAGTGAAGTTTGTTTATTTGATAATTCTTGTTGAGACATTGAGCGGATTGTACAGAGCGGGAATACCTACGTCAAGAACCCCTTCCCCAGGCTTAATAACTCCTGGTCAGTGGATTAGCCTGCTACTATTTAAGAGGAATAACATGGGAAATGACTGACTTGCTAACCACCGATTAACGAATTAGTTTATTTCTCGTTTGATACCCTCTTATAGTGTGGGTACAATACATAGGAAGCAGGCAGATTATCGTCAGGGGGCGGTGGCGAAATGGCAGACGCAGCGGACTTAAAATCCGCCGGGTTAATACCCGTGTGGGTTCGACTCCCACCCGCCCTATTATGTTTTTAACAGATTAAACGCCCGGCTCATAGGGAGCGGGCGTTTTTTCTTGGTGAAGCAGGCCGATTGACGAGTAATGAACAAGAATTGGGAGAAGTGGTTTCGCGCATTGCTGCGCGATGCCGGTTATCAAGAAGGAGACAAGCTAGTTGTCGGTGTTTCCGGAGGGCCCGATTCGGTGGCCCTACTGCACCTGCTCCGAGGCATCTTGGCCCCGTCTGTTTTACACGTCGTCCACCTCGATCATGGGATTCGGCCGTCTGCCCCCGCCGAAGCAAAATATGTTAGCGAGCTAGCCGCCGCTTGGGACATCCCTTTTTCCACTCAGCAAGTTGATGTCCCTGAAATCGCGAAGCGCGAGGGATGGTCTTTGGAAGAGGCGGCAAGGAATGCGCGTTATCAATTTATGGCCCAGGTGGCTCAAGAGGCTGGAGCCAGACTCGTCGCCGTTGGCCATAATTCTAACGACCAGGCTGAAACGATTCTCTTGCACTTCTTGCGCGGCAGCGGGTTAAGAGGTTTGCGTGGAATGCTGCCCTTGAGCCCATTTCCGGGAGATCCTTCCTTGAGCTTGATTCGGCCGTTGCTTAACCAGAGCAGGGCAGACATCGAAACATATTGCCAGGAACACAACCTGAATCCCCTTCAAGATGAAAGCAATCAAGATCCAGCCTATTTACGCAACCGCATCCGCCTCCAACTGCTGCCGGAATTAGCAGCTTACAATCCACAGATAAAAAATCATCTGCTGCAGCTGGCGGCGATTGCTGAGGCCGAAGATGATCTTGTAAGCATGCTCTTCGACGACGCGTGGCCCGAACTGGTTGTGCAGACCGGTCCCGGTTGGCTCACACTGGATCGCGATCACTTTTGTGATTTATCCATCGCCTTGCAGCGCCGGGCAATCAGGCAAGCTGTAGAAACTCTTCATTCTGATCTAACCGATCTCGCTTTTAAGACGGTAGAGCAAGCTGTCGAATTAGCTAATCGACCGGAGTCGGGCACGGAAATGCTGCTGCCGGGTGGATTGACTCTGCTGGTCGATTACAAGACATTCCTTTTTATGCAGGGATCGGCGGAGATACCACTTAATATGCCCCAGCTGCAGCAGGAGGAGATCGCAAGCGAAGCGCTGCGGCTATCAATCCCTGGGCAGGTAGAATTGGCTGATGGCTGGGTCATTGCCGCGGATTGGGTTGAAGGCGAAGTTGGGAATCGGTATTCAAAAATCGCTCCATGGACGGCCGTAATCGACTTACCCCAGTCAACTGCATTATTTGTTCGACCGAGAAAGTTGGGCGAACGCATGCAGCCATTGGGCATGGACGGCCGATCTTCAAGCCTGCAAGATATCATGGTCAACCGAAAAATAGCGAAGCGTTTGCGCGAAAAATGGCCGCTGGTGGCCACGGATGAGCATGTGGTCTGGCTAACCGGTCACATTATTGATCATCGCGCACAAATTTCAGATAATCCGCGGCGGATAGTACGCCTTACTTGCGAACGACTAGGTGATAAATCATGATTGAAGCCCTCATTGAAGGCGTCCAGCTAATCTTCAGCGGGGACTCGGGCTTTTGGGAGATTGTTGCATTAACCCTGATCACCAGCGGTACAGCACTCGTAATTGCCGGTGTAGTTGGCGTCCCGGTTGGCGCCTGGTTAGGTCTCAGATCTTTTCGTGGGGAGGGATTCCTAAACAGTGTTATCTACACGGGTATGGGTTTCCCGCCTGTCGTCATTGGTCTGATCGTTTTCCTTTTATTATCCCGAAAGGGTCCTCTTGGTTGGTTAGATTGGCTTTTCACACCTCAGGCTATGATTACAGCACAAACCATTTTGGCCATACCGTTAGTGATTGGAGTGACCATGTCTTCCGTGCGCGGTATTTCGCCAACCCTACGAATGCAGCTGCGATCGTTAGGCGCGACCGAATCGCAGGTAATGCGCACGATGCTCTCCGAAGCACGTTTTGGGGTCATCGTTGGCCTGGTTGCCGGGCTAGGCGCGGCAATTAGTGAGGTTGGTGCGGTCATGATGGTTGGTGGCAATATTGAAGGCAAGACGCGGGTCATGACGACTGCCATCATGCTGGAGACGCGGCAGGGCAACTTCCAGTTTGCTCTGGCATTGGGCATCATGCTTATGTCTATGGCTTTCCTGATCAATCTTATTGCAGTGAAGCTACAGACTGAATAAGGGTTGGAAGAAGCATGGCGGCTGAAAACCAGGAGAAACGGGGATTGATGTCAGAAACAGATCTCTATCGCATGACAGACCTGACAAAAACCTATGAAAACCGCACGGTGCTCAATGTTCCGGAACTGGTTGTCGAGCGAGGGGAGATATTAGGACTGGTTGGTCCGAGTGGGGCGGGGAAGAGTACCTTGCTGCGCATACTGGGCTTTTTAGAAGAACCATCCAGAGGGCAGCTTTACTTCCATGATCGCCTCTGTGACGGCGAATGGCCGCAAATAGCGCAAAGGCGAAAGGTGACGATGCTCTTTCAATCCCCTCTTCTGCTGCGACGTACTGTGTTCGATAATGTGGAATTTGGGTTGAAACTTCGTGGGAATAAGCAAGGTGGGGATCGCGTTCACAACATGATCCGCCAGTTGGGTTTGAGCGAGCTTTCAGCCGCGCAGGCGCGCACACTTTCCGGTGGAGAAGCGCAGCGCGTAGCCCTGGCACGCTCCTTGGTGATCAAGCCGGAAGTATTGCTGCTGGATGAGCCAACATCCAATCTTGATCCCTATAATATCAACCTTATCGAAGAGATGATCAGGCGCGTCAACCGCGAAGCGCAGATGACGATTGTTGTTGTTACGCACAATATTTTCCAAGCTAAACGCCTGGCCGATCGCGTGGGTTTGCTGATGGACAGCAAACTGGTTGAAGTGAATGAAACGGCGGAATTCTTCAATAACCCACAGCGGGCGGAAACTGCCGCTTTTGTGAAAGGCGAAATCGTCTATTGAACCTGGCTTCATATCCCTTTAAAAAAAAGAAGAAATCCCGCGTATTGAATTATTTTCGGGAAACAATACGCGGGGAAAACCGGTAAATGATGGTAGGAGAGTATTGCTGTTTACATAATGTTCGCGGGAACTGGTGTTGAATGAGGAGAAGCCAGAATTCCGGATGTTTTGTAAAAGCGGTTTAAGAGTCACTGCCTGCGGTTGACGTTCGCGATCGGCGAAAGTATACTTGACACTTACCTCAGTCAATAGTGACTGAAGCGTTAAAAAATCGATTTCGGGGCGTAGCTCAGCTTGGTAGAGCGCTCGGTTTGGGTCCGAGAGGTCGTCGGTTCAAATCCGGCCGCCCCGACCA
>Ga0316576_10000201_pt1 | contig 25024 bp, 21 predicted proteins | sample S0NA_FD_203075 | JGI IMG/M metagenome (GOLD analysis project Ga0316576, IMG submission 203075) | Rhizosphere microbial communities from salt marsh grasses in Alabama, United States - S0-2_050615r3r5 | ecosystem: Host-associated > Plants > Roots > Rhizosphere | place: USA: Alabama | collected...
AGTGTTGGCCGAGCTCGCTCGTTTCGTGTTCTCGGTGGAGCGGATCGCTCCGCTCGCCAGGGAGGCCAAGGCGCGGCTCGACCGACTCGGCATCGAGAACGTGAGCATCAAGGTCATGGACGGGACTCTGGGGTGGCGGGCACTCGCGCCCTACGACTCGATCTTGGTGACCGCTGCCGCCCCCGAGGTGCCCGAGCCCCTGATCGAGCAGCTGGTGGATGGTGGCCGGCTGGTGGTTCCCGTGGGCGCGAGAGAGTCGCAGGTCATTCGAGTCGTCGAACGTCGAGGACGGCGTCACGTCACGTCCGATCTTCAGGGGGCGTGCTTCGTACCGCTTATCGGTCGGCACGGTTGGGAGGGGGAGTGAGCGGCTTCGAGCAGTGGCTTCACGCCGTCAAGGATTGGCTGTTCAGTCTCATCGATCAGTTCGCGGCATCGTCCCATCCGACCTGGTGGCTTTTCGCTCTGGCTGTGGCCGAGAGCTCGTTCTTCCCGATTCCCCCCGACGTGCTGCTGATCACTCTCGGTGTCGCGCGCCCGGAGAACGCCATCTGGTACGGTGTCGTGACCTCGGTGGGCAGCGTGCTCGGCGGCGGGCTCGGCTACGCGATCGGGCTCTACGGTGGCCGTCCGCTGCTGTACAGGTTCTTCAACGAGACCAAAATCCACGCCGTTGAGCGGCTCTATGATCGCTTCAACGCCTGGGCCACCGGCATCGCAGGGTTGACGCCGATTCCGTACAAGGTCTTCACCATCGCCGGCGGCGCCTTCAAGATCAACTTCCGAATCTTCATGCTCGCCTCCCTGGCGTCGCGGAGCCTGCGGTTCATGGCCGAGGGCGTTCTGCTGTACTTCTTCGGCGAACCGATCAAGGACTTCCTGTACGAGCGGTTCAACTGGCTCTCGGTCGCGTTCGTGATCTTGCTGTTGGGCGGATTCTGGTTGGTGCATGCGATCGGCAAGCGGCATGCGAGCCGGGTGCATGCACCTCCGGAGGGAGGTGCCACATGACGGTGACACGACGGCTCAGGGCCCATGGTCGGGTTCAAGGGGTCGGGTTTCGGGCCTTCGTCAGGCGTGAGGCCGACGGTCTCGGTCTCGACGGATGGGTTCGCAATCGCGTGGACGGGAGCGTCGAGATTCTGGTTGCCGGGGACGGCGCCGTGGTCGAGGAGCTGGTCAGCCGGGCCCGCCGTGGGCCGACCTTCGGCCGTGTCGATCGTCTCGATGTGTCAGAGGACGTCGGCCCAGACGAGCTCGGCGTCGGTTTCGTGATACGAGGAGATCGATGATGGTGGAGCTGCTGCCCCCCGCCGAGGATGCTCGCCACGCCGCTCTGATCAATGTGCTGCGCCATCTTGAGGCGAGCGGGCACCCGACTCCGACAGTGCTGTTTGTCGAGGACGAGAACGGATCGTGGCGCCGCCACGCGGCACGACGGCCGGTCGGTGACCGTCGTCGCTCGATCGTTGCCGCCTCCAGCGAGGGGGGGCTGGTGGATGCGGTTCGCCTCGAGATCGGAGGCGCGTTGTGGCTGCCGGCATCGACGCCGGCCATGGAGGCCGCATGTGAGGCCGCCGCATCCGCCAGCCATCGGCGCTTCGTCCCGTGTGCCGGCGAGGATCTTGTGGAGATGGTCGTGGCGTCGGCAACCGAGCTGCGACTGGTCGGTTGGTGTCCGCGTCTCCTGTGGCGCCGCCAGCTCGGACGTCGGTTGGTCGATCGCCTGTCGCTCCTCGCTGAGCGACTGCGATGCGTGCCCGCAATCCTTCCGTTTCCGGTGCTCCTGGTGGCCGACCGTTCCGAGGCTGAGGTCGAGAGCGCCTGGCGGGAGATCACGGACGACGGCGGTGTCGGGTCGCCCGGCCCGCCCCTGGTCTGGGATGTGCCTGACGCCATTGGCCGTCCGGAGCCGGCGTTGAGCCTGACCCCCGTTCTCGAAGCCATGGAACGTGAGCGTGGGCGGGAGGCCGGACGGAAGGTCCCGCTGCAACCGGTTCACGAGCTGCCGAGCGGTTGTCGGGTGGGATGGTGGACCCCCGACCTGTCGGGCGAGGAGCCGCCGGGACAGGGGTGGTTGGCGGCGCCGCGTGCGCCGACTGCGGTCGGACACATCTGGCAGCTCGGGACCGGTCACGCCGATTGGGAGACCATCATCGACGGCGTCGACCTCGAGGACGCGGCCAGCGCGGCAATGCCGCTGTTGCGCGTGCCAGGGTGGCTGGCGGCCGACATCGGCCGGGGCACGCCGGCGGGATTGCTGATCGAACGGCTGGCCCGGGACGGACGGCGCGCCGGGAGACCACTGTGGGTGCCCAACGTCGGTTTCGAAGGCGTCCAGTTCTTGCTCTCGTTGCCGGCGCCGATCTGGGTTGACGGCCCAGGCGTACCCCGGGCGAAGGACTGAACCGAGGCCGGGGCGGTCGGTGGTCATCGGATTGACAGCAACCCCTCCCGGAACTAGGATCGGGGACCCTGCGGGGCTATAGCTCAGGTGGATAGAGCAGGAGTTTCCTAAACTCAAGGTCGCAGGTTCGAGTCCTGCTAGCCCCGCCAGTCTGAGTACCGGCCGGGCCGCGAACCGACCACCGGCCGCATCAATCGCGGGTGTTCTGCTCCACGGCGCGATGCCCAGCGTGTGGTGGCGTTTCTGGGGAACAGCTGTTCGTCGGATCGGGAGCTCGCAGTCGCCGATGCTCGTCAGGACCTCTCGAGCGCCGCCAGTCGCGCCTCGATCGGTTCCGCGTCCTTGCTGACGAGTGGATTGAGGCGTTCGGCTTCGGCGAGGCGCGCCCTGGCGTCGCGGATCAGCTCCTGCCGTCGCATCGGCGCCGAATCCGCGAGGACGGCGAGCAATGCGGCGTCGGTGACGTACGCGGCGGCGAGCCCCGGGTTGCGACGCAATGCTTCGGCGGCGATGCGCCGGCCCTCGCGGACCTCCTCCTGCACCGGACGGTGGTTCGTCAGCTCCCACTCGGCGCGCCAACGGGAGACCTCGGCAAGGCTCTGGTAGGCGACCGCGTTGTCCGGATTGACCCGGAGCGCACGATCGGCCGCTCGTGCGGCGGCCCGAAGATGCTGCTCGGGCGAGCTGCCGAGGACCATGGTCCAGCGAGCGGCGATGATCTCGGCTGCCGCCAGCTCCGGATAGGCGAACGGGATCCGGGGATTGAGCTCGAGGGCTTTGGCGAGGTCGGACCGGGCGGCTTCGACGGCGTGCATCGGGTCGCGATGTGCCTCGAGCTCGACCAACGCGAGGGTGCGCCAGGCCAGACCTCGGTTGGCGTACGCGTAGTGGTAGTTCGGGTTCTCGGCGATGGCGCGGTCGAATGACGCGATTGCCTCCGAGAGGCTGGCAAACGGAGGCACCCCGGTGCGGCGCTCGTAGGCCGCCAGACGCCAGCGTGCGATACCGGCGTTATTGTAGGCGTTGGCATAGCCGGGCTCGACGGCCGAAGCGCGCTCGTAGGACTCGAGAGCACGGGCCAGGGATTGCCGAGGATCCTGTCCGACACTCATCTCGTACTTGGCGGTTCGTTCCCATGCGTAGCCGAGATCGTCGTGGGACAGAGCCGCGGTGGGATTGAGCTCGACCGCCCGCTCGAGGCTGGCGATCGCACGGGCGAGCTCGTTTCGTGGGTCTTCGCCGTGGTCCTGCCGGTGCTCGGCGGCGACGATCAACGCTCCACCGAGAGTGCCGTGGGCGACCGCGCTCGTCGGCGCGATCGCAATGGCGCGTTCGGCGGCGACGATGGCACTGTCCAGATAGGGACCAGGGTCCTCACCATGGTCGTTGGCAAGGTCGGCCCGCAGCCAGTACAACCGCGCGAGTCGCTCGTGGACGTCGGACCGGTTGGGGTCGATGGCCACAGCCTTCCCGCAGGCGTCGATCGCGGCGGCGAAGGCGTCGCCGGCGGTCACGCCTCGCCGACCCTCGAGCTCCATGACGGCGGTCCACCGGCCGCAGTCGCCCTCGTAGATGCTGGGGTCGGAACGGGCGATGTCGGCCGCGGCCTCGAAAGCATTGCCGGCCCTGCCGAGGGCCGCGAAGGCGCCGTCGAAATCGCCTGCCTGGCCGAGCTCAGTCCCCATCTCGAGCCGGATGTCGCCCTCGAGCTTGCGAGCCTCGTAGAGCCAGTCGGCCTCGGCGTAGGCCTGCTCGGCATCGTTCAGTGCACGTTCGAGATCACCCTCGTAAAAGGCGATCAGTCCTTCCACGTAGGCCGGCGCCTCGAGATGAAGACCGGTGGATGAGCGCAGGTACTCGAGCGCCTGATCGCGGAGGGAAACTTCGATTTCGGCGAGCTTGGCGGCGCGCAGCTCGGGGTCGGGCAACCGGCGGGCGAGTCTGAGCTCGCGCTCGTAGAGCTGACCGAGCACGAGACCGAGGGAGTAGGACACACCGGCGGAGTCGTACCCTTCGGCGACCGCTGCCCGGAGGTATCGCTCGGCCTCGTCGATGTCCTGGAGGAGGAGATGCCCACGTCCCAGCGCGTAATGACCCGGTCCCGCCGCGATTTCGCCGACCCGTTCCATCTCGTCGGCGAGCGCTCGCATCCGATCGAGGATCGCTTGACGTTCTGATGAACGGTCGTGGAGCGGCATCATGGCCGACACCCGTGCCATGCTCTCGATTTCCTTGGCCTGCTCGACGAAGTGTTGGGCGACGGCCGCCCGCCGTCGTCCTTCGATCTCGGCCCGGACGCTGAGCGCTGCCAGGATCACCATCACCGCAACCGCGGCGACGGCGATTGCGGTCAGGGATTTGTGCTTGCGGACCTTCTTGCCAATCTTGTAGAGCAGGCTCGCTCGACGCGCCTGGATCGGCTCGCCGGCAAGGAAACGGCGGAGATCCTCGGCGACCTCGCGTGCTGTGGCGTATCGGCGGTCCGGTTCCTTTTCGAGACACTTGAGAATGATGGTGTCGAGATCGACCGGAACAGCGGTGTTGAGCCGACGGGGCGGGTCGGGTTCCCGCTCCGTAACCCCGGTGATGATCTCGGGGTATCCACCCTCGTAGGGCGTGCGGCCAGTGACAAACCAGTACAGGGTCGCGCCGAGACCGTAGACGTCGGTTCGCCAGTCAAGCTTGCTGGTCTCGCCCCGGACCTGTTCGGGGGCGCAGAACGCCGGCGTGCCGAGGACCATTCCGGTGACCGTGAGGTCGTGGCTGTCGAGATCTCTGGCGATACCGAAGTCGACCACGAACGGCCGCCAGCCCTCGTCCGGCTGGTGCTCGACGAGGATGTTGCCCGGCTTGATGTCGCGGTGGATGAGCCCCGCAAGGTGGGCGGCGTGCAGCGCCTCGGCGACGGAGACCATGATCTCGACCTTCTGTCGCAACGACAGGAGGTCCGAGATCTGTTTGAGCGAGCCGCCGGCCACGTACTGCATCGCGATGTAGGAGTGGCCGTCGATCTCACCCACTTCGTACACCGGGCAGACGTTGTCGTGGTCGATCCGGGCCTGGGCCTGAGCCTCTCGTGTGAAGCGCTCCACCAAGTCTGGATCGTCCCGGCGGAGGAACTTCAGAGCGACGAACCGTCCCAGGCGAGGGTCCTTGGCCTTGTACACGTCGCCCATGCCGCCACGACCGATGAACTCCTCGATCTGGTAGCGATCCCAGTCGGTGACGGGGAAGCGCTCGAAGGGGTCGTCGCCAAGCGATCCGGCGTCTTGCGCCGAATCGCCCGGCTCCACCGACGTGTCATGGAGGACGATCTCGCCGGCCAGCTCCGAGGCACCTGCCTCCCGAGCCAGCCCGGCCAGGGTGTCGTCGTCGATCCGCTCGCGACCGATGTAGCCGCGAAGGGTCGGTTCCTGGAGGTTGCCCTCGGCGAGCCGTTCCCGAACCTCGGCGAGGGTGGACTCGGCCTCGCCGGGTTCGAGAAGTCCGTGGCCGACGGCGAGCCGGATGACTCGTTCGGCGACGTCGGCGAACGAGGGTCGGCGGCCACCGTTACGGCTGCGGTCCGGTTTCATGATCGAGCTTGATGATACAGGGTCAGCGATCGGTTCCCGCGTTCGTCACGTCGAGGATGGTTGCTCGTTTGATGGCGTCGAGCTTCGGGAAGTTCGCCTCGAGATAGGCGTTCCCCTCGCGGGCGATCCTTGATTGGCTCGGCCCGCGACCCGAGGGGGCGCCTTCGCCGTAGCCCGCGTAGAGTGCATCCACGACCTCCATGCCGGAAACCACCTTTCCGAAGGGTGCGAAGGCGCCATGTTGCTTGAGATAGGAGTTGTCGCCGTAGTTGATGAAGAACTGAGCGGTTCGGGCGTTGGGTTGGGCCGGCTGGGCGAAGGTGACCATGCCTCGCGTGTTCGACTGGGTGACGGGATCGTCCGGGATCGGCGCTCGTGCCCACGCGGCCGAGACCGCGGGATCGGAGGCGAATCCGACCTGGGCCATGAAGCCGCTGATCACGCGGTAGAACTCGGCGCCGTCGTAGTAGCCGATCTTGACCAGGTTGAAGAAACGATCGGCGCCGTTGGGCGCCCATGCGCGGTTGACCTCGATGACGACGTCGCCTTTCGTGGTTTCGAGCTTGACGCGGAAGGCGTCGGGCGCGCGCTCGGCCGCCAAGGACGGGTCCAGGAGACCGGGGTGGGGTTCGGTCTTCGTGGCGGCGGCGGCCGCCTTCTCCACCGTCGGCGCCGGTTTTTCAGCAGCGACGGCGAGCGTGGCGGCTGCGAAAATCAGGAACGAGATGATGGCGGCTGTGCGGGCATGCGGTCGTGTCATGACGGTTCTCCCTTTGGACCGGTTTTGAGTCGCCGGCGGAAGGAACTCCAACCACCGTGCGTTGACTGAAGCGATACTACACCGGGGAGCAATGGCCATGAGCGGAAACCGGATCGAGATTGGAAAGGCGGCACCGTCCTTTGCGCTGCCCGATCAGGATGGCACGACGGTGCGGCTCGACGAGCTGCGGGGACAGTGGGTGGTGCTCTACTTCTATCCCAAGGACGACACGCCGGGATGTACGATTGAGGCGTGCGAGTTCACTGACGGGCTTGAAGCCTTCGACCACCTCGATGCGGTGGTCCTGGGTTGTAGTCCGGATTCGCCCGAACGCCACCGGAAGTTCATCGCCAAGCACGAGCTCGGGCTCAGGCTGCTCAGTGACCCCGATCATGGGGTGATGGAGGCCTACGGCGCCTGGGGAGAGAAGACGTTGTACGGCAAGACCTCGGTCGGTGTCATTCGCTCGACGGTCGTGATCGACCCCGACGGTCGGGTCGCGCATCACTGGAAGAAGGTCCAGGCCAAGGGCCACGCGGCGAAGGTCCGAGAACGCCTTGCTGCGTTGAGGGATCGTTGAGGCCCGCCCCCGGCCCGCGGGCGCAGTGGCCGTCGGTCGGCCGTCTCGAGCGACTCATTGCCGCTGCCGGACGCACGTGACGCGACCGTGTCACAATACTCCGATGGCCATCTCCACGCCCGGCACGCGACCTTCCACACGCCTGATCCGAGTGCTGTTGGTCGAGGACGACGCCGGTCTTCGAGAGGCGCTTGCAGATGTGCTGGCATCGGCCGGGATGGACGTCGTCCAGGCCGAGGACGGTGTTGCGGCCTGGACGCAGCTCGAGAGCCCGACCCCCGGATTCGATGTGGTTGTCAGCGACCGGATCATGCCCCGGCTCGACGGACTCGAGCTGCTGCGCGGAATCAAGCGCCGTCGCGAACTCGCGTTGCTGCCGGTGATTATCTTGACGGTGGCTGCCGACCCGCGGCAGGTCGTCGAAGGTATCGACGCGGGCGCGTACGCCTACGTGCCGAAACCGACGGACGCCGGCGTCCTGGTGTCGATGATTCGATCGGCGTCGGCCGACTGGAGACACGTCCAGGAGCTGAACCGGAACATCAGGTCGGACGCAGACTCACTCGCCCTGGTCCGGGACGCGCGTTTTGATTTCAATTCGCCCGATCAGGCCATGGGCCTGGGCTCGTTGCTCGCCAGGTCCTGTCCCGATCCGGACCGGGTCGTGACCGGTCTATGCGAGCTGTTGGTGAACGCGGTCGAGCATGGCAACCTCGAGATCGGGTATGACGAGAAGAGCCGGCTGCTCGAGACCAGGACGTGGCGAGACGAGATTGACCGCCGGCTGGCTGAGCCCCGGTACGCCGATCGATGTGCGTCGGTCGAGGTGACACGTGGCCGGGATCGGGTGGTGTTCGTCATTCGCGATCAGGGGAAGGGATTCGAGCCCGAGCCGTTCCTCGAGATCGATCCGGCGAGAGTGTTCGACTCCCATGGCCGCGGTATTGCCATGGCGCGACTGCTCAGCTTCGACGAGCTCCGGTACTCCGACGGCGGCCGCTGCGCAGTCGCGACAGTGCGCGTTGGCAGCGAATTTCCTTAATTGTCGATTGTCGTGGCCCGACCATCCGAAGGTCCGGCGTCGACAATCGAACCCGTGTTCAGCAGATCCGTGGTAGATCGCTCCCACTGAGCATGTCGAGCGGGCGGGTGCTGCCGATCTCGGTCTTGAGAACAACTGGTACTCCGCCGGGGTCCATGGCCTCGACCGTTCCGAAAATCGCTGCATCTCGGCCGGCTGGATCGCGACGGAGTGCCGACAGTGCCGCCTCTGCCTGGGCCCCCGGCACCCAGGCGAGGACGCGACCCTCACAGGCGAGGCCGAGCACCTCCAGGCCCAGCACATCGCACACGGCGCGGACCTGCTGGCGAACTGGGATTGCGGTTTCGTCGAGGACGATCCTCTTTCCCGAGCGTTCGGCGGCTTCGTTGCAGACCGTGAGGACGCCGCCACGCGTCGGGTCGTGCATGCTGTGGACGTCGATACCGGCCGCGAAGAGCGTCTCAACCAGGCTGTTGACCGGGGCACAGTCCGAGATCAGGTCGCCGACCTCGAGCCCGTGCCGAGCCGCCATGATGGTCGCGCCGTGGTCGCCGAGGGGTCCGGAAGCGATGATGACATCTCCGTCTTCGATGCGCTGATCCGCGATCTCGCGTCCCGGCGGGATGATGCCGAGTCCGGCGGTGACGGCGTAGATCCGATCGCCTTTGCCCTTCGGCACGACCTTGGTGTCACCGGCCACGATCGCGACGCCGGCATTGGCGGCTGCGCGGGCGGCTCCTGCGGCGCAGGCCGCGAGCAGCTCACCGTCGACGCCCTCCTCGAGGATCAGCGCCCAGGTCAGCCACAGCGGCCGGGCGCCGGCGACCGCGAGGTCGTTGACCGTGCCGCAGACGCTGAGGTGGCCGAGGTCGCCCCCAGGGAAGATCGGTGGATCGACGACGAAGCCGTCGGTCGTGAGGGCGGCCCGACCCGGTGGAAGCTCCGGCAGGACGGCCGAGTCGGAGAGTGTCGCGAGAATGGGGTTGTCGAGGGATGGCAGGAAGGTGCTCGAGACAAGCTCCTGGGTGAGCCGACCGCCTGATCCATGGGCGAGCAGGAGGCGGTCGGGTGGTGTTCGCTTCATGAGGCGACTCCCGTCAATCGGTCGTGGCGGAACCACGCGGCGCATGTTCCCTCGGAGGAGACCATGCAGGCCCCCACCGGATTGGTCGGTTGACAGACGGTCCCGAACAGGGCGCACTGGGGCGGGTCGATGACGCCGCGTAGGACATCGCCGCAGGCGCATCCTGCCGGTTCATGGGGATCGGGCAAGGCGACCTCGATCCGGCCGGCGTCTCGGTGAGCGTAGCGGTCCCGGAGGCCGAGGCCCGAATCCGGGATCTCACCGAAACCCCGCCAGCCGGTGGCGACCGGCTCGAAGAAGCGTTCCACCATTCGCGCCGCAACCGCGTTGCCTCGAGCCGAGACGACGCGACCGTAGAGATTGCTGATCTCGGCGCGCCCGTCGCGGACCTGGCGGAGCAGATCCGCAACGCCACGCATGACGTCGGCGGGAGCGAAGCCCACGACCGCGCCCGGGACGTGGTAGTCCTCGGCCAGGAAACGGAAGCACTCCCAACCGGTCAAGACCGAGACGTGGCCCGGGAGCAGGAACCCGTCGACCTTGAGCTCGCGGTCCTCGACCAGAGCTCGCATGGGCGGCGGCATCACCTTGTTGCCGGGGAGAATGAGCAAGTTGTCGATGCCGTCGTCCTCGGCCTCGGCGAGGGCCGCGGCGATCGTCGGGGCGGTGGTCTCGAAGCCGACAGCGAGGAAGACCACCCTTTGAGCGGAGTTGGTGCGGGCCAGACTGATCGCATCTCTGGGCGAGTACACGATCTCGATCGGACGACCTTCGGCGTGAGCACGCTCGAGGCTCGAGAGACTGGAGGGAACCCGCATCAGATCGCCGAAGGTGCAGACGGTTGTGGAGTCGAGCTCAGCCAGCGCCAGCGCCCTGTCGAGGTACTCCACGGGGGTGACGCAGACGGGACAGCCCGGCCCCGAGATGAGACGGACGCCATCGGGGAGCATGCGCCTGAGCCCGGCGGCGGCCACCGCGTGGGTGTGTGTGCCACAGACCTCCATGAAGGTGACCGGACGGCCGACCGCAGCGGCGAGAGAGCCGATTTCGCGGATCAGGCCGGCGATCGCTCTCGGGTCGCGCAGCTCCGGCGCGTCGCTCACAGGTCACCCATGTTGTCGGCGTACTCGCGGAGCAGCTCGAGGGTCTGTCGAGCCTCGTCCTCATCCACCGAGCCGATCGCGTATCCGGCGTGGATGAGAACGTGATCGCCGACCTCGGCCTCGGGCAGCAGCATCAGCGACACGGTCCGTCGAACACCGTCGAGCTCGACGACGCCCTCCAGCTCGTTGCGTTCCTTGAGGAGCATAGGTATGGCCAGACACATGGGGAGCCCCCGGGATGACTGAATCACGGCCGCCGCGGCGGCACCGCCTAGGATACCTCAGCCCACCTTCTCCGGCTCCACGCCGCGGGCGAGCGCCACAGCGCCGAGCACGGCCTGACCGTAGGCGAGGCCGCCGTCACCGGGCGGCAGCAATCGGGGAATGAGGACCTCGAAGCCGGCGGAGGTGAGCCCGCGGTGAAGGCCCTCGAGCAACAGCCGGTTGACCATGCAGCCGCCGCCGAGCGCGACCGGTCCTGGATCATCGCCGGCCACGGCAGCCGTCAGCTCGACCGCCAAGGCGCAGAAGGTGATGTGAAGGCCGGCCGCCACCCGTGCCGGCGGCTCGCCTTCGAGGAGACGCCGGGCCGCTGCAGTCAGCAGGGCTGTTGTCGGGAGGATCAGCGCGGTGTCACCCGCGGCAAGTGCGACCTCGGCCCACGGCGGCGGGGCGTCGCGACAGCTCGCCGCGAGCGCTTCGAGCCGGGCCGCTGCCTCACCCTCCCAGTCATTGCGAGCGACCAGGCCGAGCAGGGCGCCACCGGCCTCGAAGAGGCGGCCGGCACCGGAAGCACGGGGCCAGGCGGCGGTTGCGGCGAGGCCCGCGACCAGCTCGAGCTGAGCCGGGTCGACCCGGCGCGCCAGGGGAAGCCTGGCCATGGTTTCGACGAGGCCGGCGGCTGTCAGTGCCGCCACCACGACCCGCCACGGCTCTCGAACTGCCCGTTCTCCGCCGACGAGGGCCACCGGCTCCAGGTGGGCCAGCCGCCGCCATCGCAGGCGACCATCGAGCTCGAGCCATTCGCCGCCCCAGGCGGTGCCGTCAGGCCCCCAACCGGTACCGTCAAGGGCGACGGCGAGGGCACGCTCGTCGGTCGCTGGGAAGCGGCCGTGCTCGCCGAGCACGGCGGCGGCGTGGGCCAGGTGGTGTTGGACCTCGAGCACCGAGCCTTCGCGCGCGCCGGCGAGCTCGCGGGCGAGCCATGTGCTCGGGTAGTCTGGGTGGCTGTCGGCCACCAGCCTGGAGGGACGGACCTCGAGGAAGTCCTCGAGACCGTCGATGACCTCCCGGTGAAAGTCGCGGGCCGCGACCGAGTCGAGGTCGCCGATGTGTTGGGAGACGAATGCCTGCGCTCCGACACCGACGCACGACGTGACGAGGAGGTGGCCGCCGACGGCGAGGATCGGCTCGGGCGTTTCGGTGGGCATCGGAACCGGCTCGGGAACCCACCCGCGCGCCCTTCGGACCATGATCGGGCCGAGGGGCGTCGAGCGGACGACCGAGTCATCCACACGTCTGACGACGTCACGATCGTGAAGCAGGAAACGATCGGCCAGGGTGTCGAGGCGTTCGAGCGCCTCGCGGTTGCCGCGACAGATCGGCTCTTCGGAGAGGTTCGCGGAGGTCATGACGAGGGCGGGCAGCCGGGGGTCGTCGAACAGGGCGACGTGAAGCGGCGTCGTCGGCACCATGACGCCGAGGTCGTCGAGGCCAGGCGCGACCCCGTCCGACAGGCCGGCGTCGGGCAGCCGGGGGGCGAGGACGACGGGCGACCGTGGCGAGCTCATGAGGGCCTCGTCGTCAACGTTCAACCGGACCAGCGAGCGGGCAGCTTCGAGGTTGCGGACCATGAGCGCGAAAGGCTTGCCGGGACGTCGCTTGCGCTGCCGCAACCGGTCGAGAGCGATGTCGTCGTCGGCTCGACACGCGAGCTGAAAGCCCCCGAGGCCCTTGATGGCAACGATCGCGCCTGCGAGGAGATCCTCGACTGCGCGGGCGACGGCGTCCGGACCTTCGACGCGATTGCCGGCGTCGGCGTCCTGAATCCACAATCGGGGGCCACAGGCAGGACAGCAGACGGGCTCAGCGTGAAACCGTCGATCGGCGGGGTTGGTGTACTCACGTTCGCAGTCCGGGCAAAGGGGGAAGCACGCCATCGAGGTGACGACACGGTCGTAGGGGAGGCGGCGGGTGAGGGAGAACCGAGGCCCGCAGTTGGTGCAGGTGGTGAAGGGGTAGTGATGACGGCGGTCCGCAGGGTCGGCCATTTCCCGTCGACAGTCGGTGCACAGCGCGGCGTCGGGAGGGACCAGCGCGCCCGCACGGGAGCCGCCTTCGGTGGCCGTCACCCGAAATGTCGTGTCGCCGCGGAGCGGCACCTCGTCCACCCGCATCTCATCCAGTCGCGCGAGAGGTGGTAGCTCGGCGCGCAGTCGATCGACGAAGGAGGTCGCAACCTCTGCCGGGCCTTCTACCTCGGCGGTGGCGCCTTCGGGGTCGTTGCGGACCTCTCCGGTCAGCCCGAGCTCGGTGGCGATCCGGTGGACGGTCGGCCGGAAGCCGACGCCCTGAACAGCTCCGCGGCAGCGGACGCGGAGGCGAAGGGGTGTGGGGGTCACGACCTTCGCTTGTCGGCAAGCCGGCCGAGCAGCAGGTTGCACCATGCGTCCATGCCGTCGCCGGTCGTCGACGACAGCACGAGCAGGGTTCCGCCGGGGTTGAGGGATGCGACGTGCTCGGTGACGGCAGCCATGTCGAAGGGCACGTGGGGGAGGAGATCGGACTTCGTGATCACGGTGACCTCGGCGCGGGAGAAAATGGCCGGGTACTTGAAAGGCTTGTCGTCGCCTTCGGTGACCGACAGCAGCGCAACCTTGAAGTCCTCGCCGAGGTCGTAGGTGGTTGGGCAGATCAGATTGCCCACGTTCTCGATGAACAGGATGTCTGCAGGCAGGAGGTCTGCAGTCTCTAGGGCAGTTTCAATCTGGCGCGCGTCGAGGTGGCAGGCGCCGCCCGTCAGCACCTGATGTGCGGGCACGCCGAGGGCGCGGATCCGGTCGGCGTCGCGTTCGGTGGCGACGTCGCCCTCGATGACGGCGAGGCGGCAACGGTCCGCGAGTCGGTCGACCGTCCGCTCGAGGAGGGTCGTCTTGCCCGAACCGGGCGATGAGATGAGGTTGAGCACGAGAGCCCGTGCATCTGCGAACCGGGACCGCAGGGTCCGGGCGTGCTCTTCACTTGCTGCGAGCGCCTTGCGGCGGATGGTCACGACGTGTTTCATGGTCTTCCTCTCAGAGCTGGCGCCGGGTACAGCGGTGTCATGCCGACTCGCCGACCGTCGTCGACATGTCCTCGTCGTCGGTTTCGAAGGAGATCTGGAGCAGGTCGAGCTCGTCGCCTCCCCGCACCTCGAGGGGCGTTCCGCAGTCCGGGCACAGGCGCAACCAGGAGCCCTCGGAACGTTCCTTGGCCGAGTCGCAGGCAGGACATCGCTGATCGGCGCGACACCACTCGATCTCGAGTGTGGCGCCGTCGTCGATGGTGTCGGCGATGACCGCCTCCCAACCGAACGCGAGCAGGTCCGGCTCGACGGCTGCGAGCTCTCCGACGGCGATCTTGACGTGTTGAAGCCGACCGTTGCCGTGCTGGCTCACAGTTTCCCGGCAGGTACGGTAGATTTCGAGTGCGATCCCCATCTCGTGCATCGCGTCAGTGTACCGGGAACTCGGAAGCGTGTCATCGCGCCCCGCGCCGCGACCGTGTCGGTACGATGGTGCACATCGGTTGTTTCCGGCTCGCCGTCGCGATGGCTCCGGTGTACAATCGCACGGGAATGGGCCTGCCGCGTCTGGTCATCACCGGAGCTTCGGGATTCATCGGTCGCCGCTTGCTCGACGGCCTCAAAGAGCGGTTCGAGATCGTCGGTCTGGCGCGACAATCGCAAGCTCGGTGCGGAGCGCCCTTTCACGAGAACATCAGCTGGTTCCAATGTGACATCGGCGACCGGGACTCCCTGGACATGGCCTTCCGGTTTGTCCAGGAAACCGGTGGTGCCGAGTACCTCATCCACCTCGCTGCTCACTACGACTTCACGGGGGAGGACCACCCCGAGTACTGGCGGACCAACGTCGAAGGTCTACGCAACGTGCTCGAGGAGTGCCGCAATCTCTCGCTGAAGCGGTTCATCTTCGCCTCCTCCCTGGCTGCATGCCAGTTTCCGGACGATGGGTCGGTGTTGACCGAGTCGAGCCCACCCGACGGCGAGCACGTTTACGCCGTGACCAAGCGGATGGGGGAGCAGATGCTGGCGGATTTCGATGACAGCGTTCCGTCCTGCATCGTCCGCCTTGCTGCCATGTTCTCGGACTGGTGCGAGTACGCACCCTTGTACATCTTTGTCGAGACCTGGCTGTCGGGCGCGTGGAACTCCCGCATTCTGGGGGGTCGCGGCAAGTCGGCAATCCCGTACCTTCACGTCCGCGAGATCTCTCCGTTCATGCGTCGTTTGATCGCCAACAACGACCGGATCGAGCAGCGGCAAGTGCTCATCGCGAGCCCGAGCCACACGCTCAACCACCGCCAGCTCTTCGATCTCGTCCACGCCTTTTCGGGAGACGGCAACAAGGGTCCGATCCTGATGCCTGTTCCTCTTGCGAAGGTCGGCGTCCGGGTTCGCGATGTGCTCGGCCGCGCTCTCGGCAACCGACCGTTCGAACGGCCCTGGATGTTGACCTACATCGACCGCGATCTGGCGGTGGATGCGAGCCGGAGCCACGCCTTCCTCAGTTGGCGGCCACGGCGACGCCTGTTCATGGAACGCCGGATGGCCTTCCTCATCGATCACCGGAGATCGGACCCGATCGAGTGGCAGCAACGCAACCGGGCGGCGCTCAAGGAGGTCCATCTGCGCGCGAACCTCCGTGTCCATCGGCTGTTGGAGCGCCATCAGGACGTGATCGAGGATCGCTTCCTGACGAGTCTGATGGAAGGTCCGGAGGCGGCGGCCAGGTTCCCCTCGTACCAGAAGGTCAGTCCCCAGGTCGCAGAGTGGCGGTTCACCGTGGCGCTCCGGCACATCATGAACTCCGTGAGAACCCAGGAACGGGGTCTCTTCATCGGATACTGTCGCGACTTCTCGGCCAAGAGGTTCCAGGATGGCTTCTCGGCGACGGAGGTCACTGGCGCCCTCAAGCTGCTGAGTCGGACCTGTCTCGAGGTCGTGCGCCGGGACCCGGAGTGCGACGGGCTCGACGACGCCCTGTACAAGCACCTCACCATGACCGTGGAGTTCGGGTGCGATCAGGTGATCGAGGTGTTCGAGGATCTCAGCGGCGAGGAGATCGACGAGGCGCCCGAGCCATGACGCTCCCGGGCTCGGGCTCAGCCGGGAGTCGATCCGATCGCTGACGACTCGACCCACCGCTGGACGACGAACACCACGACCGCCATGAGCCCGTCGAGAATCCCGGAGACCCAGACCGCCCACGGCAGAGGATCGAGCAGGGTTGCTCCCGTGAGGAACGCAAACGCGATCGTTTTGGCAGTGACCAGGGTGAGCACACCGCGATAGCGACTGAACTCGATGAGGTAGGCGGCAGCCAACACGAAGTGGAAGATGCCGGCCTGACGACCGAAGAAGACCGGCTCGATCTTCTCCCACCCGGCGAAATGCATCGTCCACTGGGGTGCGAAGAAGAGCATGACTCCGATGATGGCGCTGTGGAGGGCAATCAGGTTGACGAGCAATCGTAAGTGGTTCTCGGACAGACGCATGGACGGGGTCCTCTTTCGTTCGGGTTTGTCGATCCGATCACGACGTCCACCAGATCTGGGGCTCGAGGGGCTCGGCACGGGCCGATGCCGGCGAATCCAGTCGTTCGAGCTCGGCGAGAACGGTGGCGATGACGTGCTCGACCGCCGACTGGACGGGCGAAGACAGACGGGTGCCCTGCGCCAGGGTCTCGGGGACCACACCGACGAGAACGAGCTCTCCCGGAGTACCGCCGCTGAGCTCGATTGCCATGAGCGCTTCGCGGAGCCCCGGCTGATGCGGAGACAGTCGCGGCGGCGGCGCGGATCCGATGATCTCGCGGTCGCGAAAAACCTTCACGGTTCCAGGCGGTGCGTCGGACGAAACCGTGTCGAGAACGATGACACAACGCGCATCCGTGATGTAGGGGAGGAAGTCGAGACCGGGCGTACCGCCATCCTCGAGCTCGACGTGGTCCGGAAACGCGTACCGACTCCTGAGAGTTTCGACGGCGTAGGGGCCGAAACCATCGTCGCCCATGAGAATGTTGCCGATGCCCAGGATGCGGATGGGGGCGGAAGGGGCGTCAGTCATCGAGAGAGTATAGCCGAGAGATCATCGGGCATGAGCTGTGAATCGAAAGCCGAAGCTTGGAAACCCTCTCTTTCTCTTGGAACAACCCGACTCAATGTGGTGCACGACGCAGGAAAGAACACGGGCCGGGAGTCGCCCCCCGGCCCGGTTGGTTGATGATGAGAAGAAGAGGCCTACAGCACCTTCACCGTCGCCTGCTCGCGACCCTCTGGATCGAGAGTGTGAATGGCGCATGCAAGACACGGGTCAAATGAGTGGATTGTCCGCAGCACCTCGAGAGGCTTCTCGGCGTCAGCGATGGGGTTGCCGATGAGCGACGACTCGTAGGGGCCCATCTGGCCTTCTGCGTCACGCGGACCGGCGTTCCAGGTCGACGGGACGACACACTGGTAGTTCTTGATCTTGCCGTTCTCGATGACGCACCAGTGAGACAGGGTACCGCGGGGCGCCTCGTGGAAACCGACACCCTGAATCGGGCCGGCCGGGAACTCGAAGGGCGTGAAGATATCGGTGTCGCCGCTGGCGATGTTGTTGATCAGCAGGTCCCAGTGCTTGAGTGCGGCCTCGGCGATGATCGCTGCGCGAATGGCGCGGGCGGCATGGCGGCCGATGGTCGAGTGGAGAATGCCGGGGCCGAGCTTCGCGCGTGCCACCGACGATGCGATATCGAGGGCGGCCGACGCCCACTTGACGGTGGCCTCGTGGCCCTGAGCGAAGCCGACAAGGACCTGGGCGAGCGGGCCGACCTGCATCGGCTTGCCCTGGAAGCGCGGCGCCTTGACCCAGGAGTAACGTCCCTCGGGCTCGAAGCCGGTGTAGTTCGGGACGGTGTCCTCCTCCCAGGGGTGGAGCTGCCAGTCGCCGTCGTACCAGGAGTGAGCGATGCTCTCGGCCACGTTGTCCCTGAAGTAGGGGTCGTTGAAGCTGGTGATCGCCTTGACGCTGCCAAGGTCGGCGTTGAAGATCGTGCCGCCGGGTAGGTCGAAGGTTGTTCCCGCGGTGTCCAGAGGCAGGTCGGGAACGGCCAGGTAGTTGGTGACGCCGGCGCCGTAGCCGGTCCAGTCGGCGTACATGGCGCCGATCGCGCAGACGTCCGGCACGTAGACCTGCTCGACGAAGGTCTTGACCTCTTCGAGGAGGCTCTTGACCTGGTACAGCTTGGTCATGTTGAGGGTGGCCTGGTTGTCGAGGTTGATGGCGTTCAATACGCCACCGACGGTCAGATTCTGGATGTTGGGCGTCTTGGAGCCGAGGATGCCCACGACCTGCAGCGCCTTGCGCTGGAAGTCCAGTGCCTGCAGGTAGTGAGCGACTGCCAGCAGGTTGACGTCTGGCGGCAGCTTCATGGCCGGGTGGCCCCAGTAGCCGTTGGTAAAAATGCCGAGCTGGCCGGCCTCGACGAAGCCCTTGAGCTTCGCCTTGACCGCCGCCAGCTGCTTGTCGCTGTTGCCGGGCCACGGCGATAGGGACTCGGCGAGCTTCGACGCCCGTACCGGATCTCCGTTCAGGGCGGACACGACGTCCACCCAATCGAGGGCGGATAGGTGATAGAAGTGGACGATGTGATCGTGCAGCGCGTGGGCTGCGACGATCAGGTTCCGGATCAGCTGTGCGTTCATCGGCACCTGGATGCCGAGGGCGTTCTCCACCGAGCGGACCGACGCGATCGCGTGGACCGTCGTGCAGACGCCGCAGATGCGCTGGGTGAAGGCCCAGGCATCGCGCGGGTCGCGGCCCTCGAGCACCTTCTCGATGCCGCGCCACATCTGACCCGAGGACCAGGAGTTCTGGACCTTTCCGCGATCGACCTCGACGTCGATACGCAGATGACCCTCGATCCTTGTGATCGGGTCGACTGTGATCGTTTTGGCCATCTGAGACCCCCTTCTACTGAGCCGAACCATCTGCGGGGACACCGCCGATGATCGGGTAACGTTTCACGATGACGTAATACAGAGTGATCTCGAGAGCGATCACGCCGACCGTGATGTAGATCTCGAGCAAGGACGGGAAGTAGGTTTTTCCCGGCCCCGGGTTGTACGCGGTGATGTAGGTGTCGAAGCGATACATCGCCCCGGCGAGCATGAGCAGGATCGAGGCGAGGATCATGTTCGGGAAGTGGCTGCGCCGCGTCTTGCTGGCGAGTAAGAACAGCGGCACCGCAAACAGCGCGATCTCGACCCAGAACACGAGGCTGAGCCAGCCGGAGGTGAACATGAGTACGGTCTTGCCGCTGATCACCAGGTCAGCAAAGCGCAGCAAGAGGTACAGAGCGATCACGACCACCATCGCGCCCGACAGGGACACGAGCATGTCGTTCTCGCGCTCCCGCTTGAACGCGCGGTGCGAGAGTGCCGACTCCCAGACCACGACCGCGTAGCCCATTCCGATACACGAAATCAGATAAAGCAGCGGGATCCAAGGCGTGTACCAGAGGAGGTTCAGCTTCTTGCCAGCGAGGAGCATCAGGGTCCCGAGCGAGCTCTGGTGCATGGTGGGCAGCAGCACGCCCAGGGCGACGATCCAGAGCATTGCCTTGTCGTAGAACTTGAGGCCGAGGCGTGCGAAGCCGACCAGGGCCGAGTTCTTGGACGTCGCCTCCCACTTCTCGAGGAAGGCCGGGCCGAGCTCGATCCAGAGTACGCCGACGTAGGCCATGACGCAGAGGGCGACCTCGAGCAGAGCGGAGTTCCAGTTGTATCCTCCCACACTCGGCCAGCCGCCGAGCGGGATCTTCCAGATCCCCCACCACCGGCCGACGTCGAGAATGATCGCGAGAGCAGCCATGGAGTAGCCGAGGGCGCTGGTGAGAATCGCCGGCCGGACGAGCGGGTGGTACTTACCCTTGTTGAGGATGTACGCGAGGATCGCGACTGCGTAACCGCCGCAGGCGAGGGCCGTGCCGGTGACCACGTCAAAAGCGATCCACACACCCCAGGGGTAGTAGTCCGTGAGCCCTGAGACTACCCCGATGCCAAAGATGAAACGATAGAGCACCACGACGGCCCAGATTCCGAGAATCACCGTCATGACAGTGACGAACTTCTTGTTGAGGGGACCGCCGATTGGCTGTGCGTGGCTATGACTGGCCATCACCCCTCCTCCTTCCCGGCGGCACGCTTGTTCCGCCACATGACGAGGCCGAGAACCCCGTACAGTGCCACCGGCGCAATGAACCCCCGATAGATGCCGTGCTGGATTTCGCGCGCCTGCTTCGCAGTACCCTCATTCTCGAGGTCGGGGAAGCCAAGCTTGTCGAAGCTCACGTCAGCCAGATAGAGAACCTGGGTGCCACCGCCGTCGGTGAGGCCGAAGATCTTGGGTTCTCCGTCCGGTCCCCAGTAGCGCTCGGGATGCTCGGCGATTCGTTGCTTGGCGTCGGCCACGAGGTCGGTGTACTTGCCGAAGATTACGGCCTCTTTCGGACACGCCTGGCAGCATCCGGGCAGCGCACCCTCGCGCAGGGTCCCCGTCTCCGGGTCGTAGATGATGTGGTTGCAGAGCTCGCACTTGACCATCTTCGGAACGCCGGTGTCCCACTGGAACTTCGGGATGTTGTACGGGCAGGCAACCTGGCAGTAGCGGCAGCCGATGCACCGGCTCGGATCCCAGGTGACGATGCCGAACTCGCGTTTCTTGTATGCGCCGATCATGCAGGCATTCGCGCAGCCGGGATCGATGCAGTGCATGCACTGTGACTTGACGTACGAGTAGGTGCCGTCCTCGCCCTCGTACAGACGAATGATGTTCTTGGTGTAGCCATCGAGGTCGCGTGGCGGATCGTAGCGGTTTCCGGGCAGGTCGTTGGCGTTCTTACACGCCGTTACACACGCCTGGCAACCGATACACCGCGTCGCGTCGTAGAGCAGGCCGACCGCATCGTCTGGAGGTGCGGTGTACTTCTCCGATGCCTCCAGAGGGGTCACTGCTCCGGCGCCCGCGATCGCAAGGCCCTTCAGCAGCGTTCTCCGGTCCATGCTCATCACGATCCCTCCGATTCCCCTTCGCCCAGTTTCTTGGAGGCCATGATTGCGCCACCGATAGCCGCGCCAGTCGCGAGACCGACGACGCCGGCCCAGCCGGGGCTGATGGGACCGCGCTCGTTGTCGGGGTGAACCGGCGGCACGTAGTTCGCGGGCAGCTCGGCCTCCTGGAACAGCGGCTTCGTGAAGCCGATGCCCTTCATGGTGCAGCCGAAGCACGGGGCACCGATACCGATGGGCCAGCAGTCCGGAATCTCGTTGAAGTGCAGGGTCGAGCAGTTGGCGTAGGTCTCAGGACCCTTGCAGCCGAGCGCGAACAGGCAGTACCCGAGCCTGTGGCCCTCGTCACCGATCTTACGAGCGAAGCGCCCGGCGTCGAAATGAGCCCGCCGGGGGCAGTGATCGTGAATCGTGCGGCCGTACGCGAACAGAGGACGATTCTGGTCGTCCAGCGCCGGCAGGGTACCCATGGTCACGAACTGAAGCACAACGCCGAGGAAGTTGTACGGGTTCGAGGGGCAACCCGGGATGTTGACCACGGTCTTGTCCGTGAGAATCTCGTGAGCGCCGACGGCTCCGGTGGGATTCGGGTCGGCAGATTGGACGCCGCCCCACGATGCGCAGGAGCCGATGGCGATGACCGCGGCTGCGTTTCCGCCGACCTCCTTGAGGATGTCGATCGCCGTCCGGCCGCCGATCTGGCAGTAGATCCCGTCCTCTTTGGTGGGCACTGAGCCTTCGACAACGCAGACGTAGCCTCCGCGTTCGACCGCGTCGTGGAGTGCGTCTTCGATCTGTTGACCCGCCGCCGCGAACAAGGTCTCGCTGTAGTCGAGCGAGATTAGATCCAGGATCAGCGTGTCGAGAGCCGGGTGCGTCGTTCGCAGCAGCGACTCAGTGCAACCGGTGCACTCCTGGAAGTGAAGCCACACCACCGATGGCTTCAGGCCTGCCTCGACCGCTTCCGCCCACTTGACCCCGGTCGCTGCCGGGAGCCCGAGGGCCGCGGCGGCCATCATGCAGACCTTGACAAAGTCCCGTCGATCCACGCCGTCTACCGGGGGACCTCCGGGCAGGTCCAACCACTCTTCCCTCCTACCCATCTTCGCCTCCTTTAACGAATGGCCGTAGTTAAGAAATCGCCACAGCAACTTCCGGTTAGGATAGGGAAATCCAAAGTGAATTGTCAACAAAAATGCTTGAATCCCAAATGAATCTCAGGATCGTCATTTTCTGTGAATGCGATTCATTCTTAGGTTGGACGGAGCGCCGGTGATGTTGGACCGGCCGCGCCCAGGGGAGTCGAACGCAAGTTCAAGTGGTCATTGGTGTTGGGCGAGGTCCTTCGGGGAGCCGCCGGTGCCGACCCGGAGTGGGCGTCGTCCGCCCGGTCCGCGCCGTGGCCGATGCAGCCCCGACGATCCGCTGGATCGCGGTTTATGATCTCAAAAATGTCGCGCGAAATTGGTAGGAAAATTGACGAAAAAGTATCACCAATGTGTGCGATTCGAGCGTCATCCCGGGGACACTTCGAGCTCGCCGAACGTGGCCCTCGAGGCCGAGGCGGAGCTGGTTGCCGGCCGGACGCAGACGCGAAGACCAGCGGTCTCGGGCTCGCCGGCGGCGGCAGCGAGGGCTGCGCCCGGGGGCGTCGGGCGTCGGCCGATCGGCCCGTTGAGGAGGCTGCGGAGGTTCGCAGGTACCGGTCACGAAAATATCGTGAAACTGTTCACATCTCGGGGTGTTTTGGTTACAATCTCCGGGTGCCGAGGAGGGGTTTGACACCCGGCCAGGGGTTGCGCCAACGGCCCACGTTCTCGCGACCCTGAGTTCGGAATCATTTCGAAGAAGAAGGAGGACATCGTGGAACCCATGCATTTCGTATATCTGACACCGGCGGTGGCCGTCATCGCCCTGATCTTCGCCTACATGCGGGCGGCGTGGATCACGCGTCAGGACCAGGGCACCGACCGCATGAAGCTCATCGGCTCCTGGGTCGCCCAGGGCGCCATGGCTTTCCTGGGTCGTGAGTACCGGGTGCTGGCGATCTTCGTGGTGGCGGTGGCGATCCTCCTCGGGATCTCCAACGCCTACATCTCGGAGGACACCAACGCCTTCATCGCGCTGTCCTTCGTGCTCGGCGCCTTCTGCTCGGCGCTTGCCGGTTTCTTCGGCATGAAGACGGCGACGGCTGCCAACACCCGCACCGCCTCGGCTGCCCGCAAGGGCCTCAACGACGCGCTCCAGGTGGCGTTCAAGGGCGGCTCGGTCATGGGCCTCTCGGTCGCCGGTCTGGCCCTGCTCGGTCTGGGCGTCCTGTTCATGGTGTACAGCAGGATGTACCCCGGCGCCATGGACGGCGGCGACACCACCATGCTGGTGCTCAACATCCTGTCGGGCTTCTCCCTCGGCGCCTCGTCGATCGCGCTCTTCGCCCGCGTCGGAGGCGGCATTTACACCAAGGCGGCCGACGTCGGCGCCGACCTGGTCGGCAAGGTCGAGGCCGGGATCCCCGAGGACCACCCCCTCAACCCGGCGACCATCGCCGACAACGTGGGCGATAACGTCGGCGATGTTGCCGGTATGGGTGCCGACCTCTTCGAGTCCTACATCGGCGCCGTGATCTCGTCCATGATTCTGGGCGCCGCCTGGTTCGGGGGTCTCAACGCAGCACAGGTCGGTACCGGGATGAACGCCGTGATCCTGCCGTTGGTGATCGCGCTCATCGGCGTCGTCGCCTCGTTCCTCGGCTTCTTCCTGGTGCGCACCAAGGAGGGCGGCGACCCGCAGCAAGGGCTCAATCGCGGCACCTTCGGCGCCGGCATTCTGATGGTCATCGGCGCCGTGTTCGCCATCAAGCAGATGATCCCGGCGACCGGTGTCACGGTTCCTGACATCATCACCGGCCAGGGGACCACCTACCACTGGTGGGGGATTTCGTTTGCGGTCATCGCTGGCCTGGTCGCAGGCATTCTGGTCGGGCTCATCACCGAGTGGTACACGGCGACCTTCCGGTCGCCGGTGGGCACCATCGTCGAGGCGTCGAAGACCGGGGCCGCGACCACCGTCATCCAGGGCATCGCGGTCGGCATGAACTCCACCACCTTCCCGATCCTGGTGATCAGCGGGGCGATTCTCATCGCGTACGCGTTCGCCGGCCTGTACGGCATCGCGTTGGCGGCGGTCGGGATGCTGTCGACCATCGCCATCCAGCTCGCCACCGACGCCTATGGCCCGATCGCCGACAACGCCGGTGGCATCGCCGAGATGTCCCGTCTGGGCCGCGACATCCGCGCCCGCACCGACAAGCTCGACGCGGTGGGGAACACCACTGCCGCCATCGGCAAGGGCTTCGCCATCGGCTCGGCGGCGCTGACCGCGTTGTCGCTGACCGCGGCCTACCTGACCAAGATGCACGGCGAGGTGAACATCGACGCCGCCAACCCCTACGTGCTGGTCGGCCTGCTCATCGGCTGCATGCTGCCCTTCCGCTTCTCGGCCATGGCCATGGTCGCGGTCGGCAAGGCCGCCCAGGACATGATCCAGGAGGTGCGCCGCCAGTTCCGCGACATTCCCGAGCTGCGTCCGGCCCTGGAAGCGGCACAGCGGGCGGAGCACGAGGACCGCGAGCCCACCGACCAGGAGGCCGAGATCATCAAGGCTGCGGACGGAAAGGCCGAGTACACCCAGTGCATCGACATCGCGACCGGCGCGGCGATCCGGAAGATGATCGCACCGGGCCTCATGGCGGTGCTCGTGCCGGTGGTGGTCGGCGTGATCTCGGTCGACATGCTCGGTGGCCTGCTCATCGGCGTCACCATCTCGGGCGTCTGCCTGGCGATCTTCCAGGCCAACGCCGGCGGCGCCTGGGACAACTCCAAGAAGCAGGTCAAGGAGCAGGGCCACAAGGTGTGGGGCGAGGCCTACGACGAGATGCACAAGGCGACCGTCACCGGCGACACCGTCGGCGACCCCTTCAAGGACACCTCGGGCCCGTCCCTCAACATCCTCATCAAGCTCATCAGCGTGGTCGCCATGATCATCGCGCCCATCCTGTACGCCATTCACTTCGGCTGAGCCGAAGCTCGCTTCGAGCACGACGCCGGGCCTTCGGGCCCGGCGTTTTGTTCCTCCCGCGTCCGCG
>Ga0316576_10000202_pt1 | contig 24956 bp, 17 predicted proteins | sample S0NA_FD_203075 | JGI IMG/M metagenome (GOLD analysis project Ga0316576, IMG submission 203075) | Rhizosphere microbial communities from salt marsh grasses in Alabama, United States - S0-2_050615r3r5 | ecosystem: Host-associated > Plants > Roots > Rhizosphere | place: USA: Alabama | collected...
GCCGTGGACCATGAAGAAGCGGCGGACCTGGGCCCCGCACTCGCCGGCCCACCAGAGCAGCTCGTCCTTGTCGGCGTGGGCGCTGAAGGCGTTGAGCACAGCCACCTCGGCGAGGAGCTCGCGCTCGACGCCGAAGATCTTGATCTTCGGCCGGCGCTCGACGATGCGTCGCCCCAGGGTGTGCGGCGCCTGGAAGCCGACGATGACGATGGTGTTCCGCTTGTCCTCGATGCTGTTGCGCAGGTGGTGGACGATGCGGCCCGCCTCGCACATGCCCGAGGCGCTGATGATCACCGCCGGGTGGTCGAGGGTGTTGAGCGCCTTGCTCTCGTCCACCGACTCGACCATGGTGAGCAGGCGGAAGCCGAAGGGATCGCCGTGGTCGTGGTCGAACTCCGTGGCGTCGGCGTCGTAGCACTCGGGGTGGCGGCGGAACACCTCGGTGAGGTTCACGGTGAGCGGCGAGTCGACGTAGACGGGCAGCGGCTTGAGCCGCCCGTCCTTGATCAGCTGGTTCAGGCTGTAGACGATCTCCTGGGCTCGCTCGAGGGCGAAGCTCGGGATGATCACCTTGCCGCCCCGGGCGCGGGTGCGCTGGATCACATCGAGGAGCTGCCCCTGCATATCCTCGGCCGGCGCGTGGGTCCGGTTGCCGTAGGTGCTCTCCATGATGACGTAGTCGGCGTGCTCTGGCGGCACCGGGTCGCGCAGGATCGGCAGGTTGCGCCGGCCGATGTCGCCGGAGAAGGCGACGCGACGGCGGTGTCCATTCATCTTCACGTCGACGGTGATCGAGGCCGAGCCCATCACGTGGCCGGCGTCGATGAAGCGGGCCTCGATGCCCGGAAGCGGCGAGAAAGGCTCGTCGTAGCCATGGGGCTCGAAGCGCTCGAGCGCCGCGGCGGCGTCCTCCTCGGTGTAGATCGGCTCGATCTCCTCCCAGTCGGGGTCGCCCCGGTGCTTCTTGTTGAGCCAGGCCGCGTCGGACTCCTGGATCCGGCCCGAGTCGCGGAGCATGTGGTTGCACAGATCCGCGGTGGCCGACGTGCAGTGGATCGGGCCCTTGTAGCCGCGCTTGACCAGCGAGGGCAGGTTGCCGCTGTGGTCGATGTGCGCGTGGGTCAGCAGCACCGCGTCCGCGTCGGTGGCTGCACGTGGGAGGTTGCGGTTGTGGTGCATCGCCTCCTTGCGTCGGCCCTGGTACATGCCGCAGTCCACGAGGAGGCGGCGCTCGCCGGCCTCGAGCAGGTGCATGGAGCCGGTCACGGTGCGGGCCGCGCCCAAAAAAGTGAGACGAAACCTCTTGTTATCAGGCATTTACAACTCCAAGAAAAAGGTGACGCACCGCGGAACGAAATGTGGGAAGAAAGCGGCGCATGCTTCGAATCCTCTCGGACCTACATGTGTGGTGTGAAGGAGGATTCTAGATGACGAACAAGCGAACAAGCCACCTGTTTCTTTGCCTGGTTGCATGTGGCTCCCTGGTGCTCGGCTGCGGTGCGGACGAGCGCGGAGAGGACGAGGAGCGGCCGGATCCCCAGCTGCTCGGCGGCAAGGCCGACATCCCCAGCTGGATCCAGCACGTGCCCGACAACTGGTACTGCGACTCCTCGGTGAGCGGGAGCTTCAAGGGCTACGACAGCGCCTTCATGTACAGCTGGGCGGGCAAGATCGGATACACGTACACGTTCACCGCCAAGGCCACCACCCAGTGGTGGAAGGGCCTCGTGGTCGCGGTCTACGACGCCGAGACGGGCGAGCGCGTCGCCTTCGTGCGCAACCGCTGGAAGAACGAGGCGACCCTGAAGTACGCGGCCCAGCGCGATGTGAAGTACCTCGTCGCGATCTACACCGTGGCCTGGTACGCGTGGGGCAGCTACACGCTGACCGGCGCGTGCGAGGTCACCGGCTGCAAGGTGAACAGCGAGTGCCAGAGCGGCGAGTACTGCCACCTCGACAGCGGCTGCGGCACGAACGGCGCCGGCACCTGCAAGCCGATTCCACAGATGTGCACCAAGATCTGGGCCCCGGTCTGCGGTTGCGACGGCAAGACGTATGGCAACCCCTGCGAGGCCAACGCCCATGGCGTCTCGGTGGACCACGTCGGCGAGTGCCAGACCCAGCAGACCAAGTGCGAGGCGATGGGCGGCTACTGCACGGGCTTCCTCGACACCTGCAAGCAGGGCTACGTCGGCGGCGCGCCCATGGACTGCCCGATGGGCAAGTCTGCCCAGTGCTGCCTGCCCGCGGTGACCGTCACCACCAACCAGAGCGGTTACCACGCCATGGAGAGCGTCAACGCGATGCTGACCAACAACACCCAGGACAGCGTGTTCCTGCCCGGCTGCTCCGCCTTTGCCCTCGAGAAGGAGGTCAGCGGCGCCTGGGTGGCCAAGGGACCGACCAAGGTCTGCGTCTGGGAGGGCGTCGCCCAGCAGGTCAAGGCCGGCGCGACCTTCGCCGAGAGCCTCGGCACGCTGGACGCGGGCACCTGGCGCGTGGTCGCGAGCTACAGCGTCGGCTGCAAGCCCGGCCAGCCCCTGAGCCAGGCGGGCTGCCTCTCCAGCGCGACGGTGGAGTCGACGCCGTTCAAGGTCAAGGATTGCCCGATGCTCAGCATGCCCAACCCGCAGAGCTTCTGCCCCAGCGGCACCATCGAGCCCAAGTACGACGCCGACGGGATCTGCATCGTGAGCTACACCTGCAAGTAGCCCCCCTACCTGAGTAGACCAAGCAGCAGGACCTGCCGGCCGCCGTCCGCGGCCGCGCCTCCCCGGTCGACGACGAGCAGCCGCGTGCCGCTGGCCACGATGTGGTCAAGCTTGTCCAGTCCCTCGAGCGCCAGGCGATCGCCGCTCACGAGGAGCTCGCGCACCGGGTGCTTGTCGCCCGGCCCGGGATCGAGGGCCGGGGCGTCGATGCCCACGCCGACGAGGTTCGGCGCCCGCTCGAGGATGTAGCGCGCGGCCTCCAGGGTCAGGCCCGGCCCCTGCGGTCTGCCGGGCGCCTTGGCCGTGGCCGGCACCTTGATCTTGGCCAGCCGCCACTGGGTGCGGATGAGGAGCAGCGCGCCGTCGGGCAGGGAGTGGCCACGCAGCTGTGCCGGGGTGACGGGCGCCCGGGTCGGGCGGAGGGTGACGACCACCGCGGGCACCTCGCGCCAGCCGGGATCGGGCAGCTTTCCGAACAGGCGCGCGCCCTCGCCGAGCTGTTGCAGCGCCGGGCTGCCCGCCGGCCGGTGGGCGAGGAGCGCGTTCCCCGCGCGGGAGAGGTAGGCCCACCAGGCCTTGGTCTGCTGGCCCAGGGGCGCGCCGAACATGGCGACGAAGAGCTCCATCACCTCGGCCTTGCTGTAGTTGGTCCCCGACTCCAGCTGCCACATCAGCTCCTCCACGCCGGCGCGCTGGCCGAGCCGCACGAGGGCGGCGGCGACCATGCGGCGCACCCGCTGCGACTTCTCCCGGGCCAGGGCGCTGCGCAGGGGCCGGATCGCCGCGGCGGCGCCCATCTGCCCCAGCGCCTGGGCGGCGCGGGCGCGGACCCAGAGGTTGTCGTCCTTGGCCAGCCGCTCGATGAGCAGGGGCGCTGACCGAGCGCTCCCGCGCTGACCCAGCACCTGGACCGCGCTCTCGCGCACGAGTGGGTCCTTGCTCTTCTGCGCCAGCTCCTCGACGGAGCGCGGCCGGGCCTGCGCCGCACCCGCCGCCATCACAAGCAACGTCACAACGGAGATCGGGATCAGGAGCGTTCGGCGAAAGCCCTTTTTTCCCGGCGGCAGGGCTTCGGCCTTGCGGACGCTCGGCTTGCATTGGCCGGCCTCTTGAGGTCCGACTTGGGCCGGCCGCAAGCCTCGCTCGGACCTCGTGCCAACAGGGTCAGTTACCGGGTCGCCTGTTGGCACTCGGGACGCCGCTGCGGCCGAACCCTGCCGGCGGATAGGCGCGCTTGCGCCGACGATGGACCGGTCTCTCATGTCTCGGCCTCCTCCTCGACGATGGTCCACTTCTCGTAGGGCGTCTGCGGCCCGGCCAGCTCGGCGAGGAAGCGCGAGAGGCGCAACATGCGGCGCGGCCCCTCGCGCTGCTCCTCGAACTGCGGGTGGACGAGGTACACCTGCTCCTCGGCGCGGGTCACGGCGACGTGGAACAGCCGGCGCTCCTCCTCCTCCTCCTCCTCGCTGCGCAGGGCCATGGCCTGGGGGAAGCGGCCCTCGGCCACGGCCAGGATGAAGACGGTGTGCCACTCCAGCCCCTTGGCCTGGTGCACGGTGCTCAGGGTCAGCGACTCGTCGGGGAGGTCGCCGGGCCCCGCCGCCTCGGCGGCCACCCCGGCGATCAACGCGAGGTCGCTGAGGAATTCCTCGAGGCTGTCGAAGCGCGAGGCGAACTCCGCGAACTGGCGCAGGTCCTCCACGCGGATCTCCGGGTTGGCGAAGGCGGTGCGCGCGTAGTCGGCGTAGTGGCCGTCGAGCACCGCGCCGATCATTCGCTGCACGTCGGCCGACGGGCTGGCCAGCTGCTCGAGGAGCCGCGCCAGCCGCTGCACCGCGGGTCGCGCCGAGGCAGGCAGCCGCTCGCGGAGCGCCGGCGCGGCGAGCAGGCCGTGCGCCGGGAGGCCGGCGCCCTGCTCCTGGACCGCTTCGACCACCCGGGCCGCGCTGCGCGTGCCCACCCCGGGCCAGAGCCGCAGCACCCGGTGCCAGGCCAGCTGGTCGCCGGCGTTGTGAGTCAGACGGAGGTAGGCGGTGACGTCCTTGACGTGCGCCTGCTCGAAGAAGCGCAGCCCCGAGCGGACGACGAAGGGGATGTCGCGCCGGGTCAGCTCGACCTGGAGCTCGAGGCTGTGCGCGTGGGCGCGGTAGAGCACGCCGATACGGCCGAGGGGCACGCCCTCCTCCTGGCTCAGCTCGAGCACGCGCTGGGCGACGAACTCCGCCTGCTGGTAGACGTCGCGCAGGGGGATCAACGCCGGCGTCGGCCCCGGGGGGCGCACCGCCCTGAGCTGCTTGGGGTGCTGGTGGCGGTTGCGGGCGATGGAGGCGTTGGCGAGCTGCAGGATCTGGGGCGTGGAGCGGTAGTTGACCTCCAGCTTGTGCACCTGGGCCGTGGGATAGCGCCGGGGGAACTCCAGGATGTTGCGGAAGTCGGCGCCGCGGAAAGAGTAGATGCTCTGCGCGTCGTCGCCCACCACGGTCAGGTTGCCGTGGCGGCTGGCGCAGAGGTCGACGATCTCGCCCTGGAGCAACGATGTGTCCTGGTACTCGTCGACCAGCACCTGCTCGAACCGCTCGGTGAGCTCGGCCGACGGGCCGGGGTGCTCGACCAACAAAACCTTGAAGAAGAGCAGCAGGTCGTCGTAGTCCACCAGCCCCAGCCGCAGCTTGCGCGTCGTGAAACGTCGGATCACCCGCGCGATGTCGTCGAGCATGTTCAGGAAGCGCGGCGCGTGGACGGCGACGGCCTGCTCCAGCCCGACCTGGCGGTCGACGGAGCGCGAGAGCAGGTGGACCAGCAGCGGCGCCTTGGGGAAGGAGCGCTGCCGGAGCTGGCGCCCCTCCTCGGCGAGGCAGACCGCCATCAGGTCCCGGGCGTCCTCCCGGTCGAGGATGGCGTAGTTCTGCGGCAGGCCGACACGCTCGGCGTGGCGCCGCAGGGCGAGGTTCGCCACGTGGTGGAACGTCCCGGCCCACATCGGGCGGAGCTCCTGCCCGAGGAGCTGCTCCACGCGTCGGATCATCTCCCGCGCTGCCCGGTTGGTGAAGGTGCAGAGCAGCGCGCGGTCAGGGGGCAGCCCCTGGCCCAGCAGGTGAGCGGCGCGGTAGGTCAGCGTACGGGTCTTCCCCGTCCCGGCGCCGGCGATGACCAGGATCGGGCCCGACGGGGCGAGCACCACGGCGCGCTGCTGTTCGTTGAGGTCTGCTTCGAGGTTGAGCCGGCTCGGGCCCCGGCGCTGGGAGCGGAGGACGTAGCGGGTCACCCGGGGGCCCTGCTTCAGTCGGAGATGACGTGGAGGGGGACCTGGCGGTCGACGCAGGTGGTAGCGGCGCGGAGGAAGACACGCCAGGTGATCCGCAGCTGCTCTTCGATGACCTCAAGGTCCATGTCCTCCTCGTCCTCCTCCTCTTCCTCGTCGATGTCCAGCTCCTCGCGCAGCTCCTCGAGGGCGTCCAGGAGCGAGTAGGCGCTGCCCACCGAGATGTCACCCATCTCGACCACACCCTCGAACTCCACCGGCAGGTAGATGTTGCAGGCGAGGTCGTGAGCGTCGAGCCGGTCCATGAAGTCGGTCAGCTGGTCCTCGGTCAACGCCTCCTCGAGATCCGCGTCGTCGTCGCCCTCGTTGAGGTCGTCGACGCCCAGCTCCACGAGCTCGCTTCTCAGCACCTTGAGCTGCTTTTCGCTGAGCGTATCCCCGAGGGGCAATAGTCTTAACTCGGCCATTCTGCCCTCCAACGATGTCGACCTAAACGTAAACCCCGGTCACCTGTCAACAGCCATCTGCCAGGGGAGTTTAGTGTGGTGGGGTCACGCTGCAAGTGGTACAGGTCAAGACGATGGCTGAAATTCCGGGGGAGCTGGAGGGTTTGGAGGGGCTCGAGCCCCGGGCCCGGGGCGAGGTCTGCGCCCGCCACCTCCAGTCCGCCCGCGCCGCCGTTGGGTGTGCCTTCCAGGCCGAGGAGCCGACGGCTGACCTGTTGCGGATGCTGGCCGGCGAGCACGATCGCTTGCTGCGGGGGCTGTTCCGCTGTGTGCCCGGGGTGGAGGGCGAGACGGTGAGCCTGGTGGCGCTCGGCGGCTACGGACGCGGCGAGCTCTTCCCCCACTCCGACCTCGACCTGCTCCTGCTCCACGAGGAGGTGAGCGACGGGCTGCTGGATCGTGTGGTCGAGACGGTGATCTACCCCCTGTGGGACGCCCGCGTCTCGGTGGGCCACGCGGTGCGGACCATCGACGGAACGCTGGACCTCGCCGCCGAGGACCTCACGGTGCGCACGGCGCTGCTGGACGCCCGGCTCCTCGCAGGCGACGAGGGGCCGTTCCACGCCCTCGAGGCAGGGGGGCTCAGGCGCTTCTTCGGCCCCCAGCGGGTCGGCGAGTTCGTCGCCGCGCTGCGCGAGGAGCGCGCGCGCCGGCATCGCCGGTTCGGCGAGACCGAGTACCTGCTCGAGCCCAACATCAAGCAGAGCAAGGGGGGCCTGCGGGACCTGAACACGGCGCTCTGGGCGGCCAGGGCCCGCTTTGGCGTCACCGGGCTCGAGCAGGTCGCCGAGGTGGGGGCGGGGACGCCGCGGCAGGTCGCTCGCCTGACCGAGGCCCGCGATCTCATGCAGCGCCTCCGGATGGCGATGCACCTGGAGGCCGGAAGGGCCCAGGATCACCTCTCCTTCGCGCTCCAGGAGACCCTGGCGCCGCGGCTCTTCCCGGAGGTGCAGCTCCCCGGCGTCAAGCGGCGCAGCCCGGCGGTGGCGCCCGCGGTGGAGCGGTTGATGCACGCCTTCTACCGGCATGCCCGCGTGGTGGTGCTGGAGTCGGAGGGGGTGCTGGAGCGCTGTGGGGCGACGGGCGTCGAGCCGGAGGGGCTGCCGGCCAGCGCACACGAGGGTGAACATTTTCGCCTCGCCTCCCGTCGGATCTCCAGCGTGGAGCCCGGGCGTTTCTGGGATGAGCCGGCCGAGATCCTGCGGGCGTTCGCCGTCGCGCTCGAGCACGGCGCGACCCTGGACCGGACGATGCAGGACGCCATCGCCGAGGCGGTGGCCGACGAGGCCGGGCTGCAGCTCCCGGCGGACTCGCGGGCGGCAGCGCTGTGGATGGAGATCCTCTGCGACCCGGAGCGGCCGGGAGAGGGGACGGTGCTGGAGGAGATGCATCACCTTGGGGTGCTGGGAGCTTTGATCCCGGAGTTCGAGCCGTGCACCGGCCGGATACAGCACGACCTGTACCACGTGTACACGGTGGACCTGCACTCCCTCTACGTTGTGGCCCAGCTCAAGGCCTGGTGGCGCGGCGAGCAGGCGGACACGTACCCAACCCCCGTGGCGCTGGTCGCGCGCCTGGACCACCTGGAGGGCCTGATGCTGGCGGCGCTGCTCCACGACGTGGGCAAGCCCCTCGGCCGGGGGCACGCGGCGAAGGGGGCCCGCCTGGCCGCGGGGGTGGCCGCTCGCCTCGGCCTGGACCACCAGCGTCAGGAGGAGGTCAGCTTCCTGGTGGGCAAGCACCTGCTGATGGCCCACATCAGCCAGCGCCGCGACCTGGCCGACCCCGAGGTGATCGCCGCCTTCGTCGAGCAGGTGGGCACCGTGGACCGGCTGCGCCAGCTTTACCTGCTCACCGCCGCGGACACGGCGATGACGGCTCCGGGCAACCTCACGGACTGGAAGGCGCGTCTGCTCGACGAGCTCTACATGAAGGCCTACGTTCACCTGACCCACGAGCGGGGGCATGCCGCGGCGGAATGGACCCAGCGGCTGGAGCAGCAGCGCGACGCGCTGGAGCTCGCCCTGAGGCGGAGCCACGGTCCGGCGGCGGCGGCGATGGTCGGGCGCGTGCCCGACGAGCTCCTGCTTGCCGGCGAGACCGTTGACCTCGTGCACCACCTGGGCGTCGCGCTCGAGCTGGAACAGATAGCCGACGCCGTCCTGCGCATCGCCACGCGCCCCGCCAGCGGAGGAACCGAGCTCACCGTGTGCTGTGCGGATTCGCCCGGACGCCTGGCGACGATCACCGGCGTGATGCTGGTCCATCGCATCGAGGTGCTCGCGGCGCAGGTCTTCACCCTGGAGTCCCCGACGGGCTCCCTGGTCCTCGACATCTTCACCGTCAAGGCCGAGGGCAACGGGACCCTCTGGTCCACCTTCGCGGACGACCTCGAGCGGGCCCTGCGGGGAGAGCTCGCGGTGGACGAGGCGGTCCGGCGCCGGACGCGGCCCTCGGCGCTCCAGCAGAGAGTGCTGCCCCGGGTGGCCATCGAGGTGAACGTGGACAACGACGCGTCGGGCAGGCTCACGGTCGTCGAGGTCCAGGCGCCCGACCGGCTCGGCGTGCTCCACGCGATCACCCGCACCCTGAGCGAGGAGGCGCTGGTGATCCACCTGTCGAAGGTCGCCTCCGAGGCCGGGCGGGTGATAGATATTTTCTATGTCAGCGACGCCGGCAGCGGCGGTAAGGTCGAGGGGGAGGACCGGATCGCCCGGCTGCGGCGGCGGGTGACGGCGGCGATCGCCGAGCTGGAGCCGCCCCGGGCGGGCGCAGCAAGCGGGGGGGCAGACAACAATGTGGACGGTGGGGCGCGTGGGGGGACAGACACAGGCTGAGAGGAGACGATGCGAGGCAAGATCTGCATGCTCACCGGGCTCGCGCTGTTGCTCGCCGCGGCGCCCTGCGCCGCCGGCCCACCGCACACCCCGGGGCCGGTGGGCGAGCTGAAGCGGGGGGAGAAGCTGCTTGGCGCCGGTGACGTGGACGGCGCGATCCGGGCGTTCAGCGCGGCGATCCGCGCCGCGCCGCGCGACCCACGCGGCTACTACCAGCGCGGCGTGTGCCACGAGCGGAAGAAGCGCGCCGACGCCGCCATCGCCGACTACCGCCAGGCGGTCAAGCTGAGGCCGGGGTTCGCCGAGGCGCAGAACAACCTCGGCGCGTTGCTGCACGAGAAGGGCGAGCAGGCCCGGGCCCAGGCCCACCTGCGCCTGGCGGTGCGCGCCAAGCCGGACTACGGCGAGGCGTGGTTCAACCTCGGTCTCGTGCTCGAGGAGCAGGGTAAGGGACAGGACGCCGTCCAGGCCTACAAGCGGGCCGCGCGTCTGCGGCCCCGGGACGTGGACGTGCGCATCAACCTGGCCGCGGCCCTGCACCGGAGCGGCGACCGGGAGGGGGCGCTGCGCCAGATGAAGATGGCGGCGACGCTCAACCCGAAAGACGCCATGGTCCGCTTCAACTACGGCAGCCTGCTGATGGAGCAGAAACGGGAGGCGGAGGCCGAGCCCCAGCTGCGGGCGGCGGTCCGGCTGGAGCCGACCCACGCCAGGGCCTGGCAGCGCCTGGCCCTGGTCCAGGGGCGCCTGGGGCATCTGGAGCCAGCGCTGGCCAGCATCCAGCAGGCGGTGAAGCTCATGCCGCGGGCGGCTGCGGTCCGTTGCGACCAGGGGCGGCTCTTCCGCAAGGCGGGGAAGGTGGGTCGAGCCATCGCCAGCTACCGCGCCGCCCTGAAGCTGGACCCGGGCTTCGCCCGGGCCCACCTGCTCATCGGTCTCGCCCTGGCGAGCCAGGGAAAGTGCCGGCCCGCGCGCAGGGCCTTCGCCGCCTTCGTCAAGACGCAGAAGAACACGCCACCCGGTACGCTGGAGAAGCTGACCAAGCGCTGCAGGGGCAAGTAGACTTGGCAACGTCCAGGCCCGCCACTATACTCCACCGAAATCGTGGGCCCACGCCGGCGAGCGCGGGCCCCGAGGTCTCCCTCACCGGCACATGGCGACCAGAGAGCAGCTACTAGAGGTTCTGGGCGAGTACGAGGCGGCCTCTCCGGCCGATCTCCAGCGCGTCGTTCACCTCCACGAGGAGCAGGGGGGCTCTCTGGCCGAGCTGTTGCTCCGCGAGGAGCTGGTGGGCGAGGAGGACCTGTTCTTCCTCATGTCGCGACGCCTGGCGGTCCCGGCGATCCCGGCGGAGCGGCTGCGCTACCTCACGCTGTCGCCCGAGATCCGCCGGCGCGTGCCGCGGAACCTGGCCCGGGAGTGCGTGCTCGTCCCCGTGGACCTGGACATGGTGCACGGGCGGCTCTCCGTTGCCATGTTCGACCCCACCGACCAGCTGGCCCTGGACAAGCTGCGGCGGGTCAGCCGGGTCACGGAGATCCGCGCCTACCTCGCCCGGCGCTCGGCGATCATCGAGGCGCTGGACAGCGTCTACAGCGACGCGGACGATCAGCTGGCCGAGGAGGGGCGCGACGAGCTGCCGCTGCTGGGCACCGGAGTGCCGGCGAGCGGTGACGCGGCGCAGACCGCGGCCCACGATGACCCCGCCGGCGTCAAGGTCGAGCTGGACCCTTCCCTGGCGCTGGAGATCCAGGCCTTCGAGGGCTACTACCCGGAGCCCGACGGGCCGCCGCCCGTGCCGGCCGCCACCCTGGAGCCGGAGACGCCTCCGCTCAGACCACGACAGGAAGAGGTCGAGGTCCGCCTGCATGGACGGCAGCTCCAGGGGCGGTCGCTGCTCTCACAGACGGGCCGCGAGTCGCCACCCACGGCCCGACCGTTTCCCGGCGAGCCGGTGCCCGAGCTGGAGGAGGAGGCGGTGGAGGAGGAGCTGACCCAGCCCTTCATGCTCTTGCCGGACGACGCAGGCGAAGAGGAGGAGACGACCGGCGAGACGGACGCGGCGGCGCTCGGTATCGACGAGGGTATCGACGGACGTGTCGACGAGGCCGAGGAGGCCATGGATCACGAGGTGACCCAGGTCAGGGCCGTGGTCCGCTCCGACACCGACGAGCACGATCCGCACGAGGCCACGCCCGCCATGGACCAGGCGGAGGCGCAAGATCAGACGGCGGCCTGGCTCGCCCCTTCGCCCCAGAGGCAGGCCGAGCAATCGGACCTGCTCAGGGAGCTGCTGGCGTCGGTGGGCGTGCTGGTCTCGATGCTCGAGGAGCGGATCGACCCGTCGGGCAGCGGCTTCAAGGAGTACGGCAGGCTCAGCCGCCTGGTGGCCCGGGAGCTCGGTCTGGGTGAGCTTGCCGTCTCGCGAGTCGCCCTCGCCGCGCACCTCTACGGCTTGGATCTCGCTCTCAAGCGCGAGGTGGGCACGTTCGGCTCCGTGGACGTGGCCGAGATCTTCGGCGAGCCGGCAGGTGTGCCCGGCGGGCTCGGGCCGAGCCTGCGGGGGCTCGGTGCCCGGGCGCTGGGCTTGCCGGAGGGAGGCGAGGTCACGGATCACGAGCCGCTCGGAGTGCGCCTGATCCGGCTCGTCGCGGACTTCCTCGAGCTGCGGGCGGAGTCGGAGGAGGGGTCCTCCGACATGGACACGGTGGTCCAGCTGCTCCGCACCGGCGGCGGCGAGCCGCGCCTCGTCGACGCGCTTGCGCGGGCGGTCGCCGAAGACCAGCCTCCGCGGCTGCGCCTGGACCGCTCCACCCCCAACGACGAATGAGACGATGCTCGACCCCGAGAATCTGCAGGAAGCGTTGACCTTCGACGACGTGCTGCTCGTGCCACGCCACAGCCAGGTGCTGCCCTCGGAGGTGGACCTGCGCGCCGATCTCGCGCGCGGCATCACCCTCAACGTCCCGCTGGTCTCCTCGGCCATGGACACCGTCACCGAGGCGGCGACGGCGATCTGCATGGCCCGCGAGGGCGGCCTCGGCATCATCCACCGCAACCTCTCCCCGGCCGACCAGGCCCGCGAGGTGTTGCAGGTGAAGCGGGCCGAGACCGGGATGGTGGTCGACCCGCTCACGGTCTCGCCCGACGAGCGTCTGGGGGCTGCCATCGCGCTGATGCGCACGCACAACTTCTCGGGGCTGCCCGTGGTCAAGGAGCGCCGCCCCGTCGGGATCCTCACCAATCGCGACGTGCGATTCGAGAAGAACCTGGACCAGCGGGTCGGGGACGTGATGACCCGCGAGCTGGTGGTCGCCCACGAGGGAGTCGACCTCGAGGCCGCCAAGGAGCTGCTGCACAAGAACCGGATCGAGAAGTTGCTGGTCGTGGACGGGGACGGGATCCTCAAGGGGCTGATCACGATCAAGGACATCGAGAAGGCCGAGCGGAATCCGCTGTCGGTCAAGGACCCGCTCGGCCGGCTGCGCGTGGGCGCGGCGGTCGGGGTGGGCGCGGATCGGGAGGAGCGCGTCGCCGCCCTTGTCGAGGCCGGGTGCGACGTGATCGTGGTCGACACGGCCCATGGCCACTCGCAGATGGTGATCGACACGGTGGCGGACGTGCGCCGCGCGTATCCCGACCTGGTGCTCGTCGCCGGCAACGTGGCCACCGGCGAGGCCTGCGCGGCGCTGACGCGCGCCGGCGCGGACGTGGTCAAGGTGGGCATCGGCCCCGGATCGATCTGCACGACGCGGGTGGTGACCGGCGTCGGGGTGCCGCAGATCACCGCCATCTCCGACTGTGCGGCGGCCGCGGCCAGGCTCGGGGTGACCCTCATCGCCGACGGCGGGATCAAGTACTCGGGCGACGTCGCCAAGGCGGTCGCCGCCGGGGCGCACCTGGCGATGATCGGCAGCCTGTTCGCCGGCACGGACGAGGCCCCGGGCGAGATGGTGCTGTTCCAGGGCCGGAGTTACAAGATGTACCGCGGGATGGGGAGCCTGGGCGCGATGCGCGAGGGGAGCAAGGACCGCTACTTCCAGGCCAACGTGACCCAGGAGGCGAAGCTTGTCCCCGAGGGGATCGAGGGTCGGGTGCCCTACCGCGGCTCCCTCGCCACCAGCATCTACCAGCTCGTCGGGGGGCTCCGGTCGGCGATGGGCTACGTCGGTTGCCGCGATCTGGAGCAGATGCGGCGGGAGAGCCAGTTCGTCCGCATCACCGCCTCGGGCCAGCGCGAGAGCCACGTCCACGACGTGATCATCGTCAAGGAAGCCCCCAACTACCGCATGGAGTAGCGCTGGCCACTGCTGGTGTTGCCACTCCTCCCCAAACGGGGCGGTGGCACACACGATGCAAAGCGTCGCCGCCCAACGACGACCGACGAGACCGCCCACTACAACCAGTTCAGCGAGGCGGTCAAGGGCTTGCTGACCAGCTCGTCGAGTTACGCCAAGCGCTGCGCACTGCCGATGCGGCCGTTCGAGAACGAGTACCCCGCGGCGCTCGGGCTCATGACGACACGCAGCGTCGACGTGCGTGTCGGCCTGCCCTCTAATCCCAGCCGACGAAGGTGTCGAAGGCCTGGGCCTCCTCCTCGACCTGCACGCGCTCGAGCAGGGCCAGGGCGACCAGGGCGTCGCCCAGACGGAATCCGTTGGTCCTCGAGCAGGTCAGCGCGGCGAACAGGTCGGCGCGTCGGATCAGACCGCGCCGGACGAGCCAGTCGCCGAAGCGCAAGCGATCGTCCAGGGCGCGGGGGGCCATGATCTCGGCGGTGACCACGCAGATCGGTGTCTCGTCCTCGTGGGGCGGCGTCGCGGTCTGGATGCGCAGGATCGATCCGTCGAGCAGCTTCTCTGCGTTGACGTAGCTGCAGCGGGGCGTCTCGTCGACACGCTCGGGCTGCGTGGGATCGATGCGCATCGGCCCTCCGGACCTGAGGCTCACCTGCTGAGCTGGGCTGAGAAGATCGGCGGTAGGATAGCAGCATCCATGCCAGCTGCCCAGCCCCGCCAAGCACCGGTAATCCTGCACACCGGATCCGGCCGGACCGACGCGCCGTGGACTGCAGTCTACGGAATGTGTGGACGGCTGCCCGCACTTGGGGATCCTTGGGCGGACTCGGGCCAGAACAACTCGGGAAGTTGGCACGTCTGGCACGGTGCGGATCAGTCGACGAACAGATCCACGTGCTCGAAGCGGTGCACGTCGACGAGACCGCGATCGGTGAGCTTCAGCTCCGGGATCACTGGCAGGGCGAGGAACGAGAGCGCCATGTACGGGTCCTTCTGTCGCGCACCTGCCGCGTGAACCGCCTCGAGCAGCCGCTCGAGCTGCTGGTATACCTGCTCCATGGGCTGACGCGAGACCAGACCGGCCACGGGGAGGGGCAGGTCGGCGACCACCTCTCCCCCGCGGGTGTAGACCAAGCCGCCCCCCAGCTTGTTCAGCTGGATCACCGCGGCCATCATGTCCTCGTCGCTCGCACCGACCACGATGATGTTGTGCGAGTCGTGTGCGATGGTGCTCGCCATCGCCCCCTCACGCAGGCCGAAGCCGCGGACGAAGCCGTAGCCCATCTTGCCCGACGCCTGGTGTCGTTCGATCACCGCGGCCTTGAGCAGGTCCCGCTCCGGATCTGCCAGGACCACGCCGTCCTCGACTCGTGCCTCCTGCACCGACTGCCGCGTGAGCAGCTGGTCCTCGCAGAGCTCGATCACCCGGATGCGCCCGGTGCGGGCCGGGACGCGGAACTCGTCCCCCTCGAGCCACTTGATGTTCACCGAGCCGCGCAGGGCCATGCGCGGACGCTCGCCGACGTTCCAGGTCGCCCGACCATCGGAGGCGACCATCACGCCGTTCTTGAACACCATCCGCACGTTGATCCGTTCCAGGGAGTCGAAGGCCACGATGTCGGCGTAGTAGCCCGGGGCGATGGCGCCGTGATCGTTGAGCATGAAGTAGCGCGCCGTGTTGAGCGTGGCCATCTGGATCGCCGTCACCGGGGGCAGGCCGAGCGCGATGGCCCGGCGCACCACGTGGTCCATGTGCCCTTCCTCGAGCAGGTCGTTGAGGTGGCGGTCGTCGGTGACGAAGAAGCAACGGTGGCTGTTCTCCGGGGTGACCAGGGGCAGCAGGTCCTGCAGGTTCTTCGCGCCCGTGCCCTCGCGGATCATCACGTGGAGCCCGGCGCGCAGCTTCTCCCGCGCTTCTTCGACGGTGGTGCACTCGTGGTCCGAGGCCACGCCGGACGCGGCGTACGCGTAAAGGTCTTTGCCGGCGAGGCCGGGGGCGTGGCCGTCGATGCGTTTACCGTGGATGATCTTCAGCTTGTCCAAAAGCTCCGGGTCGCAGTCGAGCAGGCCGGGGTAGTTCATCACCTCCCCCAGGCCGAGGACCCACTTCTCCTTGAAGAAGGGGTAGATGTCGAAAGCGCGCAGCTCCGAGCCGGAGGTCTCGAGGCGCGTCGCCGGCACGCAGGAAGGCAACATGATGAACACGTTGAGCGGGTTGTACTTGCTCGACTCCAGGATGTAGCGGATTCCGTCGTAGCCCATCACGTTGGCGATCTCGTGCGGGTCACAGACCACCGAGGTGGTCCCCCGCGGGACCACCGCTCGCGCGAGCTGGGGGATCTCCACCATGGAGCTCTCGATGTGCACATGCCCATCGATGAACCCCGGGGCGAGGTACAGACCGTCAAGGTCGATGGCCTGCTCGGCCTCGTAGTCGCCGAAACCGACGACGAAGCCGTTCCAGATCGCGACGTCCGTCGGGTAGATCTCTCCGGTGAACACGTTGACCAGCTGGGCGTTGCGCAGGAGCAGGTTGGCGGGGAGGACCCCGCGGGCGGCGCGGATCAGCTCGGCCGAGATCTTCTTCATCGTCATCTTGGTCTCCGTATGGTCACCCGCCAGCCACGTTCAACGCCCGAGGGCGATCTGACAGCGCGCGACCTGTTGCTCCACGCGGGCGAGGAGCGCGGTCGAGCCCAGGCGGCGGGCGATCTCCGCGGCGGCGCGGGCTCGTCCCACGGCGTCCTCCAGGTGTCTCCGCTCGAGCTGCACCTCGCTCAGGCGCAGCAGCGCCTCGAGGCGCAGGCGGTCGTCCCGCAGCCGCGGGTCCCGCAGGACCTGTTGCAGGGCGTAGCGAGCGTCCTCCGTCCGACCGATGCCGCGCCAGACCAGCGCCATCCAGACCATCCCGCGCGGCTGGTAGCGCCGGGCCCTGGGCAGCCGCTGGAGCAGCCGCCAGGCCTTGCGCCACTCACGTCGGGCCAGGGCGAGCTGGATGCGTAGCCCGGGTAACAGGCGGTCGCGCCCCGGGACCGAGGGCGTGGCCTCCAATAGGACGAGGCCCTCGTCGCGTCCGATCACCACGCCGCAGCGTGCGCGACCGAGGGTCGCCTCGACGTTCGTCGGGTCGCGGGCGAGGACCTGGCGGTAGAGCTCGAAGGCTCGCGTGTGCTCCTCCAGCCGCTCTGCCGTCCGCGCCCGGGCGAGGATCTCGGCGGTGGAGACCGAGGGCGGGCGCGTGGGGCGCCGCCGCGCGACGCCGCGGGCGGGGAGGACACGGGGCGTCGGCAGCGTCGTCGCCTTCGCCGCCTGCGGAGGCCGGCTGGCCGGCTGAGGCAGGCTCAGGCGGCGGAGCAGCACGCCGGCGAGCACCCCCACACCGACAGCGCCGAGCACGGCCGCAGCGCCGATCGCAATCCAGAGCCTGCGCAGGGGCCGGCAGGCCACGGCGGCCACGCTCGGTGGCGAGACGCCTGGCGGCTGGGTCGCCTCCATCGGGAACGGGAAGATCAGGGGAGGCGGTGACGGCTCCTCGATCATCAGCTCCATCTCGGGGTCCGAGGGGTCGAAGCCGAGCGCGTCGTCTGTCTCCGCCTGGTTGAAGAGCGTCTCCGGCGCGGGCACGTCCACGGGCCACGGCGGGGTCGGCTTCTCCTTGTTGCCGCTCGCCCGCTCCCGTGTTGCCGCGATGAGGCGCTCGTAGCCATCCAGGTCGATGGCTTCGCTCGTGTCGGGCCGCGCTGGCTCCGGCGGCAGGGCGGGGAGGGGCCGGGGCACGAACAGGGGGCGGTCGAAGCAGAGATCGTCGCCCTCCTCCCAGGCGGGCAGGGTCGGGATCCGGTCCCCGGAGCTCCCCCGGCCCAGGACCTCCTTGCGCTTGACGAAGGGGCGCGTGCGATCCTCGTCATCGACGGGCAAGCGCTCGGTCTGCTCCCGCTCCCGCAACACCGAGCGGTGGAGCGAGGGGAGGGGGGGCTCGTTTTGTGTGCCCACCACCGGCTTGGGGGCGGGGGGTGTATGGCTCGAGGATGTCATGGCAGGTCTGGGCGCGACCCGCCGCATCTATACCACAACTGCCCGCGGCACTGCCACTGGCGGTGGCGCCGCACCGCCGTGGATGCTATACGGGATCCCCCAACCCGAACGAAGGAGGAGACCATGTCCGCATCGCCGTTCGAGGGACTGAAGCCGGAGCTGCTCTGGCGACACTTCGAGGCGCTTACCCGCATCCCGCGCTGCTCTGGCAACGAGACGGCCGCGGCTCGTTTCGTGCAGGCGTGGGCCGAGAAGCGAGGCTTCACCAGCAAGCAGGACGGCGCCGGGAACGTGGTGGTCCAGGTGCCGGCGAGCAAGGGGCGAGAAGGCGCGCCGGTGGTCGTTCTCCAGGGCCACCTCGACATGGTGGGGGAGAAGGACTCCTCCTCGAGCCACGACTTCGCCCGGGACCCGATCCCCGTCGTGCGGCGGGGCGAGTACCTCGCGGCGCGGGGCACCACCCTGGGCTCGGACAACGGCATGGGCCTCGCCGCGGGGATGGCCGTGGCCGAGGATAGCGCCGCCGTGCACGGCCCGCTCGAGCTCCTGTTCACGGTGGAGGAGGAGGTGGGCCTCAACGGCGCCCAGGCGCTGGAGCCCGGCTTCGTCAGCGGCAAGATCATGCTCAACCTGGACTCCGAGGAGGACGGCGCGGTCTATGTCGGCTGCGCCGGCGGCGCCGACTCGCGGGCCGTGCTCCCTGTCAAGCGCGAGGGCCAGGCGAGCGGCAAGGTGCTGCGGATCACCCTCGCCGGGTTCAAGGGCGGTCACAGCGGCCTCGACATCAACGCCGGGCGGGGCAACGCGATCAAGATGCTGGCGCTTCTGCTCGCCCGCCTGCGCGACGCGGTGAGCCTCCAGTTGCTGGAGATTTCGGGCGGAGACAAGCACAACGCGATCCCCCGCGAGGCCCAGGCGACGGTGACCGTCGACGACGCGGCGAGGGTGGAGGCCGTCGTTGACGCCTTCCGCGCGGACCTCGCCGCGATGTTCGGCAAGACCGATCCCGGGTTCCAGGTCACGGCGGCGGCGGGCGAGAGCGGCTCCGCGCCGCTGTCCAGGGCCTCCCGCGACGCGCTCCTCGACCTGCTGCTCGCGATGCCCCACGGCGTGCTGGCGATGAGCCAGGCCGTCGAGGGGCTGGTGGAGACGTCGACGAACCTCGCCGTGGTCCGCCTCGAGGCCGATCGCGCGGAGATCCAGGAGAGCTCGCGCAGCTCGGTGATGCCCGCGGTCGCCGCGGTGCAGGCCGAGATCTTCGCCGCCGCGCGGCTCGCCGGCGCCGAGCCGCGAGACGAGGGCGGCTACCCCGGCTGGCAACCCGACATGGACTCACCGGTGCTCGCCCGCGCGGTGAAGGTGCACGAGCGCCTCTTTGGCCGAGAGCCCGGGATCAAGGCGATTCACGCCGGGCTGGAGTGCGGCATCATCGGCGAACGCTTCGGCGGGATGGACATGCTGTCCTTCGGGCCGCAGATCGAGAACCCCCACTCGCCGTCGGAGCAGGTCCGCATCGACACGGTGGAGCGGTTCTACGGTTTCCTGAAGGCGCTGCTCGCGGACATCGCGGGCTGAGGGCTACTGGCAGAGCCAGCAGCAGTTGTAGCCCGGCGGCGTGCAGATCCCCTCGGCCTCCGCCGGTGCCTTGTTGCACTCGGGCAGACCCGTCCCGCCGCAGTCGCTGGCCGAGGTGCACTTTCTCGAGCAGATGCAGATGGGCGAGGGGCCGATGGACCCGCAGCACTCGCAGGTCAGCCCGCCCGGGCACGGGGTGCCCATGCCCTGCAGGCAGGAGACGGCCGCCGCGGCGTCAACGACGGTCGCGTCGCCGGTGGTCGCGTCGAGCGGGGTGCTGTCCGCGGCCGCGGCGTCCCCGGCAGGGGCGTCCTCGCTCGCGTCCACGGCCTGGACATCCGCGCCTTTCGAGTCAGCCGGGCGCGCGTCCGTGCTCGTCGTGGCATCCGAGCAGGCGGGCAGCGTCCACACCAGCAGCAAACCGAGCACCAGGGATCCCCGTCTCATGCTCACCTCCTCCATGCCAGCGTAGCATCGGCGCGTGGCGCTGGTAAAATCCACCTTGGACCGGAGGATCCCATGGACAGAATCTGGAAACTGCTCCCCCTGGTCGTGGCGCTGGCCGCGCTGGTTGTGGTCTGGCTCCAGCGCTCCACGATCCATCGGATCGAGTCCGAGCTCGAGGCGCGGGCCGGTGCGCCCCCGCGCCGTGCTCCAGCCCGGCCCTCGGAGCAGCCCGCGGACCTCGAGGGCCGCGTCGCCTCCCTGGAGCAGACCGTGGCCCGGGTCTTTCGCATGGTGCTGGCCGCAGGGCAGGCGCGTGAGCGGTCCGGCCGCTCGCCTGTGGAGTCGACGGACGATCGCAGGGTGGCCAACCTGCGCGAGGACGTGGACGCGCTGCTCACGGGCGAGGCGGTGGGCACCGAGCAGGGCCGCAAGCAGCTGCACCAGATCGTGCGCAAGGTCCAGGAGCAGGTCTGGCAGGAGCGGCGCCAGCAGTGGCAGACCATGCGGGACGAGATGCGGCGTCAGCGGGTCAAGACCCTGGCCAAGGAGGCCGGCCTGAACGCGAACCAGGTCGAGCGGCTCAACACCCTGCTCGACGACGAGCGGTCCCAGCGCCGCGCCCTGCGCCAAGGGGCGCGCAGCGGGCAGGTCCCCTTCGCCCAGGTGATGGAGCAGATGCGAACCCTGCGCCAGACCACGGACCAGAAGGCCAAGGAGCTCCTCGACAGCCGGCAGTACGCCGAGTACGAAAAGATGCGCCAGGAGCGCCGGGGCTGGCGTGGCCACTGACGCCGGGCTGCCGCTCTGGTAGACTCGCGGCTCGATGTCACGACGGTCTTGGGTCCTTCCCCTCTCCCTCCTGTTTCTGTTCGTCGGCTGCGGATCGTCGTCCACGCCGCTCGGGGACGACGCGAGCTCTCCGGACAACGGCCCGCTCCCCGATGGGCCCGGCCTCGACGCCGCGCCCGGGCCACGGCACAACGGACCGCTCTTCCGGCGCAGCGCCGGGGACGGGGAGCTCGCCGCGTTCCAGCTCGACCAGGTCGAGGTCAACGGAGGTGGGGAGCTCGTGCTCCCCTCGGGCGCCGGGCACCCGGGCAGCGATCCCTACGCGGCGGGGACCTACCACGGCGGTAACTACTACAACGGCGGCACCTTCCGCCAGGGCACCGCGCGCTCCGAGCCATGGGTCGGTGCGCGCGGCTTCGACGCCGTGGTCCCCTCCTTCGAGGCGCTGACGCCCAAGGGGACCTGGATCGCCGTCTTCCTCGCCGTGCGGGTCGGCGGCGCGTGGTCCAAGGACTACGCGCTCGGCGTCTGGGCCTCGTCCACGGAGACCGTGGCGCGCCACAGCGTGGACGGCCAGCAGGACGCCACGGCGGAGGTCGCCGTGGACACGCTGCTGCTCGCTCGGAAGGCCGACGCCCTGCGCTTCACCGTCCAGCTCTTCGCCGAGGGCGCGGCGACGCCGCGGGTGCGCGCGGTCTCCGCGGTGGTCATCGACAGCGCGGCGAGCGCTCCGGCAGACACGCCGACCCCCGCGGCGCGGGGCAAGGTGCTCGCCGTGCCCGCCCGCTCGCAGATGGCCTGGCCCGGCAACGGCTGGTGCTCCCCCACCTCGACCTCGATGATCCTGGCCTACTGGGCCAAGACGCTGGGCAAGACCGCCCTTGACGAGACGGTGCCCACGGCTGCCGCCGGGATCCACGACTTCGTTTATGACGGCACGGGGAACTGGCCGTTCAACACGGCCCACGCCGCCGCGCTGGACGGCGGGGCGCTGCACGGCGTGGTCACGCGGCTCTGGTCGCTACACCAGGTCGAGCGCCTGATCGCCGCCGGCATCCCGGTGGCGATCAGCATCGCCTACGACGCGGGGGAGCTGAGCGGCGCGCCGGTGAGCTCCACGGACGGACACCTCGTCGTGGTGCGAGGCTTCACAACGGACGGCGACGTGGCCTGCAACGACCCGGCGGCGGCGACGGACGCGAAGGTCCCGGTGACCTACAAGCGCGCCGAGCTGGAGGCCGCCTGGTCGAGCTCCTACCGCACGACCTACCTGATCTGGCCCGCCACCAGGGCGCTGCCGGTGGATCCCCTCGGCGGTTTCTGATCAGTTGGCCGCCGTGTCGAGCAGCAGCTGCTTGGCCTTGTTCACCGTGTTGACGAGCTGGGGGTAGCTGCCGAGCTGCGAGTCGTCCGGCAGGGCGAACTCTGCCTCGAATGTCCCGTCAGCGACCACGTCCAGCATGTTGATGTCGCTGAGCTGGGTCCCGGCCGCCAGGACCAGCTGTCCGCCGCCGTCGAGGGTCGCACCACGAATCAGGAGGCCGGCGTTCGTCCAGCTGTTGTCGCCCTGGAACGGATCCTCGTCGTCGCAGGCGTTGGGGTCCCAGAGGACCGTCACCGATGGTCCGTTGCCCGCCCACTGCTTCGTCGCCGTTGGAGCGCCGCTCAGTGTGACGCTGCCGTTGACAAACGTCACCTGGGACGAGTCCACGATGGGGATCGAGCTGCCCTGGGGCACGCCGTAGCGGTCCACGCAGGGGACCTGGGCCGCGAGCCACGCCGCGCCGAGCGCCTGGGCCGACAGGGGCTTGTACACAACAGCGGTGTCCGGCGGAGGGCTGGTGTCAGGCGGCTGCGTGTCGGGCGACGGAAGGTCAGGGGAGGGCGGGCTGTCTGGAGCCATTGCATCGGGCGTGGTCGCGGCGTCGGGCGTGGTTGCCTCGGGGGGCCAAGTGAGGTCGGTCGGGGCAAGGTCGGCGAGGGCCCGGTCCGGGCGGGGGACGTCGTCCACCGCCGCGGCATCGGTCTGCCCCTTCACACAGGTTGAGGTGACCGGGTCGCAGAACGCCCCGGGCCCGCAGGACGCCGTGGGCGAGCAGGGGCGTCCCTGTGTGGACAGGGGATCCACGGTGCAGGCGCAGAGCGCCAGGAGGAGAGCTGGGGCGGCGGACTTGATGGACCATTGTAGCACCAGTCTATCAAGCTGGAATAACACGATTTGGATTGCAATTGTGTCGATATTATATGTAACATTGATTCCCAAAAAAATATGAAAGGATTCAGATGCGTGAACTAGTAGGTGTGTTGCTCCTCCCGTTCCTGTTTCTCAGCTGCAGCGACGATGGCGGCCCGAGCCCCGACATGGCGATGCCGGACCAGGCGATCCCGGACAGCGGAGCGGACCTCGTCGCTCCGGACATGGGAACGCCCCCCGGACCGCTCACCGTCACCGTGCTCAAGGCAGACGGGATCTGGACCAACGACTTCACGACCCAGCCGGCGGACGGGGTGACCGTCGCCGCCGACCTGCCCGACGGCGCGCGCGAGGAGCAGACCACCGGCGCGGACGGCAAGGTGACCTTCAAGGACGTGGAGTGGGCCCGCGGCACCGCGGGGATCACCGCCTACGCCAAGGGCTACCGGTTAACGAGCGTGATCGGGTTGACCAGCGCGGACGGTGACCAGACGCTCTACCTCGCCCCGCTCCGCCCCGGCGTGGAGACGATCACGATCAGCGGCACGGCCAAGAACCCGGACCCCGGCGGCGACTACCTGGTGGTTTGCGCCACGGGCACGCTGGAGGCGTTCCAGGGGGCGAACACCCTGACCTACACCATCCCGGTGCCCAAGGACCAGGCAACGACGCTGCTCGGCATCCAGGCCAAGAACCTCAAGCCCACGGATCTGCGCCTGTTCCCGCTCGCCGCCGTGGCCTGGACCAAGCTGGATGTCCCGGCGAGCAGCACGGACACCACCGTCGACCTGGACTTCGCCAACAAGGAGACGCCGGTCCCGTTCAGCACCACCTTCGAGCTCCCCACCGCGCCCGACAGCCTGGTCGGCACGGCCTCGCGCCCGGAGGTCTACGTCAACAGCTGGAACGGGTTGCTGCTCGGGATCCCCAAGCAGTCCACCAAGCTGAGCACGACCAAGTTCACCGTCGACGCGGAGTACGTCAAGCTCGCGCCCGAGGCCGACGTGCTGACCCGCTACTTCGTCTTCGTCGGCGCCAACGGCCACGGCTCGTTCATCATCGAGCAGGGCTACCCCAAGGACGGGGCCACGGTGAAGGACTTCCTCGAGGTGCCCAAGCTGGTCTACCCGGCGAGCACCACCGCCACCGCCCCGTACTACGATCGGATCGAGATCGAGAACCCCGACCCCACGGCGGAGCCGGTGGTAGTGATCGTCGACGATTCCAACGTCGGGCAGATGCTCTGGATGATGCGGGGCGCCAAGGGGATGACCTCACTCACCTTCCCGCCGCTCCCCTCCACCGCCTCCGCCGCCGACGTGTTCGGCACTGGCAAGCTCTACGCCCAGCCGGGCATGGTCGCCGACTGGGACACCACCCGGCTGATGTACAAGCGCTTCGCCAACGGGCCCTGGTTCCCCGTCGACCCCACGCCCCCCACGGCGAGCTGCGTGGACAAGACCTACGACGGGCACGCCTACAAGTTCTGTGACGAGCTGCCCTGGGCCGGCGGCGTGACGGTGTGCAAGAGCCACGGCATGCGCCTGGCCCGCGTCGACGACGACAAGGAGAACGAGTGGATCAAGACCACCGCGCTCGACGTGCTCGCGGAGGCCGCCGGCTACGGCCTGTGGCTCGGCGGCAACGACCAGCAGACCGAGGGAACCTGGGTCTGGCCCGACGGCGCCGTGTTCTATCAGGACGGCGCGGCCAAGCTGTTCAAGAAGTGGAACGTCGGCGAGCCGAACGACTCCGGCAACAACGAGGACTGCCTGATGATGTACCTCAGCTCCGACGATCTCGGTTACTGGAACGACGACGATTGCTCCAAGCTGAAGTACGTGGTCTGCGAGAAGTACTGAGGGCCATGCCAACACAATGGCGCGCGCCTGTTGCCCCGTTGTGCCATGAGCCCCAGCCGACCAGCGTAGTTGCCACCGCAGGACACGCTGCACGTGTAGATCCAGCAGGTTACGCTCGGCGATTCTGGTACGGGGCTTGCCTACCTTTGGCTACCTCAGTCCTGCCTCGAACCGGGAGCGTGCAATGCGAGCTTGTGGGTTTCTGTCGATATGGTGTGTGGTTCTGGTTGGTTGTGGCGCTGTTGTGGAGCCGGACGTGGCTCCGCCCCGCCCGTCCGGCAAGGCCGATACGGGCTGGGTTTCGGCGTCATCTTACGAGCTGGATGGAGTCCTCGAGGGAACAGTGAGCCACGAGGCCACCGGCTCCTGGGCCGACCTGGCCACGGACCCCGCCCTGCAGCAGCAGCTCGCCGAGGATCAGATCAAGTTCGGCAAGCACT